>Ga0209023_10000209_pt1 | contig 102295 bp, 91 predicted proteins | sample LakOneMetagenome_FD_187468 | JGI IMG/M metagenome (GOLD analysis project Ga0209023, IMG submission 187468) | Freshwater and sediment microbial communities from Lake Erie, Canada (SPAdes) (version 2) | ecosystem: Environmental > Aquatic > Freshwater > Lentic | place: Lake Erie, Canada...
GGCTCGAACTCCCGACCTAATCCTTGTAAGGGATCCGCTCTACCAACTGAGCTAAGCGCCCGTTCTCTATTCAGAGGTTTCTGTCTGACGCTTGTCATTGCGTCCGAAGAGGCCCGAATTATAGAGGCTGGAATTCGAGGTGTGCAAGGCTTTTTGAAAAAAAATTGAAAACCCCTGTTTTCACCTGTCTGTGCAAAGATCATGGCTCACCCGATCAGACCACACCATGCCCAACGCCCACCCCTTGCTCCAGCAATTGTTCGGCGCCGCCATGAAGGCCGCCGATCCTTATCACCTGCTGGCAGCCCACCTGCCGCCCCCGCCCAAGGGACGCACCCTGGTGCTGGGCGCAGGCAAGGCGGCGGCGCGGATGGCCGAGGCGGTCGAGCGGCACTGGCAGGGGCCGCTCGAAGGGCTGGTCGTCACGCGCTACGGCCACGGCGCGCCGACCAGACACATCGAGGTGATCGAGGCCGGCCATCCGGTGCCGGACGCCGCCGGCGAGGAGGCGGCGCGGCGCATGCTGGAGGCAGCCAGCGGACTAGGGCCGGACGACCTGGTGCTGTGCCTGGTATCGGGCGGTGGCTCGGCCCTGATGTCGTTGCCGGCGCCCGGCATCACGTTCGAGGAAAAGCGCGCGCTCAACAAGGAACTGCTACGCTGCGGTGCGCCGATCGGCGAGGTCAATTGCGTGCGGCGCCACCTGTCCGCAATCAAGGGCGGCCGCCTGGCCCTGGCCTGCCATCCGGCGCGGGTGGTGACCCTGGTGGTGTCGGACGTGCCCGGCGACGATCCGGCTGTGGTCGCCTCCGGCCCCACCGTACCGGACGGCAGCACCGGCCAGGATGCGCTCGCCATCCTCGCCAGGTATGGCATTGCCGTGCCGGAGCACGTGCGTGCGGTGCTGCTCGATCCGCAGCGGGCGGCGCCGTTGCCGGACGACCCGCGCCTGGCGGGCAACGCCACCCACGTGATCGTCACCGCCCAGCAGGCCCTGGATGCCGCCGCGGCGGCCGCGCAGGCCGCCGGCTACGTGCCGCTGATCCTGTCGTCGAGCATGGAAGGCGAGGCGCGCGAAGTCGCGCTGGTACATGCCAGCATCGCGCGCCAGGTGCTGCAGCATGGCCAGCCGCTGCGCGCGCCCTGCGCGCTGCTGTCGGGCGGCGAAACCACGGTTACCGTGCGCGGGCAGGGCAGGGGCGGGCGCAATGCCGAGTTCCTGCTGGCCCTCGCGGTCGCGCTCGACGGTTTGCCGGGCGTGCACGCGATCGCCGTCGACACCGACGGCATCGACGGCACCGAGGACAATGCCGGCGCCTGGCTGGCCCCGGGCACCCTGGCGCGCGCCCGAAGCCTGGGTCTGGATGCGCGCGCCCACCTGGCCAACAACGACGGCTACGGCTTCTTCGACGCCCTCGGCCAGCTGGTCGTCACCGGTCCCACTCGCACCAACGTCAACGACTTCCGCGCCATCGTGATCGAAACAGATGTGTTGTAACAAGGTTGCAAGTCCGGTCAAAAGTTCCGTTTCTGCTTGCAATTGCACATATTCATCACTGACAATACGCGCTTTATAAACCGGCAAGCTTAAGACATCGACAAGATGCGCTGCCGGCAGGCGGAAGATACCGCCGTGCTGTCTTGTGCAGCGGATCAGAGAGAACGGGGACATCGGTTCTTTTATCAATCATCAGGAAAGACTCCATGATCAAGATGTCCAAGATGCGCCAGGCCGTGCTCGGCACGCTGGCGCTGGCTGCCGCCATGCCCGTCCACGCCCAGACCGCCGCGAACGAAGCGCCAGAACTGCAGACCGTCACCGTGACCGCGCAGCGCCGCACCGAAAACATCCGCGAAGTACCGGTGTCCGTCACCGCACTCAAGGGCGAGAAGCTCGACGTCCTGATCTCGGGCGGCGACGACATCCGCCTGCTGGCCGGCAAGGTGCCGAGCCTGAACGTCGAATCCTCCAACGGCCGTACCTTCCCGCGCTTTTACATCCGCGGCTACGGCAACACCGATTTCAACACCTTCGCCTCGCAGCCGGTCTCGCTGGTGTACGACGAAGTGGTACAGGAAAACCCGATCCTGAAAGGCTTCCCGATCTTCGACCTCGCCAGCGTCGAAGTGCTGCGCGGCCCGCAGGGCACCCTGTTCGGCCGCAACACTCCGGCCGGCGTGGTCAAGTTCGAATCCGAGCGTCCGAAACTGGGCAAGGTTGAAGGCTATGTGAATGCCTCGATCGCGACCCACGAGACCGCCAACCTGGAAGGCGCCGTCAACGTGCCGCTGTCGGATAAATGGGCGATGCGCGTCTCCGCCGTCGGCCAGCACCGCGACGACTACGTGGAAAACTTCGCCGACGTGGCGATGAAGCAAAAGCGCAACGAACTCGACGGCTACAACGAGCACGCCGAACGCGTCCAGTTCCTGTACACCCCGGACAGCAACTTCAGCGCCCTGCTGAACCTGCACCAGCGCAACACCAACGGCAGCGCCCGCCTGTTCCGCGCCAACCTGATCCAGAAGGGCACCAACAAGATCGTTCCCGGCTACGACCTCGACCGCATCGTCACCAACGCCGAGAATTACCAGCACCTGAAGACCAACGGCGCCAACCTGCGCCTGTCCTGGGACTTCGCCAACTTCCGCCTGTTCTCGGTGACCGGTTACGAACACGTGAGCGATTACTTCAGCCGCGGCGACATCGACGGCGGTACCCCGACCGGCCCGGGCTTCATCCCGTTCCAGGTCCAGACCGGCGGCTACATCACCGACCTCGACCAATATACCCAGGAATTCCGCGTCGAATCGAAGAACGCCGGCCCGCTGAACTGGCAGGCGGGGTTGTACTTCTTCGATGAAGACGCTACCGGTGGCAGCGACAACTTCAACGATGCCGGCCTGCGCACCTCGCGCCTGATCAGCAACCAGAAGAACGACGCCTGGGCAGCATTTGCTTCGGTCAACTATACCTTGAGCCCGGACTGGACCGTGCGTGGCGGCCTGCGCTACACGGAGGACGAGAAGGACTTCCGCACCGTCCAGAACATCAACGTGACCCAGATCGGTCCGCAGTCGGTGTCCACCAGCCAGGACAAGTTCAACTGGGACCTGTCGGCCACCTACAAGCTGAGCCCGACCGTGAACGTCTACGGCCGCGTCGCCACGGGCTTCCGCGCCCCGAGCATCGCCGCCGCCTCGGCCGCAGTGCCGATCACCGTGGCCAACTCGGAAACCATCACCTCCTACGAGCTGGGTCTGAAGGCCGACCTGTTCGAGCGCCGTGCCCGCACCTCGTTCTCGGTGTACGACTACACCGTCAAGGACCAGCAGCTGACCGTGGTGGGCGGTAACTCGAACGTCAACCGCCTGATCAACGCCGACCGCACCAAGGGCAAGGGCGCCGAGTTCGACTTCGAAGCGGCCGTCAGTACCGCGCTGCGCGTGAGCGCCGGCGCCAGCTACAACTACACCCAGATCCGCGACGCCAGCCTGTCGGTCAACAAGTGCGCCCAGTGCACCGTGACCGACCCGCTGAACGCTGCCGGCCGCGTCGTCATCGACGGCAACCCGCTGCCGCAGGCGCCGCGCTGGACCGTCAACGCCACCGCCCGCTACGGCGTGCCATTCGCGGATGGCGAGCTGTACTTCTTCACCGACTGGTCCTACCGCAGCAAGATCAACTTCTTCCTGTACGAGGCAAGCGAATTTGTCGGCGCACCGCTGACGGAAGGCGGCGTGCGCCTGGGTTATATCTTCGGTAGCGGCAAGTACGAAGTGGCAGCCTTCGGCCGCAACGTGCTCGACCAGCGCCGCATCACCGGCGCGATCGACTTCAACAACCTGACCGGCTTCACCAATGAGCCGCGCCAGTGGGGTGTGCAGTTCAAGGGCAACTTCTGATCTGACCGTCTCTTGACAGAAAAGGCCGCGCATTGCGCGGCTTTTTTTTGCCAATTTTGAACAAAAGTCCAAGCAATGCTTACATTATTCTGCGATTTGTCAGTTTGATATATGTCAACACAATTGTGGCATACGTTATTTGCCACTTTTAACGTTTCGCCGAAGAAAACATGTTTTTGCAGAATTGCTATACGGATGTGTTGTGAATACACCGAAATTGTATCGAATTGTCACGCACGGGCTATTCCTTTCGTATTACGCTGCTTTCGCCGCATCCAGACGGCACCGGCATTGACCGGGAAACCAACGACACAGGCGAGGAACATTTCGCCTGACGGAAAACATCACAATAAGGAAGAAACATGAAGCAAACGCATTCGATTCATCCTGCAATGTTGAAGATGTGCGCTGCACTCTCGCTCGCATTCGTGGCGGCCACGGCCGGCGCAGCCGAGCAGAAATTCATCGTGGAGACTGACCGCATTATCGTGAAGTACAAGGACTCGGCGCCGTCCGCCAAGGGCCTGGCCCGTGCCGCGGCCGTCACCTCCGACCGCAAGGCCAAGCTGGACCGCGCCGGCCAGGAATTCGGCATGACCGTTGCCGAGAGCCACACCATCTCCACCGGCGCCCATGTGTTCAAGCTGAACGGCCGCAAGCACCTGGACGAAGTGAAGAAACTGGCCGCCGAGATGATGGCGCGCGACCCCAACATCGAGTACGCCGAGCCGGACCGCATCATGACCCACATGGCGACCGCGAACGACCCGTACTATGCCCAGCAGTGGCACTACACCGACACCGTCGGCGGCCTGCGCCTCCCGACCGCCTGGGACAAGTCGACCGGCACTGGCGTGGTCGTGGCCGTGATCGACACCGGCTACCGTCCGCACGCCGACCTGAGCGGCCAGATCCTGCAGGGCTATGACTTCATCAGCACCGCCGCCATCGGCAACGACGGCAACGGCCGCGACAGCGACGCCAGCGATCCGGGCGACTGGGTGGCCGCGGGCGAATGCGGCGCCGGCTCGCCGGCCTCGGGCTCGAGCTGGCACGGCACCCACGTGGCCGGCACCATCGCCGCCCGTACCAACAACAGCCTGGGCGTCGCCGGCGTGGCCTACAACGCCAAGATCGTCCCGGCCCGCGTGCTGGGCAAGTGCGGCGGCTACACCTCGGACATCGCCGACGCCATCACCTGGACCTCGGGCGGCACCGTGAGCGGCGTGCCGGCCAACGCCAACAAGGCCAAGGTGCTGAACCTGTCGCTGGGCGGCACCGGCGCCTGCGACGCCACCACCCAGACCGCCATCAACGGCGCCCGTTCGCGCGGCGCGGTGGTGGTCGTGGCGGCCGGTAACGACAACATGAACGTCAGCAACGCCAGCCCGGCGAACTGCTCCGGCGTCATCGCCGTGGCCGCTACCGGCAAGACCGGCGGCCGTGCCTCGTACTCGAACTACGGCACCCTGGTCGACGTCGCAGCCCCGGGCGGCGACGGCAGCTACAGCGTGATCTCGACCCTGAACTCGGGCACCAGCTCGCCGGGTTCGGACAACTACGCCGGCTACCAGGGCACCTCGATGGCCACCCCGCACGTGGCCGGTACCGCCGCCCTGATGTTCGCGGCCAAGTCGACACTGACCCCGGACCAGGTGGAAAGCATGCTGAAGTCGACCGCGCGCGCCTTCCCGGCGACCTGCTCGGGTTGCGGCACCGGCATCGTGGACGCGACCGCCGCGGTGAACGCCGCGCTGGGCACGACCACGCCGACCATCAACGAGACCGAGTCGAACAACACCCTGGCCAGCGCCAACCTGGTCTCGACCAGCGGCACGACCGTGAACGCCACTATGTCGAGCTCGACCGACACCGATTACTTCCGTGTCGATCTGCCGGCCGGCAAGACCCTGAGCGCGACCATGACGCCGAACAGCAGCTCGGACTACGACCTGTACATCTACAACAGCTCGGGCACCCAGCTCAGCAGTAGCGAGAACGGCGCCGGCTCGGTCGACAGCGCAAGCTCGGCCAATACCGGCACCACCACCGCCAGCCGTTACGTGCGTGTGGTGTACTACAGCGGCAGCACCGGTACCGCGGGTACCTACAACGTGAAGCTGAGCTGGTAAACCACCGGTAAGCTCAGGACGAAGCGGCGCGGCTCCCCTGCGCCGGCTTCATCCGGGAACGCGCGGCATGCCGCGCGTTCTTTTTTGTCTTTCCCTGCCGCCTTGCAAGAATTCCGCTTTCCACGGATACTGTATGGAATGACAGTAGTCGGCTCCGCCGTCACGTGAACGCCCCCCTTCGTAAAATCATCCACTGCGATTGCGACTGCTTCTACGCGTCGGTCGAGATGCGCGACGACCCGTCCCTGCGCGGGCGCCCGCTCGCGGTCGGCGGCCGTCCCGACCAGCGCGGCGTGGTCGCGACCTGCAACTACGAGGCGCGCCGCTATGGCATCCATTCGGCCATGGCCACCGCCCAGGCGATGAAGCTGTGTCCGCAACTCCTGGTAATCCCGCCGGCGATGGAAAAATACCGGACCGCCTCTCGCCAGATCATGGACATCTACCGCGACTATACCGAGCTGGTAGAGCCGCTTTCGCTCGACGAAGCCTACCTCGACGTCACCGATTCGCCCCACTGCAAGGGCAGCGCCACCCTGATCGCCCAGGAGATCCGGCAGCGCATTTTCGACACCGTCGGCATCACCGCCTCGGCCGGGGTGGCGCCGAACAAGTTCGTGGCCAAGATCGCCAGCGACTGGAACAAGCCGGACGGCCTGTTCCTGGTGCGGCCGGAAGAGGTCGACGCGTTTGTCGCCGCGCTGCCGGTGAAAAAGCTGTATGGCGTGGGCAAGGTGACGGCCGAGAAGATGAACCGGCTCGGCCTGCAGACCTGCGGCGACATGCGCAGCTGGAGCATCGAGCGGCTGACGGAAAACTTCGGCAGCTTCGGCTACCGTCTACATAAGCTGTGCCGCGGCGTCGACGAGCGCGAAGTGAACACCTCGCGCGAGCGCAAGTCGATCAGCACCGAAGAGACCTACACTCCGGACGTGCCGGACCTGGACGCCTGCCTGCGGCTGCTGCCCGACCTTGTCGAGCACCTGCTCGGCCGCATCAAGCGCAACGGCGCCGAGAAGTTCATCCACAAGCTCTTCGTGAAGATCAAGTTCTCGAACTTCCAGCAGACGACGGTGGAGTGCGTTGGCTATGCGCCACATATTCCGACCTATGCGCGCCTGATGGAGACCGGCTGGGCTCGCCACAGCCGGCCGGTGCGCCTGCTGGGCGTGGGCGTGCGCCTGGGCGATACCGAGACCGTCGAGCAGCTGCGCCTGTTCGACGACACAATGCCGGCGGCGATCGTCGAGGTCGTTGGCGACTCGACAACAAGTTAACTTTTTCCCTGCCCCGTCGGTCGAAATTTCCGCTAGGCAGCGTAAAATGTCGTTCCCCAAAATGTTGGAAACAATCGGATAACAAGCGTATGTGGTTCAAGAATCTCCAGATTTATCGCCTGCCCGCTCCCTGGGCATTCAACCCGGAACAAATGGAAGAGGCCCTGCAGTCGCAGGCGTTCACGCCCGCGAGCAGCAATGAACTGTTGCGCCAGGGCTGGGATTCGCCACGCGGCAACGGCAAGCTGGTCCACGTGGTGAACAAGCAGATGCTGATGATGCTGGGCAGCGAAAAGAAGCTGCTGCCGAGCTCGGTCATCAACCAGGTCGCCAAGGCCAAGGCCGCCGAGCTGGAAGAGCAGCAGGGCTTCCCGCCGGGCAAGAAGGCGATGAAGGAACTGAAGGAACGCGTGGCCGACGAGCTGCTGCCGCGCGCTTTCTCGATCCGCAGCAATGTCTGGGTCTGGATCGATCCGGTCAACGGCTGGCTGGTGGTCGATGCCGCCAGCCCGGCCAAGGCCGACGACGTCATCAAGCTGCTGCTCAAGGCGGTGGACCGCATGCCGCTGGAATCGCTGCGCGTGCAGAAATCCCCGGTGGCCGTGATGACCGGCTGGCTGGAAGCGGACGAGGCGCCGTACGGCTTCACCATCGACCAGGACACCGAACTGCGCGCCACCGGCGAAAGCCGCGCGGCCGTGCGCTACGTGAAGCACACCCTGGAACCGGACGACATCCGCCGCCACATCGCCGCCGGCAAGCAGTGCACCCGCCTGGCCATGACCTGGAACGACCGCATCAGCTTCGTGCTGACCGAGTCGCTGGCGATCAAGGGCGTCAAGCCGCTGGATGTGATCAAGGAAGGCGAAGCGGTCACGTATAGCGATGACGAGCGTTTCGATAACGACATCACCCTGATGACGGGGGAGATGGCGAAGCTGCTGGCGGATGTGGTTGAGGCGCTGGGCGGTGAAGCGAAGGCCTAAACGTCAACGATTACCGCGTGGGCGGCATAGCCGCCCACCCTACAAATGCCACGAACACGTAGGGTGGGCGGCTATGCCGCCCACGCGTTCAGACAGTGCATGATCTGATGTACTGCCTTATTTAGCCCCCGCCATTTCCTCACTGGTCGACGGCTCATCCCCCTGTTCCCCTTTCCCGCTGGAATACGTCGGCACCGAGCGGTTCTGGTGCGGCGCCGGCTTGCCCGGTAGCGGCGGCAAGGCCTTGGCGCGCTCCAGGTCGATGCCCGCGATCTCGGCCACGCGCCGGCCGTAGTCCTCGTCGCAATGCCACAGGTGCCACACCATGCGCAGCTGGATCGGTTCCGGGCATTTCTTCAGGTCGCCGCCCACGTTGTTGACCAGGTCCTCGCGTTCCCAGTCCTCGAAGGTCCGGTAGCGCGCGCCCGCCTGTCCGTAGTCGTCCATCGTGCGGGTGGTCTGGAAGCGGCCCAGGTGGCCTTCGACGTGCTGGTTGTATTCCTTCTCCGGCTTGGGCGCCTCGTCGTAACCGCCCATCAGGCTCGGCTCGTAGTTGATATGCTTGTCCTCGCCGCGGCCGTCCACGTAATAGGTCATCTGGCCGTCGCGCTGGTTGGTGCGCGAAGCGGCCGCTTCCTGCGGCTGGTTGATCGGCAGCTGCAGGTAGTTCGGGCCCACGCGGTAGCGCTGGGTGTCGGAATAGGACAGGGTGCGGCCCTGCAGCATCTTGTCGTCGGAAAAATCGATGCCGTCCACCAGCACGCCGGTGCCGAAGGCCGACTGCTCGGTTTCCGCGAACACATTGTCCGGATTCTTGTTGAGCACCAGGCGGCCCACCGGCAGCAGCGGGAACTGGTCTTCCGGCCAGCGCTTGGTGTCGTCCAGCGGATCGAAGTCGAGTTCCGGATGCTCGCCGTCGCTCATGACCTGCACGCAGAATTCCCACTCGGGGAACTCGCCGCGCTCGATCGCATCATACAGGTCGCGCGTGGCGTGGCTGGTGTCAATCGCCTGGATCTCGGCGGCCTGCTGGCTCGTCAGGTTGCGCACACCCTGCTTCGGCTGGAAGTGGAACTTCACGAGGTGGGCCACGCCCTGGTCGTTGACCAGCTTGTAGGTATTGACGCCCGAGCCCTCCATCTCGCGATAATTGGCCGGGATGCCCCACGGGCTCTTGACCCAGGTGACCATGTGCAGGGCTTCCGGATGGCTGCAGATGAAGTCGTAGAAGCGCCAGGGTTCCTGCTGGTTGGTGACCGGGTCCGGCTTGAAGGCGTGGATCATGTCCGGAAACTTGATCGCGTCGCGGATGAAGAACACTTTCAGGTTGTTGCCGACCAGGTCCCAGTTGCCGTCGACAGTCTTGAACTTGATCGCGAAGCCGCGCGGGTCGCGCGCCGTCTCGGGCGATTCCCTGGCGCCGATCACGGTCGAGAAGCGCACGAACACGGGCGTCTGCACGCCGACCTCGTTCAGGACCCGGGCCCGCGTGTACTTGCTGGCCGGCTCGCCGCCGATGGTGCCGTAGGCTTCGAACACACCATGGGCGCCGGTACCGCGCGCGTGCACGACGCGCTCCGGGATGCGCTCGCGGTCGAAATGGGTGATCTTTTCGATGAACTGGTAGTTCTCGAGCGTGGCTGGACCACGCTCGCCCACCGAGCGCAGCGACTGGTTGTCGCGGACCGGGTGGCCCTGGCGCGTGGTCAGGAAGGGACGCTGCTCGTTCATTGCTTTCTCCTGGGACGAATTCGTTTGGAGAGGGCAGTATAGGCAGGCGCACAACGGGGCAGCGCGCGCCTGCCGATGTGCAATTACAGCTGCTGGAACACGCCTGCGGCGCGATTTTTGGTGACCTTATCCCACGGGAACACCTGGCCGTTCATGGCGACATACACGCCCGCTGGCAGGGTCTGTGCGACGCCGCAGGCAAAGCCGAGGTTGAACAGTGCGTCCGAGTTGGCGATCTCGTAGGGGATCATGGCGCCGGTCAGGACGATGGTCTGGCCGAGGTTTGCCGCACCCAGCACGGCTGCGGTTTCGCGCATGGTGTCGGTGCCGTGGATGATGACGATGGCTTTTTCTTTTGCCGCCTGGCAGGACGCCAGCACGCGCTGGCGGTCCGGGTCCTGCATGTCGAGCGAATCGAGCAGGGGAAGCACTTCGAGCTCGACCGGCACGGTCATGCGCGAGCGCGCGATCACGGCCGGCAGATGGCTTTCGGCAAAGCCGAGCACGCCGTTCAGTTCATTGTAGTGTTTGTCAAAAGTGCCGCCGGTGGCGACGATGCGCAAAGTCATGTTGGTTTGTCCACGTGCAGAAAAAAGGTGGGTAATGATAGCCGCAAACCGTAGTGTATCCGGATGTGACTGCGCTAGAATCGTCGGGATAGGATGAGTAGACTCCTTTCATTTTCTTCCTTTTCGCACTTGTTCCCATGAAAGCCGTCGCACCAGGCACCGTCATTTTCCACCGCCATCGAGGCTATGGCGTGATCGTCCACGTCAACCTGCTGACAGGCTGGATCTCGGCGCGTTTCGGCAACGAGCAGCGCACGCTCGACCTCAACCTGTCGAGCGACGAAGTGCAGCACGCGGACGGCGAACCGATCCTGTTCCGCCGCGCGCCCCCGGACCGCATGCCGCACGCGCGCCTGATGGCCGTGGTGCGCGAGCTGCACAAGGCGGGTTACCAGAAGCTCTACCTGTATTCCTGGCCCAAGCCCTCCGGGCTGCACTGGCGCTGGCACCTGTTCACCGGCCCGCGCAACTGGATGCAGCGCACCTGGCGCGAAGGCTGGTACGGGTCAGGCGCGGACTACAACAACAATCCGGTGATGGGCTGGGGCGATTCGCCCGGCGCGACGACGGAGGAGCTGATCCACGCGCTGGCGAAGTTCGACCCGCAGGGACTGGCGCAGGCTCTGGGGCGCGACGAAGACCATACGGCCTGGTTCGACCAGGTGTGCGAGCTGCTGCTGCCGGGCTACATGTACAGCCTCAACATGGAACGGCCGGCAGGAGGCGGGCTGGTCGAAGCGCCGCCGGTGCCGGTGGTGCCGGTGCGGGCGGGGCTGCAACCGTATGCGGGGCCGGCGATCGGCTGGCCGCCGGGGTGGGCGGGGTTATGGACCGGCACCCATGTGATGCCGGTGCGCCGGCCCAGTTTCACCGGCCTGCCGGAACTCAAGCAGGAAAGCTAGCGCTTCCCGAGCGCTTCCGGATTCAGGATGTTGTCCGGCGCGCCGGCCGCGAAGCGCACCACGTTCTCGAACGCGGTCTGGAAATAAATCTCGTAACTATCCTGCTCCACATACCCCAGGTGCGGCGTCGCCAGCACCGTCGGGATGCGCAGCAGCGGCGAGTCCGCCCTGAGCGGCTCATTCGCGTACACATCCAGCGCCGCATACCCCGGCCGCCCCGCGCGCAGGGCCTGCTCGAGCGCCCCTTCTTCCACCAGCTCGGCCCGGCTCGTATTCACGAACAGCGCATCCGGCTTCATGCGCGCAAAGTCGTCGGCCTTGACGATGCCGCGCGTCCCCTCCACCAGCCGCAGGTGCAGGGTGAGCACGTCGGCCTGGGCGAACAGCGCCTCGCGCGAGGCCGCCGCCTCGAAGCCGTCGCTCAGTGCCGCTTGCCGGCTCCCTTCGCTGCCCCACACCAGCACCCGCATCCCGAAGGCGCGCGCATACCCGGCCACCAGGCGCCCGATCTTGCCGTAGCCCCAGATCGCCAGGGTTCGTCCGCGCAGCGAGCGGCCCAGGCCGTTGAGCACGGGATTGGTCGATGCCGTTTGCCACAGCCCATCCTTCAGATTGTTGGCATAGGGAACGATCTTGCGGCTCGCTGCCATGATCAGGGCCCAGGTCAGCTCGGACGGTGCCACCGGCGAGCCGATCCCTTCGGCGATGGCGATGCCATGCTCGGTCGCGGCGGCGACGTCGATGTGTCCGCTGACCTTGCCGGTCTGCGAAATCAGCTTCAGGTTCGGCAGGCGCGCCAGCAGGGCGGCTGGAAAAGCGGTGCGTTCACGGATGAGCACCAGGGCGTCGAAGGGCGCCAGCCGGGCAGCCAGCTGGCCCAGGCCGCGGGCGGAATGGGTGAACACCTTCACCTCGTGACCGTCGAGTAAACGGAAGCAGGAAAGGCCGCGCACCGCGTCCTGATAATCGTCCAATACAGCTATTCGCATAAGAGTTTCTACCAATAAACGTTGATCGCGTAGCGAAATAACAGGTTCCAAAAAGGCCTTGAATAGCCTACTACATCACTCGGGTTTTTCTGCTACTTTTTTGTAGTAGCTGAGCACGAATCGCCGTTTTCCGGGTGTACAATCGGCCAATTCTTGAGGGTTTGGCATGCCTTGCCGACCCCTGCAGCACCGATCCGGTCTCCTTGACGAGGCCGTCGACACGACCGCCCGATTTTGCAACATTTCTGCCGCGCTCCGATGGAGCGGAAAGCCATTCTAAGGCACGGCCAGACGGACGATCCTGCCGCGACAGTATTCTTAATTGGCATTGGAGGTATCTATGAACCAGCCCGTGATGGGCGGCGTCGCCGCACTGAACGTTCCAGCTCACGTCAAACACCAGCAGCTCATCAATTGGGTCGCGGACATCGCCGCCCTGACGAAGCCTGACAGCATCTACTGGTGCGACGGTTCCGAGGAAGAGTACGACCGCCTGTGCGCGCAGATGGTCGAAGCCGGCACCATGAAGAAGCTGAACCCGGCAAAGCGTCCGAATTCCTATCTGGCCTGGTCCGACCCGTCCGACGTCGCCCGCGTCGAAGACCGCACCTATATCTGCTCGGCAACCAAGGAACAGGCGGGCCCGACCAACAACTGGATGGACCCGGCCGAGATGCGCCGCACCCTGAATGGCCTGTTCGACGGCTGCATGGCCGGCCGCACCCTGTACGTGGTGCCGTTCTCGATGGGCCCGCTGGGTTCGCCGATCGCCCACATCGGCGTCGAACTGTCCGACTCGCCTTACGTCGCCGTCAACATGCGCATCATGACGCGCATGGGCAAGGCCGTGTTCGACGTGCTCGGCACCGATGGCGAGTTCGTGCCCTGCGTGCACACCGTCGGCATGCCGCTGGCCGCCGGCCAGAAGGACGTGCCGTGGCCGTGCAATTCCACCAAGTACATCGTCCACTATCCGGAAACGCGCGAGATCTGGTCCTTCGGCTCCGGCTACGGCGGCAATGCGCTGCTGGGCAAGAAGTGCTTCGCGCTGCGCATCGCTTCCAACATGGGTTACCAGGAAGCCCAGCAGGGCGGCACCGGCTGGCTGGCAGAACACATGCTGATCCTGGGCGTCGAATCGCCCCAAGGCGACAAGAAATACGTGGCGGCCGCCTTCCCCTCGGCCTGCGGCAAGACCAACTTCGCAATGCTGATCCCGCCGCAGGCGTTCGACGGCTGGAAGGTCACCACCATTGGCGACGACATCGCCTGGATCAAGCCGGGCGCGGACGGCAAGCTGTACGCCATCAACCCGGAAGCCGGCTATTTCGGCGTGGCCCCGGGCACCAACGAAAAGACCAACCCGAACTGCATGGCCTCGCTGCGCGAGAACGTCATCTTCACCAACGTGGCGCTGACCGACGACGGCGACGTGTGGTGGGAAGGCATGACCAAGCAGGCACCGGATCACCTGATCGACTGGCAGGGCAAGGACTGGACCCCGGCATCGGGCACCAAGGCCGCCCACCCGAATGCGCGCTTCACCGTGGCCGCCACCCAGAACCCGGTGATCGATCCGGCCTGGGACGACCCGGCCGGCGTGCCGATCTCGGCCTTCATCTTCGGCGGCCGCCGCTCGACCACCGTGCCGCTGGTGACCGAAGCCAACAACTGGGTGGAAGGCGTCTACATGGCCGCCACCATGGGCTCGGAAACCACCGCCGCCGCCGCCGGCCAGATGGGCATCGTGCGCCGCGATCCGTTCGCGATGCTGCCCTTCATCGGCTATAACATGAGCGACTACTTCCAGCACTGGCTGGACCTCGGCAAGAAAGTCGAAGCCAAGGGCAGCGCTCCCAAGATCTTCTGCGTCAACTGGTTCCGCACCGGCGAAGACGGCGGCTTCGTGTGGCCGGGCTACGGCGACAACATGCGCGTGCTGAAGTGGGTGCTGGACCGCGCCGACGGCAAGGCCGAAGGCGGCCAGCAGCACATGTTCGGCACCTCGCCCAACTACGGCGACCTGAACTGGGAAGGCGTGGACTTCACCGAGCAGCAGTTCACCCAGATCACTTCGATCGACAAGGACGCCTGGAGCGAGGAACTGAAGCTGCACGGCGAACTGTTCGACAAGCTGGCCTACCGCCTGCCGCAGGAACTGGTGCAGACCAAGCAGCAGCTCGAGCAGCGCCTCGGCGCGTAAGCAATGATGGAGTAGGGGGAGGGGCGAAGGCGGCATAGACCGCCAGCCGAAAGAAAACGGACAGGCCATGCCTGTCCGTTTTTCATTTGGTCGTTGACTGGCCCGTAGGGTGGGCGGCTCAGCCCGACAACACGTATATCGGTATCTCCACCGCCGCCACGCGTTCAACTCTTTTTGGCCCAGAGAGGACGGCTGTTCGACCGCAGGTTGAACGCGTCGGCGCATGCACCGCCGTATATCGCACGCAGCGACGTGGAACCTATTTCAATAGGATAGGTTCTTAACACGTCACTCGAACATCACCCTCGCCAGTTCGGAGGTCGATCCCGATCCAGCATCGGTAATGCGAGTTCTTGGGATTTTCCAGGCGAGGGGTAAATGAGCAATGGATACCCTTTTTCTCTCGTACCCGATAACCCTTTTCGCCGCTCTCACAGACAGGCTCTACATCCGGGCCGATCTGCTCGAACACCTGTCTCGCCGCTTCGTCCCTGAACGTGACCGATAGCGCGCTGTCAGTTTTGGTAGGAAGCTCCGAATAGGCAGTGCCGCCAGAGTGAATTTTATAGTTCGCATTGAGCGGGTTCCACTGATTCAGCTGATGGGACTTCTTGTTGTCTTCGGCAGCGTTGGCCAGCTGGCACAGGCCTGCGAGAATTAGCAAGGTCAGTTTACGCATCATTACCCGACCAACGCGACGTGGAAATGGTCGTCATGACGCCTGGCGGTCTTGACAAACGGGATGCTGGAGTCGTTGAACAGAACGAGCCTGACCGGGGCGAACGTGCGGAACATCTCGATCAATTTGGCTGTTCCGTCTCGATCGTATTCATGCTTTTGCTTCCGGGTGACCGGCACTTCGAGTCCGTCTTGACGCAGTGGCCGAACATCCACTTGGAGCCCGTTCAGATGAAAGTCGTGATCGTCATCATCGAATGCGTCTGCACGGCTGATGTTGCCGATGCCGATTCGGCGGCGGTCGATGGCTTGCCACTCCAGTGCCACGCGCAGAATTGCCTGCATCATGATCGGATGCGGGTACTGGTAGCCGCCCCGATCCGGCTTCTTGTCCATCAGGCCGTAGGTGTAGTAGCCGGATTCTGCCGGTGAATGTGGCAGCATGAAGAAGCCGCGCGAGTCTTGGGTAGGCCGGAGCGGGTCATCCTTTTGATCGGCCATGGTCCGCCTCCGTCACGCGCACGACTTGTTGCAGCCCAGGTCCCAGCCGCCAGCGGTCTGGCCACCGGTGCCGCCGCCGATCCTCTGCTGCGTGTACTTCCATTTGACCTTGGTGAAATGGAGGGAAATATGATCGCGCAGGATGCTACCCTCGGCCACCATCTGTTCCATATTCCCGATCAGTACGTTCTCGAGCTCGACCTCGTAATACTTCACCCGATTGCCGTCACCGTCGGCTCGCATGAAGTCCATCTTCGCCTTCGAAATGGTCTTGCCGTTCGAGCAGTGCTGCATCAGCACAGGAGATGCCAGGTCAGCAAGCTTGGCCAGCGACAGTGTGCGGTATTCGCTGCGCCCAGTGGTGCGGCCACCGGTAGCCGATCCGGGCGAACTGACAGGCTGCGCCACACCCCATTGCGCCTGCACGATCTCGATCCAGTCCTTGTGTTTATCGTCGTGGGATTCGCCTTTGATACCGTCGATCTGCAGATACACGTCGATTGCCATGTGTTGTCTCCGTGTTCAGGTTGGCCAAAGCGGATTGTTGCGCCGGGCTGAATCTTGAGCCTTGGTACGGGTCAAGCTTTGATCATCCAAGCACCAAGTGGACAACATGCCATGCCATGCGATGCTATGCAGAACCGGGCAAGGACACGCAATGCTATTCAGTATCCGATCCCGCGCGCCATCGCCGCCGCCAGCACCGGAATCAAGGCAAACACGTGCACCTCTGCCAGCAGGATGCGCCGCACCCTGTTGATCTCTTCCAAGGGCGGCACGAAAGCAGCATCGGCCTTCAGCAGCTTCTGCCAGGCCGCGATGCGCAGGCTCGGCCGGATCGACAGGATCCCGACCACGCCGAAGGCGGCGATCTTGGCCCAGAACACCGGATTGTCCAGGTAAAAATCCGCGCCCTTGGCGCCGCGCCAGACCCGGCTGAAGCCGACGAACAGGATAGCCAGCGCCAACAAGCCGTAGGCGGCGTCGAAGCGCCCCAGCAGCCGCACCGTGTGGGGCGACATCGCCGCCGGACGCATCAGGGCCAGTTCGGCGGCCAGCACGGCCGCGATGCCGAACACGATCAGGTGGTGCACGCTGGCTAGGAAGAAATCGATCATAGCTCCTCGCTGGATGAGACAGGTAGCAGGAATGTCTCTCGGTACTGTCGCGCTGTCAAGATATTGGATGTCTTGCCTGTAGTCGCTGTCTCGCGTTCAAAGTGGCGCTGCCCGAGGGCGGCGGGTCGTAGGCTATCTGCTCGTTCAACGCCACCCGAGGAGACCCATCATGAATGCGAACATGAAGCACCTCATCGCGGCATCGCTGGCCGCGCTCCTGGCAGGAACTGCCGGCACCGCCGCCATGGCCCAGGTGGGATCGGCAAAACAGGCCGCCACCCCCGGCACGGCGCGCCACCAGGAGGAAGTCAAGGACGCGACCGAGCACGTCAACCAGGCGGTGCGGGTCGTGCACCGGATGCAGGCGAATTCCGACATGCGCGCCTTGCTGCAGCGGGCGAAAGGCGTGTTCGTGGTGCCGCGCTACGGCGAAGCGGCGCTCGGCGTCGGTGCGCGCGGCGGCGCCGGCGTGCTGCTGGTGCGCAGTGGGAACACCTGGAGCAATCCGGCCTTCTACAACATGGGCGGCATCACCGCCGGCCTCGAGGCGGGCGCCCAGGCCGGCGCCATCGCGCTGGTGCTGAACGACCAGAAGGCCATGAACAGCTTCATGCAGAACAACAAGTTCTCGCTGGGCGCCGACGCCGACCTGACCCTGGTCGACTGGTCCAAGAAGGGCGCAGGCTCGGCCGGCTGGGGCAACATCACCGCCTGGTCGGACACCAAAGGACTGTTCGGCGGCGCCGCCATCAACATCACCGACATCGACTACGACGAGGACGAAACGGCCGGCTACTACGGGCGCCAGGTGGCGGCGCGCGACGTCCTGGGCGGCAAGGTCACCAACCCGCACGCGGATGTCCTGCGCCAGGCCCTGGCCGATACGTCGAGCGGCAAGTCCACCTCGAGCATGGGGTCGAGCGGCGCGGGCGGCAGCACCGCGAGCGGCCAGGGCCGCGACCGCAACACCGAACGGGATCGCAGCCGCTAGCGCAGCCTCACTGCCAGTTCATCAGGCAGGGCGGCACCAGCAGCAGCAGGGCCAGCACCAGGTAGATCAGCTGCAGCGGGATCATCCACCTGGCCCAGGTCAGCCAGGGGATGCGCGCCAGCGCCAGCACGCCGACCGTGATGCCGGAAGTCGGGATCATCGGCGTGGACAGCTCGCCCAGCTGGAAGGCGAGGATGGCGGTCTGGCGCGACACGCCCACCAGGTCGGCCAGCGGCGCCATGATCGGCATCGTCAGCGCCGCCTGGCCGCTTCCCGAGTGGATGAAGAAGTTGATCACCGACTGGATCAGGTACATCTTCTGGGCCGCGAACACAGGGTGACTAGACTGCACCAGCGGCATCAGTTCGTGCAGCATGGTGTCGATGATGTGGGCGTCGCGTGCGATCACCATGGTGGCGCGCGCGATCGCGATCACCAGCGCCGTCGGCGCCAGGTCCTTCACGCCCTGCATGAAGGAGGCCACCCAGTCATCCGCGCCGAGGCGTCCGACCAGGCCGACCACGATCGCCATCGCCAGGAACAGCGCCGCGATCTCGTCGATGAACCATTCGTAGCGCACCACGCCCACCACCATCGCACCCAGGGTGAGCGCGAAGATCGCCAGCACCGCCGCATGGCGCCCGGTCATGCGTTCGTGCTCCTGCATGTCGGCGGCCGGCGTCTCCTTGCGCTTGGCCTGGTCCAGCACGTAGGTCGGACTGAGCGCCGGATTGGCCTTGACCCGCGCCGCGTACCACATCAGGAACAGCACCGTCACCAGGGTCGCCGCGGTCCACGCGACCAGGCGGTAGCCCATCCCCGAGAACACCGGCACGCCCGCGATGCCCTGGGCGATGCCGACGTTGAAGGGATTCAGGAATGCCGCGCCGAAGCCGACCTGCGAACCCAGGAAAGGGATCGACACGCCGGTGACGGTGTCGTAGCCGAGCGCCAGCGCCAGCGGCACGAAGATCAGGATGAAGGGAATCACCTCCTCGTTCATGCCGAAGGTGGCGCCGCCCAGCGAGAACAGGGTGACGAAGACCGGGATCAGCAAGGTGCGCACCAGCTGCGAACGTGTGTGGGCGCGCGCGATCGAGCGGATCGCGGTGTCGATCGCCTCGGTCCGTTGCAGCACCGCGAAGGCGCCGCCGACGAACAGCACGAAGCCGATGATCTGGGCCGCTTCGACGAGGCCGCGGATCGGCGCTTTCAGGAGCGCCACCAGCCCCTGGGGCGCGCTTTCCACGTAATGGAAGGAAGCCGGGTCGACCAGCTGGCGGCCGTCGACCAGATGGGTGTCGTATTTGCCGCCGGGGACGAACCAGGTCGCCAGCGCGATCAGAGCCAGGATGACGAACAGCAGCACGAAGGTGTTGGGCATTCGAAGGCGCATGGCTCTCTCACTGGCTAAGTAGCGGACCGGAACGGAAGGGCGTGGCGCCCGCGATTTTGCAGACCTGCATGCCGCGCATCAGGTGGCGGTGGGCGGTACTGGCGAACAGCAGCCCGTCCTGGGATGCGCGCAGGGTGGACGTGGCGCCGCTCACCGGGTTGACGATGTCGGCCACCGCTTCGCCGGCTGCGACCCGGTCGCCCAGCCGCTTGAGCAGCACCAGCACGCCCGACTGCGGCGCGTGCAGCGGCTCGACGCCGGCCAACGGGGTCGGGTCGCACTGCGGCGCGGGCAGCTCGGCGACCGGGATGTCGAGCATCCCTTCGCGCGCCAGGAACTGCAGCAGCGCATGCGCGTCCTGCTCCGCCAGGTCGTAGCGCACGTCCATCTCGCCGCGCAGTTCCACCGTCACGGCGGCGCAGGCGGGCGGGATCGGCAGGTCCGGGCCGAAGTGCGCGGCCAGGTCCCACCACAGGCGGCTGCAGGCTTCATCGAACGGCGCGCCGCCCGAGGCGCTCGAGAGCAGCAGGGCGCGCGCACCCAGCAGCGCGGCCAGCGGCGCCGCCTGTTCGGCCAGCGGGGTGCCCGCATACACGTGCAGCAGGCCCTCGTTATCGCAATGCAGGTCGAGCACGAGGTCGGCATCGATCGCCATCGCCAGCAGGGTCTTCTTGAGGACTTCGGTCGCGTCCTGCGGCTCCCAGCGGGCGACGGCGGCGCGCGCCTCGGCACGGATGAGGGCGACGTTGGCGTCCGCATCGGGACCCAAGCGCCCGGTTAGCGTGTCCTTCAGTTCCCCCGCCACGTGGAGAAAAGCGCGGTTGAAGTTGACGCCCGTGCCGAGGTCGAAGCGGCCGAAGGGCGTGCCGTGCACCACCTGCGACAGGCCGATTGGATTGGCGGCGGGGACCAGCACAATTTCGCCCTTGACGCGGCCCTCGGCGTCGAGCCGCTCCAGCTGGCGGCGCAGGAACTGCGCCACCAGCATCGCCGGCACTTCGTCGGCGTGCAATGCGGCCTGGATATAGGCCTTCCTGCCGCTGCCGGGCGCGCCGTAGTGGCAGGACAAGAGCTGGTGGATGGCGACCCCCGGCTCCGTCGCGATCGGGTGTGTGTGTATATGCATGCGAGATCTCCGCGCGATGTCGGTTTTTTTACACAGGCTGGATAGATGAAAGAATTTTTTCAAATTCCTGTTGAGTTTGCCACAGAACCTGATTACATTTGGAAAATATTTCGAAATTTGCATGCTATAAAGAAAAGCGATCCAGACAACATGTCCGCTCCTGCCCAGTCCACCGCTTCCCCCGACATCGGCTTCGCCGAGTCCTCGCTCGGCCAGGCCCTGCTGCGCATGCTGGCCGAGGGGTCGGCCTCGAACCGCGCGATCGCCGACCACCTGTTGCGCAACCAGGTGCGGGTCACGGCGCTCGGCATCGAGGAACTGGCCGAGGCCTGCGAGGTCTCGACCGCCACCATCAGCCGCTTCGCGCGCGACCTCGGCTTCAGGAACTATGCGGCGATGAGGAGCGCGGTGGCCGAGACCCTGCAGTCGGTGCTGCAGCCGGTCGAGAAGCTGCGCAGCACCATCGCGCGGCGCACCGCCTCGCCCGCGCTGGAAAGCCTGGAGTACGCCGAGGCGGGCATCACCGCCACCAGCCGCGCGCTCACCAAGGCCGAGCTCGACCGCATCGGCAGTGTCCTGATGCGCGCGCGTACTGTCTACGTGCTGGGCTTCGGCCTGTCCACCTTTCTCGCCGGCGCGCTGGCGATGCACCTGCAGCCCTTCTGCCGCCACGTGGTCGAAGTCGCCGCGGCCGGCGGCACCGAGGTGGCGGCCAGCCAGCTCGCCACCGTCACCGACAAGGATGCGCTGGTGGTGATCTCGCTGCCGCGCTATACGCTGGCGGCGGTTTCCCTGACGCGCTTCGCGCGCGACAGCGGCGCCACCGTCGTCTCGATCACCGATTCCCCCGCCTCGCCGCTGGCCGAACTCGGGCACCACGTGCTGTATGCGCACAGCGCGCATCCGGTGCTGCCCAGCAGTTCGAGCGCGGCGCTGGCCGTCATCGAGGCGCTCGCCGTGTCCCTGATGACTTCCAACAAAGCCAACGTCGCCAAGGCGGCGCGCCACACCGAAGCCATCGCCGCCTATCTCTACGGCGAACACCAGATCCGATCCAGCAGCACGCAGAAGAAAGAGGGCGCCCGCAAGCGCCCGTCCATCAAGAAGTCCTGAGCCATCACCAAGAGGGAGCAATGCATGAGTAAGCACATTTCGAGTACCTTGCGGCCGACGATCCTGGCCACGAGCGTCGTGGCCGCACTTGGCCTGATGGCGCAGCAGGCCTGGGCCCAGGCCACGCCGCAGCCGCAGCCGGAGACCGTCAAGGTCCAGCGCGTGGAAGTCACCGGGTCCCTGATCAAGCGGCTCGATACCGAAGCGGCGCTGCCGGTGGAAGTGATCTCGCGCGAGACCATCGACAAGATGGGCGTGACCACGGCCGCCGAACTGGTGAAGAACATCAGCGCCAACACGGCGCCGCTCACGGACGGCCCCAGCATCTCGGACTCGACCTCGGGCCAGCGCGGCTTCAACGGCGCCAACATGCGCGGCCTGGGCGTGTCGTCCACCCTGATCCTGCTGAACGGCCGCCGCCTGGCCAACTTCGCTTCCCCCGGCGACAACGCCGGCGTCGACCTGAACAACATCCCGGCCGGCGCGATCCAGCGCGTCGAGGTGCTCAAGGACGGCGCCTCGGCGATCTACGGCACCGATGCGATCGGCGGCGTGATCAACTTCATCACCCGCAAGGACTACACCGGCATCGACCTGGCCGCGTCCGCCGCCGGCACCCAGCACGGCGGCGCCGGCAAGCGCACCGCCAGCATCAGCGGCGGCTATGGCGACATCGATACCGACCGCTTCAACGTCTGGGGCGTGCTCGACGTGCAGCAGCTCGATGCGCTGCGCTCCGGCCAGCGCAGCTTCATCGCCGATCGCGCGCTGGCCACCACCCTGCCGGCCCAGATGTCGAGCAACACCTTCCCGGCCAACGTCGACATCTCGGCCGCCCAGCGCAGCGCCCTGATCGCGGCTGGCCTGCTGCCGGCAAACAGCCGGGTCAGCCGGGTCAACCCGAGCGCACCGAACTGCAACCCGCCCGCCACCGTGTACGCGGCCCAGGGCCCGGGCGGCGTGGCTGGCTGCAGCTACGACTACATGGAAGACACCGAGATCTATCCGGACTCGCGCAAGGTCGGCTTCATCGGCCGCGCCACCTTCAAGCTCGACGAGAACAACCAGCTGTTCGCCGAGCTGGTGCAGACCGAAGCCACCACCAAGTACGTGCTGTCGCCGAACCCGGTCCGCATCCGCAACCTGCCGGTGAACATCCTGCCGGACGCCTACCGCCGCGCCTTGAGCGGCCCCGGCCTGCCGACCACCTTCAGCGGCATCCGCTACCGCATGAAGGAAGCGGGCAACCGCAGCAACGAGGTGACCAGCGAAGGCCAGCGCCTGGTGCTGGGCGCCACCGGCAACCTGGCCGGCTGGGACTACGACCTGGCCGTGGCGCGCGCCGAGAACCGCGCCGACGACCGCTACTTCGACGGCTACGTCCTGTTCGACAAGTTCGACGCCGCCGTGCGCAGCGGCCTGGTGAACCCGTTCGCGCCGTCCTCCCAGGCCGGCCGCGACCTGATCAACTCGATCAAGATCGACGACAAGGCGCGCATGGCCAAGGGCATCTCGACCTCGATCGACGGCAAGGTCTCGCGCGCCCTGGCCACGCTCGGCGGCGGCGACCTGGCCATCGCCATCGGCGGCGAATTCCGGCGCGAGCATCAGCTGTTCACGCCGTCCGAACTGCTCAAGTCGAACAACATCGCCGGCGACCGCGACAGCACGGTGCCGGCTGGCCAGCTGCTCGAGGTCGAGACCGCCGACAACCGGCGCAAGGTGGGTTCGGTCTTCACCGAGGTCAACGCGCCGTTCACCAAAGCGCTGGAGATGCAGTTCGCGCTGCGCTACGACCACTACAGCGAAGTCGGCTCCACCACCAATCCGAAGATCGGCCTGCGCTGGCAGCCGAATGCGGCTTTCCTGGTGCGCGCCTCGGCCGGCACGGGTTTCCGCGCGCCTTCGCTGTCCGACCTGAAGCGCCCGACCATCTTCGGTACCTCGGCCGGCATCCTGACCGACCCGCAGTGCGTGGCCCAGGAAGGCAGCATCGACTTGTGCACCGACCAGTGGAATGTCGAGCGCCGTTCGAACCCGGACCTCAAGCCGGAAAAATCGCGCCAGTTCACCTTCGGCACCGTGTTCGAGCTGAACAAGCGCACCAACTTCTCGATCGACTACTGGAACATCGAGAAGAAGGACGTGATCAGCACCCTGGGCGAGCAAGTCATCATCGAGAACCCGGCCGCCTACAACGGCAAGTACATCGAGCGCGACGAGGACGGCTTCATCTCCAACATCCTCCTGATGAAGGAAAACCAGGGGCGCCTGAAGACCTCGGGCATCGACATCGCGGCCGACTGGCGCAGCGAGCGCGGCGCCTGGGGGCGGTTCGGCGTGAACCTGTCCGGCACCCGCATCCTGAAGTACGACCGCCAGTACGGACCGTCCGAGCCCTTCCGCAGCAACCTGGGCGTGTTCCTGAACGACCAGGCGATCCAGAAGTGGCGCCACCGGATCAACTTCGAGTGGGACCACGGCCCGGTGAGCCTGACTCTGGCGAACCAGTACTCGTCCAGCTACACCGACCAGAACACGACCTACGATCCGTTCACCGACAAGCTGCTGGCGCCGAACCAGGTCAAGGCCTATTCGCTGTGGGACCTGACCGGCAGCTGGGCCATCACCAAGCAGCTCAAGCTGCGCGCCGGCGTGCTGAACCTGCTGGACAAGGATCCGCCGTTCTCGAACCAGGCCTATTTCTTCCTGGCCGGGTACGACCCGAGCTACACGGATCCGCGTGGGCGCAACGCCTTCGTCAGCGTGAACTACTCGTTCCGCTAAGCGAGGGCCTATGCTGAAGAGCCTGTGCTTCGCGCTGGCGCTGGCCGGCGCCGGCCTCGCCGGCGCCGCCGAGGTGCCAAAGGGGTCGCTGGTCATCATCGGCGGCGGCCTGCGCGCCGAGAACGCCGCGGTATGGGAGAAAATCGTGGCCCTCGCCGGCGGCAAGGGCGCGCGCATTGCCGTGTTCCCGACCGCCGCCCAGAATCCCGCTTTCGAAGGCAGCAAGGCGGCGGAGAACCTGAAGCGCCACGGGGCGCAGGCCTTCGTGGTGCCGCTGGCGCCGAAGCTGGCCGGCAGCGACGTCCGCAAGGCGGCCGAGGACCCGGCGATCGTGGAAGCGGTGCGCGGCGCCGGCGGCGCCTTCTTCACCGGCGGCGACCAGGCCCGCATCACCGGCTCGCTGCGGCGGCTGGACGGCAGCAACAGCGCCGTGCTCGATGCCTTGTGGAGCATGTACCGGCGCGGCGGCGTGATCGCCGGCACCAGTGCCGGGGCGGCCATCATGAGCAGCACCATGTTCTACGATCCGCCGCTGGACGTGGTTCCCGTGTTGAAGCACGGCGTGGTGGACGGCAAGGACATCGCGCCGGGCCTGGGTTTCATCGGCGACGACGTGTTCATCGACCAGCACCTGCTGGTGCGCGGGCGCTTCGCGCGCATGCTGCCGGTCATGCTGGGCAAGGGCTACAAGCTGGGGCTCGGGATCGACGAGAACACGGCGGCCGTGGTCGGCCCCACGCGCGAGGTGACCGTGGTCGGCTACACGGGCGCGCTGGTGCTCGACCTGACCGATGCCGCGACCGACAAGGCCAAGCCCTTGTTCAACCTGTCCAACGCCCGCATCAGCTACCTGGACAACGGCGACCGCTTCAACCTGGTCACCCGCGGCTTCGTGCCGGGGCCGGGCAAGGAACCGGTCGACAAGAACTTGCGCGAGCATCGCGAGGCGCTGTTCTATACCGACATCCTGGGGAATACCTCGGTGGTGAACCTGCTCGAGAAGCTGGTGGACAGCAACCTGGAGCGGGCAACCGGGCTGGCCTTCGAAGGACCGGCCAGCCGGGCGCCGGAGCGCGGATTCGAGTTCACGTTCACCCGGGTGCCGGACAGCAGGGAGTATGTGACCAACCGCGAGGATGCGTGGTCGATTTACCGGATCAGGATGGATGTCAGGCCGGTGAAGATGCGGCAGCCGCTGTACACCGTGGAGTAGAAAAAAGAAGGGGCAGTGCCTGGCGGCGCTGCCCCTTTTGTCATTTGTACCCTCACCCTTCGATTCGTCGTTCCCGCGAAGGCGGGAACCCAAGTTTTTGTGCGGACCACTTACGTGTGAAGCAAGTGGAATGCAGCGAACTTGGATTCCCGCCTGCGCGGGAAGTCATGGGCGCCGGTGGCGCGCATGACGGTTCTAAAGTTGGTGGCGAGTTTAACCGACGCCAGTCCTCAAGCCTTCAAGAGGGGCTTGAGATATTTGCCCGTCACACTCGCCTTGTTCTTCGCCACATCCTCCGGCGTACCGCTTGCGACGATCTGGCCGCCGCCCGCGCCGCCTTCCGGACCCAGGTCGACGATCCAGTCCGCCGTCTTGATCACATCGAGGTTGTGCTCGATGATCGCCAAGGTATTGCCCTGGTCGCGCAGGCGGTGGATCACCTTCAGCAGCAGGTCGATGTCGGCGAAGTGCAAGCCGGTGGTCGGTTCGTCCAGGATATACAGGGTACGTCCCGTGTCGCGCTTGGACAGTTCCAGCGACAGCTTCACGCGCTGCGCCTCGCCGCCCGACAGCGTGGTCGCGCTCTGGCCCAGCTTGATGTAGCCGAGGCCCACGTCCAGCAGGGTTTGCAGCTTGCGCGCGATGACCGGTACCGGCCGGAAGAACTCGTGCGCGTCCTCGACCGTCATCTCCAGCACTTCGGTGATGCTCTTGCCCTTGTAGTGCACTTCCAGCGTTTCGCGGTTGTAGCGCTTGCCGTGGCAGACGTCGCAGGGCACGTACACGTCCGGCAGGAAGTGCATCTCGACCTTGATCACGCCGTCACCCTGGCAGGCTTCGCAGCGGCCGCCCTTGACGTTGAACGAGAAGCGGCCCGCCGAGTAGCCGCGTTCCTTCGCGGTCGGCACGGTCGCGAACAGGTCGCGGATCGGGGTGAACACGCCGGTATACGTCGCCGGGTTCGAACGCGGGGTGCGGCCGATCGGCGCCTGGTCGACCGAGATCACCTTGTCGAAGTGTTCCAGGCCATGGATCGCATCGTGCTCGGCCGGTTCGGTCTGCGAACCGTACAGGTGGCGCGACAGGGCCGGGTACAGGGTGTCGTTGATCAGGGTCGACTTGCCCGAACCCGAAACGCCGGCGATACAGGTCATCAAGCTGACCGGCAGCGTGAGCGACACGTTCTTGAGGTTGTTGCCCCTGGCCCCGGTAATCACCAGCTGGCGCGCCGGGTCCGCCTTGGTGCGCTTCTTCGGCACCTCGATCTTGCGGCGGCCATCGAGGTACTGCGCGGTCACCGAATGCTCGTTCTGCATGATTTCCTGGAGCGTCCCCTCGGCGATGATCTGGCCGCCGTGCACGCCGGCGCCCGGACCCATGTCGACGATATAGTCGGCGGTGCGGATCGCATCCTCGTCGTGCTCGACCACCAGCACCGAGTTGCCGATGTCGCGCAAGTGCTTCAGCGTGGCGATCAGGCGGTCGTTGTCGCGCTGGTGCAGGCCGATCGACGGTTCGTCCAGCACGTACATCACGCCGGTGAGACCGGAGCCGATCTGCGAGGCCAGGCGGATGCGCTGGGCTTCGCCGCCGGACAGGGTATCGGCGCTGCGGTCGAGCGACAGGTAGTCCAGGCCGACGTTGTTCAGGAACTTCAGGCGCGCCGTGATTTCCTTGATGACGCGCTCGGCGATGTCCTTCTTGGCGCCGCTCAGCTCCAGGGTTTCGAAGAAGGCCAGGGTGTCGCGCAGGGGCTTGTCCGAGACTTCATAGATGGCGCGCTGCTGGGCGCCTTGCCCGATCTTGACGAAGCGCGCTTCGGTGCGCAGGCGCGCGCCTTCGCAGGCCGGGCACTTCTTCTCGTTGATGAACTTGGCCAGTTCTTCCTTGACCGCCATCGAGTCGGTCTCGCGGTAGCGGCGTTGCAGATTGTTCACCACGCCTTCGAACGTGTGTTCGCGGATCACGGTGCGGCCGCGCTCGTTGACGTAGCTGAACGGGATCGCGGTCTTGCCCGAACCGTGCAGCACCGCGTCCTGCGCCGACTTCGGCAGGGTCTCGAACGGTTTATCCAGGTCGAAGTCGTAATGGGCCGCCAGGCTTTGCAGCATCTGGTAGTAGAACTGGTTGCGGCGGTCCCAGCCCTTCACGGCGCCGGAGGCCAGCGACAGGTGCGGGAAGGCGACGATGCGCTTCGGATCGAAGAATTCGATGTGGCCCAGGCCATCGCATTCCTGGCAGGCACCCATCGGGTTGTTGAAGGAGAACAGGCGCGGCTCCAGCTCCTGCAGCGAGTAGCCGCAGACATTGCAGGCGAACTTGTTCGAGAAGACGGTTTCCTTTTCGGTGTCCATCTCGTAGGCCACGGCGCGGCCGTCGGCCAGGCGCAGCGCGGTCTCGAAGCTTTCGGCCAGGCGCTGCTTGATGTCCGGGTTCACCTTGACGCGGTCGATCACGACGTCGATGGTGTGCTTTTCCGTCTTCTTGAGCTTGGGCAGCTCGTCGATCTCGTGGATCTTGGCCGCGTTGACGCCGCTCGCCACGCGGAAGCGCACGAAGCCCTGGGCCTGCATGGCCTGGAACAGGTCGGTGTGCTCGCCCTTGCGGTTGGCCACGACCGGGGCCAGGATCATCAGCTTGGTCCCTTCCGGCATGGCCAGCACCGCATCGACCATCTGCGACACGGTCTGGGCCGCGAGCGGCTCGTGCGGGTGCTGCGGGCAATACGGGGTGCCGACGCGCGCGTACAGCAGGCGCAGGTAGTCGTGGATCTCGGTGACGGTGCCGACGGTCGAACGCGGGTTGTGCGAGGTCGCTTTCTGTTCGATCGAGATCGCCGGCGACAGGCCTTCGATCAGGTCGACGTCCGGCTTTTCCATCAGCTGCAGGAACTGGCGCGCGTAGGCCGACAGCGATTCGACATAGCGGCGCTGGCCTTCGGCATACAGGGTATCGAAGGCGAGCGAGGACTTGCCCGAACCCGAGAGGCCCGTGATGACGATCAGCTTGTTACGCGGAAGGTCGAGGTTGATGTTCTTGAGGTTGTGCGTGCGTGCGCCGCGGATGCGAATTTCTTCCATTAGGTTTTTGGCAGGCTTTCAATAAAGTTTGCAGGGCCGGCGCACGATGGACTGTCGCGGTGAGCGGGCCAATCAGGGAGAACCCATTAGTGTAGCTCGTTTTTCGAAGTGCTGTACATGCATCCAGCACTTTTGTGCCGCCAAGCGACGATCTCGTGTCTTCCTGATACGGAATGAAGAACGTTTTGCCCGGAAGTCACTATGTAAGACGTTCTCGCCAGGCTTCAATGACAAAACGTTCAGCATTCCAAGTTTTTTTTTCTTTCATCCTGGGCTACGGCCGGCAGGAGAAAGTAAGGAGTGGCAGTGTCAGTCCACCTTTTCTGTTTAATTTAATAAGATAAAAGAATTGCTTTTCAGACTTTTAATTTTTTTATAAACATCAATGATTAAAAAGAAATTATTGGTTATTTTGGAAAAATTTCATCTCCATTGCATAAGTATTTGTCGATAATACTTACATCGCATTATGCCGAATTTAAAATTTATTCATAAGCGCTTGTTTACGTTGATTTATCTGATTTGGCACGCGAATTGCTTTGGATGAGCTGTCTTATCCGATAAATATTAATTCGAGGGCGAAAATGAAAAAACTAATGAGTGTGATGCTGGTGTCCGCTGCATGTCTGAGTCAGCCGGCAATGGCGATTCCCGTAACTGCCGGAAGCCAGCTCAACACTGGAGGTACGCTGAGCGGACTTGGTTCCCAGGATGGCAATTTGAATACCGTGACTGGCTTGAACTTTACTGCCGGAGGGCCCGCAAACCAAGCCGGCATTATCCTCGGGGTAAATGGTACTGGCAGCTTTGGAGCGCTTAACTGCACTCTCGATACGACCGATACGCCACCCGTCCCTTGCGGATTCATCCAGGACATCGCTGAGTTCAGCACGTTCACCGACGCTGCCAGTTTCTTGACAGGACTTCCTATGGGAATCAGTTTTCGGTTGAATGCGCCATTGACCGTATCGCGCGCTGCCGGAACGAATGCGAGTTTGCCGACAATTATCTTGTCGGGCACGGGGGTGATTTCAGCGACGGGCTTCGACGCGACCAATGCGATCTTTACCTTGGTAACGCAAGGTGGGATCGATACGACATTTTCGGCATCGATTGTTGCCCTTTCGACCCGGAATGACATTCCCGAACCCGCGTCCATGCTCTTGCTGGGCAGCGGCATAGCCGGACTGTTGCTGACACGTCAGAAGAAACACGCACGCGCCTGAGTACTTGGGGCAAGGCGCAGCGTCGAAGACCGTACGTTAGTACGGCGAGACGTTGCAACGCAGCCATAGGGAGAATTGTCAAGCGCTCCAAGGCCACTTTTTTCGGACGTTTGCGTATCGGTGCCCGGGCTCGCTGCAGAGTGTTGAATAAGGCAAGTGTATGGTGCGGGCTTGCGAATTCTCACGGGGCCGAGATGTAAATTTTTACCGAAGACGATTTCAGTGGTGCCCAGGAAGACCATCCCCTGGCCCGGCAATTCATGGTGCTGGGGTATGCCAACGCCTGCCTCAGCACGATCCCGAACCGTTGTTTTCGCAACTGAATGGATGAAGAGGCCCAGCACGGCATCTTCGATATCGGCCTCTGTTCCGGAGCAGGAGTCGGGTCGCTGGTGAAGTACGATGCGGGCGCCCAGGGGCTGGCGACCGGCCGCTTCGTCGCAGGCGGCTTGCGGCTGCGTTTCCTGCTCAACGGCCAGCACGAGACCAATACCATGTCGGTCTGCATGCTGGGAGTGTTCGGCATGGGGCTGCAGGAGCCGCCGCGGCCGCAAGTGGCAGATGCCCATGACCTGGATCCACGATAACAATGTTGCCTTCCTGGCAAATCTGGACGCGGATGAAGAACGGTCCCTGACCCTGATCGCAGCGCTCATGGCCAGCCGCGAGGCGTTTGAGGCGGTGCACGACAAGCAAACCTGAGCAGGATGAAGCCGCGTACATGGTGACTTTGCTCATCCCGGAGGCGGGCACCGGCGCGCGCTACGATGGTCTCAACCATGTGCGGCGGCGACGTAAAAATCTGCTTTTTTTCTCTGCCTTTCGGCCCCATAATAGTTGGCTGCAGCATACGTTCCCTGACGTTGAGTATCTACGCAGAGTCAGGGCTCTACAAAATCCAATGGAGTATTGAAATGGCATCAGTTAACAAGGTCATCATCGTCGGCAACTTGGGCCGCGACCCGGAAATCCGCTACATGCCGAGCGGCGACGCGATCGCGAACATCGCGGTGGCTACCTCGTACAAGTCGAAGGACCGTCAGACTGGCGAACAGAAAGAGCTGACCGAATGGCACCGCATTTCGTTCTTTGGCCGCCTGGCCGAGATCGTGGGCCAGTACCTCAAGAAGGGCTCCTCGGTCTACGTCGAAGGCCGCCTGCAGACCCGCAAGTACACGGATAAAGACGGCATCGAGCGCTACGCGACCGACATCATCGCCGAGAACATGCAGATGCTGGGCGGCCGCCAGGGCATGGGCGGCGACGCCGGCATGGGTGGCGGCATGGATGACGGCGGCGGTTACGAGCCGCAGCAGCGCCCGGCTCCGCGCCAGGCGCCCCCGGCACCGGCAGCCCGTCCGCAGCCGCAGCGTCCGGCGCCGAACTTCTCGGACATGGACGACGATATTCCGTTCTAAGCGGCACACCCGGCAGGCGGCGCAGACGCCGCTTTCCCGACAACCCCGCATGGCCCTCGGCTTGCGGGGTTTTTTCTTGCCCTGGGGTGGCGTGGGCACGCGGAACAAACGTGCGAGTCAAACGTGTCGAAGCGCTTACACTGCCAGCCGAGTAGCTCCCGCCGACCCACCTGAGAAAGGAAAGCCATGCCACGCATCCAGACTTCCGGCCCCCATCCGACTGAGCTCTACTACGACGAACAGGGCCAGGGCAAGCCCGTCGTGCTGATCCACGGCTGGCCGCTGAGCCACCGGATGTGGGAATCCCAAATCACCGCCCTGTCCGAAGCCGGCTACCGCGTGATCGCCTACGACCGCCGCGGCTTCGGCCAGTCGGGCCGCCCGGCCGGCGGCTACGACTACGACACCTTCGCTGCCGACCTCGACGCGCTGCTCACGCAGCTCGACCTGCGCGACGTGGCGCTGGCCGGCTTCTCGATGGGCGGCGGCGAGGTGGCGCGCTATCTCGGCCGCTACGGCAGCGAACGGGTGTCGAAAGCCATGCTGCTGGGCGCGGTACCGCCCTTCCTGCTCAAGACGGACGACAATCCGGAAGGCGTCGACCAAGGCGTGTTCGACGGCATGCTGGAGGCCGTGCGCAAGGACCGCATCGCCTTCCTGGGCGACTTCTTCTACAGCTTCTACAACCTGGACAAGGACGGCAAGGATGGCCAGGAGCTGGTCGCCTTCAGCAAGTGGATCGCCTGGGAAGCCTCGCCGCTCGCCACCCGGGAGTGCATCAAGGCCTTCGGCTTCACCGACTTCCGCGCCGACCTGGCCCGGTTCGATGTCCCGACCCTGGTCGCGCACGGCGACGCCGACCAGATCGTGCCGCTCGAGGTCTCGGGACGGCGCTCGCATGGGATGATCGCGGGCAGCCGGCTGGAAATCGTGCAGGGCGCGCCGCACGGCTTCGCAGCCACCCACGCCGAGCAGTTGAACCGGCTGATGCTGGACTTCCTCGCATCCTGAACCTGCGCCGCCGGAAGCGGCGGCGCAGTCCCGGTCAGCGCTGCACCGTCGGAGCGGCCACCAGCAGCAGGCGCTCCACCTGCGTGGCATTGCCGGCCCGATCCGTCACCTTCACCTTGAGCGTGACATAGCCGGCCCGGCAGAAGGTATGGCGCAGGCTGACGTCGCCCAGGCCGCGCCGCTCGCGCAGGCTGGGAATGGGCTGCGGGCAGCCGTCGTTGACGCTGGCCGTGGCCAGGTGCGATTCGGCGATGGCGCTGTCGACGAAGTCGACCATGAAGTCGGCCGTGGCGCCCAGCGCGACCACGCCGTCGGCCGCCCCCATGATCGGGCCCAGCACCGGGGCTGGCGTTCCTTCCCGCCCCGGACGCAGCATGACCAGGCCGGCGTTGGACTCGGCCAGGATGGTGCCGCTGTCGTTGATCGCCCGGGCCGCGTACAGCACCAGGCCGGCCGGCGCCCGGTACAGGCGGGTGTTCAGGTCGACCGGAGCGGACACGCCGTTCCAGTAGACGGCGCGCCGGCTGCTGAAGTCGCTGTCTCCGGGGGAACGGTCGACCAGGCCGACCATTTCGCGCCGGTTGTTCAGGGCCAGCACTTCGCCGTGGGTTGCGCCCCCCAGCGGCAAGGGCCGCAGGCCGGTGCGCATCGACCACAGGAAGGGGCGCTGGATGCTCGGGGCGCTGCCGCTGATCGTCACGTTGCTGCCCGCAACTTCGCCTGCGTCGTTGAGCGCGGTGACGTTGCGATAGCCGCCGCTCGCGCCGATCTGCACCATGCCCAGCTTGCGGCTCCACAGGAAGCCGATCTTGCTGTCGCCCTTGTAGAAGTGGCCCAGCACCTGACCGGCCGCATTGACGTGGTTGGCGACCGAGAAGGTGCCGCCGAAGGTGCCCAGATCTGTGACCGTGCCGTCCGGGTTCCACACCATGGCGTGGTTGTCGTGCAGGTTGACCTCGGCCTCGCCGACCGCCATGCCATTGTCGTTGATGGCGTGCGCGCGTGCGGTCCGGGCCGTCAGCGGCGCCAGATGGGTGAGGGCGCCGTCGGGTTCCCAGCGCGCCGCAAGCGGATAGATGCCGACCCGCGCGCGGATGCTGCCCACCACCTGGTTGCGGTTGTTGATGTCGAGGGCGCTGCCGCCGACAGGGCCGGATACGGAATTGTTGCGCGGTAGCACCCGCAAACCGCGCGCGGCGGTCCAGGCGAAGGCCCGGTAGTCGTTCGATGCCGTGCGGTACTCGCCGATCACGACGCCGTTGTCGTTCAGGCCGTTCACATAGACATATGCCCCGCCCGCCGGCAGCAGGGGGACCACGCGCCTGCCGTCGAAAAAGCCGTGAAAGCCGTCGTCGAGCACCCAGCTGGTGAAGGCAGCCTGCCCGCGCTGGTTCAGGAATGCGGAACCGGCATCGCGGCCGAGGTTGATGATGCTGTATTCGAGCGGGCGCGCCGGATAGGCGGTCAAGGCCGCCGCCTCGGGCGGTGTTTCGTTGGCGGGGGCGGCGCCGGCATGGAGCGCCACGGCGGCGGGCACGAACAGGCTGGCCCACCGCAGGCGCGCCTTGAAGCTGGAAATAGGTTTCATAGGAAAGCCTCGGTCAGGGAGTTGAAATGCACCAGCCCTCACTGTAGGCTCCGCTTCAGACGCCGACATGGCTCACCTCAAGCCGACAGCAGAACCAACATCCCGCTCAATGTTCGCGTGCACCGACGCGCATCAGGATGTCGAATGCGGCGATGCGGCTCGGCAATTACTGCCCGGGAATCCCCTGGTCCGGCTCTTCCGGAATCACATACACATCGCCCGCCGTGGCCCCCGCATCCGACCTGCGTGCCCGCAGGTCGCGGTAGACGGCGGCGCGCATGATCGTCATCGACACCACCGGCGCCGTCATCAGGATGAACACCGCGATGATGAGTTCGTGGATGACGGGGCGCGACTGTGCCACCGTGAAATAGAGCATCGAGGCCAGCAGCAGGCAGCCGGTGCCGAGCGTGACGGTGAGGGCCGGGCCGTGGATGCGCTGGTAAAAGGTGCGCAGGCGCAGCAGGCCGAGCGCCCCGATCAGGACGATGCTGGCGCCCAGCACCAGCAGCAGCGCCACCGCCAGCGCGGCCCAGGAGGGCAGCTGCGCGATGCCGCTCATTCGATGACCTCCCCGCGCATTAAAAACTTCGCCATCGCCACCGTGGAGACGAAGCCGACCAGGGCGATCAGGATCGCCACCTCGAAATACACCTGGGTGCCGTAGCGGATGCCCAGCACCAGGGCCAGCAGCATGCCGGACATCCACAGGGTATCGAGCGCCAGCACCCGGTCGTGGGCCGAAGGGCCGATCAACAGCCGCAGCGCGCACAGGGCCATCGCCACCAGCACGCACACGAGGGCGTAGCCGATCGCCAGTTCAAGCAGGGTCTGCATGGTCGGTCTCCGATTCAAAGATCTCGATGAGGGGACGCTCGTAGCGCTCCTTGATGGTCGTGAGCCACCACTGCTGGTCGTGCAGGTCGAACACGTGCAGCGACAGTTCGTAGCGCTCCGGTAGGATCTCGACCCACACGGTCCCGGGCGTCATGTTGATCAGGCAGGACAGCATCGCCAGCCCGTAAGGGTCGCGCAGGGCGAGCGGCACCCGGATGAAGCTGGCATTCACCGTGTCGTAATCCTTGAACAGGATGATGCGGGACACGTTGAAGCAGGAGCGCACCACCTCGACGCTCGCCATGCTCATTAGCCGCAGGAAGGTCAGCGGCGCGCGCAGGCGCGGATAGCCGAAGGGCTGCAGGCGGCGCGTGAGCAGCGGCACGGCCACGCCCAGCAGCACTCCGAACAGCAGGTTGGCCGGGTCGATCGCCTGGTTCAGCAGCAACCACAGCGCGCATAGCGCCAGCGACACGACGGGGTAGGGCAGCCAGGGCGTCATCGCGCCTCCGCCGTCGGTCCCGGCACGGGCGGCGTGCCCAGCACCTTGTCGATGTAGAGGCCCGGTCGATGCAGGTCGGCGCCGGCGCGCGCCAGGTAGCGGTAGACCGGCTCGGCCTGCACCGTCAGCAGCACCGACACCACGAGCAGCCCGGCCACCGGCAGCACCTCGGCGGCGTGCAGGCGCGGCGGCCCGAGGATCTCGGCGGCCCAGAAGGTGCGCACCCCGAAGCGCATCAGCGACACGATGGCGACCAGCCCCGATGCGATCACCAGCGCAATCAGGGTCCAGCCGCGCGCGCCGATGGGCGCCGCACCGGGCCCCGGATTGACCAGCGCATGGAACATGCCGAACTTGGCCACGAAGCCCGACAGCGGCGGCAGGCCGGCGATGATCAAGGCGCAGGCGGCAAAGGCGAGCGCTAGGCCGGCCATCGCGGCCGGCACCCCGCGGCCCTTCGGTTCGGCGGGCGTGTCCTCGACGGCATAGGCTTCCGCCGTCAGCGCCAGCACGGCGGCGGCGGGCGTGCGGATGCGGTCGACCAGTTCGCCCAGCAGCATGAAGGCGGACAGCGCGACCGTCGACGCGATGAAGTAATACAGGCCGGCGCTGACCAGGGCTGGCTGGCCGTAGCCGATCACGGCCAGCAGGGTGCCGGACGAGACGATCGCCGCGTAGCCGGCCATGCGGCCCAGGGTGTCGGTGGCCAGCATGCCGGCCGCGCCGAACACGATGGTCGCCATGCCGCCCCACAGCAGGGCGTCGTAGCCGAAGTGCGCCGCAGCGCCGGCGCTTTCCGGGAATACCAGCAGCCAGATGCGCAGCACCACGTAGGCGCCGACCTTGGTCATCAGGACCAGCATCGCCGCCACCGGCGGCGAAGCCGCGGCATAGGTGGTCGGCAGCCAGAAGCCGAGCGGCCACATCGCGCCCTTGGCGAGGAAGGCCAGCGCCATCACCGCCACCCCGGCCTGCAGCAGCCCGAGCGAATGCGGCGCCAGGGCGCCCACGCGCTGGGCCAGGTCGGCCATGTTGAGCGTGCCGGTGGTCGCGTAGATCAGCGCCACACCGATCAGGAACAGGAGCGAGGCCGCCAGGTTGACCGCGATGTACTGCATGCTGGCGCGCAGGCGCGCCACATTGTAGCCGTGCAGGACCAGGCCATAGGAGGCGGCCAGCATCACCTCGAAGAACACGAACAGGTTGAACAGGTCGTGGGTGAGAAACGCGCCGTTGATTCCCATCAGCAGGAACTGGAACAGCGAGTGGAAGTGCACGCCGATGCGGCTCCAGCGCGGCTGCGCATAGTGCAGGGCGGCCAGGGCCAGCAGCGCGGTCAGCACCAGCATGAGGGCGGACAGGCGGTCGGCCACCAGCACGATGCCGAAGGGTGCGGCCCAGTTGGCGGCGAAATAAGGCTGGACGCCTCCCGGCCAGAGCCGGTCGGTGAAGAAGGCCAGCGCCAGCGCGGTGGCCAGCAGGCCGCATACCGAGACGTAGGCGGCCGCGAACTTGAGGCGGTGCCGGCCTTCCGTCAGCGGCGCCAGCAGCGCCCCGCACAGCAGCGGCAGCAGGATCGGCACGATTACCAGGTGGCGGGTCCAGTCCAGGCTCATGCCTCGGGTTCCTCGCCGTCCACGTGGTCGGTGCCGGAGAGGCCGCGCGCGCCGATCATCACCACCAGGTACAGGGCCGTGGTGGCGAAGCCGATCACGATGGCGGTCAGCACCAGCGCCTGCGGCACCGGGTCGGCCAGTTTCACCGGATCGGGAACCGTGCCGGCGGGCGTGAACGGCGGCTGGTCCAGGGTCAGGCGGCCCATGGCGAAGATGAACAGGTTGACGGCGTAGGACATCAGCATCAGCCCGGTGAGCACCTGGAAGCTGCGCGGGCGCAGCACCAGCCAGATGCCGGACCCGAACACGATGCCGATGGCGAGCGACAGGACGGTTTCCATTACTGGATCTCCTTTGGAGGCGGGATGGCGGCCAGGGTCGCGGCGCTGGGCCTGGTCCCCGCCGCGACGGGCGTGCGCCGGCTGCGCAGCGACTGGTGGGCCAGCGCCACCAGGATCAGCATGGTGGTGCCGACCACCACCAGGAACACGCCGAGGTCGAACACGAAGGCCGAGGGGAGGTGCAGCTCGCCCAGCAGCGGCAGCGTGACGTGGGCCGTGTGGCTGGTCAGGAAGGGATAGCCGAGCAGCCAGGCCCCGAGGCCGGTGCCGCAGGCGGTGGCCAGGCCCCAGCCGATCCAGCGGTGCGGGCGCAGGCGCAGGTGCGATTCGACCCAGTCGGTACCGGCCACCATGTACTGCACGATCAGGGCGGTGGCGAAGATCAGGCCAGCCACGAAGCCGCCCCCCGGCAGGTTGTGGCCGCGCATGAAGAAGTAGACCGCGATCACGCCCATCACCGGCAGCAAAAAGCGCAGGTACACGGCCTGCACCATCAGGTAGCCGTCGCGCGCCTGCTGTGCGGGCTTCTGGCCGACCGCCGGGTCGACGTCGTTGGCCTGCTGCACGGGAATCGCAATGCTCTCCGGCGCCGGGCGGAAGCGCCGCAGCAGCGCGTACACGGTGAGGGCCACCGCCGCCAGCACGGTGATCTCGCCCATGGTGTCGAAGCCGCGGAAGTCGACCAGCAGCACGTTGACGACGTTGGCGCCGCCGCCTCCGGGCAGGGCGTTCAATACGAAGAAGTCGCGCAGCTCGGCAGCGGCGCCCTGCTGGGGCAGGGTCAGGACCGCATAGCTGGCCGCCGCCAGGGCCAGGCCGCCGGCAACCGCGACCATGGCGTCGCGCCCGCGCCGCAGCCAGGCCGAGGGCGGAATGCGATCGGCCAGGTGCGCCGGCCGCAGGCGCGGCGGCAGCCAGCGCAGGCCGAGCAGGATCAGCACCGTGGTCACCGTCTCGACCATCAGCTGGGTGAGCGCCAGGTCGGGCGCCGACAGCCACAGGAAGGTGACGCTGGTGGCCAGCCCGGTGCCGCCGACCAGGGCCAGCGCCGCCAGCCGGTGGTACTTGGCCTTCCAGGCGGCGGCCACGGCGCAGCCGGCGCCGATCAGCCACAGCAGCGCGAACAGCGGGTCGGCGTTCGCCAGTTGCGGCGTGGCGAAGCCGCGCACCGGCTGCGCCAGCAGCAGCGGCACCGCCACCATCGCCGCCATCAACACCAGGAGCTGGGGCTGCAGGCGCCGGGTGCCGGCCACGCGCAGCACCCAAGCCGCCGCCGCCGCCAGCGCGAACAGGATGTTCTCGTAGATTTGCGCCCCCTTCAGGCGGTGCAGCACCGGCACCCGGTCGCGCCGGGCCAGGCCGAAACGCTTGCGCAGCACCAGGTAGGCGAGCACGCCGCCGCCCAGCGCGATCGCGCTCATCAGGAGCGGCAGGTTGACCCCGTGCCAGATCGCCAGGCTGTACTCGGGCATGGTCGGGCCGAGCACCGAGTGCGCGGCCACGGCCAGCACGTCGCCCACGATCCGCTCGGGCAGCACGCCCACCGCGATGCACAGCAGGACCAGGCACTCGATCGGCACCCGCATCCAGCGCGGGGGCTCGTGCGGCTCCTCCGGCAGGTCGCGTGCGAGCGGCCCGAAGAACACGCTGATGAAGCGCAGCGAGTAGATGACGCTGAACAGACCCATCAAGCCGGCCGCCACCGACATCCACCAGTTGTCGCTGCCGCCCACGACCATGGTCTCGGCGAAGAACATCTCCTTGGAGAGGAAACCGTTCATGAAAGGCACCCCGGCCATGGCGGCGCTGGCGACGATCGCCAGCGCCGCGGTGTGCGGCATCGCGCGTTTGAGTCCGCGCAGCAGGCGCATGTCGCGCGTGCCGCTCTCGTGGTCGACGATGCCGACCGCCATGAACAGCGAAGCCTTGAATACGGCGTGGTTCATGGTGTGGAAGATCGCCGCCACCACCGACAGCGGCGTGCCGATGCTGAGCAGGACCACGATCAGGCCCAGGTGACTGATGGTCGAATAGGCCAGCAGGCCCTTCATGTCGTACTGGAAGATCGCGAAGAGGGAACCCAGCAGCAGGGTAGCAACGCCGGCGCTGCCCAGGATCCAGGTCCACTCCTCGGTGCCGGCCAGGGCCGGCCACAGGCGGATCAGGAGGAACACGCCGGCTTTCACCATCGTCGCCGAGTGCAGGAAGGCGGAGACAGGCGTGGGCGCCGCCATCGCGTGCGGCAGCCAGAAGTGGAAGGGGAATTGCGCGCTCTTGGTCAGCGCGCCCAGCAGCACCAGCACCAGCGCCGCCACGTACCAATCGTGGCTACGGATGCGGTTGCCGGCCGCGAGCACGGCGTCCAGCTCGTAACTGCCGGCGATGTGGCCGAGCAGGAGCACGCCCGCCAGCAGGCACAGGCCGCCGATGGTGGTGACCGTGAAGGCCATGCGCGCGCCGCGCCGGGCGTCGAAGCTCTCCTGCCAGTAGCCGATCAGGAGAAACGAGGTGACGCTGGTGAGCTCCCAGAACACCACCAGCTGGACCAGGTTCCCCGACAGGACCACGCCCAGCATCGCCCCCATGAAGGCCATCATGTAGGAATAAAAGCGCGCCACCGGGTCGCGCCGCGACATGTAGTAGCGCGCATAGAGCAGCACCAGCAGTCCGATGCCAAGCACCATGACGCTGAACACCCAGGCCAGGCCGTCCATGCGCAGGACGATGTCCAGGCCGAACGAGGGCAGCCAGGCGTAGTCCGCGCGCGGTATGGCGCCGCCGGCGATGCCGTCGAACTGGAAGACCGCCAGCAGCAGGGCGGCCAGCGTGGCGAGGGCGGAGACGGCGGCCGGGCGGTCACGCGAACCGGCAGGCATGCAGGCCGCGAGGAAGGAAGCGGCGAAGGGAAGCAGGAGCAGCGCCAGGAGCATCGCGTCAGCTCCCGTGGCGTCGTCGGTCAGCCATCGTCACCGCCTTGCGCGCGCACCAGGAGGGTGTCGCAGCCGAGGTGCTGGAGCAGGCCGTCGCTGTGGCTGTTCATGAAGACGCGCGCCATGCCGGAGCGCCGGCGCACGGCCAGCACCACCAGCTGCACCAGGTGCGTGTGGGCGTAGCGCGCGACCGCCTCCGCCACCTTGCCGTGCACCACGGCGGGGTCGACCAGGGCGCGCGCCGCAGGCGGCAGCGCGCAGTCGTCCAGGAAGCTGGCGCTGCGGGCCATGGCTTCCTCGACGGAGGCGGCGAGGCTGTCGGTGGGCGCGCCGGCGCCGCCTTCCAGCACGTGCAGCAGGGCGATGCGGCAGCCGGGGAACAGGCGCAGCGCGGTGTCGAGCGCGGTGCGCGCGCCTTCGGAAAAATCGTTGGCCACCACGATGCGCTCGTAGCCGCCGCGGGTGCGCTGGCGCACCACCAGCAGCGGCTGGTCCAGCTCCTGCGCCAGGCGCTCGGCGGTGGAGCCGAGGATCAGTTCCTGGAAGCCTTCGTTGCGCGATGCGCCCATGACGACCAGGGCGTCCGGCACGCCGGCGGCAGCGGCAAGGATGCCGTCGGTGACCTCGCCCTCCCGCACCTGCAGGGTGGGCGTCACGCCGGTGCCGGCGAATTCCTCGGCCAGCTCGCGGCGCGCGGCCAGCTCGAAGGCATGCACCGTGGGCGCGCCGTCGAGCCAGGAAGCAACTTCCTCGGGCGTCTGCGGGCCGTCGCGCACGGTCAGTACCGTCAGCTCGGCCTGCCATGCGCGCGCCAGCTGCTTGGCGCGGTCGAGCGGGCGGTCGCAACGGGCGCCCAGGTCGGTAGCGAGCAGCAGGCGCCGGGGCGGCAGGGTAGCAGGGCTTTCATTCACGCAAAACCTCGGTGCTGAAGAATGGCAAACAGGTCTACTCTACGGTGTTTGCATGGACTGGGGCAACGCGTTACCTCAGGTACATCATGCAGTCCGGGCGGAAATTTTCTGTTGCCCGGCCGTGCGCGGTTCGGGCCACCGCATTGATAAGATGCCACAATGCACATTCTCTGGACCTACCTGCGCCCGCACTGGCGCCTTGCCTTTCTCGCCCTGCTGCTGGCCGGCCTGGCACAGGTGCTGAACCTGGTCGATCCGATCATCTTCGGCCGCATCATCGACGACTATGCCCTGCACCCGGGCAGCAAGAGCGACGCGGAGCTGGTCTCCGGCGTGCTGCGCCTGCTGGGCCTCGCGGTGCTGGTGGCGCTGCTGGCGCGTCTGGCCAAGGCGCTGCAGGAATACGTAACGCGCTTGACCGTGCAGAAGCTCGGCGTGGCGATCTTCAACGACGGCCTGCGCCACGTGCTGCGCCTGAAGTACCAGGAATTCGAAGACCTGCGCAGCGGCGAGACCCTGTCGCTGCTGCAGAAGGTGCGCGCCGACAGCGAGCGCTTCATCAACACCTTCATCAACACGGTGTTCGCGTCCCTGGTCGGCGTTTCCTTTTTGATCTGGTACGCGGTGACCAAGCACTGGCTGCTGGTGCCGGTGTTCGTGGTCGGGGTGCTGGTGCTGGGCGGGCTCACCGGGCTGCTCTCGCGCGAGATCAAGACCCAGCAGCGCTCGATCGTGCGCGAGACCAACCGCAATTCCGGCTTCATCACCGAATCGCTGCGCAACATCGAACTGATCAAGAGCCTGGGCCTGACCTTCACCGAGATCCGGCGCCTGCGCGCCCAGACCGACAGCATCTTCGCGCTCGAGATGGAAAAGGTGAAGCGCATCCGCCTGCTCTCCTTTTTGCAAGGCAGTACCCTCAGCCTGCTCAAGCTGGCGATCCTGTTCGCGCTCTTGTGGCTGATCTTCCGCCACGTGCTCTCCACGGGAGAGCTGATCGCGATGCAGTTCATCTCGGTGGCGATCTTCGCGCCGCTGCAGGAAATCGGCAACATCATCCTGGCCCACCGCGAGGTCGAGGCCTCGCTGCTGAACTTTAAGAACCTGATGGACAAGCCGATCGAGCGGCGCCCGCAGGACTTCGTCGAGATCGGTCCGCTCGAGCAGATCCGCTTTGCAAGCGTCGGCTTTCGCCACAAGGGCGCGCAGGAGGACTCGCTGGTCGACATCTCCTTCAGCGCCGCGCTGGGCCAGACGGTGGCCTTCGTCGGGCCTTCGGGTTCGGGCAAGTCGACCCTGGTCAAGCTGCTGGTCGGGCTGTACACGCCGGCGTGCGGCAAGGTCTATTACAACGAGATCTCGACCGAGGACCTGCGCTATAACGAGGCACGCCGCCAGATCGGCTTCGTCACGCAGGAAACCAACCTGTTCGCCGGGACCATCCGCGAAAACCTGCTGTTCGTGAAGCCGGACGCCAGCGACGCCCAGATCCTGGCCGCGATGGAACAGGCCTCCTGCCTGAACCTGCTGGAAAAGTCGCCGGAAGGGCTGGACACCGTGATCGGCGAGCGCGGCATGAAGCTGTCGGGCGGCGAGAAGCAGCGCCTGTCGATCGCCCGCGCCCTAGTGCGCGAGCCGCGCCTGCTGATCTTCGACGAGGCGACGTCGGCGCTCGATTCGCTCACCGAAGAGCAGATCACCAACACGGTGCGGAGAATCTCCGAGCGCGCCAGCCAGATCACGATCCTGATCGCGCACCGCCTGTCGACCGTGATGCATGCCGATACCATCTTCGTACTGGAGAAAGGCCGGGTGGTCGAAACCGGCTCGCACGCCGAACTCGTGGCGCAAAAAGGCCTGTACTACGCGATGTGGCGCCAGCAGATCGGCGAACGGCCGGTGCCGCAGGGTGTGCATCAGGCGTCGGAAGGGTAGCGCAGCCCGATCTGGCCGCGCATCTCGTCCAGCAATGCCATCAGCCCCAGGCTGTCCTCGTGCGTCATGAGCGAATGCTCGATGCGGCCTTCACGCAGGCAGCGGCCGGCCGCGATGGCTTCGTGGGTGTAGCCGTTGCCGAGCCAGGGCGTCGGGATCGTGCGCGAAGAGCCGTCCAGCAGTTCGACCGTGATGCGGTCGGCCAGGTGGAACATGCGGTGCATGCGGATGCTGCCCCCGGTGCCGGACACGATCAGTTCCGAAGCCGAGCGCGCGCGCATCGAGCAGCTGCACACCGACAGCGTGCCGCCCCCATGCTTCATGATGAAGGCGGTGGTCGCATCCACCCCGGTCTCGCTCATGATGGCCTGGGCGCGCACGCTCTCCACCTTGCCGAGCAGGCTTGAAGCGATCGACAGCGGATAGATGCCGAGGTCGAGCAGCGCGCCGCCGCCCAGCTCGCGCTTGTTGACGCGGTGTTCCGGGTCGAGCGTGGCCGAGTAGCCGAAGTCCGCATGCACCTGGGTCACGCTGCCGATCTCGCCGGAAGCCATGATGCGCCTGACTTCGGCCAGGGCGGGCAGGAAGCGCGTCCACATCGCCTCCATCAGGAACAGGTTTTTCGCACGCGCCAGCGCCACCACTTCATCGGCTTCGCGCCGGTTCATGGTGAAGGGCTTCTCGCACAGCACCGCCTTGCCGCCGCCGAGGGCCAGCAGGGCGTTCTCGGCGTGCATCGGATGCGGGGTGGCGATGTAGATGATGTCCACGCCCTCGGCGGCGGCCAGCGCCTCGTAGGAACCGTAGGCCTGGCCGATGCCCAGTTCGCGCGCAAAGGTGTCCGCGCTCGCCTGCTTGCGCGACCCGACCGCGGCCAGCACCGCGCCGGGCGCGTGCTTGAGGCCGAGCGCGAAGGCGCGGGCGATGCCGCCCGTGCCCAGGATGCCCCAGCGTACCGTGTCGTTCATCAGACATCTCCTTCAACTCGAGCCAGTCCTTCGGCAGCGCTACTGCCGAAACGAGCCGCCATGCGCAGCATACACCTTGACGTCGGAAGCAGTCGGCCCGGCGCATTGAAATATCGCTTGCAATTAAATAGCGTACTATGTAATATCCCGTCACGGCTTCGTGACCGGCGTCGCGTACCAGGAGAAGGGTTCGATCCCCGCCTCCGCAGCAATTAAGTAGTGCACTATTAAATAGCTTCATAAGATCCGGGCAGCGCCCGCCAACCAGCAAAGGAGCATCACCATGGCAATCGAAAAAGTCCTCTACCGTGCAAGCGCCAAGGCCACCGGCGGCCGCGACGGCCGCGCCGTCTCGTCCGACAACGCGCTCGACGTCAGGCTGTCGACCCCGAAGGAACTGGGCGGCGCAGGCGGCGACGGCACCAATCCGGAGCAGCTGTTCGCGGCCGGCTATGCGGCCTGCTTCCTGGGCGCCATGAAATTCGTGGCCGCACGCGACAAGCTGAAGATCTCGCCGGACGTATCGGTGCAGGGCGCGGTCGGCATCGGCCCGATCCCGACCGGTTTCGGTATCGAGGTCAGGCTGCAGGTCAGCCTGCCGGGCGTACCGGAAGAGGAAGCGCGCAAGTTGATCGAGCGCGCCCACGTCGTGTGCCCGTACTCGAACGCAACCCGCGGGAATATCGATGTCGCCCTCGAGCTCGTCTAATTAATATAGTGGAGTAATGCGGCCTGCTTATACCGCATATTTCCACACCCTATATTTCACAATTCGGGAAATAGTCGAGCGCAGCAATTCGATAATCGCTTATGGCGGGAAATACGGTTTCAGCATAATGCTGAGCCTGTATTTCCCGCCAATTTTTTTGCCTTTTTCGCTATCCCATCGTGGGCTCGATCGATTTTTTGCGCCGATGTTGGCAAGCCATGCCAGGGCTGCAATCCGTCGCTAACACAGCAGTATCTTCCACTCATTTGCTCGCTTTTAGCGCAAATTACTGAAGTTCCTTTAAGAAATATGAGTGAGTACGCAAGGAATTGTCATCTTTGCGTCGACGCAAAACAACACAGCGAAATTTTTTTCCAGCCGGCAAGCAAAGATTTTTACCGAGCGGTAAAATTGCCGTCCATCAGCTTTCTAACGCCAACTATTTCGGTTGGCGTTTGCATTTCAAGGCTTATTGGCAGTTTTCTACTTCTCCAAAAATTTAACAATTCGGTTTATTCGATGCACACCTCTGTTTCCGCACCACGTTCGTTTTCCCTGGCGCAGACCCAACAGTTCGCACTGCCGGTCCTGTTCGCGCTGTTCGGCCTGATCATGGGCTCGTGGGCCGGCCGTATCCCGGCCCTGGCTGAGCGTGTCCAGGTGTCCCACTCGGCGCTGTCGATGGTGCTGCTGTGCGGCGGCCTGGGCGCCGTCGTGTCCTACCCGATCTCGTCCTTCCTGATGGGCCGCTTCGGCGCGCGCAAGTCGCTGCTGATCTCGGGCATGGCCCTGTTGGCCGTGCTGGTGTCGATCGGCATGGCGCCGACCGTGCCGCGCCTGATGCTGTCGGTCCTGATGCTGGGCATCACCGCCTCGACCTTCGACGTCGCCATCAACTCGGCCGCGACCAAGCGTGAAAAGCTGACCGGCAAGTCGGAACTGTCGATGCTGCACGGCCTCGGCTGCGCCGGCGGCCTGGCGGGCGCCACCCTGGGCAGCCTGATGGCCAGCCTGAAGATCGCCCCGGCCACCCACTTCCTGATGCTGGCGGGGCCTTTGGCCGTACTGCTGTGGGGCGCGTATTCGATGATGGAGCTTGACGACAGCGTCGAGAAGGTCGAGAAGAAGTCGTTCTCGCTGCCGCGCGGTCCGCTGGCACTGCTGGGTCTGCTGGGCTTCCTTGGCTCGATGTCGGAAGGCAGCATCGCCGACTGGAGCGGCGTGTTCCTGAAAGAGCACTTCGGCGCGTCGGACGGCCTGGCGCCACTGGCCCTGTCGGCCTTCTCGGTGATGATGCTGCTGTCGCGCATGGTCGGCGACAAGATGAAGGTCCGCTTCGGCGCCCAGCGCCTGGTCACCATCGGCTCGCTGGTGTCGGCTTCCGGCCTGTTCTTCGCCGTACTGTCGCCCAACGCCTACGTCGCACTCGGCGGTTTCGCGGTCGCCGGCCTCGGCCTGTCGCTGCTGTTCCCCTTCGTGTTCAGCGCGGCAGGCGCGCAAGGCCCGATGGCCCTGGCCGCCGTCGCCAGCATGGCCTACAGCGGCAGCCTGATGGGCCCGCCGGTGATCGGCGCCGTCGCCCACTTCGTCGGCATGCAGGCCGCCATCACCTATGTCGGCATTCTGTCGCTGATCATCGCCTTCGTGGCCAGCCGTACCAAGCTGCTGAAGTAAGCCTCGCAACGGATCCTCGCGCGGCGCAAGCCGGCTTCGACGCAGACCGCGCCCCGCGCCGTCTGCGTTTTTTTTCTGCAGGCGCTACCAGTAGGGCCACATGCCCGCCGCGCGCTGCCCGCTCGGCGCCGTCCCGCTCAGCAGGGCGCGTGCATGCTGCAGCACCACGGCGGCGCGCTCGGCGCCCGGGTCCCAGATGCAGCGGTGGCGCAGCCGGTCGAGCGGGGCCCAGCGCGCGATGTCGGCGCTGCCGAACACCACCACACTGTTCAGGCCCAGGCCGGCCGCGAGGTGCGAGACGCAGGTGGCATGGCTGATCAGGAGGCGTGCGCGGCTCAGGAGTGCCGCCAGCGCCCCGATCGACAGCGGCGCCGCCGCTTCCCGCACCGGCGTGCGCATCTGGCGGCCGACCGCGCGCACCATGGGAGCGTCCTCGGGCGCGCCGACCAGCACGGTGGCCAGCCCGAACTCGCCGGCCAGCTGGTCCGCCACCTCGGCAAAGCGCGCCGGCGGCCAGCCCGGATCGCGCCGGCGCGCGCCGGGATGGATGCAGAGATAGCTGCCCGGTTCCAGGTCGGCGCCGAGCCCGCTTGCTGCCAGTTCGTCGGCATCCTCGCCCAGCAGCGGGAACTCGAGGCGGGCGTCGTGCGCGGGCGCGCCCAGGTGCTCCAGCAGCACCAGCAGCCTTTCCTGTTCCGCGCCCGTGTCGGGGTAGGGCAGGAGCAGGGTGCGGTCGGTACGCCTGGCCTCGCCGCGGGTGAAGCCGGCCATGGTGCGGGCGCCGAAGCCGGCCACGATGTGGTTGCTGACGTCGCCGCCGTCGTGCAGCTGCAGCGCCAGGTCGAAGCCCTCGTTGCAGACGGCGGCGTAGAAGGCGGTGAGCTCGTCGTGGCGCACCGGCTGTTCGGGCAGCAGCGGATGGCCGGGGAAGGAGAGGAAGGCGTTCAGGTAGCGGTCGAAGCGCCCCGCGAAGGCGGATGCCCAGGGCAGACCGGCAAGCACGATGCGCGCATCCGGCAGGGCCGCGCGCAGCGCACGCAGGGCCGGCACGGCGCACAGCATGTCGCCCAGCTGCAGGGCGCGAAACACGATCGCGCTGCGGATAGCGTGACGGTGCAGGAAAGAACGCCGGCGCATGGGGCCCTCCTGGTGGTCGGTCATGGCGGTCCGGGCCGCAGGCGAGGGCCGGCGGGCGGTTCAGCTTTGAGCCGGATGAGCGGGGTTTGGTTCACTCGTGCGCAGCCGTGGTGCTTGGGAACGATGCGGCGGAAAGAGGTATGATCGAGAAATTGTCCAGACTGAATTTCGCCATGCTCCAGACCCCGGCCGCCTTCACCCCGCTGTTCGCCCCCCGTCCCGATCCCACGCCCCTGAGCTTCCTGTTCCATGGCGGCCGCCTGCTGGTGCGCGAGCACGACCTGGCGCTGCCCGACGGCGCCGTGCTGGCCGCGCTCGGGGTGGAGCGCGAACGCCTGCAGCCGCTCGGCCTGTACGGCGAGCGCTACTGCGAGACCGGCTGGTTCGACAGCGAACCGGTGCCGCCGCCGGGCTATGCCCTGCGCGGCCTGCGCTCGCTGTTCGCGGACATGGACGAAGGCCTGCTGGGCCTGGCGGCGCGCGCGGTCCAGGTGGCCGAATGGGCGCGCACCCACCGCTTCTGCGGGGCATGCGGCAGCGCGACCGACCGGGTGACGGGCGAGCGCTGCTACAAATGCGTGCAGTGCGGCCACATGGCCTATCCGCGCATCTCGCCGGCCATGATGGTCCTCATCAGGAAGGGCGACAGCGTCCTGTTGGCGATGCATCTGGCTTCGCCCACCAAGCGCTTCGTGCCGCTGGCCGGCTTCCTGGAGGCGGGGGAGTCGGTGGAAGAGGCGATCCACCGCGAAGTGTTCGAAGAGGTGGGACTGCGGGTGCACAACCTGCGCTATTTCGGCAGCCAGTCCTGGCCCTTTCCGCATTCGCTGATGCTGGCCTTCACGGCCGACTACCTGGACGGCGAGATCCGGATCGACACGTCCGAACTCTCGGAGGCGTGCTGGTTCGGACCAAGCGACGAGTGGCCCGAACGGGTGCCGCACGTCTCGGTGTCGAGCGTGCTGGTGGACGCGCACCGCCCACCGGGACGCTGAATCAGGCCCGCGCCGGCGCGCTGTCCGTGCGCGGCGCCGGCACCGGCTGCGGCTTGGCGCCGGTGCCGCGCAGCTGGACCGCGCGCTGCAGCAGGTCGAACCAGAACGGCGCGCCGAACAGGGTGGTGCCGGCGGTGATCAGCCAGCCGGCCACCTGCAGGGCGAAAGCGGAATCCAGGTGCGGCGGGAAGCTGCTCCAGCCGATCGGCAGCGCCCACAGCTGGCGCAGCGCCTCGGCGTCCAGGCCCGACGGGGCCGCCTTGATCTGCGCGGCCAGGGCCGGGTTCTGCCACAGGGTCTGGAACAGGTGGATGCTGTCGATGTTCAGCAGGATGGTGAGCAGCAGGGCCAGCAGGAACGAAATCAGCAGCTGGCGCCGTTTATACACGCCCGACAGGCGTTCCATCGCGCTGTCGAACCAGCCGGCGATGCCGTCCTGGAAACGCTGCAAGTCCCCGCTGGACTGGCGGTACAGGGCCAGCAGCACGCGTTTCACCCCCTCGTCGGGCAGGGCTTCGATCGCCGCCTGCAGCGGGATGGCCGGGTTGCTGCGCAGCGAATCGAGCAGGGCGATCGCGAAGTGGGCCGGTTCGATATAGGATGGTCGCACCGACAAGGGACGCCGGCTGCCGCTGCTGCCGTGCGGATTGACCAGCGGATGGTCGTACAGGCTTTGCGCCAGCGCCTCGCAGCGCGGATCGTCGAGCATGCGCTTGATGGCGGCGAGCAGCATGTTGGCGCGCAGGCTGAAGGCCGCCGCCAGCGCTTCCTGCAGGGTACTGACGACCAGCGCCAGGGTGCCATAGCAAAACGTCAGGCCGATGGCGACTTCGAGGACCGTGCTGCCGAACATGGCGATCTCCCAGGACAGGACCACCTTCCACGCTACGCCTCTAGTGGCGCAGGTACATTATCTTTGCTCAAGAAATTGGCAGCACCCGGCCGATGGAGCGCATTTTCTATATACTTGCGGCACTTGATTTTTTAAGGTTCACCATGTCCGACAAAGAAGCTTTCACCGAACACGACTGGCGCCGTCTCTTGAGCAGCCTGGGCGAAGACCCGAACCGTCCGGGCCTGCACGAGACGCCGCACCGCGTGGCGAAGGCCTGGAAACACTGGACCTCGGGCTATGACCAGGATCCCGTCGAGGTGCTCAAGGCCTTCGAGGACGGCGCCGAGGAATACAACGAACTGATCGTGGTGCGCGGCATCCCGGTCTACAGCCATTGCGAGCACCACCTGGCGCCCTTCTTCGGCAAGGCCACGGTCGGCTACCTGCCGAACGGGAAGATCGTCGGCCTCTCGAAGCTGACCCGCCTGGTCGACATCTTCTCCAAGCGCCTGCAGGTGCAGGAGCGCATGACGATCCAGATCGCCAACGCCCTGATGGAAGTGCTGGAACCGAAGGCGGTCGGCGTGGTCGTCAAGTGCCGCCACATGTGCATGGAAAGCCGCGGCATCCGCGCCATCGGCGAAGAGACCATCACCTCGGCCCTGCTGGGCGAACTGCAGCCCAACCTGGCGCTGCGGACTGAATTCCTGGCGCTCGCCAGAGATTAAGCCTCACCCGCAGGCGCCCAGCCGGCCCCGCCCGGTTGGGAACCTGTTCCGGATCGCCGCCCTCCAAGCTATTTTGGAGGGCGCGCCATGGACCGTCCGGCCTATCCCAGCGACATTTCGCGCGAACAGTTCGAGCCCGTGCGCGGGCTGCTGGAAGCGGCGCGCCGCAAGACCCGTCCGCGCAAGCACGACCTGTACGACGTATTCTGCGCCGTCCTCTATTTCCTCCATACCGGCGCCACCTGGCGCAGCATGCCGCCCGGCTTTCCGCCCTGGCGCACCGTGCACGAATACTTCACCCAATGGACCATGTTGCGTGACGGCGACCGCACCCTGCTGGAGGGCGTGCTCGAGCGTTCGGGCCGCGAATTCGAGCTGACCCAGCTGCGTCGGCTGCTCAACCGTCGTTGATCGGGCACAGGCGTGTGCTGCATTGTGACGACATTGTCACAATTCGTTGCACTTTCTTGAAAAGTGCGGCGGCTGAGCTCGGCTAAGCTAAGGTAAAACTTATCAATATTTTATCTTCGCTTTCATTACTTCCTTGGCGCCATGTTCGAGCACCTCAACCTCATCCTCTTTTCCGCCCTCAACGCCCATGCCGGACTCACCGGCTGGCAACTGATGGGCGCCGTCTTCGCCGCCCAGTACCTGATCCTGCTGGTGCCGCTCGCGCTCGTCATGCTGTGGCTGGGCGGCGGCCCGGCGCGCGAGGTGGCGCTGCGCGCCTTCCTGGCCGCCGCGTGCGCACTCACGATCAACAACCTGATCGGCCATCTCTGGTACAGCCCGCGCCCCTTCGTGCTCGAGGTCGGCCACACCTTCCTGCTGCACGACGCCGACAGTTCCTTCCCGAGCGACCACGCCACCAGCATCTTCTCGGTGGCCCTGGTGCTGGCCTTCAGCCAGGTCCAGGCGGCGCGCCGCATCGGCTGGACCCTGCTGCCGCTGGCCCTGGTGGTGGCCTGGTCGCGCGTCTACCTCGGCGTGCACTGGCCGAAGGACATGATGGGGGCGCTGGCGGTGTCGGCCACGATGGCGCTGCTGGTGCAGGCGCCCGGCGTGCGCGCGCTGTGCGCGCGGATGCTGCTGCCGGTGACGGAAAACATGTACCGCCGGGTGCTGGCGGTGCCGATCGGGCGCGGCTGGCTGCGCCCGTAACGGGGGGCGGCGCGGCCGACATCGCGGCGGTCGCACCCGCGCCGGCGCGAGGGAATCCAACGCACGCAGGACGCGTGGACGGGTCCCCGCGCCGGCCGCGCTTTCCTATGTTTTTTTCTAGAACCTGTGCCCTTGGGATAAGTTCTAGGTGGAGGGTGTCGCTGCTACGAACACCAGTTTGTCGGCCTCGTTGAAATGGAAGCTGCCGAGCGCCTGGCCCGTCACCGCGTTGGCGTCCGGCGCCTCGAGCCGGCCGCAGCTTCCCGTTTCCACCTTCCACACCTCATCGTCCGCACGCAGCGTGTACTGGTCGGGGCCGCTCGCGAACAGCTCGATTTCCAGGTCGGACAAGGCCACCTTGCCCAGGTCGTACTGGCGCTGGCAGTCCGGCATGCGGGTGACGATCAGGCGCAAGGTCGCGTCCTTGCTCCAGAACGCATCCTGCACCACGCGCACCACCAGCGAATGCTCGCGCTCGTCGATCCGGTAGCTGGCCGTGTCGTCGACGCAGCCGGCCAGCAGGGTGGCGAACAGGGGGGCGAGCAGGAAAAGTTTGCGCATGGCGGTTCCGTGGTTCGGTGAGGTCGGCAGTTGTCGGAAGTATAGCGCGTCAGTAATCGATGGCCCCGCGTCCGCGCGTCGAGCGTGTCCAAGCGCGCACCGTGGCGTGCGGATTTGCGCGAAGATAGGACGCATGAACCAGCCATTCCATCCAGAAGACATCCAGTTGCTGTCGCCCGCGGGCGGCAAGCCGGTCAAGATGTGGACGCGAGGCGTCCCGGTCGAAACCGAAGCCAGGCAACAATTAGAAAAACTGGCGCAACTGCCTTTCGTGTTTCACCACGTCGCGGTGATGCCGGACGTCCACGTCGGCAAGGGCTCGACCATCGGTAGCGTGATCCCGACCCTGGGCGCCGTCATTCCCGCCGCGGTCGGCGTCGACATCGGCTGCGGCATGATGGCGGCCAAGACCACGCTGGCGGCGAGCGACCTGCCCGACAACCTGCACGGCCTGCGCAGCGCCATCGAGCAGGCCGTCCCGCACGGCATGTCGCCCAAGACGCGCAACCACAAAGGCCGCGACGTCGGTTCCTGGAACAACCCGCCGCCGCCCGTCGATGCCGGCTGGGCCAGGCTGAAGGACGAGTTCGACGCCATCTGCCGCAAGTACCCGAAGCTGCGCGGCACCAACAACCACAAGCACCTTGGCACCCTGGGGAGCGGCAACCATTTCGTCGAGGTCTGCCTGGACGAGCAGGGCTTCGTCTGGGTCATGCTGCACTCCGGTTCGCGCGGGGTCGGCAATGCCATCGGCACCCACTTCATCGAACTGGCGCGCCAGGACATGCGGCGCCACATGGTCAACCTGCCCGACCAGGACCTGGCCTACCTGGAAGAAGGCACCCAGCACTATGACGACTATGTCGAGGCGGTCGGCTGGGCCCAGAAGTTCGCCCGCATCAACCGCGAAGTCATGATGCACAATGTGATCCGCGCGATGCGCGAGGTGATCCCGAAACCTTTCGATACGCATGTGGAAGCGGTCAATTGCCACCACAATTATGTGCAGAAGGAAAAGCACTTCGGCAAGGACGTTTTTGTGACCCGCAAGGGCGCGGTCTCGGCCCGCGAGGGCGAGCTCGGCATCATTCCGGGCTCGATGGGCGCGAAGAGTTTCATTGTGCGCGGAAAGGGCAATCCGGAAAGCTTCCACAGCTGCAGCCACGGCGCCGGCCGCGTGATGAGCCGCACCGAGGCCAAGCGCCGTTTCACCCGCCTGGACGTCGAGCGCGCCACCGCAGGGGTCGAGTCGCGCAAGGACGAAGGCGTGATCGACGAGATCCCGATGGCCTACAAGGACATCGACGCGGTCATGCATGCCCAGCGCGACCTGGTCGAAGTGGTGCACACCCTTAAACAGGTGGTGTGCGTGAAGGGATGAGTCCGGCGATATGCAGCAACTCCGGCGGCGACCCGAACTCCCGGTCCGGCCGTGCACGCCGCAGCGCCTCGATCGGCGCATAACCCCAGCTCACCGCCCCGAAGGCGATCCCGGCCTTGCGTGCCGCATCGGCGTCCATCGCCTGGTCGCCCACGTACAGCGCATGCTCTTCCGGCACCGCCGCCCGTTTTACCACCTTGCGCAGGCGCGAGGCCTTGCCGAATACCGACATCCCGCATTCGTAGTGCCCGAACAGGCTGCTCAGCACCGGCCCCAGGACGGTGCGCACATTCTGCTCCGAGTTGGACGACACGATCGCCAGCCGTACGCCCTCGCGGTCGAGCGCGTGCAGCGCATCGCCGATACCCTCGAACAGCGGGATGCGGGCGGCGTTCTCGCGCATCAGGCCGATGAAGCTGCGCGAGGCCAGCGGCAGCTTCCAGGCCGGCATGCCGACATGGCGCATGATGGCGCGGGTGTCGTGGTGGCGCAGGGCCTGGGCCTCGTCCGGGCCGACGTGGCGAAAGCCGTGCCGGTCCGCGATCTGGTTGAACACGCTGATGAAAAAGGGAAAGGAATCGGCCAGCGTGCCGTCGAAGTCGAAAATGGCGAGGCGATAGGACATGGGACGGTTGCGGTGAAAAAGCGGCCGAGGATGATAACGCACATGTTCGTTCGATTCTTCTTCCTTCAGATAGTGCCGCCGTTGGCGCGCAGCACCTGGCCGTTGATCCAGCCGGACTCTTCGCTCACCAGGAAGGACACGATGCGTGCGATGTCGTCCGGCTCGCCCAGGCGCTCGAGCGGCGGCAACTTCGCGAAGTGGTCGATCTGCTCCTGGGTCTTCCCGGAAAAGAACAGCTCGGTTGCGACCGGTCCCGGCGCCACCGTATTGACGCGGATGCGGCGCCCGCGCAGCTCCTTGGCGAACACCGCGCCCATGGCCTCGACCGCCGCCTTGCTGGCGCTGTAGACCGCATAGCCGGGCAGCTTCATGGCCAGCACGCTGGTCGAGAAGTTGACGATACGCCCGCCGTCGTTCAGGCGGCGCGCCGCTTCGCGTAGGGTGTTGAAAGTGCCCTGCACGTTGACGGCGAAGGTCTGGGCAAACAGGTCGTCCGGGGTGTCGGCCAGCGCCATGGTCTTGAGCACGCCGGCGTTGTTCACCAGCACGTCCACCTTGCCCAGCTCGCGCTCGGCGGTGTCGAACAGCGTGCGCACGTCAATCGGGTTGGCGACGTCGGCCTTGACCGCGATCGCCGTGTGGCCGGCGGCGTGCAGGGTCGCCACCACGCGCTCCGCTTCGGCCGCGTTGCTGGCGTAGTTGACCGCCACCTGGTAGCCGTCCTCGGCCAGGCGTTGGGCGAGGGCGGCGCCGATGCCGCGCGAAGCGCCGGTGACGATGGCGACCGGCCGGTTGTCCTGGTTCATTCAGCTCTCCTGTATCGTGAATCGGATGACTGCATGATGAACCATTATCCGAAAAAGATAATTAGCTGCTGAGCGGCAAGATCATTCGGCTTCGATGGCGGGTCAGCACAGCCCGGCCGCGCCGAACACGCAGGTGGTGGCGACGCGGCGCCGCTCGACGTAGTCGGGGCGCTTGAGTACCGCCGGGTCGAAGCTGGGGCAGGCGGCGCCGCTGTTGCAGGCGACCGCTTCCAGCCGCACCAGGCGCTTCGCGACCGGATTGCCGGCCGCGTCCTCGCCCTCGTTGAAGGTGGTGGCGCTGCAGCTCACCACGACCTGGAATCCGGACTCGTTGAAATCGTTCAGCGTCTTGCTGGCCGCGCAGTTGCCGTTGCGGAGCTGGTAGAAGCCCCATTCGATGCCGGCGCGCGCGGCCAGGCTGGCGCGCGCACCCAGTAGGGACGCGTTGACGGTGGCCTGCTGGGTGCCGGACAGGCGCAGCAGCATGGCGCATACGCCGGCCACCACGATCAGGAGCACCACCGCCGCGACGTAGGCGAAGCCGCGCTGGCGGTTCATGGAAGCGCTCATGGAACATTACTCACATGCGCCCCCAGGGTCAGCGCGACCGACTCGCCGCCGTCGGCCAGGGTCAGCTGCAGCTGGACGAAGCCGCTCTGCTGGGTGGCGCCCTGGTTGGGCGAATAGATGAAGGCGCAGCTGGCCACCTTGGTCGCCAGCACCGCCGCGCCGGCGGTGCCAGGACACGAAGCCGCCTCGGTGAGCTCGCGCGTCACCCGGTACAGGGTGCCCTTGCCCTGGCCATCCTCCAGTTTGGCGCCTTCGCAGACATAGCTGACCGACTGCTCGCCCCCCGGCACCACCAGGAAGCGCCCGTCCTGGTAACCGAAGGGGATGCGCGTCGGCGTCACGGTGAGGCGGTGCACGCCCTTCCACGCATCCGCGCCGCTGTGGTCGGCCACCGCGCCGATGATCGAGACATTGCTCTTGCCGTAGACGTCGCCCGGGTTCTGGTTGCCGATCACGACCAGGTCGCCCGCGGCCGGCGCCGAGGTGAAGCGCGTCATCACGTCGAAGGCGGTGGCGGGGGTATCGTAGTCCAGGTAAGCGTCGCCGCTGCGGCCCGCCGTTACGTCCGGCCCCGCGCGGAAGCGTCCGCCGTCGATGGTGGGCACCAGCTCCAGGCAATCGGCTCTGGGCAGGCGCAGCGAATTCGGCACCGCCGCGCGTACCTCGGTGACGATGCGGCGCAGCGCCGTGTCGGCCTGGTCGCTCAGCGCGGCGCGCTCGCCCACCGCGACATAGCCGCGCATGGTCGGCCCCAGCTGCATGGCGACGATGCTGCCGATGATCCCGACCAGCACGACCACGATCACCAGCTCGACCAGGGTAAACCCGCGCTGCTTCACGGTGCGCCTTACCATGGCCGGGTCCTCCACCCGGTGAGCGCCAGCTGCTGGCCGGCGCGCCCCACGGTGACGATCACGCGCAGCGCTTCGCCGTTCGGCACGCCGTCCAGCGCCACCTGGTTCACGCGCACGCTGACGCTGTAGGTCTCCAGGCCCGGGATGGCGGCGCCGTCGATGTCGCGGATGCCGTTGCTGGCATAGCCGGGCGCGTTGTCGGTGTCGTTGGTATCGAAGTCGCGCACGTCGTTGTACTGGGCGCGCGTGGGCGAGGCTACTTCGTCCGGGGCCGGATCGAAGGGTTTGAGCAGGACTTCTTCCATCATGCTCTCGGCGATCGCCAGCATCTGCTGGGTGACCACCGGATCGCTGCTGGCGCGGTTGGCGCGTGTAAAGGCCGCCACCAGGCCGGCCAGGGCCACGCTGACGATGACGATGGCGATGACCAGCTCGACCAGCGTGACGCCGGCCATGCGCTTACTGGACATGGCCGGTGCTCCCGACAAAGCCGATCGTGCGCACCGGTTTGCCGTCCAGGCGGATCGCGATGCTGCCGTTGACGGTGTCGCGCAGCGCCGCACTGGACGTGATCAGGCCGTTCGGCTGGAAGTACAGGGTGTGGGTGCTGGCCGTGACGCCCGCGGCCTTGGTGGCGTAGCGGTCGGCGTCGAGCGCGATGCTGCAGCCCTCTCCCGGTTTGGCCGCCATGCTCAGGGTGACCTCGGTGGCGCCCACGCTGGCGCACACCAGGCGGCGCCGGGCGACGGCGGTCTTCTGGGCGGTGCGCAGCGCACCGATGACTTCCTCGCCGAAGGCGGCGGCGGCCATGCCGTTGTCGCCCATCAGGCGCGGCACGCCGATCGCGGCCAGCACCCCGATCAGCACCATCACCAGGATCAGCTCGACCATCGTGAAGCCGTGCACGGCGCGCTTCAATTGAACACCTCACGCACATGGATGATGCGGCGGTTTTCCGGCGTGTAGACGCCGAAGGTGGCGCGCCCGGACGGGTCGCGCGCCTCGGTCGTCTCGCAGCCGTCGACGCGGGAGCGCAGCCAGGGGAGGGCGGCCGGGGTGCTTTCCTTGCCAGTGCCCTTGGTGTCGCCGATGCAGGCGTTGTCGTTCCCGGTGGCGCCGAGGTTGACCGCAATGTCGACCGGGCCCGGCCCGCCCTTGGTCACACGCAGATCGAACGCGGCCGCGCCGTTCACCAGCTTCAAGGGGCCGGGTGCGAAGCTCGGCGCCGTCTCCAGTCCGGTCATGGCCGGCTTGAAGGCAAAGGCGTTCTGCGGGATGGCGGTGCTCTGGTCGTCGCTGTGCAGCAGCCAGGTCTTGCCGGTCCAGTACTCGGCCGTCACCGGAATCGACAGGACCGATTTCAGGCCGCCGAAGCGGTTGCCGATGCGCAGGCGGCCGCTGCGGATCAGGGGCAGCGCCGTTTCCGCCGCGATGGGGAGGGCGGAGCTCACGTCGAGGCCCGCGGCCTTGCCGTTGGCGGCGCGCAGGCGCACCTGGGCCGGGCCGCCCGGCGCCGCGGCGAAGGTATAGGTGCGCGTGGTGTCGGCCACGCCGTTCACAAAGCTGTCCCTGGTGACCGCGGCCCCGGCCAGCGCGCCGTAGCCGTTGGCGAAGGCCGTGCCGTTCTTGTCGTTGACGCTCAGGGTGACATCCTCGCTCAGCTGGATGACGGGACTGAAGACCCGGTAGTTGACGGTGACGTCGCCCGCCTTGTTCACCGCGCTGATCCGCACCGGGAAAGGTTCGCCGGAATAATAGATGCTGCGGGCGCCGGGCAGGCTCACCTTGTAATAGGCTGGAATGAAGGGGCCGACCTTGCCCGCGCACCCCGAGGCGGCGTCGTTGGTGGTCCCGCCCGCGCCCAGGCCCGTGCCCATGAAATTGGCCACGCTGGCGCGCAGGTCGATGTGGCCGACGTCCGACCAGGTGGCCGTGACGCCCGCGACGCCGTCGACAAAACCGGGCGTGGCGCTCAGCAGGCCCTTGCTGCCGCCCTGCTTGTGGCATTCGACGTCGAGCGCGACGCCGTGCGCGGTGGCGCCGGCGCTGTTCAGGTCGTTGGTGTCGAAGTTGGGCGTGGTGGCTCCCGCCAGGTTGACCGCCGTGACCTTGAGCGTGAAGTCGGCGCCGGCGCGGATCGGCGCGGTGACCGGGTCGGGCGCGAGCACGAAGGCCGCCGGCGCCGTCGTGAAGACGCTCTCGCCGCTGGCCGTCATGCCCTGCTGGGTGTCGACGCTGGCACGCAGCCTCAGTTCGCCCACGTCGGCATACCGGAGCGAGACCGGCGCGTCGCCATTGGCGTCGAAGCTGGCGCTGATCGTCGTCGGCGCCGCGGACGCGCCGGAGGCGGCGCAGGACACCGGCTTGTTATCCAGCGCCAGCGCCAGCGAACCGGTCTTCGGCTTGCTGTAGTTGCAGCTGTACTGCACCGGATAGCTGACCTTGACGAAGGCCGGCACGCAGGCGGTGGCGCTGTCGTTGGCCTTGCGCGCCCTGAGCACCGTGTTGATGGTGCTTGCGGACGTGTGGTGGGGCACGTCGAGCACCAGCTTGGCGCCGCCCGTGAAGTTCATCGCGCAGCTGTTGCTGTTATTGCTGCTGCGGTAGCAGGTGGTGGTGGCGTCCACGCCCAGGGTCACGCTGCCTTCGGCATAGCGGTTGACCTCGACGATCACCGAGCCGGCGCCCGCGGGAATCGCGAACGCGGCCCCGAAGGGCTGGAGCTTGCCCGACACGGGGCCCGTGTACGGCGCGGTGCAAGTGGCATTCGCGCAGGCGGTGACGGTGATCTTCTCGGGCACGCAGGTGTCGCCCTCGCCGTCGTGGGTGAGCTGCAGGTGGTGCGGCCCGGTGGGCGTGGGCGCGGGGCCGTCGCAGCGCGGGCCGTTGGTGGTGTTGACGTTATAGCCGCTGTTGTTGGTCACGCAGTCGCACTGGCTCTTGGCGGTGCCGTTCTTGCAGTAGATGGTGCCCGAGATCCGGCCCGCCCATTCCAGGGTGGCCCAGTTGACCCTGGCGTTGCCGGTGATGAGGGCGCTCGAGGAGCGCAGCAGCAGGTCGCCGGTGTCGACGTTGCCGGTGACGTTGTTGCCCGAGCCGATGCTGGCGGACTTGGTGGCGACGATGTCGCCCGTGACCTTGGCGCCCGAATCCTGCATGTCGAAGGTGCCGGTGCTGATGTTGCCGGTGACCGTGTTGCCCGACCCCATGGTCATCGAGGTGGTGGCGGTGATGTTGCCGGTGACGGTGCTGCTGGAAGCCAGCATGTCGAACACGGGCGCATTCACGGCGCCGGTCACCGTGCTGCCGGAAGCCAGCGTGAACCTGCTGGTGGCGGTCACGTTGCCGGTGATGGTGACCGGCGAATCAGTACTCACCACGGTGCCGCTCACATTGCCCGTGATGCGCGAATGCGAACTGATGTGGAGCGCGCCCCTGGACGTGACGTTGCCGGTGACGGTCACCCGATCGGTGCCGAACTGGACGGCGCCGGCCGTGATGTTGCCGGTGATGGACTGGGCCAGGGCGCCCATGGAAAAGATGCCCTCGACCTGGATATCGCCGCCGGCGACCTTCAGGTTGGGCGGGTTGACGCCGGTGAGGTTCAGGTTGCCCGTCACGGCCAGCACCGACTTGCTGGACATCGACAGGCCCTGGTTGTAGGTCACGGTGGCGCTGCCCGTGATCGTCAGCGTATAGCCGCTGGCGATCACAACCTGGTCGTTCCAGTTCACCCAGGGCGAGGCGGCGCAGGTGTAGTCCTTGGCCTTGCGGTCGCAGCCGGCGACGTTACCGCCGTCGAAGTTGATGGTGGCCGCCTGGACGATGCTGCTGCCCAGCAGTCCCGCCAGCACCAGGGCCAGGGCCGGCAGCCAGCGCGGCAATGCGCGGCGGCGGCGCAGCACGCCGCCGGCAAACAGGAGGGCGAAGAAGGACGGGAAGGACACGGCACGGCCTGCGTCAAAGCATCGATGTCCGCAGTGTGCATCAGATACCCGATTGCAACAACGGATTTTTCGTTATGGCAATATTTCCATTTGCATCCGTGCAACAGCCTGTGTCGGGCTGGGGCCTTCAGGCCGCGATCGCCGTCTTCCCCGTGCCCGCAGCCGCCAGGTGGCGGTTCACCGCCGACAGCACCGCCCGGAACGAGGCCGTCACGATGTTGCTGTCGATGCCGACCCCGAACAGGGTCTGGCCGCTGCCCACGCGCAGCTCGACGTAGCAGGCGGCGCGCGCATCGGCGCCGCGGCCGATCGCGTGCTCGTGGTAGTCCATCAGTCGGATGTCGAGGCCGAGCGCGTTGACGAAGGCGTCGATCGGGCCGTTGCCCTCGCCGCTCAGATGCCGGGACGCCCCGTGGCGCGCCACGTCGAGCGAGATCTGCACGCCGTGCGCGCTGTCTTCCTGCATGCGGTGCGCCAGGTAGCGCCACGGCGTTTCCTGCTCCAGGTATTCGCGCGAGAACAGGGCGTGGATGTCGGCCGCCGCGATCTCGCGGCCGGTCTCGTCGGCCATGCGCTGCACCGCGCGCGAGAACTCGATCTGCAGGCGGCGCGGCAGCTCCAGGCCATACTCCTGCTGCAGCAGGTAGGCCATGCCGCCCTTGCCGGACTGGCTGTTGACGCGGATAACGGCGTCGTAGCTGCGGCCCAGGTCGGCCGGGTCGATCGGCAGGTAGGGCACTTCCCAGATCGCATCCGCCTTCTGCACCGCGAAGCCCTTCTTGATGGCGTCCTGGTGCGAGCCGGAGAAGGCGGTGAACACCAGGTCGCCCGCATATGGATGGCGCGGGTGCACCGGCAGCTGGTTGCATTCCTCCACCAGCTGGCGCACCGCGTCGATGTCCGAGAAGTCCAGGCCCGGGTCGATGCCCTGGGTGTAGAGGTTCATCGCCAGGGTCACCAGGTCGACGTTGCCGGTGCGCTCGCCGTTGCCGAACAGGCAGCCCTCGACCCGGTCGGCGCCCGCCATCACGGCCAGCTCCGCCGCCGCCACGGCGGTGCCGCGGTCGTTGTGCGGGTGCACGCTGATGACGAGCGCATCGCGCCGCGCCAGGTGGCGGCACATCCATTCGATCTGGTCGGCGTAGACGTTGGGCGTGCTGGCCTCCACGGTGGAAGGCAGGTTGACGATCATTTTGTTATCAAACGTCGGCTGCCAGACCGCGCTCACCGCATCCACGATCTCCTTCGCGAAATCGAGTTCGGTGGTGGAAAAGGATTCGGGCGAATACTCCAGGCCCCAGGCGGTCTGCGGATGCCGGGCCACCAGTTCCTTGACCAGGCGGGTGCCGTTGACCGCGATCTGGACGATCTCCTCGCGCTCCATCCCGAACACCACGCGGCGGAACACGGGCGCCACCGAGTTGTAGACGTGGACGATGGCGCGTTTGGCGCCGGCCGCCGCTTCCACCGTGCGGCGGATCAGCTCCTCGCGCGCCTGGGTCAGCACGATGATGGTCACGTCGTCCGGGATGCGGCCCTCGTCCACCAGCATGCGCACGAAGTCGAAGTCGGTCTGCGAGGCCGACGGGAAGCCGACCTCGATCTCCTTGATCCCGATTTTCACCAGCATCTCGAAGAAGCGCAGCTTCTTCTCCGGGCTCATGGGCTCGATCAGCGCCTGGTTACCGTCGCGCAGGTCGGTGCTCATCCAGACCGGCGGGCGGGTGATGGTGCGGCCCGGCCACTGGCGGTCAGCCAGCTGGACGGCGGGGAAGGGACGGTACTTGGCGGCGGGGTTCTTCAACATGGGGTGCTCCTGGTTGCGTGACACGGCGGCCCGCTGGGGCGGGCGGTGGTGTGGCGGCAGGCTGCCGGACGGGCCACGAACGCTAGGCCCGGCAACCGGTCGGTAGCTTTAGCAGCAGGCGGACAAAGGCGCGCGACGCTTCCACCAGGGCGGACCGGGTGGCGAAGTAAGACAGGGTGAAGAAGGGGAAGCTGGACATCGGTGCGACTTTCCTTGACTGCTAGGGCCGGCGCGGGGACCGGGGCTGACGGCGTGGATTACGCGCGTAGTAGCAGGGCGGCCGGTGCTGGCGCGCCGGCAGGTAGGGAAGTCGACAGATGCAGGTGGAAGGACATGCGATCCACTCTAAAAGAAGAGCGGACGATGTGTCAACAAAAATTTGTGCGCTGCAGTGTAGGGTGGTCGGCTACGCCGACCGCGCGTTCAACCACACTTCGAATCGCCGCACTGTTAATCATCGTAGAGCTGAACGCGCGTTCGGCTACGCGTGATCTGGTCCACTGGACCAGATCACGCCTACAGTTTCTCCAGCAATGCTGGCAGCTCCTTGACAAAAGCATCGCGCACGCGCAGGCCCGCGCGCGGGCCGTCCTGCCGCTCCTCGTCCTGCACCAGCCGCGCGAACACGACGGTGCGCTTGCCGTTCGTGGTCCAGCCGACCAGCCAGCCATGCTGCGGCGAGTTGGGTTCGGCGCCGGTGCCGGTCTTGGCATACAGTTCCCAGCCGTTGCGCAGCCTTGGGTAGCGCATGATTGCGGTCGTCATGTCGACCGCCTTGCGCGACACCGGCAGGGTGCGGTTCACGAGCTTGCGCAGGAACACGGCCTGCTCGTCCGGCGAGATCTTCAGCGAGCTGCTCAGCCAGGCCTCGGTCAGGCCGTCGTGCTGGCCCGGGTTGCCGGAGGCGTCGCGGTTGCCGTAGTCGAAGCGGTCGAGGTAGGACTGGAAGCGCGGGAGCCCCAAGCGCGTGGTGACCTGCTGCGAATACCACACCACCGACAGCTTCATCCAGGCGCCCGGGTCGGTGGCGCTGCGCCATTCCGGCAGCCAGTCCACGTAGCCGGGGCGGAAGGGCAGCCGGGGCGTCTTCCGGTCGACCAGGATGCCGCTGTCGTAGCCCATCAGGCTGAGCGCCACCTTGAAGGTCGAGGCAGGCGTCACGCGCTGGTCGCACTGGCCCTCGCGCACCAGGGCCTGGCCGCTGTCGGCGTCGACCAGCAGGGTGCAGCGGATCGCGTCCCGGGCGCTTGCCGGCAGGGCGGCCGCCAGCAGCGCCAGCGCGAAAAGGGATTGTCGGAACATCTTGCCTCCGTGAAAACACGCAGTATAGCAATCGGGCCATGGGCGCCAAAAGGCCTCCTTTCTGCAGCGCAGCACGATCGCTGGTATACTGGAGGCCTGTCGTCGAAGCAGCGCTTCCGACTTTCTCCCGGCCCCGTTGTTGCCACACCGCGCAGCACGCCGCCGCCCAAGCCTCCGCCCCCGCACACCTTTACCGCGGGCCGCGCGCTTCCTACTCCGCCCTGGCCCCGGTCAGGCCAGCACAGCATCAGCAACATCGCCGTCATGCTGCCGTCGCAGCGATCGGCGCGACCGACGTTTCATCGATCCGCGCGCCGTGCGGACCGTCCAACACGCATAGGAGAAATGGCAATGGCCAAAGAAGAACTGATCGAAATGAACGGACTCGTTTCCGAAATCCTGCCCGAACTGCGTTTCCGCGTTAACCTCGACAACGGTCACCAGCTGATCGCTTACACCTCGGGCCGCATGAAGAAGAACCACATCCGCATCCTGGCGGGCGACCGCGTCACCCTCGAGATGTCGCCGTACGACCTGAACAAGGGCCGTATCACGTTCCGCCACATCGAGAACCGCGGTCCCTCGGGCCCGCGTCCGGCGCCGCGCCGCCGCTGATCTAGCTCAGCCCGCGCAACGCAGACGCGCGCTTCCCGCCGTGGAAGCGCGCATACTGGCAGCCGTTCCCGAGAACGGAGGCCGCACATGGATGGGTTGCTGCGTTTCCTGGCCGATGGCCTGCTCGATGCCGGCGCAACCGGCGTCCTGATCTACACCCTGGCGACGACCCACGTCACCATCGTCGCCGTCACCGTCTACCTGCACCGCCACCAGGCGCACCGCGCCCTGTCCCTGCATCCCGCGGTGGCGCACTTCTTCCGCTTCTGGCTGTGGCTGACCACAGGCATGGTCACCCGGGAATGGGTAGCCATCCACCGCCGCCACCACGCCCACTGCGAACGCGCGGGCGACCCGCACAGCCCGCGCCAGGTCGGCCTGCGCACCGTGCTGCTGCGCGGTACCGAGCTCTACCGCACCGCCAGCCAGGACCATGAATCGATCGCCCGCTACGCTGCCGGCTGCCCGGACGACTGGATCGAACGCCGCCTGTACAGCCGCTGGACATGGCAGGGCGTGGGCGTGCTGCTGGTGCTGGACGTGCTCCTGTTCGGCATCATCGGCCTGAGCGTGTGGGGCATCCAGATGCTGTGGATTCCGCTGCTGGCGGCGGGCGTCATCAACGGCGCCGGGCACGGCATCGGCTACCGCAACTACGACTGCCGGGAAGCCGCGACCAACATCCTTCCCTTCGGCGTGCTGATCGGCGGCGAAGAGCTGCACAACAACCACCACACCTTCGCCACCTCGGCCAAGCTGTCCGTCAAATGGTACGAGTTCGACATCGGCTGGATGTACATCCGGATCCTGGAAGTGCTGCGGCTGGCCCGGGCGCGCGCGCTGCCGCCGGCGCCCGGCATCCGCGCGTGCCACCCGGCGGTCGACGGCGCCACCCTGCGCGCCGTGCTGGCCAACCGCGCGCGCGTGATGGCCGCGCTCGACACCCGCCTGCAACCCGTCTGGCGGCGCGAACTGCGTGCGCTGCGGGGCGCCGAGCGCAAGACCGCCCTGCGCCTGCTGCGGCGCGACCCGGGCTACCTCGACGGCGAGGAACGCGGCCGGCTCGGCAGCGTGCTGGCCGCCAGCGAGGTCCTGCACCGGGTGCAGGCGCTGCGCGAGCAGCTGGCCCAGTTGTGGCAGCGCTCGCTGGCCAGCGAGGAGCAGCTGAAGGAGAGCCTGAGCGCCTGGTGCGCCCAGGCGGCGGCGGACGGCTGCGCCCAGATGCGCGCGTTTGCCGCCGAGTTGCGCGGGTATGCCTGAACGGCCCCGTTCAACGGTGCTGGCAACAAACATGATCGGCTTTACAATGTTTCTATTCTAAGAACAGCTTAGCGACGATCCATGGCCCATATCCATCCTGCCGGCTGGCGCGAGATGTCCGTCACCGGTTCCGCCGCGCGCGAGATCGAAACCCTCACGCTGCTGGAAAAGCGCCTTTCCGATACGCCCTACGAGATCTACCACGGGGTCCACTGGACGAACGTCGAGCACGGCTTCTCGGCCTATGGCGACATCGACTTCATCATCGTCGCGCCCAACGGCAGGCTGCTCCTGATCGAGCAGATCGCCGGCTTCCTGAACGAGACCCGCGACGGCCTCGTGAAAAACTACCAGGGCAAGCCGCGCAGGATCCGCCACCAGATCCTGCACACCATCGAAGGCTTTTCCAAGCGCTACCAGGGCGAGCTGTCGATCGACTACCTGCTGTACTGCCCCGACTACATCGTCAAGGATCCGCAGCAGGCCGGCATCGACCCCAGCCACATCATCGACGCCACCACCAAGGGCCGGCTGGGCGCCAAGATCCGCGAGATCCTCCCGATCACCCCGCGCACCGAGGAATTCGACAAGGTCGCGCGCTACCTGGGCGACACCCTCAGCCTGCGCCCCGACCCGAGCTCGATGATCGGCTGCGCCACCAGCATGGTCACGCGCCTGTCCGGCGGCCTGGCCACCTGGGCCCGGCGCCTGGAATTCTCGCCGTTCCGCCTGCGCGTGATGGGCACCGCCGGCAGCGGCAAGACCCAGCTGGCGCTGGCCGAATATACCGCCGCGATCGATGCGGGACTGCGTCCGCTCTACGTCTGCTTCAACCGCCCGCTGGCCGACCACATCGAACGCCTGGTCCCAGGCGGCGGACGGGTCGCCAACTTCCACGAGCTGGCCGACGCCTGGCTGCGCGCCCAGGGCAAGACGCCCGACTACGGCTCGCCCACGGTCTGGTCCGACATCGAGGGCGAGCTGGCCTCGGCCGACCTGCCCGAGACCTGGCAGTACGACGTCGTCATCGTCGACGAGGGCCAGGATTTCACGAGCACCTGGCGCGACATCGTGCTGCGCATGCTGAGGGACGGCGGGCGCGCCATCTGGCTCGAAGACCCGGACCAGAACCTGTACGGCAAGGAATCGGTCGCGCTGCCCGGCTGGGTGGTGCTGCACTCGAACACCAACTACCGCAGCCCGCGCGAGGTGGTGCAGATGCTCGGCTCGATCGGCGCGGTGAGCCAGCCGGTGGAGGCGGGCAGCCCGTTCAAGGGCGCCGACATCGAGGAACTCACCTATCCCGAAGGCGATACCGAGGCCATGCTGTCGCAGACCCGGCGCGCCGTGACCTCGTGCCTGGCCGCCGGCTTCGGGCGCCAGGACATCGCGATCTGCTCCTTCCGCGGGCGCGAAAAATCCGCCATCCTCAAGCTCGACAAACTGAGCGACGCCCATACGCTGCGCTCCTTCACCGGCGCCTACGACCTGTTCGGCAACCCGGTGTTCCGCGAGGGCGGGCTGCTGGCCGAATCGGTGTACCGTTTCAAGGGCCAGTCGGCGCCGGCGCTGATCTTCACCGAGATCGACTTCGAGGAGATGGACGAGCTCACCCTGCGTAAGCTCTTCGTCGGCATGACGCGCGCGCGCCTCAAGCTCGTGCTGGTGATGAGCGAGCGGGCCTCGGTGCAGTTCCTGGACCGCATGAGCGGGGGCGTGGACTTCAGCGAGTGATGCCGGCGGCGATCGCGCGAAACATCCCGCTGGCGTGCCGTCCGCTGGCCGCGCTGTCGTAGCCGCCGGCCGTGACCACCACCACCAGGTCGAGCGCCGGCACCACGAACAGGCGCTGGCCGCCGTTGCCAAAAGCCGCATGCCAGCGCTGGCTGCCGCCCGCCGCCTCGACCGTCCCGCTCCACCACTGGTAGCCGTAGCGCAGGCCGTCGCCGGTATCCACGCGCGGCTGCAGGGACTCGGCGATCCACGCCGCCGGCACGATCTGCTTTCCCTGCCATTGGCCGCGCTGCAGCAGCAGCTGGCCGATCTTGCCCAGGTCGCGCGGGCGCAAGCGCAGGCCGGCGAAGGCAAGCGGACGGCCGCGCAGGTCGCCCTGCCACTCCCAGTCAGCGATGCCGAGCGGTTCGAACAGCCTGCGCCGCGCATACTCGGGCAGCGGCATGCCGGTCCGCCGCGCCAGAATATCGGCCAGCACCGCGGTGGCGCCGCCGTTGTAGTTGAAGTGTTTCGAAGGCGCCAGCGGCCGGTCGAACAGGTAGCGCGCCTGCGAGCTGCGCCAGTACAGGCCGGTCTCGTCGTTGCCCAGCCCGTAGCGGATCGGCTCTTCCCAGGCCAGCCCGGTCGTCATGGTGAACAGCTGGCGTAGCGTGACGGCCTCGCGGCCCTGCATGCGCAGGTCCGCCAGCTCGGGGTAGAGGTCGAGCACCGGCGTGTCCAGCGCGGGCATGCGTCCTTCGCCCTGCGCGATTCCCCACAGCAGGCTGGTGACGGACTTGGAGATCGAACGCAGGTCGTGCCGGGTATCGGCGTCGAAGCGCACGGTGTGCGTAAAGGGCGTCCAGATCGAGCGGTCCGCGCCCGTGTAGTAGCGCTCGGCCACCAGCGCGCCGTGGCGCATGACGAGCACCGCGTGCACGTTGGCCTTGCCGTCCGCCTGCGCATCCAGCACCCGGCACAGCGCCTGCGGCGCGAAACCGGCCGCCGTGCCGAGCTGCGGGTCGCAAGAGGGCGCCGGCGCGGCGTGCGCGGCGCCCAGGGCCAGGGCAAGGTAGGGCGCCATGATGCAGGCGCGGAGCGAACACAGGGTCTTTTTCATAGGTGCTATTGAAGCACATCAGTTTCCGACACGAACAGGAATTGGCGTGAAGTCTGCGAATGCATCCGCGAACCGGGTGTTGGCGCGCATGATTACCAAATCAGGACAAAGCCAGCCGCCGCTGCGTGCTAGCATTTTGTCGATCGATATCTGGAGACGACGAATGACAAAGCTGGACGAGGCAGGTCCCGCGCGCCGCCTATGGGGTGTGGGCGCGTCGATGCTGATGGTGGCGTTGGCCGGTTGCGGAGACCCGGCCAAGAAGGACGATGACGACAAGCCCAAGCCGCCGCCGGTGCAGGCCCTGAGCATCGTCGCCGGCAGCGCTACCGAGACCGGAAGCGCGGACGGCACCGGTGCCGCCGCCCGCTTCAAGGACCCTACCGGCATCACCATCGACGCCGCCGGCAACCTGTACGTGGTCGACCGTGGCAACCACACCATCCGGAGAATCACGCCAGGCGGCGTGGTCACCACCCTGGCCGGATCGGCCAGCGCCAACGCCGGCTTCGCCGACGGCACCGGTGCAGGCGCGCGCTTCACCGACCCGGTGGCGATCGCCATCCACCCCGGCAACGGCACGCTCTACGTCACCGACCAGCTGCGCATCCGCAGCGTGAACCCTGGCACTGGCCAGGTGGGCACGGCCGCCACCGTGCCGATCGGGACCAATGTCGACGACCGCAGCCTGAACGCTGTCTACCCGGGTGCGATTGCGCTCGATCCCTCCGGTAACGTGTACACGACCAATAGCTACGGCACGCGCCACCAGAGCCCCACCGTGGGCTCGGGCGGGCTCTTCGAGGGTGTGTTTACGCAGAACGACTTGTTCGGCCCTCGACCCTTCGAGCCGCGCGGCATTGCCTATGCCCCGCAAAGCGGCGTCTGGGTCTACGACTTGGGCAAGACGATCAGCAAGACCAACAACGTCAATCTGCTGACGCGCGTGGCGGGCTCGCCGAACATCACCGGCTCGAGCGACGGCACCGGCATGGCCGCCAGTTTCGGGCAGGTGGTGGCGCTGACGGTCGACCCGCAGCAGAACGCCTATGCGGCCGACAACGGCAACAACCTGGTGCGGAAAATCACCCAGCAGGGCGTGGTGACGACGGTGGCCGGCACGCGCGGCTCGCAGGCGCTCACGCCGGGCGCCCTGCCGGGCAGCCTGGCAGGCGTGCGCGGCATCGCGACGGACGGCAAGGGCGTGCTGTACGTGACGTCCGGGCAGGCCGTCGTCAAGATCATCCTGCCGCCGCAATAGGCGCCGCCGCGGGAACGGCGGCAGGCAGGATCAGTGGCCGATGGCGGCGCTGGCCACGCCCTGGGCCACGCTCTTCGTGCTGGTAGTGGTGGTGAGCGCGAACAGCGGCTTGTTCGGGGATTTGTCGGTGCTCCACTCGTAGGCGACGGTGCTCTTCACGCCGTCCGGCCCTTTCTCGGATTTGTTGTGCTTGCGCTCGGCGTGGAAGGGCGCGGGCGCGTTGCTGACCACTTTCTCGAACATCGCCTGGACGGTCGCCGCCGGCACCGTCTTGGCATACAGCGCACACAGGTTCTTGTCCGAGTGGACGACCAGGATGAACTGGCCGTGCTTGCTCGGCACCGACCAGGCGCCGCCCTTGGCGCCCTGCAGCAGCATCGCCGCCGCTTCCGGCGGCAGCTGCGGGAAGGCCTTGAGCTGCTTGCGCAGGCCGTCGAGGTCGTGCAGGTACTTCAGGCAGTGCGAAGCATAGATGTCCATGAAGGCCGCGGCCTGCTGTTCGGGCGCGGCGAGTGCGATAGTGGAAACCAAAATCCCTCCGAGTGTGGTGGCGGCTCGTTGAAGAAGACGCATGAGGTCGTGCTCCGGCTGGTAACTGGTGAGTCTCACTATAGCAACTCAGCCCTGAAAACCGGGATTGCCTCAGGCAAACGTACGCAGGGGCCCGGCCCGGCCACCGTATCGGGAAGGGAGTACATGAGTATGTCCGAGGAAGAACTTCGTCTCCTCACCTACTCCACTAAAACCATGACCTTGACGGCGCAACGCTCGCAGTCAGGGGCTCCGTTTCTTGTTCAAGCGACATTTACTGACGGCCGCCCTTCTCAAAGCTGTACGGCCTCCCATGATCTCGCTGGCCAGCTAGAGGCCTTTACTCACTTTGTAAGTAAAAGGAGGCTTACGATAGATCAGCTTGATGAAGAGTTCCCAGTTCAACATGGTGTCCTCGATCTGCGGAACCAGATGAATCCAGAACCCGGCGGACCATACTTGGTGTACACAGACAAGGCAGCGAAATCTACGGCGCTTGTTTCATATGGTACGGCTGTCGAGCTGACGATGCCGCTTGCTGCGTTCAGCCGGTTGGAGATGGGCTGTGAGGAGCTTGGTCGGAAATAGGTGGAGACGCGGCGTGGCCGGGTTGCGGAGTTATCAAATACAATCGCCGCGGCCGCGACGATCCTCATTGGTCAGATACGGGAACATGAATATGCGCTTATCAATAAAAGCTGTGCTGTGCGTACTTTACTTTGGCTTCGGCCTGGCAATCGCAGCGGAAGCACGTCTTCCTTCGGATGTCGCCAAGTTCGTGGACCAGCGGGAGGGCTGCGACCACTTCCGTGGAGAGTTCCCCGCCCCGCCCGATGAGAAGCGCATGCGGGAAATCGAGCGCGAAGTTCGCAAGCTCTGCACCGGTACCGACAAGAAGCTCCAGCAGCTGAAGCGCAAGTACGCCAAAAACCAGGCGGTTTTGAAGCGCTTGAACGAGTTCGAAGAGCATATCGAGGCGCCTTCACGAAAGGGCAGCTCGTAATAAAGAATGGAAATCAAAACGGCCTCATAAAGAGGCCGTTTCATCTGAGCCTTGTCAGATTTCTGTGTGAACAGGTGCATGAAATAATCATGCTGCTGCAGCATGCGGCGCTGCATGTGTTTCGAACCTGACGACTTCAGACTCGCGCATCGGCAGGATGCTCAGTCAGTTCCGGTACTTCGACGATTAGTCTGGGTAGCTGCTGATAAAGCATGAGCTTGAATTCATCCCGGTCCCTGGAATGATGGCAGCGACGATGACAATTTGGGCAAAGTGCGACGGCATTTGTCGTCTTGTCGGAGCCGTGGCTGGACAATGGCATGACATGATGTACTTCGAGATAGGGCAGGCCGTCTGTTCCAACGAACGGAGCAGGATTGCCGCAACCTTCGCACAGGCCTTTGGCCGCCTGAAGCACCCATGCTTTAACCGCAGGGTCGCGGACGTAGCTCGTCGTCGTGACCGTGACCGTTTGCGGTAAAGACGAGCCTTGCGGTATGGCGCCTAGGTGGCGCTGGCGCAATTCCGACACTCGCTTCGTGAGCGTACTCGCATCAGGTGTCGGGACATAGGCTTCAAGAGACTCGATGCCTTCGGCGCTCAACAAGGCGATCATTTTCTCTTTGACCGCGGAACCAATGTTCCTTGCTGGAAGATAGCCGGCGATGTATGGCATCTTGAGCTCGTACAGGGCAGCCGAGATGTTCTGCATCCGGAACTCGATCGATCCCTTCGTTCTGTTGGCGAGCGGGCCAGAACGCAGTTCGCGGTTGACTGCGGCCTTGTTGTAACTCACGCCGTTCAGCTCCGCATGCAGCATGCGCAGATATGCCTTGATGGTAATGGCAAGTTCTGCATCGCTCCAATAGGGCAAATCGGTAGGGCTAAAGGTGAACTCGGACATGGACTGGTTGGCGCGCTCTTCCTCCCAGTCTAATCTTTGTTCAATATCTCCTCAACAACTAGATCGCTGAATTTATTTCCACGTATTAACATCGATTTGATACGATCTTGGGATGATCGATACCTCTACCAAGCTCGCCACTCCTCCGCGTATCCGCCGTCGCCAAACCATCGCGCTCGTGCTGCTCGTGGTCACCGGTGTCATCAATTATCTCGACCGCGCGACGCTCGCCGTCGCCAACGAATTCATCCGCGCCGACCTGGGCCTGTCGCTGGGGCAGATGGGCGTGCTGTTGTCCGCTTTCTCGTGGAGCTATGCGCTGTGCCAGCTTCCGGTCGGCGTCCTGGTCGACAAGATTGGTCCACGCTGGCTGCTCGGCATGGGACTCGTGCTGTGGTCGCTGGCGCAGGCGACCGGCGGACTGGTATCGAGCTTCGGCTGGTTCGTCCTCGCGCGCATCGTGCTCGGGATCGGCGAAGCCCCCCAGTTCCCGGCTGCGGCGCGGGTGGTGAGCAACTGGTTCCCGCTGCGCGCACGCGGCACGCCGACCGGCATCTTCAACTCGGCTTCGCCACTGGGCTTCGCACTGGCGCCCCTCTGCCTTTCGCCCCTGATCGCAGCGACCAGCTGGCACTGGGCTTTCTTCGTCACCGGCGCGTTGGGCATCGTCGCGGCCATCGTTTGGGTCAGCCTGTATCGCGATCCTGTGCGCAAGGAGCTGTCCGAGACCGAGAAGGCCTACCTGGACGAAGGCCAGACGCTGGAAGCCGCGCCCAAAGCCGGCTTTGCCTCCTGGCGCGCGCTGTTCCGGCAGCGCGCTACCTGGGGCATGCTGCTCGGCTTCTTCGGTTCGGTCTACCTGAATTGGGTATTCCTGACCTGGCTGCCGGGTTACCTGCGGACGGAGCGCCACATGGACGTGGCCTACGTCGGTGTCGCGGCTACCATTCCCTTCGTGTGCGGCTTCGCCGGCGCCCTGGCGGCCGGCTGGGCATCCGACCGGATCACCCGCCGCGCGTCGTCGGCTGTCGTGGGACGCCGGACGGCCGTGGTGCTGGCCATGCTGGGTATGGTCGCGTTCACCATCCCGGCCGCGCTGGTCGAGAGTAATACCGCGGCCATCGCCTGCATCTCGGTGGTCATCTTCCTCGCAAACGCAGCTTCGGCCTGTTCGTGGTCGCTCGCCACCGCGGTGGCGCCACACAGCCGGGTTGCTTCGCTTGGCGCGATCCAGAACTTCGGCGGTTTCATCGGCGGAGCGCTGGCGCCGATTTTCACCGGCTACATCGCGCAAAGCTGGTCCTTCGTTCCGGCCTTGCTGACTGGCGCTGGAATCGCTTTCCTTGGCGCGATGTCGTACCAGTTTCTAGTTGTGAAGCCGATTCCTGAGCAGGACTGACCTCGAGCGGTCCGAGCAGACAGCCGGCAAAAAAATGGCCTCAAGAAGAGGCCATTTTGCTTCGAAACGCAGCGCGCTTACACGTCGATATTCCCCGCCTGCAGCGCATTCGTCTCAATGAAGTTCCTGCGCGGTTCCACCTCATCTCCCATCAGCGTGGTGAAGATCTGGTCCGCCGCAATCGCATCCTCGATCTGCACCTTCAGCAGGCGGCGCACGGTCGGGTCCATCGTGGTTTCCCACAGCTGTTCCGGATTCATCTCGCCCAGACCTTTATAGCGCTGTTTCGAAACGCCGCGTTCCGCTTCGTCGCGCAGCCAGAGCATGGCTTCGTGGAAGCCGCGCACCGCGAACTCCTTCATCTTCTCGCCTTCGCCACGGCGGATGATGGCGCCGTCGCCGATCAGGCCCTGGAAGGTCGCGGCCGCGTTGGCCAGTACCGCGTAGTCGTTGCTCAGCACGAAGTCGGCGTCGATCGAGGTGACGTTCACGTTACCGTGGTGCATACGCTCGATGCGCAGCGCGTGCTTTTCGCTCAATTCGTCCGAACGCACCACCACCTTCACGGCGCGGTCGCCGATCGCCGCTTCCATCGCTTTGGCCGACGCTTGCGCGGCCTCCAGGGTGCTCATGTCCAGCGTCACGCCGCTCATGATCGCGGTCAGCGCGGCGCGGTCGATCACGCGGGTCAGGCGCATCATGATGGCGTTGGCCAGGTTGTACTGGCGCACCAGCTCGGAGAGGCCTTCGCCGTTGATCGGCTCGGCGCCTTCGCGCGGGATCAAGGAGGCGCCGTTCAGCGCGAACGTCATCATGTAGCTCGCTTCCTCCAGGTCGTCCTTCAGGTAGCGCTCGTCGCGGCCGGCCTTCACCTTGTACAGCGGCGGCTGGGCGATGTAGATGTGGCCGCGCTCCACCAGCTGCGGCATCTGGCGGTAGAACAGCGTCAGCAGCAGGGTGCGGATGTGGGCGCCGTCGACGTCCGCGTCGGTCATGATGATGATGCGGTGGTAGCGCAGCTTGTCGACGTTGAATTCGTCCGGGCCGATCGAGGTGCCGAGGGTCGCGATCAGGGTGGTGATCTGCTCCGACGACAGCATCTTCTCGAAGCGCGCCTTTTCCACGTTCAGCACCTTGCCGCGCAGCGGCAGGATGGCCTGGAACTTGCGGTCGCGGCCCTGCTTGGCGGAGCCGCCTGCCGAGTCACCCTCGACGATGTACAGCTCGGCCAGCGCCGGGTCGCGTTCCTGGCAGTCGGCCAGTTTGGACGATAAGCCCAGCCCGTCCATGATGCCCTTGCGGCGGGTCAGGTCGCGTGCTTTCCTAGCCGCTTCGCGCGCACGCGCCGCTTCCACGATCTTGCCGCAGATGATCTTGGCGTCGTTCGGCTTCTCCATCAGGAAGTCGGTCAGGGTCTTGGCCACGATCTCTTCGACCGGGCCGCGCACTTCCGACGACACCAGCTTGTCCTTGGTCTGCGACGAGAACTTCGGCTCCGGCACCTTCACCGACAGCACGCAGGTGAGACCCTCGCGCATGTCGTCGCCCGAGATCTCGACCTTGGCCTTCTTGGCGAAGTCGTTCTCGTCGATGTACTTGTTGATCACGCGCGTCATCGCCGCGCGCAGGCCGGTCAGGTGGGTGCCGCCGTCGCGCTGCGGGATGTTGTTGGTGAAGCACAGCACCTGCTCGTTGTAGGCGTCGTTCCACTGCATCGACACGTCCACCGAGATGTTGGTGCCCTGGTCCGATACGCGGTCGCCGGTCGCCTGGAACACGGTCGGGTGCAGGACGGTCTTGGCCTTGTTGATGTACTCGACGAAGCCGCGGGTGCCGCCCTCGAAGGCGAACACTTCTTCCTTGCCGGTGCGCTGGTCGGAGAGCTTGATGTTGACGCCGTTGTTCAGGAACGACAGTTCGCGGATGCGCTTGCTCAGGATCTCGTAGTGGAACTCGACGTGCGTGAAGATTTCCTCGTCGGCCCAGAAGTGCACCTCGGTGCCGCGCTTGTCGGTGTCGCCAATGACCTTCATCGGCGAGACTTCGACGCCGTCGACCACCTCGATGATGCGGTCGACCGGCACGCCGCGCACGAATTCGAGCTGGTGCACCTTGCCTTTCTGGCGCACGGTCACGCGCAGCAGCTTCGACAGCGCGTTCACGCACGAGACGCCGACGCCGTGCAGGCCGCCGGAGACTTTGTACGAGTTCTGGTTGAACTTGCCGCCGGCGTGCAGTTCGGTCAGGGCGATCTCGGTGGCCGAGCGCTTCGGCTCGTGCTTGTCGTCCATCTTGACGCCGGTCGGGATGCCGCGGCCGTTGTCGGTGATCGAGATCGAGTTGTCGCTGTGGATGGTGACGTGGATCTCGGTGCAGAAGCCGGCCAGGGCTTCGTCGATCGAGTTGTCGAGCACCTCGAACACCAGGTGGTGCAGGCCGGTGCCGTCCGAGGTGTCGCCAATGTACATGCCCGGGCGCTTGCGCACCGCTTCCAGGCCTTCCAGGATCTGGATCGAGGACGCGCCGTATTCGTCCGCTTTGGGGGCGGGAGTCATTTCTGGTTGGGTATTCTCGGACATGGACTGCTTTCTATATAACGGGTGTTTCGGAAGCTGCGTGGTACCAGGTTGTTTCAACCATGACCCGCAGCCCCCGAACCGTCATCCCGACAGGCGCGAACAATGCCACTGGCATTGTTCTCTCCAATTTCGCTGGCAGATCGCCAAACTTGGATTCCCGCCTGCGCGGGAATGACGTGCATAGGCTATTTCTTACTTCAGACGCTCGTGGTGCTCAACGACTCAACGACATCAAATCCGCATCGGCATGACGACATACTTGAAGTCGCCATTGTCGGGAATCGAAATCAGCGCCGACGAATTCGAATCGCCCAGCGCGATATTCACCTGGTCGCACTTCAGGTTGTTCAGCACGTCGAGCAGGTAGGTCACGTTGAAGCCGATGTCGATGGTGTCGCCGCCGTAGTCGATCTCGAGTTCTTCCACCGCCTCTTCCTGGTCGGCGTTGGTCGAGCTGATCTTCATGATGCCCGGCTCGATGATGCAGCGTACGCCCTTGAACTTGTCGCTGGTCATGATCGCGGCGCGCTGCAGCGAGCGCAGCAGTTCGTCGCGGCCGATGGTGAACTCGTTCTTGTAACCCTTCGGGATCACGCGGGTGTAATCAGGGAACTTGCCTTCGACCAGCTTCGAGACCAGCTCGATGTCGGCGAAGGTCAGCTTCACCTGCGAGGCGGCGATGTCGAGGCGGACCTCTTCGTCGCTTTCTTCCAGCAGGCGCTGCAGTTCGATGATGGTCTTGCGCGGGATGATCACTTCCTGGCGCTCGAAGGACTGCTCGGACGCTACCTGGCAGAAGGCCAGGCGGTGGCCGTCGGTCGCCACGGCGATGATGTTGGTGCCGTCCAGCACCAGCAGCAGGCCGTTCAGGTAGTAGCGGATGTCCTGCTGGGCCATCGCGAAGTGCACCATGTTGAACAGGTGCTTCAGCGTCTTCTGCGGCAGGGTCACGGTCGCGTTGTAGCTGTCGGCCACCGACACGGTCGGGAATTCTTCCGCGGCCAGGGTCTGCAGGGCGAAGCGCGACTTGCCGCTCTGGACGGCCAGGCGCTTGTTCTGCAGGGTCATGGTGACGTCGCCCGACTCCGGCAGCGCACGCAGGATGTCCAGCAGCTTGCGCGCCGCCACCGTGGTGCCGGTCACGTCGTCACCCGAACCGATGTTCGCGTGGGTCGTGATCTGGACTTCGGTGTCGGTCGAGAGGAACGAGACGCTTTCGCCGTCCTTGCGAATGAGGATATTGGCCAGAATCGGCATAGTGTGCCGACGCTCGACAATACCGCTCACGATCTGCAGTGGCCGGAGAAGCGTGTCTCGGGTGGTTTTGACCAGTTGCATAGATATCCTCAGTTATTAATTATGATGGTTTTATTGCTACTACTGTATTTTGCCAATTGCCGGGAGAGAATACAAACCTCCCTGAATATGGGGATAGAAACCGTTTTTTGTAGGGTGGTCGGCTTCGCCGACCGCGCGTTCAAACATCGCTTGAATAATCACATCGCGTCCGTTCATCGGCTGGTTGAACGCGCGGTCGGCAGAGCCGACCACCCTACGAAACCCCGGCCATTCCGGGGCAATATTCATTAGCCCTTCAGCGTCTGCTCCAGCACGTGCAGCTCATGGTTGCACTCCGCATTCTTCTGCCTGTCCTGCGCGATCTTGCGCACCGCGTGCAGCACGGTGGTGTGATCGCGCCCACCGAACAGCTCGCCGATCTCCGGCAGGCTCTTCTGGGTCAGTTCCTTGGCCAGGTACATCGCGATCTGGCGCGGGCGGGCGATGTTCGCCGGGCGGCGCTTGGAGTACATGTCCGCGACCTTGATGTTGAAGAAGTCCGCCACCGTCTTCTGGATGTTCTCCACCGAGATCTGGCGGTTCTGCACCGACAGCAGATCCTTCAGGGCTTCCTTCACCACGTCGATGGTGATGTCCTTGCCGTGGAAGCGCGAGTAGGCCAGGATCTTGCGCAGCGCGCCTTCCAGCTCGCGCACGTTCGAGCGCAGGTGCTTGGCCACGAAAAAGGCCACGTCGTCCGACAGGATCACGTTCTCGGACTGCGCTTTCTTCAGCAGGATCGCCACGCGCATTTCCAGCTCCGGCGGCTCGATCGCCACCGTCAGGCCGGAGTCGAAGCGCGAGATCAGGCGGTCGTCCATGCCGGTGATCTCCTTCGGATAGGTATCCGAAGTGATGATGATCTGCTTCTTGGCCGCGATCAGCGCCTCGAACGCATAGAAGAACTCTTCCTGCGTGCGGCTCTTCCCGCCGAAGAACTGGATATCGTCGATCAAAAGCATGTCGAGCGAGTGGTAGTAGTGCTTGAAGTCGTCGAAGCCCTTGCGCTGGTAGGCGGTGACGACGTCGCGCACGTACTGCTCGGCGTGGATGTAGCGGATGCGCGCGTTCGGGTTGTCGGCCATGACCTGGTTGCCGATCGCATGGATCAGGTGGGTCTTACCGAGGCCGACGCCGCCGTAGAAGAACAGCGGGTTGTACGACACGCCCGGGTTGTTGGCGACCTGAATCGCGGCGGCGCGCGCCAGCTGGTTGGCCTTACCGGTGACGAAGCTCTCGAAGGTCAGGTCCGTGTTGATGCGGCTCTGCTCGCGCTTGGGCGAGTTGGCGATGTTCACGTTGCCCTGGCTCGGCGCCGGGTCGGGGCGGGGCGCATCCAGGTTTGCCGTGCCGGCGGCAGCCGTGGCAGAACCCGCCGGCTTCTTGGCCGGGCTGTTCTTCGGGTCGAGCACGAACTGCACCTCGACCGGCGCTTCCCAGTACTGGCAGGCCAGCTCGGTGATGCGCGTGGCGAACTGCGTCTTGACCCAGTCGAGCTTGAACCGGTTCGGTGCGGCGATGCGCAGCTTGCCGTCCTCGTAATCCAGGACGACGAGCGATTTGATCCACGCACTGTATTGCTGCGGCGTCAGCTCGAGTTCCAGCTGCGCGGAACAGGTCTGCCAAAAGTTTTCCATACTTCGCTAATTGATACGTAACACGCTATTTTACCTGTCTCGGACGAAGTTATCCACAGGTTGAGCCCAGAATTTTCAACATCGGCGGGGTGTGGAAGGCTCATCAAGAAACAACGGCCGCCTTGACACCTGGACTGCAAATCGTGTCTAATTCAGGGTTCCCCGTCCGTGCGCCATATCAAGCTGACTCTGTCGGCACAAGGTTGTCCGGGCGAAAACGAGTATCCCCTGTGGCGTGACGCTGGCTTAACCCTCTGCGAACTGTCATTGGCGACGAATCCTGACACGACGTCAGACCCGATTTTGCACTTTCTTTTGCTTTAAGCGAGACCACCATGAAACGTACTTACCAACCTTCCGTCGTCCGTCGCAAGCGTACGCACGGCTTCCGCGCACGTATGGCTACCCGTGGTGGCCGTCAAGTCCTGAACGCCCGCCGCGCCAAGGGCCGCAAGCGTCTGGCTGTCTAAGTTTCTTAGACCAGCAGATCGACGCGGTCGGCCATGACAGGCGAAGGTTCGCACGACTTCGCGCGCGTTCGGCGTATCGTTAAAACGGATGAGTTTTCATCCGTTTTTCGTTTGCGGCCGACGCAAAAATCCGCGCATTTCGTGCTCTACACCCGGCCCAGCACGCTGCCGCATGCGCGGCTCGGCGTCGTTGCGGCCAAGCGTTTCGCGCCGCGCGCGGTCACCCGCAACACGATCAAGCGCGTCACGCGCGAGCTGTTCCGCACCAGCGGGCTGCAGCCGGTCGACTGCATCGTGCGCCTGTCGCGCCCGGTCAACGGCAAGGACGGCCCGGCCACCACGCGCGCCCTCAAGAAAGCGCTGCGCGCCGAGCTCACCCGCCTGTTCGCTTCCCAGCGCCCGCGCCGGACGCACGCGCCGTCATGAAGACGCTGCTGGTCTGGCTTTTGCGCGGCTACCAGCTGCTCTTGTCCCCGCTCCTCGGGCAGAAATGCCGTTTCTACCCGACCTGTTCCAACTATGCGATCGAAGCCCTGCGCGTGCACGGCGCCGCCCGCGGCTCGCTGCTGGCCGCGCGCCGCGTGTGCCGCTGCCACCCGTGGAACCCGGGCGGCGTGGACTTCGTGCCTCCCGCGAAGGACGATCGCCGGCAACCCCCACCAGCCGCTCGCGGTTGTAACCACTCCTGACTAGACTCCAATGGAACTTAATAAACGTACCGTCCTGTGGATCGTGTTCGCCATTTCCCTGATTGTTCTCTGGAACAACTGGATGGTGGCCAACGGTAAGCAGTCGCTGTTCTCGCCGGCGCCGCCGGCCAAGGTCGCGCAGCAGCAGGCCAAGCCGAACGACGTGCCGGCCGCCGCGGCCCAGCCGGGCGCCGCCGCCGTGCCGGGCGCTCCCGCGCCTGCCGCCGCACCGGCCAGCCAGCGCGTCACCATCACCACCGACGTGGTGAAGGTCGACATCGACACCCTCGGCGGCGTCGTCAAGCGCCTCGAACTGCTGAAGTTCCCGGACCACTTCGACAAGAAGAAGAACCAGGTGCTGTTCAACGTGAACGGCCCCAACGTCTACCTGGGCCAGACCGGCCTGACCGGCGGCGCCATGCCGAACCACCAGACCCCGTTCACGGCCCGTCCCGGCATCCGCACCCTGGACGCCAACGGCGCCGTGCAGCTGGTGCTGGACGCGGAGCAGGGCGGCGTGCGCCTGACCAAGACCTTCACTTTCAAGAAGGGTGACTACACCATCGGCGTGCGCCATGACGTGACCAACCTGTCGCAGGCGCCGGTGCAGCCGTCGCTCTACCTGCAGCTGCAGCACGACGGCAACAAGCCGGCCAACGATTCCTGGTTCATGTCGAGCTACACCGGCCCGACCCTGTACACCGCGGAAGACAAGTACCAGAAGCTGACCTTCGAGAAGATCGAAAAGGGCAGCGCCGAGCACTCGACCAAGGCCAACAACGGCTGGATCGCGATCTCGCAGCACTTCTTCGTCTCGGCCTTCATCCCGGCCGACAAGGCGCAGCGCGACATCTACACCAAGAAAATCGCCAACAACCTGTACGCGATCGGCACCGTGCTGCCGCTGGGTGCCGTGGCGCCGGGCGCCACCGTCTCCAGCGATTCGCGCCTGTACTCGGGCCCGCAGGACGAGAAGACCCTGGAGACCATCGCCCCGGGCCTGGAACTGGTCAAGGACTATGGCTGGCTGACCATCATCGCCAAGCCGATCTTCTGGGTGATGGACCACCTGCACTCGCTGCTGGGTAACTGGGGCTGGACCATCGTCGCCTTGACCATCCTGATCAAGCTGGCCTTCTTCCCGCTGTCGGCGGCCGGCTACCGCAGCATGGCCAAGATGCGCGTGGTGACGCCGAAGATGCAGGCGATCCGCGAGCGCTACAAGAACGACCCGCAGAAGATGCAGCAGGCCACCATGGAGCTGTACAAGACCGAGAAGATCAACCCGCTGGGCGGCTGCCTGCCGATCCTGGTGCAGATGCCGGTGTTCTTCGCCCTGTACTGGGTGCTGCAGTCGTCGGTCGAGATGCGCGGCGCGCCGTGGATCCTGTGGATTACCGACCTGACCCAGCCGGATCCGTTCTACATCCTGCCGATCGTGTACGCGGTGTCGATGTTCATCACCACCAAGCTGAACCCGCAACCGACCGACCCGGTACAGGCGAAGATGATGCTGTTCATGCCGCTGGCCTTCTCGGTGATCTTCTTCTTCTTCCCGTCCGGCCTGGTGCTGTACTGGGTGGTGAACAACATCCTGTCGATCGCGCAGCAGTGGGTCATCACCAAGAAGTTCGAGGCGGCGCCGGCGAAGTAAGTTTTTCGCGTTCGTCCACGGAAGCCCGCGCGTTGCGCGGGCTTTTTCTTTTCCTGGGTGTGCTGAGAAATTGGGTTCCCGCGCAGGCGGGAACCCAAGTTTGCTCGCAGACCCTCAGCGCCAACCGTATTCCCTTACAATCCCCCCATGAAACTCGACACCTCCCCCATCGCCGCCATCGCCACCGCCCCCGGCCGCGGCGGCATCGGCGTCGTGCGCGCCTCCGGCAAGTCGCTGGCCAATCTGGTCGACGCCCTGTTCCCCGGCGCCAAACTGGCCCCGCGCCACGCCACCTACATCCCCTTCAAGGCCGCCAACGGCGACCTGATCGACGAAGGCCTGGCCCTCTACTTCAAGGCCCCGCATTCCTACACCGGCGAGGACGTGCTCGAGCTGCAGGGTCACGGCGGTCCGGTGGTGCTGAAGATGCTGCTGCAGCGGGTGCTGGAAGCCGGCGCGGAATCCGGCCTGCGTCTCGCGGAACCGGGCGAATTCACCCGCCGCGCCTTCCTGAACGACAAGCTCGACCTGGCCCAGGCCGAAGCCGTCGCCGACCTGATCGACGCTTCCACCGAGGCGGCCGCGAAGTCCGCCTCGCAGTCGCTGTCGGGCGCGTTTTCCCAGGTGGTGCACGGGCTGGTCGACCAGACCATCAACCTGCGCATGCTGGTCGAGGCCACCCTCGACTTCCCGGAAGAGGAGATCGACTTCCTCGAAAAATCGAATGCGCGCGGCCAGCTGGCCGGCATCATCGACTCGCTCGAGAACGTGTTCCGCCAGGCGGCGCAAGGCGCGCTGCTGCGCGAAGGCCTCAACGTAGTGCTGGTCGGCCAGCCGAACGTGGGCAAATCCTCGCTGCTCAACGCCCTGGCCGGCGCCGACGTCGCCATCGTCACGCCGATCGCCGGCACCACGCGCGACAAGGTCACCGAGACCATCCAGATCGAAGGCATCCCGCTCAACATCATCGACACCGCCGGCATCCGCACCGACGAGGGCATCGATGTCGTGGAACGCATCGGCATCGAGCGCACCTGGGGCGAGGTCGGCAAGGCCGACGTGATCCTGCACCTGCTCGACGCCAGCCTGGGCCCGAGCGCGGAGGATGAAAAGATCGTGGCCGCCTTCCCGCAAGGGGTGCCGGTGCTGCGCATCTGGAACAAGATCGACCTGTCCGGCCACAAGCCGTCGATGGACGTGTCGCCGGACGCCACCCACCTGTACCTGTCGGCGCACGAGAAGCTCGGCATCGACCTGCTGCGCGCCGAGCTGCTGCGCATCGCCGGCTGGCAGCAGACCGGCGAGTCGCTCTACCTGGCGCGCGAACGCCACCTGATCGCCCTGCGCGCCGCGCGCGAGCACCTGGAGCTGGCGCACCAGCATGCGATGCAGGACGACCAGTCGCTCGACCTGTTCGCCGAGGAGCTGCGCCTGGCCCAGGACCAGCTGTCGAGCATCACCGGGCAGTTCACGCCGGACGATCTGCTCGGGGTTATATTCAGCCGCTTCTGTATCGGAAAATAGGTAGGGTGTTCGGCTCCGCCGAACGCGCGTCCAACTCACGGATGCGCAGTGACACGCCAGCCGGAGCTGGACGCGCGCACGGCAAAGCCGTGCACCCTACCTATGCTAGGCTAGCGCATCAGTCCAAGGAGAAACGCATGGCGATAGGTAAACGACAAATCCTGAAAGCAGGCGTGGCCCTGGCCGCGTGCGCGCTCCTGTCCTCCTGCGCCAGCCTGTCCGGCCCGCGCAAGGTCGAGATCCCGCTGCGCAAGCTGCAGGCCGGCCTGGAGCGCCGCTTCCCCCTCAACCATCCCCTGATGGGCCTGTTCGACGTGCGCCTGTCGCGTCCGCTCCTGATGCTGCAGCCGGAAGCCGACCGGGTGGCAGTTGGTGTGGATGCCACCGTGACGCCGCCCTTTACGCGCACCGACTGGAGCGGCAGCCTGGCCTTCTCCGGCCGCCTCTACGTCGACCCGGGCCGCCCCGCCGTGATGATGGCCGAACCGCGGGTCGACCGCATCGCGATCGGCGCCAGCCCCGAGACCGAGCGCCAGCTGGCGCGCGTGGCCAGCTCGCTGGTCGACATGGTGGTGCGTGATACCCCGGTCTACAGCTTCGACCTGGAAGACCTGCGCTATGCGGGCGTCCAGTACATCCCGATCCGCATCGAAACCACCCGGACCGGCCTGCTGGTCACCCTGGAGCCGGCGAAATAAGAATGGTTGCACGTTTGCGTGCGTGCAAAAAATTAACAATACGTTATTATTTTTCGCGTGGTCGGCGGCGCAAGGGCGGCTCGCCAAGTGGAAGTGTTGTGCGCTTGCCGTATCGGCAAGTCAGGATTGCAGCGCCGCTATAATCGGCGCACACTGAGCCTGAATTTGCAGTGAACTGCCGTGGCATGACCCTGCCGCGGCCCGCGCTTGAGGTTTCTCATGGGCACGATGTTCCGCTGAAGTAATCTTGGTTGGACTTCAGTCTGTCGTGTAGGGGGTGGATCTTGGAAACGACACAGGAAAGTTTTCCGGACAACGGGCTGGCGGCCGAGCCCGTGCTTGCCGCGGTCGCCGCGTCCCCAGCCATGCCATCGCGCCTGAGCCTGCCCGCGAAGGGCTCGTGCTGGTATTGCGAGAAGCCGCTGGACAGCGTGCGCCGTTTCTGCGGCAAGAGCTGCGCCGATTCGTTCGACGAAGAAGCGGAATTCACCCGCTAGGCCGCCAGGCCGGGTCCGAGCAGGTCCAGCGCGCGCTCGAAATCGAAGGCGGCCACCGCCGCTTCCAGTTGCGCCATGCGCGCCTCGCCCAGGCGGGCGCGTAGCGCGCCGTTTTTTTCCGTGATGATGTCCTGCGCACCGCTGTCGCCGAGGTCGAGCAGCGTGCACAGCTGCGCCAGGTCGGCATCGGGCAGCGCGGGTTGCAGGGCAAGAGCAGAAGGGGAGGGAGCCGCCAGCAGGGCTTCGACCTCGGCGATCACGCGCGCCAGTTCGGTTTCCAGGCGGTCGAGCAGTTGCGGGTCGGGCGCGGCGCCGTCACGCAGCTGCTGTTCCACGTCCACCGCCAGCGCGCGCAGGCCGCGCGCTTCGATCATGGCCGCCGCGCCCTTGAGGGTGTGCGCGATGCGGTGCGCCAGCGGCAGGTCGGCCGCGTGCAGGGCCGCGCGCAGGCGCGCGACCTTGTCGGCGTAGTCGCTGCGGAAGCGGGCGAGGATGCGCAGGTACATCGGCCGGTCGCCCAGCATCCGTTCCAGTCCGGCGTCGACGTCCAGCGCCGGCGCGTCGCTGCCGAAAGGAGGCGGGAGCCCGCTCACTTGGTCGTGAACGACCAATCGCGGGTCACCGGGACGCCGTTCACGGTGCCCGAGAAACTCACGTCGTAGGTAGTGGCGGCGCGCAGCGGCGCCAGCGGGACGATCGACACGGCGGTGTTCTTGCCCGGATCAAGCGAGGCGTTCACCAGCTGCACCTGCAGGTTGCTGCCGCCGCGCGGACGCACGGTGAAGGTCTGCATCATGAGCGGGGCGTCGATGTTGGCGTGCACGCTGATCGGGTAGCCCACTTCGTTGATGTTCGGGACCGGATCCGGCTCCTCGCTGTCGCTCAGGAAGTTCGGCACCACGCCGGTCTGGCCGCTGTAGGGCCAGACCACGACGGCGTTCGACGCGATCCCGGGACCGAAGCCGCCGCGCGTCGCGAAGTCCGCCGTGAAATAGGTGTAGCCGCGCGACGAGGTCGCGGCGCCGGTGCCGACTTCGCGGAACTTCGGCTCGAAGATCACGAAGCGGTGGTAGATCGCCGTGATCAGTTCCTCGGTGAGGTAGGAGCCGCTCTTGCTGACCGCGCCCGAGATCACCTCGCCGTACGCATAGCCGTTGGCGGGGATGGTGTAGCCGGCCGCATTGAGCCTGTCCTTCAGGGTCGTGCCCGTAAAGCCCGGATTGCCCGCCTTCTGGTCGTGGCTCATCAGGTTGTTGGTGCGCAGGTATTCGGAATGGCCCAGGGCCGCATTGTTGATCTGGACGTTCTCGGTCACCAGCGGCACGCCGAGCTGGGTGCGGCGGTAGTTGATCCAGTTGCGGCCATCGAGCGCGATGTTGCCGGTGTCCACAGGCGCGGCCGCGGTGGCGTCCGGCATGACGGTCGATGCCGGCGGGGTGACCGCGACCGGGGTCGAAGCGGTCTTGTCGCTGCCGCCGCCTCCGCAAGCGGCCAGGGTCGATGCGGCCACCAGTGCAGCGATGAGGGAACGCCAGCGAGGCATATAGCTCATATTACAACTCCTGTCAATACTTGAGAAACGATCCGCCATTCTAGTTCAAAAAGGAGGCATGTGCCGGGCGCAGTGTTGCATGGCACCGCCAAATTTCGCGCACTGTAGAATATGGCATCGATCTTATTGCCGAGCCATCAATTGTCGCCCACACCACCTACCCGCCGCGAGCGCCTCGCACGCGCCAAGTTCGCCCTGCCCAGTTTCGTGACGCTGCTGTCGATCGCCTGCGGCTTCGGCAGCATCGTGATCTCGGTGGACAACGCCCACGTCGGCGCCCCCGCCGACTACCGGCTGGCGGCGATCCTGCTGGTGCTGGCCGGCGTATTCGACGCCCTGGACGGCTTCGTTGCGCGCCTGACCAAGACCCAGTCCAGTTTCGGCGTGCAGCTCGACTCGATCGCCGACGTCATGAATTTCGGCTGCGCACCGGGTCTCCTGCTGTATTGCTACGGCTTTGCGCAGCAGAGCGTCCTGCACCCGACCCTGGTGCGCATGGGCGGCCTGGCCTGCTTCGTGTTCGTCGCCTGCGGCGCACTGCGCCTGGCGCGCTTCAACGTCATGGTCGGGCGCACCGACCCGCGCTACTTCGTCGGCATGCCGATCACCGCCGGCGCGGCCTGCGTGGCCTCGGTGGTGGTGGCCTGGCCCGATCCGGCGACCACCATGGCCCAGTGCTTCGCCATCATCGCCCTGATGCTGGCCGTGGGCACGCTGATGGTGTCGACGGTACGCTTCCCGAGCTCGAAGCACCCGCGCGGCAAAGTGATGCTGGCGCTGCTGGGCGTGTGCGCGGTGCTGCTGGCTGTGCTGCAGACGCGCTTCTTCGTGCTGTTCTTCCTGCTCTACGTGTGCGCGACCCTGCTGCTCAACATCGCCTGGCGCGGCGGCTGGCGCGGCGTCGAGCCGCCGAAAGTCTACGAGGATTAAAATCCGTAGGGTGGTCGGCTCTGCCGACCGCGCGTTCAACTACCGGATGCGTGACCACAATGCATCCGTGAGCTGAACGCGCGTTCGGTGAAGCGTGTCGTAGTCCACTGGACTACGACACCCCTACGCAAACTTGTCGAGCATCGCCGCCAGGTGCGCGGAGCGCGCCTTCGCTTCCTCGAGGTCCTGCGCATTGCCGGCCTGCGTCTGCAACGCCCCCGCCAGCAGCTGCACGAATGAGCGGTCGAGCGCCTTGCGCGCCGCGGCCATTTGCTGGGCCACGGCATCCACGTCCGCCGGTTCGGCCGCCAGCGCCACTAGCTTCTGCACGCCGCGCAGCTGGCCTTCGATGCGCGCCAGCCGGTTCAGCAAATCCTTCTTCTGCTGGGCGGTGAGGGCGCTGCCCTCGACGATCTTCTGCGGGCTTTCCGCCATGTTCAAGCCACTTCGTGTCCACGTGCGGCGCGCAGGATGCGGAACCAGTCGCCGCGTTCGAGCGTGAAGGTGGCGCCCAGCACCGCTTCACGGATCGCCTCAAAGCGTCCGGTGCCGGTGAGCGGGATCGGGCGGCTCGGCAGCTGCATGATCCAGGCAAACAGCACGCTGGCGAAGGGCTTTTCCATGCGTTCGGCGATCTCCCCGATCACGCTGCGCACCGCGCTCGCACGGGCGTCGTTCGAGGTGAACAGGCGCCCGCCGCCCAGCGGCGACCAGATCATCGGCGCGATGCCCAGGTCCTGCAGGCCGTCGAAGGTCTGGTCGAACATCGCGCCCGTCTCCATGGGCGAGAACTCGACCTGGTTGGTGCTGAGTGCCACACGGCGGTTCAGGCACTCGAACTGGTGGCGCGTGAAGTTCGACACGCCCACGTGCAGCACCTTGCCGTCGCGCTGCAGGCAGGTAAAGGCTTCGGCAATCTCGTCGAAGTCCATCAGCGGGTCGGGGCGGTGGATCAGGAGCAGGTCGAGGTGATCGGTGGCCAGCTGGCGCAAGGATTCCTCGGCGGAGGCGACGATGTGGGCGGCGCTGGTGTCGTAGTGCTGGATCGTGTGCTGCGGGCGCTTGCTGGAGATCAGCTTGATGCCGCACTTGCTCACCAGCTGGATGCGCTCGCGCAGCGCGGGCCGCGCGCGCAGGGCTTCGCCGAACACGCCTTCGACGCCGTAGTCGCCGTAGATGTCGGCGTGGTCGAAGGAGGTCACGCCCAGTTCGATGCATCGCTCGATGAAGCTGACTCTCTGCTCGACCGACATGCCCCATTCGGTCATGCGCCACATGCCGGCCACGATGCGCGAGAGCGCGAGGCCGTGTTCGCGGGTGGTGATGCGGGGGCAGTGGAGGGTGGATGGGAGCGCGGTGGTCATCGGCGTGGGTCCTGTGATCTGAATTGCACGATTATAGCGGTGCAAGGATAAGCGATTGGTGTGCACGCAAAATTGGATTCCCGCCTCCGCGGGAATGACGGCTCAAGCGTTAGTGGCAAGCTCAAAGACCGTCGTTCCCGCGAAGGCCGGAACAATGCCACTGGCATTGTTCCGCCCAAGTTCGTCGCGTACCGACAGCGCATCTTTGCACCCCAAAACAAAAAGCCCGCCCGGCTTTCGCACGGACGGGCTTTCACTAGCGATCAAGCGCCGATCACTGCATCCAAAGACGCATCGAATCCCACGCACGCCCGAAGATGCTCGCTTCCGGCACCTCGTCCAGCGTCACCACCGGCAGCGCCAGCAGCGGCTTGCCGTCGACCATCATCTTGACGGTGCCGACCTGCGCGTTGCGCGCCAGCGGTGCGACCAGCGGGTCCTTGCGCTCGAGCGCCGCCTTCATCTTGCCGGCCACGCCTTTCGGCACGGTCACCAGGATGTCGCGGTTGAAGCCCAGCTTCACGGTCGATTGCGAGCCCTTCCACACCGGCACGGTCGCTACCGCCTGGCCCTTCGAGTACAGCCTGACGGTGTCGAAGTTCTGGAAGCCCCAGTTCAGCAGCTTCTGGCTTTCCTGGGTGCGCACCGCGTCCGAGGCGGTGCCCAGCACCACCGAGATCAGGCGGCGCTGGCCGGCATTGCCGTTCGGGCGGCGCGCCGAGGCGATCATGCTGTAGCCCGAGGAATCGGTGTGGCCGGTCTTCATGCCGTCCACGGTCGGGTCGAGCCACAGCAGGCGGTTGCGGTTCTGCTGAGTGATCTTGTTGTAGGTGAACTGCTTGATCGAGTCGATCTTGTAGAACTCGGGGAAGTCCTTGATCACGTTCGCGGCCAGCGTCGCCAGGTCGGCCGCGGTCGAGTAGTTGTTCGCATCCGGCAGGCCGTGCGGGTTGGCCCAGCGGGTGTTCTTCAGGCCCATGCGCTCGGCTTCGCGGTTCATCAGGGTGGCGAAGGTGCCTTCGTCGCCGGCCACGGCTTCGGCCAGGGCCACCGCCGCGTCGTTACCCGACTGGATCATCAGGCCGTGCAGCAGGTCGTTGACCGACACCGGCACCTTCGGATCGATGAACATCTTCGAGCTGCTGCCGTCCACCTTCCAGGCGCGGGTCGAGACGTTCACCATCGTGTCCAGGGTCAGGCGCTTGTCGTGGATCGCGCGGAAGGTCACGTAGGCCGTCATGACCTTGGTGAGCGAAGCCGGTTCGATACGGGCGTTCGGGTCTTGGGCGGCGATGACCTGTCCGCTCGTTGCGTCGAGCAGCAGCCACGACTTGGCTGCGATGGTCGGGGCCGGCACAGTCTGTGCGCTGGCCGAGACCATCAGCAGGCTGGCGGCAACGGCCGCTAACAGTTTTTTCATGGGAATGGAGCCTGTAAAAAATGCCAATGCAGGAGTGCGCAAGGCAAACCCGGTGAAGTATTGCCTTGAAAGAAGAGCCTAATTATTGCACAGCGAAAGCATCAAATGTCACGTCGCCACATTTCTACGACAAGATTTTTGATGTGGCCGAGCTTGCGGTGGAAGAAGTGATCGGCGCCCGGAATCACGGTCACCGGGATGTCGAGCGGGCGCGCCCAGTCGAACACTTCCTGCAGCGTGATCGTATCGTCAAGCTCGCCGTGGATCAGGATGGTGTCCTGCGGGACCGGCGGCATCGGCCACTTGCCGGCGGCGGTGCCGACTAGCACCAGGCGCTCGGCCGGGCGGCCTTCCGTAATGAGGCGCTGCTGGAACTGGGCCTGCACGAAGGTGCCGAAGGAGAAACCCGACAGCGCCACCGGCAGTCCGGGGTACTGTTCGGTCATGTGCTTGTACATGACGTCCATGTCGTCCACCTCGCCGCGGCCGTCGTCGTGTATGCCCTCGGACTCGCCCACGCCGCGGAAGTTGAAGCGCGCGGCGGCATAGCCGAGCTTGACGAAGGTGCGCGCCAGGGTCTGGGCCACCTTGTTCTCCATCGTGCCGCCGTACAGCGGGTGGGGGTGGGCCACCAGCGCGATGCCGCGCGGTGCGCCTTCCGGCAGGTCGAGGATGCATTGCATCTTGCCGGCGTGGCCGTCGAGGGTGAATCTTTGCGAGTACGTAGTCATTGCTTGCTTGCTGGAGTGATCAGATTTTCAGGCGTTCCACGACCTTGCCGCCGACGAGGTGGGTGTCGATGATGTCGTCGATATCGGCCGTGTCGACATAGGTGTACCAGGTGCCTTCCGGGTAGACCACCAGCACCGGGCCTTCCTCGCAGCGGTCGAGGCAGCCGGACTGGTTGACGCGCACCTTGCCCTGGCCGTTCAGGCCGAGTTCCTTGATGCGCTTCTTGGCGTGCTTCTGGGCCTTCTCGGCGCCGCACTTGCCGCAGCTCTGGCGGGCGTCCTTGCCTTCACGCTCGTTCATGCAGAAGAAGACGTGGTGCTGGTAATAGGGTTTGGCGTCGTCGTTCATGTCGGTCTCGTCAAATGGAGGATAGCGCGCAAGGCGCAATGATACGGCAATTGCCCATCAAGCCTGGTCCGGCGTGCCCGGACGCGGCTCCTGGCGGTTCAGCTGGTGCGAGGGCAGCAGCAGGAACCACAGGGCGAAGAAGGGCCACAGCAGCGACAGGAACTGGGCCGCGCCATTAAAGTTCAGGAACTTCCCCTGTACCCAGCCCTGCAGGGTGGAGACGAAATACGGGTTCACCGGGATCGTATTGACCACGATGAGGCTCAGCACCAGGGTCACCACGGCCAGCCGGCGCTGCGCCACCTGGGGCGCGAACACCAGGCCCGCCAGCATGATCAGGCCGATGATGAAGCCGCCCTCGGCGCCGGGCGTGACCCACACGAAGGCGTTATCGGGCCGGAACAGCAGCGAACTGGCCAGGGTCTTGAACAGCAGCGCGGTGGCGAGGAAGACTACCATCAGCAGGAAGCGCGGGGCATTGCGGCGCACCAGGCACATCAGGGTCAGCACGGCGCCGGTCATGCCGCAGGCGGTGATGATGGTCTCGGACAGCCAGTACTGCTCCACCGTCATGACGGTGTCCGGGCGCAGCATGGCCACCAGGTCGATTTCGGTATCGAACCAGCGCGACAGCCAGTCCGAAATGATGGGCAGCACCTGGCCATGGCCGAACAGGTAGCTCTGCGGGTAGATCTGGGCCAGCGGCCACAGCGCCACCAGCACCAGGCCCTGGCTGGCGTAGGGGGCGAACCAGCGCCGGCGCAGCTGGAACAGGCGGCTGCGGTCGAGCAGGCCGGGAGCCCACCAGGCGCCGAGGATGGCGCCCAGCAGGCAGCCGCCGGCGTTGGTGAGCAGGTCGAGGTTGGATGGCACGCGGCTGGGCAGGAAGTTCTGCACCGCCTCCATCGCGATCGTGACCAGCACGCCGCCGACGGCGGCCAGCAGCACCGCCCAGATGCCGCGCACGCGCGGATACATCGACAGCACCAGCAGCACGCCGAGCGGGACGTAGCCGAACACGTTGACGCCGACGTCGAAGCCGGTCCAGTAGCGCTGCTTGACCAGGTTCAGGAAGGTGAACACCGGCAGGCCGCTGTCGCGCCAGCCGGTGAACGGGTACCAGCTGGCATAGACGATCAGGAGCAGGTAGGCCAGCAGCGCCGCCCGCGCGATCGGCGAGCCGCGTCCTTCACGCGGGCGTTCGCGCTGCTCGACGGGGACGGCGGGCTGGGTCATCGTTTCCGGGTGTCGACCGTCGCCAGCCAGGCCAGGATGTCGCTTGCTACGGCGTCGGTGCTGGCCGCAAGGGCGCGCGCCCCGCCGGGTGCGTCGGCGCTGGCGGCCGGAGTGGTGCGCGTGAAGGTGCGCTGGTCGAGCAGGCGGCGTTCGTTGAACAGCGAGGCGCGCAGGGTCACCTGGCCTTCGCTCTGGGCGGCTCCGGTGAAGGCGTGCACGAAGTCGTCCACCTCGATGCGCAGCAGCGGCACGCCGGTCGAGGCGTCGGTGCTTGATAACACCTTCATGCCCGACTGCGCCAGGCGCGTCTTGACGCGCTGGGTGAGCATCTGCAGCGGATTGCTGGCCCAGCGGCTGTTGGCATAGGTGCGCGCCTGCAGTGCGTCGGCGTAGTTCAGGCGGTAATACATGCGCTCGTTCTCGAGGGCGGCCGGGCCGGTGGCGTCCATCACGACGACGGAGGGCATCGTGGCCGGGGCGCTGGCCGCCTGCGGCGGCGTGGCCGCGGTGACGACCGCCGGCCCGAAATCGTAGTTCGTGTTTTCCTGGGCCTTGTTGCTGGCGCAGCCGGCCAGGGCCAGGGCGGCAAAAGTGAGAACGGCGAAGGAGCGGAGCGAATTGGCGGTCACGGTGGTCCTCATTTGGTCGGTGGCACGAAGCCCGGTTCGCCCGGTCCCGGCTGGGCGCTCGGGGCGCCGAACAGGATGCCCTGCGGGCGGTCGGACAGCGAGGTGGCGGTGCGCTTCACGGCGCGCAGCGCCCCGCGCGCCTCGTCGGTCATCTGCACGACGTGCGGCAGGGTTTCGAGTTCGAGGTTGCTGGTGGCCGACTGCAGCGAGCCGATGGCGCCGTTCATGCGTTCGAGCGGACCGTCCGGCGCCTGCAGGCGCGTGGCCAGCTGCTTGTAGCTGTCGGCGGTGGCGTCGATGCTGGACGCGGCCGCATCGAACGAGCCAAGGCTGCGATCGAGCTTGCCCACCAGTGCCGGTATGCGGTCCAGGGTCGGCTCGAGCTTCTTCGGAATGGCGGCATAGGCGTCGGCCGCCTTGCCGACGCTGTCGAAGGCGCCGACGATCGTCTTCTGGTTCTCGTCGGTGACCATCTTGGCCAGGCTGTCGGTGATCTGTTCGGTCTTTTCCAGGATGGCCAGGCCGCGCTTTTCCAGGATGTCGAGCAAGCCCGGGCGCAGCGGGATGCGCGCCGGATGGTCTTCGCGGGCGGCCAGGCGCGGCGAACCGGTGCGGTCGTCGTCGAGCTGGATGAAGGCGATGCCGGTCACGCCCTGGTAGCCGAGCGAGGCGAAGGTGGTGGTGGTGATCGGCGAATCCTTCTCGACCGAGAGCTTGATGAGGATCTGGCCGGTGACCCGCGGGTCGAACACGATCTGGTCGACGCGGCCCACTTCCAGGCCGCGGTAGCGCACCGTCGCTTCCGGGTTCAGGCCCGGGATCGACTGCGTGGTGACGATCTCGTAGGGCACGAGTTCCGTGCGGTCGCGGTTGAACCACAGCCCGGCCAGCACGGCCGCAATCACGAGGGCGATCGTGAAGACACCTGTCATCAGGGCATACGACCTGTTTTCCATACCTAGTCCTCCGAATCGTTCTGGGCGTGGCGCTCTTCGAGCACTTCCAGCGCCCGCTGGCCGCGCGGGCCCAGGAAAAAGTGTTTGATGAACGGATGCTGTACCCGCAGCACGTCGCAGGACGGCCCGACCGCCAGCACGTGCTTCTCCGCCAGCACCGCGATGCGCGAGGACAGGGCGAACAGCGTGTCGAGGTCGTGGGTGACCATCACCACGGTCAGCTTGAGTTCACTGTGCAGGGTCTGGATCAGCGCCACGAAAGAGTCCGACAGGTCGGGATCCAGGCCGGCCGTGGGTTCGTCCAGGAACAATAACTGCGGTTCGAGCGCGAGGGCGCGCGCCAGCGCCACGCGCTTGATCATCCCGCCCGACAGGTCGGACGGCATTTTGTTGGCATGCTCGGGGCCGAGGCCCACCATGTCCATCTTGAGCAGCACGGCGTCGCGGATCACGTCTTCCGGCAGCGCACGCAGCTCGCGCATCGGAAAGGCGATGTTGTCGAACACGCTCAGCGCCGAGTACAGCGCGCCCTGCTGGAACAGCATGCCCCAGTGGTTGCGCATGCGCTGCAGCTGCTGGGCGTCGGCCTGGCTGATGTCCTGGCCGAACACCTTGACGGAACCCTGGCTGGGACGCTCCAGGCCCAGCATCTGGCGCAGCAGCACGGTCTTGCCGGTGCCCGATCCGCCCACGATGGAGAGGATCTCGCCGTCGTAGATGTCGAGGTTCAGGTCCTGGTGCACCACGGTGCGGCCAAAGCGGGTCCACAGGTTGCGGATCTCGACCACCGGCGCGCCGACCTCTTCCTCGGGGCGCTTGTTCAGCTGCTGGGGCTGGCGCTGCTTGTTCGTCTCGGCCATCAGAACCCCACGCCGTTGAAGACAATAGCGAACACGGCGTCCGCCAGGATGACCACGGTGATCGCGGTGACCACGGCGGTGGTGGTGCCGCGGCCCAGGCTTTCGGTGTTCGGCTCGATGCGCAGCCCGAAATGGCAGGACACCAGCGCGATCAGCATGCCGAACACGCAGCCCTTGAGCAGGCCGATGGTGTAGTTCACCACCGGCACCGCTTCCGGCAGCTTCTGGAAAAAATAGCGGAACGACAGCCCGAGTTCGATCTTGGCCGAGACCATCCCGCCGATCAGGGCCATGGCGTCGGTCCAGACCACCAGCAGCGGCATCGAGATCGCGAGCGCGATCACCTTCGGCATGATCAGGCGCTGGCCGTGCGAGATGCCCATCACCAGCATGGCGTCGAGCTCCTCGGTCACGCGCATCACGCCCAGCTGGGCGGTGATCGACGAGCCGGAACGGCCCGCCACCAGGATCGCCGCCAGCAGCGGCCCCAGCTCGCGGATTACCGACATGCCGAGGATGTCGACGATGTAGATGTCGCCGCCGAACATGCGCAGCTGCTGCGACGACAGGAAGGACAGCACGACCCCGATCAGGAAGCCGACCATGGCCGTGATGCCGAGCGCCTGGAAGCCGGAGTGGTAGATGTTGGCCGAGATCTCGCGCCAGGGGCCCGCCACCGGACGTCGCAGGAAGCGGCCGATGTCGATCATCAGCTGGCCGATCAGGCCCACGAACGCGCGCAGGTGTTCGAAGAAGGTCAGTACGCCGCCGCCCAGCAGGATCAGCCAGTTCAAGGGACTGACGCGGTGGCGCGGCAGCTTCAGGTTGCTGGCCTTCTCGATGCGGCCGAAGAGTTCTTCCTGGCGCGGGTCGAGCGTGAGCTGGGCCGGGCGCTGCTTGCCCCAGGCGTTCCAGAACATCTGGGCACCGACATGGTCGAGGCGTTCGATGCCGGACAGGTCCCAGGCCAGGGCCTGCTTGTGCTTGAGGCCCTTGAGCGTGCGCGTGATCGCCTTGAGCACACCCTTGTGCGACAGCGTATGGACCTGCCAGACCCCGCTCGCCACCACAGACTGGCCCGCGCCGGCGCCGCCGCCCAATTCGGAGGCAGCATGCTGGATGGTCAATATTGGCGCATTTTCAATCTGCATTGCGCCAGTGTAAAAGAGAATCGTTATCGCTGCTACACAGTTCCTATACTACAAGTATCGTAGGGTGGGCGGCTTTGCCGCCCACGCGTTCAGCTAAAGCCTGCGTATTCACTACACAACCGTGAGTTGAATGCGTGTGCGCGGCATATCAAGCGGCAAGATGGCGCACCTGGCGCTCGGGCGCCGCGGCCGCCGGCCTGGGCGCGTGGAGCGTGTCGACCTTGCCGGCATAATCGGAGGCCAGCAGCGCCGCCGCTTCCTCGCGCGCCATGCCGCGCAGCTGCAGCCATTCCTGCACCAGCTTGGCCAGTTTCTCGAGCGCGATGCGGTGGGTGGCGTCGGTCCTGGTATAGATCCAGTCGGAGAAGGCCATGAAGTTGTCGAAGGGCGCCTCGCCCAGCAGCGCGCGCGTGGTGTGCGCGAAGCGCCCGGAATTGGCGACCAGGTCCCAGTAGCGGGCGAAGCGCACCAGGCGCTGCATGGTCGGGAAGTCGATCCGGTTGGTCGCCAGCACGGTATAGGGCGGGTAGGGATCGTAGACCATGCCGAAAGGCTCGGTATGGCGGATGATCGGCGTCCCGCGCAGGCGCTTCAGGATGCCGAACTGGATCTCCTGGGCGCCCAGGCCGACCAGCTGGTCGAAACCGCGCGCGAAGCTGGCCACGTCCTCGCCCGGCAGGCCGGCGATCAGGTCCACGTGCAGGTGGGTGGTCGAGTGTTCGGTCAGCCAGCGGATGTTGTCGGCCGCCTTGGCATTGTCCTGGCGCCGGCTCACCAAAGCCTGCACTTCCGGGTTGAAGCTCTGGATGCCGATCTCGAACTGCAGCGCGCCGGGCGGGAATTTGGCGATACTCTCCTTCAGCGCTTCCGGCAGGTGGTCGGGCACCAGCTCGAAGTGGGCGTAGACCGGGTCGTTTGGCGCCGCTTCCAGCTTATCGAGGAAGAACTGCATGATGCGCAGGCTGGTCTTGACGTTCAGGTTGAAGGTGCGGTCGACGAACTTGAACAGGCGCGCGCCGCGCGCGTACAGCGACTCCATCTCGGCCAGGAAAGCATCGAGCGGGAACGGCCAGGCGGTCTTGTCGAGCGAGGACAGGCAGAACTCGCACTTGAACGGGCAGCCGCGCGAGGCTTCCACGTACAGGGTGCGGTGGGCGATGTCTTCAATGCTATATAAAGAATAGGGCAGGGCGATCTCCGCCATCGGCGGCTGCACGCCGGCATGCACCTTCATCAGCGGCTTGGGGCCGTTCAGGATCTCGCCGCACAGCTTGGGGAAGGAAACGTCGCCCCAGCCGGTGATTACATAGTCGGCCAGGCGCACGATTTCCTGCTCACCCGTCTCGTGCGAGACCTCGGGGCCGCCCAGCACCACGACCACCTGCGGCGCCACGCGCTTGAGCAGCGCCACCAGGCGGGTGGTCTCTTCCACGTTCCAGATATAGACGCCCAGGCCGACGATGCGCGGCCCATGCGCCAGGATGCGCTCGACCAGGTCGGACGTCTTGGCGCCGATGACGAATTCCTGGATCCGGGTCTGCGCAGCTAGCTGGCCCATGTTGGCCAGCAGGTAGCGCAGGCCGAGCGAGGCGTGCGTGTAGCGGGCGTTGAGGGTGGAAAGCAGGATGGTCATGGAGAGATCGGCGCGGAAAAGCAGCCATTTTAAGCGCTGGCGCCGCGAAAAGCGCTGGCATTGTGCCAAGCACCCGGCATGCACGCAGGTCTCGCCAAAGCAGGATGCCCGTACATACGGCTCAGCAATTTATGCGTTTTGCATAACGTGCGCGTATTGCCAAGGGTTAAAGTGACGCGCTGCCTCAATTTACATTTTTCGTGCCCACCGCAGAAAGGCCTCCCATGCAAGGTCGCAACCGCGCATTCCCCCATTCCCTCAAACTGCTTTCCGTCACGGCGATCGCGCTGGTACTGGGCGCCTGCGGCCGCGGGCAGGAAGGCGGGTCGACGGCATCGATGTCGTCCACCGCCGCCCGCGTCGAGTCCTCGCCGCGCATCCACGTCGACGTCGCCCGCACCAGCCACGGCGTGCCGCACGTGCGCGCCACCGACTACCGCAGCCTCGCCTATGGCCTGGCCTATGCCTACGCCCAGGACAACGTCTGCATGTTCGCCGACTCGCTGCTGACCGTGCGCGGCGAGCGCTCGCGTTACTTCGGCGCCGAGGCCTACCCACGCCAGCGCACCGACGACGAATACGGCGGCGGCAGCGGCTTCATGAACCTGAAGAACGAGGACAGCGACTTCTTCTTCAAGGGCTACCTCGACCTCGAACGCCTGCGCGCCGGCTATGCCGCCGGCCCCGCCGAGCCGCGCGAGCTGCTGGAGGGCTTCGTCGAAGGCTACAACCGCTACCTGGAGGATGCCGGCGGCAAGCTGCCCGCCGCCTGCGCCGGCGCCAAGTGGGTCAAGCCGATCGACTTCGACGACATGGTGCTGGTGGTCGCCGAGAAGGCGCTGCACGCCTCGGGCCAGGTGTTCGCCGCGGATTTCGTCGCCGCCGGCCGCGAGCCCGGCGCGCAGGTACAGCTGGCCAAGCTGGCGCCGCGCAAGCTCGACACGCGCACCCTGGTGGCCCAGCTCGAGCACCTGAACAAGCAGGGCATCGGCAGCAATGCGCTGGCGGTCGGCAAGGACCTGTCCAGCAACGGCCGCGGCCTCTTGCTCGGCAATCCGCACTTCCCGTGGACCACCTCGGACCGCTTCTACCAGGCGCACCTGACGGTGCCGGGCCGCTACGACGCCATGGGCGTGATCATCGGCGGCGTGCCGGCAGTCGTCATCGGCTTCAACAAGGACGTGGCCTGGAGCCACACCGTGACCACGGCCTACCACTTCACCACCTTCCGCCTGGCGCTGGATGCGGGCGACCCCACCGGCACCACCTATCTGTATGACGGCGCGCGCCGCAAGATGACGTCGAAGACGGTCACGGTCGAGTCGCTGCAGCCAAATGGCCAGGTAGCGAAGCGCAGCAAGACCTTCTGGTTCAGCCACCAGGGCGCGGTGATCGTGCGTCCGGAAGCCGGCATGACCTGGTCCTCGCAGGCCGCCTTCGTGCTGGCCGACCCGAACCGCGAGAACACCCGCATGCTGGAACAGTGGCTGGGTATCGGCCAGTCGCGCAGCGTGCGCGAGCTGAAGGCATCGCTGGACAAGGTCGTGGGCCTGCCTTGGGTGAACACGGTCGCGGCGGACCGCGACGGCAACACCCTGTATGCCGACGCCAGTGTGGTGCCGCATATGAATACCGACAAGTTCCTGGGTGGCTGCCTGCTGCTGCAGGAAGCGCTGCTGTTCGACGGTTCCACCAGCAGCTGCGGCTGGGGCCAGGACGCGAAAACGCCGAGCGGCATCTATTCGCCGGCAAACGCGCCGTGGATGATGCGCACCGATTACGTGGGCAACTCCAACGACAGCTACTGGCTGACCAATCCGAAGTCGCTGCTCTACGGCCCGGCGCCGTACGGCTATTCGCCGCTGTACGGCAGCGTCGGCATCGAGCAGAGCCTGCGCACCCGCCTCGGCTTCCGCCAGTTCGAGGACCTGGTGGCGCAGAAGCGCAAAATCGGCCTGGGCGACATGCAGGCGCTGGCCTTCTCGAACCGCATCCATGCGGCCGAGCTGGTGCTGCCGGAACTGCTCCCAAGCTGCGCCGGCTCCGCCGACTCGCTGGTGCGCCAGGCATGCACCACCCTGCAGGCCTGGGACCGCCGCGCCGACGTCGACAGCCGCGGCGCGGTGCTGTTCCGCGAATTCTGGAGCATCGCCTCGAAGATCCAGAACAAGTGGACCGTGCCCTTCGATCCGGCCGACCCGGTGCATACCCCGAACGGCGTCGCGGCGGCGGCCAAGCCGGCCATGCTGGCGGCCCTGAAGACCGCGGCCGGCAAGCTGCAGTCGCTCGGCATCCCGCTTGACGGCCGCCTGGGCGACTACCAGGTCGAGCCGCGCAACGGCGTGCGCATCCCCCTGCATGGCGGGGTTGGCGACGAGGACGGCAGTTACAGTTCGCTGACCATGGCCACCGACCTGACGCCAGGCGGCTACATGGGGGTGTACTGGGGGCAGAGCTACATCCAGACCGTCAGCTTCGAGCCGCAGGGCCCGATCGCCCATGCGCTGCTGACCTATGGCCAGTCGGTCGATCCAGCCTCGCCGTGGTATGCGGACCAGACCCGGATGTACTCGCGCAAGCAATGGGCGGTGCTGCCGTTCACGCAGGAGAGCATCAAGTCCGATCCGAACTACAAGACCACCACTTTGCGCGAATAAGCGCAAGTGCGGGAAAGACGGGCAGGCGCGTGTGGCTGCCCGTCAAATTAAGCAGGATGCATTAGCGTGGCAGGGTTGTTTGGAGTTAAAGTGGTTCACTTTTTAAAACGACCGTTCGCGAGCCCTGGCCGCAGAAAGCGCATCATGCACCTTCGTCCTTCCGACCTCCTTTCCCGCCGGCTGCGCACGCCGGCGCTGTTTGCGGCACTCGCACTGGCGCTGGGCGCCTGCAGCAGCGACCACGACGACGATGCGGCGCCGCCCGCGCCCCCTGCGCAGACGGCTTCGCGCATCCAGGTCGAGATCTCGCGCACCACCTACGGCATACCGCACGTGCGCGCCAATGATTTCCGCAGCCTGGCCTACGGCCTGGCCAATGCCTATGCCCAGGACAACCTGTGCATGTTCGCCGACTCGCTGGTGACCGTGCGCGGCGAGCGCGCGCTGTTCTTCGGCCCCGACGCCAAGCCGCGCCAGCGCTCCGGCGACGAGTATGGCGGCGGCAGTAATTACATGGATGTGACCAACGAAGAGAGCGACTTCTTCTTCAAGGGCTACCTCGACATCGAGCAGTTGCGCGCCAACTATGCCGCCGGCCCGGCCGAACCACGCCAGCTGGTCGAAGGCTTCGTCGAAGGCTACAACCGCTACCTCAAGGACAACGCCGGCAAGCTGCCCGCCGCCTGTGCGGACGCCAAGTGGGTGCGTCCGATGACGGTCGACGACATGTACCTGATCATCGCGGAAAAAGCGCTGCACGCCTCGGGCCAGGCCTTTGCCCGCGACTTCGTCAACGCCGGCCGCGTGCCGGGCGCCACGGTAAGCCTGGCCAGGACCGCGTCGCGTCGCATCGACGCGTCGGCCCTGCTGGCCCAGGTTGACAAGGCGAAACGCTCCGGCCTCGGCAGCAACGCGATGGCAGTCGGCAAGGACTTGTCCGCCAATGGGCGCGGTCTCCTGTTCGGCAATCCGCACTATCCTTGGACCACCACCGACCGCTTCTACCAGGCCCACCTGACCGTGCCGGGCAAATACGACGCGATGGGCGTGATCATCGGCGGCGTGCCGGCAATCGTCATCGGCTTCAACAAGGACGTCGCCTGGAGCCACACCGTCACCACCGCCAACCATTTCACCACCTTCCGCCTGGCGCTGGACCCGACCGACCCGACCGGCACCACCTATCTGTACGATGGCGAGCGCCGCAAGATGACCTCGAAGACGGTCTCGGTCGATTCGCTGCAGCCGGACGGACAGGTCACCAAGCGCAGCAAGACCTTCTGGTTCAGCCACCAGGGCGCCGTCATCGTGCGTGCGGCCGCCGGCCTGACCTGGACCTCGACCGCGGCCCACGTGCTGGCCGATCCGAACCGCTACAACACCCGCATGCTCGAGCAGTGGCTCGGCATCGGCACCGCGACCAGCGTGCGCACCCTGAAGGATTCGCTCGACAAGGTGGTCGGCCTGCCGTGGGTGAACACGGTCGCCGCCGACCGCGACGGCAATACCCTGTATGCCGACGCCAGCGTGGTCCCGCACATGAATGCCGACAAATTCGTCAACGGCTGCCTGCTGCTGCAGGCGGCGCTGCTGTTCGACGGCTCGCGCAGCAGCTGCGGCTGGGGGCAGGACCAGGGCGCACCGGCCGGCATCTATGCCCCGGCCACGGCGCCGTGGATGATGCGCACCGATTACGTCGGCAATTCGAACGACAGCTACTGGCTGACCAATCCAAAGCAGCTGCTGGTCGGCCCGGCGCCGCTCGGTTTCTCGCCGCTGTATGGACGCGTCAACGCCGAGCAGTCCCTGCGTACCCGGATCGGTTTCCGCCAGTTCGATGAACTGGTGGCCCAGAAGGGCAAGCTGACCGTGGCCGACCTGCAGGCACTGGCTTTCTCCAACCGCGTCAACGCGGCCGAACTGGTGCTGCCGGAACTGCTGCCGGCCTGCGGAAACTCTTCCGATGCGCTCACCCGCCAGGCATGCACGGTGCTGCAGGGCTGGGACCGCCGCGCCAACGTTGACAGCCGCGGTGAAGTCCTGTTCCGCGAGTTCTGGGCTTCTGCGAACACCATCCAGAACAAATGGGCTGTTCCCTTCGATCCGCGCGACCCGGTGAACACGCCGCGTGGCGTGGCGCCGTCGGCGATCCCGGGCATGCTGGCCTCCCTGCGCGCAGCGGCCACGAAGTTGCAGACCCTCGGCATCCCGCTGGATGCCAAGCTGGGCGACTACCAGGTCGAGCCGCGCAACGGTGTGCGCATTCCTATCCATGGCGGCAACGGCAACCAGGAAGGCACGTATAGCGCGATCAGCATGCGCACTCCGCTGACCGCGGAAGGTTACGTCGGCGTGACCCACGGGCAGAGCTACATCCAGACCGTGACATTCGACGAACTGGGCCCGGTTGCCCAGGGCATGCTGACCTACAGCCAGTCGACCGATCCGAAGTCGCCATGGTATGCCGACCAGACCCAGGTCTACTCGCGCAAGGAATGGCCGGCACTGCCGTTCACGCAGGAGAAGATCAAGAACGACATGAACTACCTCACCAAGACCCTGAGCGAATGAGGAAGCGCGCCGCCGGGTAGGGCGGCGCGAAAAATCTCTCCAAAAACCACGACAAGGACTTGCGGCAGGGCCTCCGGCTTTGCTATAGTTCTTGTCTTCCAACGCTGTGCCGATCGCCAAAACGAGCGACAGCGAAAGAAACCGGAGGGGTTGACGAGTTAAGCGAAACACTGCATAATCTCATTCCTCTGCTGCTGACGAACACAACGCTTCGCACGGTGCAGCAAGGTAGTACAGAACAACGGTTCTTTAACAATCAACAGTCGATAAGTGTGGGCGTTTGATGAAGGT
>Ga0209023_10000210_pt1 | contig 101715 bp, 98 predicted proteins | sample LakOneMetagenome_FD_187468 | JGI IMG/M metagenome (GOLD analysis project Ga0209023, IMG submission 187468) | Freshwater and sediment microbial communities from Lake Erie, Canada (SPAdes) (version 2) | ecosystem: Environmental > Aquatic > Freshwater > Lentic | place: Lake Erie, Canada...
CGAACGATCACGACGTCCAGTTCTCCAGTGACAGTGGGATGGTCCTGCGGCTAGCGTCGCAGAAGGCCGCGCTGTTGACGGGCAATACCGGGTGCCGGTTGCCGGCGAAGGAGCATTGACGCCGACGATCAGCGGGGAGCGACGGTGAGCTCCGGAGCCGGGGCCTGCAACTGCTGCGCGATGAGCGGCGCGATTTTGGCGCCAGGTACGCGTGGCCCGCCTCGGTGGGCGTGGTGCCATCCGTGCCGAGAAGGTCAGGCTGGTCGGTGAACCAGCCCTCGGCGATCGGATCGACGAAGGTGGCGCTGGCGGCGCTGGCTCCGGCCTGCACAATGTCGCGAACTGTTAGGAGTTCTTGCCCGTGGCGGCGCGTTCTGCGGCGGTGTGGTGACGAGGCAAGTCAGATCAGCTTCTCGCCGCCCAGAGTTGCGAGACGCTGATGTCGAGAGTCGATAGCAACCGCCGCAGCGTGGGCAGGCTCAGCCCGATGACGTTCGATGGGTTGCCTTCGATGGAGTCGACGAACCAGCCACCCAACCCGTCGAGGGTAAAGCCGCCGGCCACTGCTAACGGTTCACCGCTCGCGATGTAGGCCTCTACGTCGGCATCAGAGGGTTTGGCGAAATGGACTGTGGTCGAATCGGTTTCGGACACCATGCGGTGATCGGCGCCGTCGTCCAGTCGAATGACGCAGTGCCCGGTCAAGAGGACGCCGGACTTTCCGGCCTGCGCCTGCCACTGCGCTCGGGCCGCCTCGGCGGTGCCGGGTTTGCCGCAGAGCTGACCATCCAGCAGCAGCATCGAATCGCAGCCGATCACAACGCAATCCGCAGCCAGGTCAGCCGGAACCTTGGATACCACATCGTGTGCCTTGGCCTCGGCCAGGGCCAGCACCACCTCGGCCGGCGTGCCGGGGTGGTCGGCGAGGATGGCGTCCTCGTCGACACCCGACACGATCACGACCGGTTCGACGCCGGCACTGCGCAGCACCCCGAGGCGTCCGGTGGACGCCGAGCCCAGGACCACTCGTGTCATGAAGTGGTCAACGCCGCAGGTGCGACCGCTCCAGCAGGGTGATCCGCTGCCAGCTGGCGTGGGAGTAGCGCAGCTTGTCGATGGGATGGCCCCACATGTTGAGCTCCTGCGGGCCCGGGTGGTGCTGACCGCCGCCGACGGCGGCGAGAACCGTTGCCAGTGCGGCGATTTCCTCATCCGTGGGCTGACCCTTGACGATCTGTACCTCGGGCACCACCGCGGGCGGATCGTCGATGGTCATGTCCCGGGGGTCGCTGACCTCGGTGATGTCGGCGTCGTGGTCCATCAGTCTCCTTAGGTGATTTCGGTGCAATGACCGTCGCTGACCGACGGTTCCTGCACCGAAATCCCTCGTTTCGGTTGGGGTCAGAGTGGGATATTGCCGTGCTTCTTCGGCGGAACCTGCACGATCTTGCGCTCCAAGAGGCGCAGCGCGGTGCCGATGTAGCCGCGGGTGTGCGACGGCGGGATGACCGCGTCGACGTAACCGCGCTCGGCGGCCACGTACGGGTTCACCAGGGTGTCCTCGTAGTCCTGCTGCAGCTCGAGGCGCAGCGCGTCGACGTCCTTGCCCTCGGCCGCGGCTTCCTTGAGCTGCTGGCGGTAAACAAAACCAACAGCACCCGACGCTCCCATCACCGCGATCTGCGCGGACGGCCACGCCACGTTGACGTCGCAGCCCATGTCCTTGGAACCCATGACGCAGTACGCGCCGCCGTAGGCCTTGCGGGTGATGACGGTGACCTTGGCGACGGTGGCCTCGCCGTAGGCGTAGAGCAGCTTGGCGCCGCGGCGAATGATGCCGTTGTATTCCTGCTCGGTGCCGGGCAGGAACCCGGGGACGTCGACGAGCATGACGATCGGGATGTTGAAGCAGTCGCAGGTCCGCACGAACCGGGCGGCCTTCTCGCTGGCGTTGATGTCCAGGCAGCCGGCGAACTGGGTGGGCTGGTTGGCCACGATGCCCACCGGGCGGCCGTCGACGCGGCCGAAGCCCACGATGATGTTCTGCGCGTAACCCGCTTGAACTTCCAGGAATTCGTCGTCGTCGAGGATGCGGGTGATGACCTCGTGCATGTCGTAGGGCTGATTCGGCGAATCTGGGATCAGGGTGTCCAGCTCGAGGTCCTCGTCGGTCAGGGATTCCTCGATGGGGCCCGGGTGCGGCGCGGGGTAGCGCGGCGGTTCGGCGTAGTTGTTGGGCGGCAGATAGCCCAGCAGATCGCGGACATAGTCCAGGGCGTCCTGCTCGCCGGAGGCGACGTAGTGCACGGTGCCGGACTTGGCCATGTGTGTCGAGGCGCCGCCAAGCTCCTCCATGGTGACGTCCTCACCGGTGACGGTCTTGATGACGTCCGGTCCGGTGATGAACATCTGGGAGGTCTGGTCGACCATGATGACGAAGTCGGTGAGGGCGGGGGAGTAGACATGCCCGCCGGCCGCGGCGCCCATGATGAGCGAGATCTGCGGGATGACGCCGGAGGCCTTGATGTTGTTGTGGAAGATCCGGCTGTACAGGCCCAGGGAGACCACACCCTCCTGGATGCGGGCGCCGGCGCCATCGTTGATGCCGATCAGCGGGCGGCCGGTCTTGATGGCCAACTCCTGGACCTTGACGATCTTCTCCCCGTACACCTCGCCGAGGGATCCGCCGAACACGGTGGCGTCCTGGCTGAAGATGCAGACGTCGCGGCCATCGATGGTGCCGTAGCCGGTAACCACCCCGTCGCCCAGCGGCCGGTTGTCGGCCAGGCCGAAGTTGGTGCTCCGGTGCCGTGCCAGCGCGTCGAGTTCGACGAACGAACCCTCGTCCAGCAGCGCGAGGATGCGTTCCCGGGCGGTCAGCTTGCCCTTTGCGTGCACCTTCTCCACGGCGGCCTCACCCACCGGGTGCAGGGCCTCCTCGGCGCGCTTGCGCAGATCGGCCAGTTTTCCGGCGGTGGTGTGGATGTCGGTTTCCTGCTCGGCCGTGGCGTTTTGCGGTTCGGTCACACTCGTCATGCCCGTGATGGTATCGGCGGCCCGTTCGGTTGGCGCGGGTGGCCCTTAGTTTTCCCTTAAGAAGCCTGCGGACCCTTGGCGCGCGTCACGAAAGTTGACTTGCCGTTGCTTTGCTGAACGAGGTGAATTGTTTGCTATTCGCAGGTCGCCGACAAACCTCAACTGCGCCCTCGCTTGCTGAGAAAACACTTAGCGTGCGCGAAATCCGAACGTTCCAGAAACGTCGAAATTTATGCGCTGACCTGCGGCTGTTCGTGTTGACAGGTACCTGAGGATCTGCGATTGTTCTCTCAGGTTTACGACATCTAGTCGAGGGAAGGGTGGGGGACATGTCGAGCGTTGCTTCGAAACTCTCCGACGCAAGAATGAAGTTCCAGGTGGGCGCCGCTGCCTGCGCCGTCGTCACCGCTGCCGCCCTGACTCCCGTCGCCGCGGGCGCGTACCCGACCATGCCGTCGCCCCTGGCGCCGATATCCAACCTGGTGGGCTCCGACATCGCGCTCAGTCCTATCAGCAACATTGCAGAGACTGTCGGGCCCAGCTGCACGACGAACCCCGGCCCCGACTGCTGGGGTGGCTGGCTTTGGCTGGGGCCCAACCGTCCCGGCTATCCCGGGGAGGGGCCCACGTACAGCGATATCCTGGCGTTCACGCCGCTCTCGCTGATCCCCGGCTTCCTCAAGCCGCTGTACCAGACGTTGACCGGCTGGGTCGACTTCCAGGTCTGCGCTTTCGGCGTCAGCCTGCGGGTCGGGCCGTACCTCCGGACCAGCGTCACCGTTGGTCGCGGTTGCTGATCACCGGAACCGTGTTGCCCGCTGAAGGTCGCCAGTGACGGACGTCTACCCAGCGGACGACGAGCTCGAAGATTCGACAAGTCGCCGGCGGCTCTTCTGGGCCGTCGGCGTGCTCTTGCTCATTGCGGTCGCGTTTGCCGGTTGGTTGGGCTTTCACGCGCAAGAAGCAAAGTCCCATCTCGAGCAAGCTCGTGCCAGTGCGCAACGCGCCAAGGAGGCGCTTCTCAAGGGTGATGCCGAGGATGCGGCGAAAGCCGCTGACGAAGCGCAGGCACAGGCGCAGGCTGCCCACGACGCAACCCATTCGGCGCCGTGGAGCATCGCCTCGCTGGTGCCCTTGCTGGGCAGCCCATTCAGGACCGGCCAACAGGTATCCGACGTTGTGCTGGGATTGGCCGGAGATGTCCTGAAGCCGGCCACCTCGGTTGGTCAGGCGCTCTCGCCGAACCATCTGCTGCGTGACGGTCGCATTGACGTTGGCTTGCTGCGGCAGAAGGAACCCGATCTGAGCAAGATTGCGGTGGCTGCCACGAGGCTCAATGACCAGGCCAAGGCGATCCAGGATCCCGGCTACGTCGCCTCACTCGGGGACGCCCGGACCCAACTGCAACGCCAAACATCCGATCTCGCAACGCTGTTGGGCAACACCGCACTTGCCGCTCAGGTCGCTCCGTCGATGATGGGGGCTGACGGCCCGCGCGCATACTTCATGGGATTTCAGACCAACGCCGAGGCTCGCGGTACCGGCGGACTGCTGGGCGGGTTCGGGATCTTGCACTTCGACAACGGCAAGCCCAGCGTCGAGCAACTCGGTCCAAACACCGAACTGGACAAGAACTTCTCCAGCATCGACCTGGGGCCGGATTTTGCCGAGCAGTACAGCTTCGCGGCGGTGACGACCGACTATCGCAACAGTAATCTGAGCGCTCATTTTCCGTACACAGCGCAGATCTGGAAGTCGATGTGGCTGCAGCAGAGCGGAAACAACGTCGACGGTGTGATCGCGATTGATCCGATTGCGCTGAGTTACATCCTCGGGGCTGTAGGCCCGGTCATGATGCCCGACGGTGAGCAGATCACCAGGGACAACGTGGTCGAATTGACGGAATCAACCGCGTACAAGCGCTTTCCGACTGATCAGGTGGCGCGAAAAAACTACTTGCAGGACATCGCGAATGAGGTGGTCAAGAAGATCACCGGTCCTGTGCAGTCGCCGCGTGCATTGCTCGACGCCCTCGGCAGAGCTGTGAGCGAAGGTCGAATCGCGGTGTGGAGTGCGATACCCGTCGAACAACAGCTGATTGAGCAGACGCCGCTCGCGCATGTGATTCCGGACGACGCTGCACCGTACGCCAACGTGGTGCTCAATAACCTTGGCGGCAACAAGATGGACTTTTACCTGCGGCGGGAAATCGAGTATGTCGCCGATGGCTGCGATGGCGATACCCGGAACGCGACGGTCACCGTGCGGTTGCAGAACACGGCGACGAATGAACCTCTGCCGGACTTCGTGGCGGGCATGGCAGGGCTAACGCGGGAAATGAAGGAGAAGGTTCGTACGCCGCCGGGCACAATGTTGACCTCGGTGAGACTGGTCGGCACGAAGGGCGCGACATTGCAGAGCGTGGTTGCCGACGGGCAAAAGATCCCGGTGTTCGCCGGGGAGGAGCGGGGGCACCCGACCTTCGAGGTTCAGGTGTTCATCCCGCCCGGCAAGTCGGGTGAACTGGCATTCCACATCTCTGAACCAACGGCGCCGGGCGGCGCGCGGGTGCCTGTGCAGCCGTTGGTCGATGACGTGCGTCCCACAGTATCGGTGCCCTCCTGCCCTAGCTAGCTCAGCGATGATGAACAGCGGACAACCGCAGTGAAGATACTCTTTGTCTGTACCGGAAACATTTGTCGATCACCGCTTGCGGAACGGCTGGCCGCTGTGTACGCGGCCGAGCGACAGATCACTGACTTGAGGGCCTCCAGTGCGGGTATAAGGGCTGTGGTCGGCAAATCTATGCATCACAATGCGGTGGACGTACTGGAGAACCTGGGGGGTGACGCGTCAGGCTTCGCTGCCCGGCAGCTGACTCCGAGACTTGCGACTGACACCGACCTGATCCTGACAATGACTGCGGCACATCGGGATATGGTTCTCGAGTTGGCCCCACAGAAGCTGCATAGGACTTTCACCATGGGTGAGGCCGCCCGTGCCGCAACGGAATTCGACATCCAGAATATCGCGGACTTGGCACGCCTCCGGTCGCACGTCGCTGGTGAGGAATCGGATGTTCCGGATCCGATCGGCCAGGATCACGAGTTCTTCGTCACGATCGGATCCATGATCGCTGCGTTGTTGGCGCCAGTTCTTGCGCTGTGCCAGAAGGGGTTGTTGCCGTGAAGCGCCGACAGATTGCGTTCTTGGCGGTGCTGTTGCTCACGTCGTGCGGTCATGAGCCGCCAGCGTATGACTCGAAGTACACCACTCCGGCCACGTCCACCATCGCGCCGGTGTCGACCGCGGCGCGCCCGATGGAGCCGCTTCCGGCGCAAGGTTCGTTCATCGATCGGTTCGACCGTCCTGACACGGAGCGTGGTCTTGGCGAAGGCTGGGACATGCGCGGCGCCCGGAACGGCACCGCGTTGCTGCCTCCGGCGACGGATGGCTTCATCCGGGACGGACGCTACACCTACGCGGGCACTGGAGTTGTCTATGCGGTGCGGAAATTTGACGGAGTCGTCAGAGGAATGGGCGCGGTCGGAAGCTTCCGAAAAATCGGTGACGGTGAGGAGACAACCCTGGGCATGGGTATCTCTCCCAATGACGGAATCACCAGGGACATTTTGCTGTTCACGGCAAATCGCCGTGGATGGACTGTGCGTACCCGGCGCGCGGATGGACCTCTGGAGCCGGTCATGAGCGGCCGTTTCGTCCCAGAGTTGGATGTGGACGTCAACTATCAGTTCACGTTCGACGTCACAGGAGACACCCTCGTGGCGCGGGTGCCGGGCGCTGAGGTCACCAGGGTTGCGGCGGTGGGTGACCTACTTGGTACGCGTGCGTTCTGGCTGGAGTCCGTGGGCAAGCCACTGGCCGGCGTCGTATTCGACTTCGACACCGTGTGGGCGGTCGAGGACGGTCAGCCGTTGATTTCCGTCGGTCCGTAGCTCCGTGTCGTCGCATTCAGGTGGCCGGGCTGGTGGGGATTTGCTTGTGCCGTTGTGGTTTTCGGTGGTTTCTGCCGTCGCTACGGGCGATCTTGGCGCCCCAGACGTCCTTGTAGCCGATCCGGTTGAGCAGGCTGTGGATTTCGAACCTCCGCGCTTTCTGCGCATGGTACGGGTGCGGTTTCGGCTGCGTTCCGAAGATCCCAACCTGCTCAACTGGGTAGCATCGGAATGGCACTCGCCGGGTGACACCGCGGTGCGTACAGCCGCCATCTGGGCCACCGGTGGCGGCCGCGTCCAGGGGCAGCCGTTCGGGGTCTGGAAGAAGTTGATCGATTGGCGGTGCTGGTGAACGACGAGATGGATCCGCGCCGCCACCTGGACGAACTCGCCATCGTCGGCGGCGATGCGACGGAGGTGCCCTGAATGACCGCCACCAGCTCTCCCTTGGCGCGGCCCGTTCGACCGGCTTGTGTCACCATGAACCCGTGAGGGGGATCATCCTGGCCGGCGGATCCGGTACCCGTCTGCATCCAATCACGCTGGGTGTTTCCAAACAACTGGTGCCGGTCTACGACAAGCCGATGGTCTACTACCCGCTATCGACGCTCATGCTGGCAGGCATCCGTGACATTCTGGTGATCACCACCCCGCACGATGCAGCCGGTTTCGAACGACTGCTGGGCGACGGATCACAGTTCGGAGTGTCCATCACGTACGCCAGGCAACCGTCGCCGGACGGCCTGGCTCAGGCGTTCACCATCGGTGCGGGTTTCATCGGCAGGGACAACGTCGCCTTGGTCCTCGGCGACAACCTCTTGTATGGACCTGGGTTGGGCAACCAACTCAGGTGTTTCAACGAAATCGACGGGGGTGCGATCTTCGCCTACTGGGTAGCCGAACCGTCGGCTTACGGCGTCGTCGAGTTCGACAACAGTGGCACGGTGGTATCCCTGGAGGAGAAGCCGAAGAATCCCAAGAGTAACTACGCGGTTCCGGGGCTGTACTTCTATGACAATGACGTGGTCGCGATTGCGCGTGGCCTGCGGCCCAGTGAACGCGGCGAGTACGAGATCACTGACGTCAACCGCGCCTACCTCGATCAGGGTCGGTTGAAGGTTCAAGTATTGCCACGCGGTACCGCATGGTTGGACACCGGAACGTTCGACCAGATGACCGATGCTGCCGAGTACGTGCGCACGATGGAACGCCGCACGGGCTTGAAGATTGGTGCCCCGGAGGAAATTGCGTGGCGGCAGGGTCACCTGACCGACGACGAGTTGCGTGAGCGCGCCGAGAAGCTGGTGAAGTCGGGTTACGGCCGGTACCTGCTCGAGCTGCTGAACAGGGGTCGTTGATGATGCGGTTGCTGGTCACCGGTGGCGCCGGGTTCATCGGTTCAAACTTCGTGCACCACGTGGTCGAGCACACCGACCATCATGTGATGGTCTTGGACAAACTCACCTACGCCGGTAACCGAGCATCGTTGGCCGGTTTGCCGGCGAGTCGCGTGGCGTTCGTGCGCGGCGACGTGGCCGATGCAGTGCTGGTCGACGACCTTGTCGGTGCGACCGACGTCATTGTGCATTTCGCTGCCGAATCGCACAACGACAACTCGCTGGATAATCCTGAGCCGTTCCTACAGACCAACCTGGTAGGGACGTACACCCTGCTGGAGGCGGCACGCAAGTACGGGACGCGCCTGCACCACATTTCCACCGACGAGGTGTACGGCGACCTGGCCCTCGATGATCCGGCACGGTTCACCGAGCACTCCCCGTATAACCCGTCATCGCCGTACTCGTCGACCAAGGCGGGCAGTGATCTGCTGGTGCGCGCGTGGGTGCGCTCGTTCGGTGTGGCGGCGACAATCTCCAACTGCTCCAACAACTACGGGCCATACCAACATGTTGAGAAGTTCATTCCCCGGCAGATCACCAATGTCCTGGGCGGTGTGCGGCCCAAGTTGTATGGCACCGGTCACAATGTGCGCGACTGGATCCACGCCGAGGACCACTCGTCTGCGGTCTTGATGATCGTGGAACGGGGAGAGGTAGGGGAGACCTACCTGATCGGCGCCGACGGCGAAAGGGACAACAAGTCGGTGGTTGAGCTGATCCTGACGTTGATGGGCCAGCCTGCAGATGCCTACGACCATGTCGCTGACCGGGCCGGGCACGACCTACGGTATGCCATCGACTCCACCAAGCTGCGCAACGAGCTTGGCTGGAGGCCGCGGTTCGGTGACTTCGAAGAGGGACTCGCGGCAACCATCGATTGGTACCGTGAAAATCGGGGATGGTGGACCCCGGCGAAAGCGTCCACCGAAGCTTTCTACAGCCGGATCGGCCAATGACCGAGTATGGAAAAACGCTGCGCGCCAACGAGACCCCTATCCCCGGCTTGACACTGTGGGATCTCCCGATGCACGGCGACAACCGTGGCTGGTTCAAGGAAAACTGGCAGCGCGAGAAGATGGTGGCCATCGGCTTACCCGATTTCGGTCCGGTGCAGAACAACGTATCGTTCAACAATGCGGTGGGCACCACCCGCGGCATCCACGCTGAACCCTGGGACAAGTTCGTCTCGGTAGCCACCGGAAGGATCTTTGGTGCGTGGGTTGACCTGCGCGCTGGACCTACGTTCGGCGCGGTCTTCACTGCTGAATTGGACCCGTCCCACGCGGTGTTCGTGCCTCGCGGCGTAGGCAATGCCTACCAGACACTGGAACCGAACACCGCCTACACCTACCTGGTCAACGACCATTGGTCACCCGAGGCCGTCTATACGTCGGTGAATCTCGCAGATGAAGCCCTGGGCATCGAGTGGCCCATATCGCTGGATCGCGCGGAGATCTCGGACAAGGACCGCGCGCATCCGCTATTTGGCAACGCAAAACCCGCCCCGCCACGCAAGACGCTGGTCCTCGGCGCCGCAGGCCAAGTTGGTCGTGCTCTGCAGGAAATATATTGCAATGCACCGCATTTCGAATTCGCAGACCGTTCGGATGTCGACCTCGGCTCCGGGAACGTCGATACGGCGCGGCGGTGGAGCGACTATGACACGATCATCAACGCGGCCGCCTACACCGCGGTGGATGGCGCCGAGACGCCGGAGGGCCGAGGCGCGGCATGGGCGGTCAACGTAACCGGCGTCGCTGCATTGGCGCGCGTGGCAACTCGGCACGGTCTCACGCTGGTTCACATCTCCAGCGACTACGTGTTCGACGGCACAGGCGACCGACCGTACCGCGAAGACGACCCAACCGCCCCGCTCGGTGTCTACGGGCAGACGAAGGCGGCCGGCGATCACCTCGTGTCAACGGTGCCGCAGCACTACATCGTGCGTACTTCGTGGGTGATTGGAGACGGACGGAACTTCGTGCGGACGATGTTGTCACTGGCCGAGCGAGGCTTGGATCCTTCGGTTGTCGACGATCAACGAGGGCGATTGACATTCGCTACCGTGCTGGCATCGGCGATTCGATACCTCCTCGAAAGGCGTGCACCGTACGGAATATATAACGTGACTGGTGGCGGGCCAGTGATGTCATGGGCGGATATTGCCCGAAATGTGTTCGCGCTCAGCGGTCATGATGCGGTTCGTGTGGCTGGCGTACCGACCGACGAGTATTCGGCGTTGGTCAGCGGCTACCTCGCGCCGCGCCCCCACAATAGTGCGCTGGAGTTGGACAAGCTCATCTCGATCGGGTTTCGGCCAGCCGATGCCATGGTCGAGCTCGCCGCCTATTTGGAACGTGATCAGCTGTGACAGCCGCGCCGGTGGGAGGAACGCAGTGACGTCGTCCGAAGTTCACATCTATGAACCAACCGGTTACGCCGGAATCTTCCAACATGCATGCGAGGTCGCGCGAATCGTTGGGGAGTCAGGCGAAGTACGGGTGGTCGTGCACACCTCCCGGCAGCACGAGACATTTGGCGCCGCCGGCTTCGACATTTGCGGATGCACTTGGTGGCCCCGGCGGTCCGAGGGAAATGGAGTGCTCGGTACCGTCGCCAAACGTATCGCGATCGCGGCTCGGTTGCTTCTCATCACTCTGCCGCACTTGATGATGACCGTCAGGCCGCGCGGCGTGCTCCACATGCAGGGCCCTGGCCCGGGCAACAGTCTCAACCTGCTGTTTTTGTGGGCCGCCAGGCTTCGAGGTTGTCGGGTTGTGTATTCGCCTCATGACACATTCTCCCGTAGAGGCGCCATCGATGACCGTATCCTCCAATTCACCTATCGACCTGCCCACGCTGTCGTCGTCTACTCGCAGGCTGATCGTGATCGGTTGCAGGATCTCGGTTCTCGCGTACACGTATCACCCTTGGTGCAGCCGGTCCCGGAGCCGGCTCCCGAGCAAATTCAGAACTGGCGGCGAGAATGGAAGGCGGATGGTCCAGGCGAGACTATCGTCTTGTGCGCGGGCTTTGTTCGCCCAGACAAGCGTCTTGATCTGCTAATCACGAGCGCCCGATCCTGGCCCAAGGGCCGCCGTTTGGCGGTCGTGGGAGAGGACCGGGGAGATTGGGCGCGGTGTGCACAGCTTGCCGAACAAGGCGGAGTTGATGTCGCATCGCGAATCGATTTCATCGAGCTCGATGAGTTCGCGGCAGCCATCGCGGCGGCAGATCTCGTGGTCGTACCCGCTGAAAAGGCAAGTCAGAGTGGCGTTCTAGCACTCGCCCGTCGGCTGGGAACGGCCAGTGTCGCTGCCGATGTCGGTGGTATGGCCGAACTAGCGTCCCACACTTTTGCTGCGGGCAATGCAGAAGATCTGACCGCAACGATCCAGGCAGCATTGGATAGCCCGCGTACGTGCGGCGTAGTTCCAGAAGACCGGGTCGTGGCGAAAAGTCACCGCCGCGCGTATGACTTGCCCGTCTGAGCCTTCGCTACGACTGCGCGGCGGGTGGGCCGAAAAATATCTCCTCATGTTGCTGTGTTACGGCTTCCCAGCTGAACAGATTCTCTGCGCGGCTTTGTGCGGCCAGGGCATTGGCGGCGAGTAGCGGTGGATCGTTCAGCGAATAATTCAGCTTCGCTGTCAGGTCCGTTGTATCGCCTTTTCGGAACGTAACAGCGGTGTCACCGACCACGAATAGATTCTCACGAATATCGCTACAGATGATCGGGGTTCCCAACCCCATGTTCTCGAGTACGACCGGCGAAAGCCCCTCGAGGTCTGACGGTTGCACGTAGGCATAGGCGTTGCGCATCAGGGTGTGAACATCTCGCCCGTACAAATAGCCGGGGAAAAGAACGCGGCCATCCCGAGTGCTTTTCAGGGTCTTTTCGAATTCTGAGCCTTCAGCGGCACCGCCGACAAGAACGAGCTTGAGTGAAGTATCCAGGGCCTCGAATGCAGGAACGAGATACTGCAAGCCCTTGTCGGGAATGAAGCGTCCGACGAACAGGAAATATCCTTTCGGCTCCAACCCCAAAGTGCCGAGAATGTCCGAGTCGGATTGATCGGCGGCCGGATCGCTGCCGAACGGGACGAAGTGATAATTGCGTGAGTAGCGCTGTTCGAACATCTCGCGTACGAACACATTGTCGAAGATGACGCCATTGGGTATGTGTGCCGTTATCCAGCGTGTCATTCTAAGATAGAGTCGAGCGTACCACGGCCATTTCCCACGGGCCCACTCAGCGCCGTCCTCTCCGATATAGACTTTTTTACCGAACAGCCGAAGTGGAATGGCGAAGATACTATTTCCCCCATTTTGGATATGAACGACGTCGCCGGTGTTGTGCACAATGATATGAATCGTAGCTCTGAGGGAATGCCATAACGCCTCGATCCCACTTCGTTTCGGCGTCTGCAGATTTATGAGGTTGATGCTCTTGTAGGTGTCGGCTTTCACGTCGGCGGATTCGTAGACGCGGTTATAGCCGGTGACCGTGTAGCCACGCTCCGCCAGCCGGCTATACAGCTCCTCGGCAAACTTGTCGGCCCCTGCGCACCCTGGCTTCGGGGGCACGGAACGAAACCCGAACGCGGCAATTCTCCCTTGGGGATTCATCTTTGGGTCTCGATTGCTCAGAGGTAGTTCTGATAGTAGTTATTGAGATACTCCTCGAGACCGACATGCCAGTCTCGCATCACACTCGCATCCCGTAGTGCCAGCTTTCGGTTGATGAGCCGCTCGGAATCTGGGCGCGCAGCAAAATATTCCGCGGCGAAGAAGCTTGAATCAACTTCGTTGATCGATACGCGATCGTCAAGATTGAGCAGCCGTACCATTTCACGTGCTACTTCGAGCCGGCTCGTCAGACCGTCGCAGACCATGTTGTACAGCCCCCAGTACTGTTTTTCGAGCAAAAGTTTGACGTTGGCTGCGAAATCGTGCGTGTATGTGGGCGTGCCCAATTTATCATTGACCACGTTCAGTTCTGTTTTCCCTGCTTTCAACTGTGCCATCATCTTCTGCACAAACTTTTTGTCCTTGGCCGGGCCGCCACCCATCATCCAGCCTGCGCGACAAACGAGAAACCGGCGCGCGTTCTCGACGACGAACCGTTCGCCGGCATACTTTGAACGTGCGTAATGACCGAGAGGATTCGGTACGTCCCAATCGTCGTAGACATCCTTCGCGCCGTCGAAGATTCCCGCTGTGCTGATGTATAGCAGGGGGATGTCTAATTCGTTGGCAATATAGACGGCGTTCTCCACCGCGATCGTGTTTGTGGCGTAGGCATCCTCAACATTGTTCTCGCAGAACTCCAGACCCGTGTGGGCACCGAGGTGGAACAACGCATCTGGCTTGAAGACGCGTACGTCGTGTCGGTACGCGTCAAGGTCACGAAAGTCAAGATAGGACAACCAAGTGTCATTGACGTCAATGTCTGTGCACTTGAGGTCCGCGTCCGCGAACTGCTTATGAAAGGCCTCGCCCAACATCCCCCCGCAACCCGCGACATATATCTTGCTCAATCTTCACTCCATCCGATCAGTTCCACGCCAGACCTCGTGTTCGCGTGCGGTACCCGCACAGACAATCACACGGGTACCGCCGATACCTAGGTCATCGTCGGGCAAGGCGGGTCCTGCCGCAAGGGCGGAGCCAACGCGGTCCAGACAGCCTGATGGTCTGGTCCGCGGAGCAAGACGCTGATGGGCGATACTCGACGGAGTGCGGGTACGAAGCGTCTAGGGTTGGCCGGTCGGGCGTGCGGTTGAGTGCGCAATTTGGGTCCAATATTCTGACGGGGGCAGGTCGCCAACCGTGAGCGAACCGAGGGGAACTGTGGTTAACGTAGGGATAATTGGCCTCGGGAAGATGGGACTGTCCCACTTCTCGATCATCAACGCCCACAGCGACGTCAAGGTTGTCGGGGTGTGCGATGCCAGCGGCTACATTCTCGATGTGCTCGGTAAGTACACCGGCGTGGACACCTACTCCGATGCTCGAAAGATGCTCGAGTCGACCAACATAGAAGCGGCCGTGATCTCGACGCCGTCGAAGTTCCACGCCCCCATGGTGCGCGACTGCCTGGAGCGGGGAATCCACGTGTTCTGCGAGAAGCCCTTCTGCCTCGATCCCACCGATTCAGTGGCATTGGCCGAACTCGCCAAGGACAAAGGACTGGTGACCCAAGTCGGTTACCACAATCGGCATGTCGGGACGTTCCGCGAAGTCAAGCGGCTGCTCGAATCTGGTGTGTTGGGCACCGTCACCCACGTGCTCGGCGAGGCATACGGGCCCGTCGTCCTCAAGCCCAAGGGCGGTACTTGGCGTAGCAAGAAGGATGAGGGCGGTGGCGCGTTGTATGACTACGCAGCACACCCGGCCGACTTGCTGACGTGGTATTTCGGTCGCCCGCACACCGTCTCGGGAACGGTGCTCGGTCACGTCTTCTCCGCAGAGACCGAGGACGAGGTCTTCACCACCCTCAAATGGTCCAGTGGAATCAGCGGCCAATTGTCGGTCAGCTGGTCGGACGAATCTCAACGCAAGATGACCACACGGATCTCGATCTGGGGCACCAACGGCAAGATCTATGCCGACCGCCAGGAGATCCAGGTGTACCTCCGAGAGACGGCCACCCCGCCGGAGGGCTACGGGGCTGGCTGGACGGTTCGCTACACCACCGAGCTCACCGATGAGGTCGACTTCTATGTGCGCGGCGAGGAATACTCCGCGCAGCTCGACGCCTGGGTCCGTAGGATCGGCGGCGAGAATTTGTCTGACTCGGCGGATTTCAGCCAGGCCGCCGTCACCGACGAGGCACTGTTCGCCATCATCGAAAGCGTCGATGGCGGCGTACGCGAGGTCGGCTCGAGTCCGCGGGCGGTGGCGACGGAGCCAGCGAAAGGCTATTGGGGCAGCCTACGTGTGCGCCGCACGGCCAAGCGTGGAAGGAAGGCCTGAGTATGGACCGACTCCTGTTCGGCGACAACCAGTTCTTCGGTGTCAATCACATGTCCGAAGAGAAGGCCCGTGCCCAGGCGATGCGCTTCCAGTCGCTCGACGCGATCATGTCTGTGCTCGACTCTGCCCATGACGCTGGGGTGACGACCTTCATGTGTACGACGCACGACAGGATTGCCGGTGTTGTCGATCGCGTCCGAGCCAATCCGCAACGCTACGAACGGCAGTCGTTCTACCCGTGCATGCCATACGCGCACAAGTACGCCAACGCCATGGCCGAGGCCGGGATGTTCGGTGCCGTCAAGCAGTTCCTGCCTGACGAGGGGTTCCTCGATGCGGCGATGCGAGGGGGGAAATCGTTTGCCAAGAAGGATATCGAAGGTGTGATCACCCTCCTCGTCGACGCGGAGATGAAGATGTTCCAAGGTGTGCGGACACCGGTGATCTTTCTACAGAACGTAGTCGTCGACTTCCTGCTCGGCATGGGATTCCTCGAGGCGTTCCGTATCTTCGCCGACCATGTGTCGAGCAGATATCAGGCCGAACCAGGCTTCATAACGATGAACATGCCACGACTGCTCGATGCGCTGGAATCAGTGGGGATAGAAAACCCGATCATCTGCTCGAACATCAATAAGCTGGGCTTTCGGATGTCTGGCGGGATCGACAGCTATCTCGACGCGCTCAACAATCGGAAGTTCCGGGCAATTGCGATGTCGGTCTTCGCATCCGGTGCTATCCGGCCCGACGAGGCGATCGAATGGGTTGCCTCGCTGCCCAACATCGAGTCGATTGTGTTCGGTGCTTCGAGCCGCGCCAACATCGAATCCACGGCGGGCCTCGTCAGCAAGCACTGGGCCGAAAGTCGCTGAAAGGCTGGCGAAGTACAGTGATTACTGAACCGATTTCTCGGCCCGTTGCTGCTTGCCACCCGGCGGCCTGTTCAACCGTCTCAGGCCGCTGAAACTCCAGTTTGTGTCCGGCTCGCAGTGGACCGGTTGCCGGCCCGGCGTAACCGGCCGAACAGCGCGCGATAAACCCGTCAGCCCGCGAACTCGGGCAACGCAGCGCCGCGAACGGTCGTGGCTACCGCGAACACTGAGCCCGCGTTGGGTTCATCGGAGTCGGGAAGATCCTGTCGAGAAGTAGTGATATACAGTATGTTCCGTTGTTCGCCGCCAAACGTGCACGCGCTCACCTGGCTCACTCCGGGAACTTCGACGGACTCGACGAGCTGTCCTGCGGCATCGTAGTGGTTTACCGCACCGCCACCCCACAACGCTATCCAGAGGCCCCCCTCTTCGTCGATCGCCATACCGTCAGGAAATCCTTCAGCGCTTGAAACTGTGATGTGTGTGCGGCGTTCCGTCCAGGCACCAGTGTGCGCATCAACATCGAGAACGTCGACACGCCGCGTCGGGGTATCGATGTAATACACACGTTCCCCATCGGATGACCATTGCACTCCATTCGAAATAGTCACCGGAGCAAGCAGTTTCGTCACTCGACCTTCTGGGGACAAGCGATACACCGCGCCACGGCCCGGGCTTGCGTCGTATGCCATCGTGCCGATCACGAACCCGCCGAGTGGGTCGCATCCACCGTCGTTGGTCCGAACCTCGGGGCTCAAGGCCAACTCGGCGATGCCGGTGAATGTGGAGAATGCATCGTCGGTGACGACGATTCCGTGCTCGGTGGCAACGACGAACCCGCCCGCGGCGCGGCGCCGAATGACCGAGGCTGCTCGGCTTGGCACCTTGTGTCGGGTGGGCACGCCGAGTGGGTCGATCTCTACGACAACCGCGGCGAATACATCCATACACAAGAGTCGTTGGTGTACACCATCCCAGAATGGCCCTTCACCGTGATTCGCGACCGGAGAGGTGAAGCGTTCAGCTTTTCGCATCGGTGCCTCCGGGGTGTAGTCGGCGCAGATTGGCTGGTCCTGAACCGGTCGATCTGAACTTTCGTCCACGGTGCCGGTGACAGGAATGTGCGTTCGATACAAACATGTCAGACTGCACGGGTGTCCTACTTACGGAGCAATGTCCTTGCGCGGCTTCCGGAGCCCATCGCCAACCGATTGCGGGCTGCGAAGCGGTCATTGACCAGGCATTGGGTTGACGAAGCGCAGATCGTTGCGAGTCTGGCTCCGGACGCGCACGGGCAGTCCGAAGCGGTTCTGGTCGACGTGGGCGCCCACTGCGGTGATGTCACGGCGATGTTCTTGGACAAGGGTTGGTCGGTTGTGGCCTATGAGCCAGATCCTTCGAACCGACAGCAGTTCGAGAAGCGGATCGGTAACCACCCCCGTTTGCAGCTGTCGACTTGTGCAGTCTCGGACAAGGCGGTCGGTTCGGTGTCGTTGTTCACCTCGCCAACCTCCACTGGGATCAGTACGCTCTCGGCGTTCCACGAGTCGCACGAGCCAACGGCCACCGTCGATGTGGTAACCCTCAGCGATGACCTCCGCGCACGAAATGTTGCGCGTGTCGATTTTCTGAAGGTCGACATCGAGGGGTTCGACTTCTTCGCCCTGAAGGGCTTCAACTGGGGATACCTGCCTCGCTTCGTATTGTATGAATTTGAGAATCGCAAGACTGTTCCGTTGGGCTATTCGCTGATGGACAGCACCGCATTCCTGACCGAGCGCGGGTATCACCTCGTCTACTCGGTATGGGAGCCAATCGTCGAGTACGGCATGCGACATCGATGGCGCGGCCTGTTCGACGCACCGCCGTCGGATGTAGAGACCTGCTGGGGAAACGTGTTGGGATTCCGGGACGCAGCTGACGCCGCGTCATGTGTGAAGAAGTTCGGTCCACGTTCCGGACGGCGCTTCGGGCGTGCGGATGGCTAGCCGGCTACGTTGTGGTGAACGCGGTCACACGGCGGCGGCGCCGGGGAATCGATGACCCGACATCCGTTCCCGCTCCACAATCGGGTGCTGCGGATGTTGCGGCGCCAGCTCAACCTGCTCCTGAATGTGGTCCGTGCGCCCATCTGCCGTCCAGCCGTCCTGTTGGTCGTAGGTCAGGCTCCGGCATCGAAGGTTCTAGAGGTTGAGAACCGTCTGCGTTTTCTGCTGCAGCATCTCAATAGGCGCATGGAGTTTCGATTCGCGCCCCGCGCGTCCTGGTGGGAATTTATTCGCAACGCGGCTGTTGTTGCAGTCGACGCCCCGGCGATTCCAGCACTCGCGCGCCGACATATCTCTTGGGTTGCCGACCTCGACCATGAGTCCAATCCGACTGACGGCTGGGCATTGATGGACCTTGGTGTGGCTATTCGTGGTCCACGACGGCAACAAGCGGAGACCGCACGAGCGACGTTCACCGACCATGTGCGCAAACTGCAGATCGGCGACCCGAGACCTGTGTATCTATTCGGAACCGGGCCTTCGTTGCAGTCGGCGATCGAGCGCTCATTCGCCGACGGCGTCACGGTCGTGTGCAACACGATCGTCCGCGATGCGGAACTGTGGCACCACCTGTCGCCGGCCGTTCTTGTTGCCGGTGACGCGATCTACCATTTCGGGAGCAATCCGCACGCCTGCGCTTTCCGTGCTGACGCCCTGCGCAGACTGCGCGAGGCGGACGAGAGCACGTTGTTCGTATATCCCGCCCAGTTCGACGTCATTGTGCGCAGCGAATTCAAGGACGTCCAATCGGTGTTGGTGCCAATCCCATATGGTCCGCACTCGGATCCAACCGTTGATCTGACAACGCACTTCCATCTTCCCCTCCTGGACAACGTGCTTGCCAACCTTCTACTGCCCGTGGGGTGCACCGTTGGTCGTGATATCCGGTTGTGGGGATTCGACGGTCGCGCGCCCACCGATGAGGGGTTTTGGGCCAACTCGAGCCGACAAGCCTATCCCGAGCTAATGCAGTCGATCCGGGACGCCCACCCAGCGTTCTTCGCCGACAAGGTTCCTGCGGGTAACGAAGTAAAGTACGTAAATCAAGCTCACGGCGACCTATTGGACCGTCGCCTTGCAGATGCCGAATCTCGAGGTTTCAGTTTTCGAATGCTGCACCGCTCATGGACGCCGACCCTCCAAAAGCGATACTGCGAGAATCTGGCTGGACACCGCGACTAGTTATCGCGGCTCCTGAATATCAAACGGGCAGTTATGATTTCGCGCTAATTGGGCGTGTCGTTGCGTGGGGCGGCCCTTGGCCTTCCGATGTATGAAGGTTGCGATGTTTTCGGACGAAGGAGGGACTGGATTATTTGCCCCACCAGTGCCCGCAGCCACTCTCCAGTCCGATTGCGTACTTGCTACCGGTGCAACGGATTTGAATGCGATTCAGCGACGCTGCTGGATTGTCGCTCGGCTTCTTCGGATGTCTTTTCCTGGGAGAACATGATCATGCCAAGGATGACGAGGACCCACCAGGTTGGCTGAGCATGGGCGTGACTGGGCGACAGCGCGACCTCGGTCGCGCTGACGATCGACAGCGCCACCAGCATCGACAAGCCCGCCAGGTAAATCGGCGACGGATTGCGCGACATCTTCCATGCCAGGAAGACCATCGTCCCTGCCAATGCGGCGGCGGCCGTCAATCCACCGTCGAACAGAATCTGCAGCGTCGTATTGTGCGGCGTCACAAGGCGTGCATCACTGCCGAGACCTTCGAAGTGGACGTAGTAGTAGCCCGATGCGCCTGAGGCCACATGCCCGAATGATCCGAACCCGAACGCTTGGTGAAACCAGTCGACCCGCGTTCCGTAGAAGTCGAGTGACTGCGTCCAGATGTAATCACGGCGGGCCAGCGTGCCCGCCTGTTCATCTGTTCTCATGAGCCATGGCGCCCAAGTGCTGCCGGCCGTCACGGCAGCTTGGATGTAGCCGTAGACGAACGGGGTGGCGGCTGCTGCTGCGACGATCCAGGGCGCCGCAAGCCGAAACGGTCGCGGAGCCAGCAACACGGACGAACACAGCACCGCAGCGCCGACCATCGAGACTCGAGAATCGCTGAGGACCAGAATCAACACTGCACAGGGAACCGCCGCTAGGCGCATTAGGCGATGCCTGGGGCAAACAATGATGATCGGTACGACGGCGGCGATGAAGACCGCGGCCATCGCCGGCGTCGCCGCCAATGAGGTGGACAACGGGAAGATTACCCGCTCTCCGCCGGTCAGCGAGTTTTCAAGACCCACCGTGCGGTCGGCGGCCTTGCCGGCAAATCCGACGAGCCAGAGGAGCAGCGAAGCCACCGTGAATACACCGACCCCGTCGACCAGCGAGACCATGGCGGCGGTCTTCGATTCCGACAGCATGACTGCTAGCGCGACCACTGCACATCCAATGATCACAAACAGGCCGTTGTAAACGGTGCCCGGGAAATTCGGCCGCAGGACGATCATCAGTGCGATGGCGGGCAGAATTGCGCAGAGCCAGGTGAGGGTGATCTTTGGGTGCTGGGGCCAGAGCAATATCGCCACGGCGCCGACGAACGCACAACCGGCAACCCCGAGCACAAGGCTGACGGAAGAACCAGCCAAGGCGGTGGGGAGGGCGATCAATAGCAGGTTGGCCGGCACCGAGCTCGGTGCGCCGAGACTCTTGTCCCGTCGACGCCACGCGAGGAGGGTGAGCGCTGCCGCCACGATGACCAGCAGAATCGTCAGGAACGAGTTGCCGTACGCCGCGGCCGCCACACCGGTCAATACGGCTATCACCTGCCCGACGACGAGCACCCATAGGCTCGCATTGCGAATACTCGTATCAGTCACACTCATCCGCGTTGGCTCGGCCATCCCCCATGCGCTGCACTCTATCGACATCGAGGATCCTGTGCGGGCCGAGTGGTGGGTTTCGAGAAATCACACCACTGTGCAGGCAAGTGTCTCAACGGTGAGTACGGCGGGCCAACAACGCGGCGCCCATCAAGAGCGTCAGGCTGACCCCACTCATTGACCAACTGGTGGTCGACCCAACCGGCGCCACCAGACCGGCGATCGCGCATGCGAGCGCGACCGAAGCGATCAGCAGTTCGCGCCAGCCGAAGAGCCAGCTACGCCAGTTCACCTCCAATCCGTGGGTCCACGTGAGCAGCATTGCGACGGCGGCCATCGCAAAATAGCCGGCCGACGTCGCGTAGGCGACGCCGACAGCGCCATACGTGCGACCCAGAACCAGAATCGCGAGCAGAATGAGCGTCGCCCCGGCGCCGGATGCCAGCGAGCTATATTTCGGGAGACCTGCCGTCTGGGTCAGGTAGTTCATCGGAATCAGGTACAGGCCGAACGCGGCCTGGCCAACGAGAAGTATGCCGGTCAGGAAGAACGACGACCAGTACGTCTCTGCGAAGATCCACTGGCCGGCCATCGCGACGCCGCACCCGACGAACGCAGGAACGGACAGCGCGGCGAGCAGTTGCCACCGCACAGGTCCGAGGGTCCGGGCGGTGGGCGCTGGGAACGTCTCGCGGGAATATCCGGGAAGAACGGCGCGGTTGGTCTCCGTCAAGATCAAGCCCGCGATCTGCGCGAGCTGCAGACCAAAGGACAGCAGGCCGACCTGTTCCAGTGATGACACCGCGGCCATGGCGGGCCGGCTCAGCGATGCGAGTGCCCACAACGATGCACTGTGTGGCACGAGCGGCAGCGAGAACCGCAGAGTGTACCGAATATGCTCCGAACGCACCTGCGCCCGAGGGATCCGTATGAGCGAAAACGCCAGCAGCGCAGAAATAATCGCGCTAATCAGATCCGAGAGCACCCACCCCGCGATACCCATGTTCAATCCGACGACCATCACCAACTTCGAGATCGCCGTCACGAGAACAGAGGTTGACGACAGCCACACAAACCTTCGCAGATCCTCCCGTGCCTGGGCAACCCACAGCCCGAAAACCGATGCAGCAGGCTGGAATCCGATCGCTAGCAGCTCGATGGTCCAGATGTGGCCGGTGACGCCGAGGAACTGGGGTACGAAAAGGGCCAACCCCGCGGCAACAAGTCCGACAGCGACCGGCAACACGACATAGCAGTAGAGTCCCATGACCCGGAGCAGTGCAGGCCCGTCATCCTCGCCTCGCGCGGCGGCGCGAATGATCAACTGCACCAACGGTTGCGCCACGATCGCAGTCACCAGCAATGCTGATGCCGTGAGCATCGATGCGGCACCGAACTCCGAGGGTGACATGGAGTGCGAAATGAACGGCAGGATCATGAAGGCGATCCCTCGTTGCAATCCGGCCAGCAGGACGTACGTTGCCGCCGCACGTCCGGTTCGTCCGAGGTTCCCCACTCCTAGTGCGCCTGGCCATTTGTCATGATCGAACGATCACTCGGAACCCAATCGCGCGGTCGCGCCGCCATCGACCGGGACAACGGCACCCGACACGAAGCGCGCGTCGTCACCGATCAAGAATGCCACGGCGCCGGCGACGTCCTCGGGTTCGCCGATACGGCCGAGGGCGGTGCGCTGCCGCAACACCGCCTTGCGTTCCTCGGCCGATGCGCCCCAGCGAGCGAAGCCCTCGCGCAGCTTCGCGGTGTCGATTGCGCCCGGTGCTACGCCGTTGACGCGGATCCCTGGGCCGAGATCCAGTGCGGCCGAGCGAACCCAACCCTCCAGCGCGGCCTTCGACGTGGCGTATGCGGTGATACCGCCGGTAGTCGCACGTGCATGCACACTGCTGACGACCACCACCGAGCCATCATTGTCCGCCAAGCTCGCTCGGGTTCCCGCTACCAGCGCGTCGACGGCGATGAGGTTGACGCGCAACGTATCCCACCACTGGGAAGGCGATGTCTCGCCGGCAATCCCGAGCGGCTGCAATGCCGCATTATGGATGACCGCTTTGAGTTCGTAGTCCGCGGCGAGTTCGCCGCCGATCTCGGCGACACGTTCGCTGTCGCGTAGGTCGAGTTGGAGCTCGACATCGGCGGCAGCCGAAGATTCGAGGTCGATGCCGACGGTGAGGTAGCCGTCGCTCCGCATGCGTTGGCACAGGGCGGCACCGATGCCACCGGCGGCTCCGGTCACGACCACCGCACGTGTCACCGCGTGAGTTCCTCGATGAGGAAGTCGACCGCTGTTGCGCTCGCCCGGGCAACGCCCTCGCGTGTATTGGACGCGTTGTGTGCCCCGAGGATAATGTTCGGCAAGGCTCGGAGCTCGCTGGACATTGGAAGTGGTTCGACTTCGAACACGTCGAGCCCGGCACCGGCCAGTCGTCCGGATTTGAGGGCCTCGATCAAGTCGGCTTCGAGAACGACCGGGCCCCGGGCGACGTTGACCAGGTATGTGCCCGGTCGGACGAGGGCGAGGCGTTGCGCGTCGATCAGATGGAACGTCTCGGGCGTCAACGGACAGGCGAGCACGATGAACCGGCTCGTGGCGAGCAGCTCATCGAGGGGAACCATTGACGCTCCGTGCGTGCCTGATTCGACCATGGGGTCGAAAGCGACGACTTCCATGCCGAAACCCGCACCCCGCAAAGCGATTTCGCGTCCGATCGAGCCGAACCCCACGATTCCGAGCCGAGAACCGGCCAGCGTTGCGCCCTCGACTTTGGGCCACTGACCGCTTCGTACGGCGGAGTCGATGGCCAAATGCCCGCGTGCCAGGTTCAGGATATAGGCGAATGCGGAGTCGGCTACCTCGTAGCCGAATACGCCGGGGGTGTTGCGGACTGTGACTCGATGCTCGCGAGCGGCATCGTGATCGACGGAGTCCATCCCGATACCCCAGCGGATGAGAACCCGGAGATTGTCAGCACCGTCAAAGAATTCGCGGTCGAGTTCGTCGTCACCGGCGATTATCCCAACCATACCTGGACCGCGCTCGAGGAGTTCGGCCGCCGTGAACTGTTGGCGTGCGCCGAGATCTGGTGCAAGTACTTCGAAACCGAGATTCTCGATCCGGCCCCGGTGATGGGGAAGTTCGACCTGCATCTGGCGGCAAGTAACGAGCACAAGGGGCTTACCCATGTGCCTCTACACCTCGCTCGGCGATCGTTGCAGCGAGTGCAAAGTCTTCCTCGATATCGATGTCGATTGCTTCCAGCGGCGTCATCTCGACCATGAGGGGGCGTTCACCTATCCGGTTGCCACGCTTGCGCAACAACTCGGGGGTGAAGATGAAGAAACACGAGTTCTCGATGAACAGCGGGGCGAGATCCTGTGTGCGCAGCAGTATCGCGGGGTTGTGATTGACGGGCTGGGTGTTGGCGTCCCACAGTCGCGCCTGCAGACGCGTGACGCTGAAAACTGAGTCGAACTCCCGCTCGGGCAGAATGAATGACTTCAGGGCCGCAGACACCGTGTCCGCCGTCAGGAACGGGTTGGTCGAGTGTGTCTGGAGTACGACATCGGCTTGGACCTGGTTCAGGGTGTTCGACAACACGTCGTTCATTGCGATGCCCCCGTCGCGAAGGTGCTCGGGACGGAGCAGCACCTCAACGTGTGGGAAGTGCTCGGCGCAGTCATCGATGATGAACTCGCTATCGGTGTCGATGACGATTGAGTCGATCTCGGGTACTGAACTGAGCATGCGAACCACGTGGTGGTACAACGGGATTCCAGCCAACAGTCGGTAGTTCTTGCCGGGGACCCGCTCGCTGTTGTGGCGCATCGGGACAATCGCGACGGTGCGTGTCATTCTTCTCCGTGGTCTCTAGAAGTCGTCGGCATAGACGATCTTGGTACCTGGTGCGGGGGCTATCTCGCCGCCCGCTGAGTCGGCAGGATAGTAGAAGCGCTCGAGCAGTCGGGCGGTCACGTTGTCGGGTGCGTGGAACCCTTCCCACGCCCCGATGAACTGCGCCGTCCGGAAGAGCGGAATGCTCACGACGTTGCCGCGCAGGCAGCGGGCCTTGGCAGCCTCCCGGTAGTCGCCAGCAATGTTCGACAGCGCGAGGATCACCGCGCCACGCAATGTCAGCTCCGATCCCTCGACGATGCGTGCATACGCCATCGCTTCGCGCCGGTACCTGTTCCGGATGATGCTCCAAGTTTCCTCGTGCACATGGACCACGGGCGAATCGGCGACATAGGTGATCTTGTAGCCGGCATCGAGCGCCTTCTTTGCGAAGTCGAGATCCTCGAGTCCGGTGAGGGACTCGTCGTAGGGTGACTCCTGCCACACAGATTTCAGAACAGCGGCGTTGGCGTTGTTGCTGAACGGATGGTCCTGATCCCAGATGTTTTGGTGCGGAAACCATTTGAGCATGACACGGGATTCCGAGAACTTGGTTCGCTCATCGCCGACCTGTCGCCCGTAGACGATGGCCACCTGTTCACGGTCGAAGGCGCGCGCGATGTGCTCAATGTAGGTGTCGTAGACCGGATAGACGTGAGCCGACGCGAACAGCAGAATGTCTCCGCTGGCTGCGGCACAGCCACGGTTCAGCGCGCGGCCGAAGGAGAACTCACTCTTGGCGATGTGCACGATTGTGCAGCCCGCGGCCTCGGCGATGGCCACGGTGTCGTCCGTCGAACCGGAATCGACCAGAATGATCTCGTCGGGCTGGATCGTTTGCTGCGCCAAACCCTTCAGCAGTCTGCCAATGTGCTGGCTTTCGTTGTAGGCGCGAATGACTACCGACACGCGTCGCGGCGTGCCGGCCTCACCGACCACGCTGACACGCCTGATTCGTAGGGTTCGACCGATCGAGCACCCCTGCCCCTTCCAATCGTTGGCCGGCGAAAGCTTATAGGCATCATCAGGCTGCTCGCGTGTCGACGCAACGCGACTACAGCCACCACCGTCGCCACGCCGCCCGAACTCGTATTGCGCCCCGTCGCAGAGGGGCGCTCGATCCGTCCGGAACCTGCTCGAGGACCCGGTCAAAGTATCCGTCAGGGAAGCGTTCACGCACCCGGTCGATGATCTGGAGGGCCGGGGCCAGCACCTTCTGGTAGCGGAGTCGCTGCCGGGCCCGCCGAACAGCCGCGCTCACGTCGGGGTTCCCGAGGCGCTCGGATTCGCCTTCGAGCCAGTCGAGGAAGACACCCCGAAGGTGTACATACGACGTCCTGGTCGTTTGCGCGCAACTGGAGTCGGCGTGTTGCCGGTAGAGCAACCATGACGAGCCCGAGATGTACACCGGGTACCGGAGGAACACCCTCAACAGGAAACTTTGATCCTCGAACATGCCCCGGAACGATTCCGCGAATCCGCCGACCGCGTCGAAAACGCTGCGTCTCACCATCAAATCAACCCCTGCACCGCTGGTTGCGGCCAGCGGATGAATGGTCAACGCTGCCTCGGGCGGATCGATGCGACGGTCGGCGACCTCACCGGTCAACACATGCCGGTCTGGCCGATCCGAGTTCGGATCCCAGCTGTGCCAGTAACACAACGCGCCGTTGACCATCGCAACGTCCGGCATGTGTTCCAGCAGCGCAACCTGCTCGGCGAGCTTCCCCGGCACCCAGACGTCGTCGCCATCGATGAAGGCGATGAAAGGTGCGCCACCACGGGCGGCTCCGGTGTTCCGCGATGCCGCCATGCCCAAGTTCTGGTGGCCCGCATGGTCGATGTAGCGAATTCGATCGTCGGTGGCCGCGAACTCGAGCGCGAGCCGACTGCTGCCGTCGGTCGATCCGTCGTCGACGAGGATCAGCTCCCAGTCGGTCAACGTCTGGTTGAGCACACTGTGCACCGCTTCCTCGATGAAACGCTCTTCGTTCAGGAAGATCAGCACCACGGTCACCAGCGGCATGCGTCTAGTTTGCTTGTCTTGTGTTCGGAAGTAAAAGCGAGCGCAATTGCTCATGTCGCCGTCTGCGGTCTGGCGGTCAGTGCCCTGATGACAAGCTTCTACTACGGCTCCGCCGGCGGATGCGTCGCACTGGCTCCTTGAACCTCTCGGGAATTCGCTGCCGGAGCATCGCCACGGCGTTCGTGACGGGAGCGGTGAATGTGCTGATGCGAACTTGGCGACGGGCCCGCCGCACTGCCGTGGCCACCCGCGCATCGCTGATGTCCTGGGAGTCATCGGATAGCCAGTCGAGAAACCCGCTTCGCGCTCGCAGGTATTCGGCCGGGCTCGTTCTCGCACATTCGGAAGCGTCGTGCTGCCGGTACAGAATCCAGTACCGCGACGAGATGTACACGGGGTAGCGGAGAAACACCTTCAGGAGGAAGGACTGATCCTCGAACATGCCACGGAAGCGTTCCTCGAATCCGCCGACGGCGTCGAACACCGTTCGCCGGACCAGTAGATCCACGCCGGCACCGTCGCCGGGGCCCAGGGGATAGATGGTCAACGCGAGTTCGGGGGGCTCGAGGCGCCGGTCGGCCACGCCGCCGGTGAGCACGTTGTTGTCTTCGGCAGTGGCCTGTGGGTCCCAGCTGAACCAGTACAGCAAGGCGCCGTTGACCATGGCGACGTCGGGCATTTGCTCGAGGAGGTGGACTTGGTCGGCAAGTTTGGTCGGTTGCCAGATGTCGTCGCCGTCGAGGAATGCCAGGTACGGGGCGCTGGTGTGGGTGGCGCCGAGGTTGCGGGAAGCGGCCATGCCGCAGTTACGGTGACCAGGATGGTCCAGATAGCGGATACGCGGGTCAGACGCGGCGAAGCCGAGGGCGATCCGGGTGCTGGCGTCGGTGGAGCCATCATCGACAAGGACAAGTTCCCAGTCGGTGAGCGTCTGGCCGCATACGCTCTGGACCGCCTCGGTGAGGAAACGCTCCTCATTGAGGAAGATCAGTACTACCGACACGACAGGCACCGGTCCAGTCTGACGACGCCCACCGCGTCAGAACAAGTGGCAGGTACATTGCTCTGATCGAGCCAGAGCAAACGTTTCGGCTCCTAGGACCAATTCGGCCGCTCGGGTTAAGGTGTGACGGTGGGGAGAACCGCGCGGATCCGAACTGCCGTCAAGTCCGTGCTCTGGTGGCCGGTCCTGCTGGTGTTGCGCTGGTCCGATCGCAAGGTGGGGGCGATCCTGCTCTACCACGATGTCGGTGATCGCGACGGCGACGTGCAGCGTGAACTCGTTCCGCCAATCTCCCGGGCCCAGCTCGCGCGGCAGTTCCAGTTCTTGCGGCGCCACTGCCGGCTTGTTTCGCTTGTCGACATCCAGGCTGCCGCGACTGCCCGACGGCGTGGTGAGTCTTTCCCCGTCGCAATCACATTCGACGACGATCTTGGGCACCACGTCACGCATGCACTGCCGGAACTACGGGCAGTAGACGCATCGGCGACATTTTTCCTGTGTGGCTCATTCCTGGATCGGCCGCGGGACTTCTGGTGGCAACGGCTCCAGCGAGCGGTCGATAGCGGCGCAAACGTGACGCCGTTGGTCGGGGTGGGTTCCATCAGCGAACAGGGGCAGGTTATGGAGGCATTAGCACCCGATCGGCGCGACGCGGCCGCCGCGGCGCTGGAGGAGCTTGCGGGGCCGGCGCCGGACAGCGAGCTCCTAACCGCAGAGGGTGCGCGCCGCTTGCCGCACATCGGATTTCACACCATCCGCCACGACCAACTCCCGCGACTGGACGACGAGCAACTCGTCCGTGCGCTGACCGATGGGCGCGCGGGTCTCGGCGAGGTTGCGGGCTATCCGATCGACACCATCGCCTATCCGCACGGCCGATTTGATTCGCGAGTCGTGGAAGCTGCCCGGCGGCAGGGGTTTTCGATCGGCGTGACGTGCGAACGGCACGCGGTCACTCCGGACGCAGATCCGCTCGCACTCGGCCGCTACGAGCCGCAAATCGGTGCCTCCATCGGGGAGTTCGCCTTCGGTCTCATCCGCACGCTGGCGACATACCCGCGCTCATGACCGATAACCGCAGAAGCTTCCCGCGTCGGGTTGCGGGCAGGTTGCTGCCAGAGTCCGTGCAATACGCTCTGTATCGACGTGTTGTTCGGTTGTGGCCGCCGCGCTTCATCGTTCGGCTCATGGTTCCGCGCCGACTTGTCCCGATACGCCGCGAGTTCGCTTCCGACCGCGGCGAACCACTGGACCGCTACTACATCGAGGAGTTCCTTCGCCGGCACAGTGGTGCGTCTGAGTACACACCCGGCTCAATTCAGGGTCGCGTGCTCGAGATCGGTGAGGATACCTACACCCGGCGCTTCGGCCTCGGCGTGGATCGCGTGGACATCCTCGATGCCTCACCGGAGAACCCGACGGCCACTTTCGTGGCGGATCTCGCCGACGGCACCAATCTGCCGTCGGACACCTATGACTGCGTTATCTGCCTGCAGACGCTGTTGGTCATCTACGACGTCAAGGCCGCGATCAAGACGATTCACCGGATCCTCAAACCCGGCGGGACGGTCCTGGTGACGGTCCCGGGAATATCGCAGATCTGCCGGCCCGATATCGACTCTTGGGGCGACTATTGGCGCTTCACCACGCTGTCGGCTCGGCGCCTCTTCGAGGAAGTCTTCGATGCCGACAAGGTTTTCGTGGAGAGTTACGGCAACGTGCTGACCGCCTCGGCGTTCCTCTACGGCCTGGTGATCGAGGACATGACCAAGCAGGAGCTCGAGCTACATGACGACAACTTCCAGGTCATCATCGGCATCAAAGCCGTGAAGTAGACCATGGAATGTGCTGGGGCCCAAAGCCGTTCATAGTGGTGCGTCTGATCTGACGGTCCACGTAATATCGGGTTGGACAGCCCGCGTGCGCTCGGCGAACATGTCGGGGTCATCAGGACGCGGTCTGACGCGGATCGTCAGCAACTCGCGTTCCACCATGTCCTCGAAGTTGTTGCCGATCCAGCAACGCAGCGCATAGGACCCTACCGGCAGCAGCGGGGGGATGGTGGCAGCGACGACATACGTGCCCGGCTCGCCGGATGGTGGGGTGGCGACGGGGCGGTCGCGTAGAGCATCGTCGATGATGACCACGCCGAGTTCATCCACCAGGATGAGCGAGAAATCCACATCGGGTACCACGTCCCGCACCGTAAAAGTCACCTCGACGGTGAACGGCTGACCACGTTCCGGCACCGCCAGCACGCGACCCGTTGCGACCTCGCGCACAGTCGCTCGGCGAACCGTCACCTGCGCGGACGACTCATCGTTGAACTCCACATCGAGGAGTTCCCCGGGCGTCTCTTTCTGGAGGTACGCCGACACAATTTCACGGGCGGGGCCGTCGCTCTGGACGCGCCCGCCTTGGAGCCAGACGGCGCGTCTGCAGATCTGCGTGATAGCTCCAAGATCGTGGCTCACCAACAGCACCGTGCGGTCTCGGTGGCCCATCTCGGCGATCTTTCCCATGCATTTCTGGCGAAAGGTGGCGTCGCCGACGGCGAGCACTTCATCGACGACCACGATCGGAGGCTCGAGGTGCGCAGCCACCGAGAAGGCCAGGCGCAGGCGCATACCTTCGGAATAGCGCTTGACCGGGGTATCGAGAAAGCGTTCCACACCGGAGAATTCGGTGATCTCATCGAAGCGGGCACGTATCTGGCTTCGCCGCATTCCGAGGACGGTGCCGTTGAGGTAGATGTTCTCGCGTCCGGTCAGCTCGTTGTGAAAACCGGTGCCCACATCCAAGAGCGCACCAACCGAGCCGCGGGTGCGCGCGATGCCCTCGGTGGGGACAATGATGCGAGCGAGAATGCGCAGCAAAGTGGACTTGCCGGCTCCGTTCGGACCGACGATGCCCAGCGATTCACCCTGATCCACTTCCAGATCGACACCGCGCAACGCCCATAGATGACGCTGGTCGTTTGCTCGTGGTCTCGCCACCCGGGCCAGAGCGTCGCGCAGGGTGTCCGTGCCGCCGGCCCCAACACCCAGCCGGAATCGTTTGCCCAAGTTTTCGACCTGGATCGAGAGGCCTTTCATCAAATCGTATCCGCGAATACACGCTCGGCAGTGCGAAACCACACGGCACCCGACGCGAGGATGACCACGAGCGAGGTCACCGATACCGCCAATTGCGGGCCAGGCGGCGAGGTGTCGAGAAGCGCCCAGCGCATGCCATCGATGAGGCCCGCAGCCGGATTCACGTTGTACAGGTACCGCCAATGATCAGGCACTAGTGAGCTGCTGACGGCAACCGGACTGATCCACATCCATGCCTGGACCAGGAAACCGACGGTGAAGCGAACGTCACGGTACAGGACGTTTGCTGCGGCTAACCACAATCCGACACCGGTCGACAGCAAGATGGCCCCGATTATCCACAGCGGGAGCGTCAGCACCTGGATCGGCGGCATCACACCGTCGATCGCGAGGACAGGGATCAGCAATAACAGCGTGATGAACAACCCGACACATGACGACAGCACAGCCGCCAACGGTGCCAGCATCCTGGGGAACCACACGTGGGTGACCAGTTCCCGATCTTCCACCAACGAGTTGGCCGCTGCCGGGACCGCCGTGGAGACGAAGGTCCAGATCGTCAGCCCGGCCAATGTGAACGAGGCATAGGGGACGCCGTCACTGGGCAGATCCGCAAGGTGTCCAAAGACCACCGTGAAGATCCCGGTTGCTGCGAGTGGGGGCAACAACACCCACGCGACACCCAGTAGGGTCTGCCGGTAGATGAGCTGAAGGTCGCGCAAGGCCAGCGTGATACCAAGGTCCCGGTAATTCCACAGTTCGCGGAGACCCAGGTTGGGGAGCCACCGTCCGGGTGGTTTTATCACTCGCCACGATTGCTGGCCAACAACCTCACTTCGAACGCGCCGACTGGCCGATGGTCCCACGTGTTCCGCGATCAGGTGGACGTCTTGCGGAGACGACGGGTGGCGGCGTCCAGCCTACGTCCGTGTTTGTTCGATTCGGTCGCGGTTGACGCCTGCTGTGTGGCATCGGCGCCGTGACCGTAGTAGCTGTAGCTGTATGACGAGGCGCCGCGCGCAGGAGTCAGTGTGAAAACGGCACCGAGAAGTGTTGCGTCGACGTCTTCTAGGTTCTTGATCGCATGGGTGAGGTGTTCGCGTTTCGTATGTCCGTGACGGGCGATGAGCATTACGCCGTCAGCGGCTGCGGCCAGGATCGCCGCGTCGGTAACGGCCAGCAGCGGAGAGGAGTCAACGATGACGTAGTCGAACTTGGAGCGCAGTTCGGCCAGCACGTTCTTGGCCGCCTGCGTACCGAGTAATTCGCTGGGGTTGGGTGGCGTCGGGCCCGACGTCAATACGGTCAACCCGGGAAATGCCGTGGGCTGCAGCACCTCGGAGAGTGACGCGCCGCCACTTAGCACGGTGCTGAAGCCAGCGGCGCCAACCACATTGAGATACTTTGCCAGCATTGGGCGGCGCATGTCGCCGTCGACGATGACGACATCATGTTCGGCTTCGGCCAAGGCGAGCGCCAAATTGATTGCTGTCGTGGATTTGCCCTCACTCGGCATCGAACTGGTCACCACGATCACCCGAGGCGGGTTGTCGACCGCCAGGAACTGCAGGTTGGTACGCAGCTTGCGGAACGACTCCGCAATGGCGGAGTTGTCGTTGGCAAACGAGATTGCGGGCTCTGTCCGTCGCTCCTTGTCGAGGGGAACTGAACCGACAAGCCCAGAACCTGTGATGTCTTCGATTGTTGACCGATCCTTGATCGTGTTGTCGAGACGATCGCGCAGCAGTGCGAGGCCAACTCCCAGAATAAGTCCGGCGAGGAGGCCGCCGGCGATGTTGCGCTTCTTGTTCGGCACTACGGGGCCGTCGGGGATGGATGCACGCTGCTCGACGATCACCCGCGCATCGGGTGTGGTTCCGTCTTCGGGAGTCTCCAACTCCTTTGCCATCGCGACGAATTCGTCGGACAGGGTGTTGGCGATGTCGCGCGCGCGAACGGGTGATTCATCCAACACCTTGACTTCGATCAACACCGTGTCCGGCTTCGCGGTCGCGGTGATCTCGTTCCGGAGGTCGGTTGCGGCCATGTTGAGGCCGAGTTTGTCCACCGTCCGCTGTGCCAAGGTCTGTCCCATGAGCAGCTCGGTGTACGAGAGCACCCGCTCTTGCGAAAACAAATTGCCTTGGTAGAGGTCGTCGATCGATGAACCCGACGAGGTCGATACGAACAACCTCGTAGATGCCTGGTACAAGGGAGTCGTGCTCAACGTGTAAACGACGGCGCCCAAGAGGGTGACCATCGTCGTCACACATACGGTGACCCACCGCGAACGCAGCAGATTGACGAAATCCTGCAGGTTCAACGCCGCCCCTCCACTGCTGGTATCCAGCGATAATGCTCGCACGCCCGAAATTTCTGCCGTGACTGTAGCGCAGCGCACATCGGACGGCAGCGCCGCTGGGACAGTAGTTCGAGATCTTGCCGTTGGAGGCTCGCTCGTGGATCGGGGAATCCCGGATGTTCGGGCACTACGACCAGCATTGATCGTCGGTGCGTGCCATGGAAGCCGCCGCGCAGGAGTCGGTCCGAGCTGATGCTCCGGTACCGCCGCGTGACTCTGAAGAGAGTCGACTTCTTCCCGAGCTGGCCGGGCACGCACCACTGATCGGCGATGAATCCGGCTTCGCGGCCCGTCAGCTACCGCCGAAGATCGCGACTGGGGCCGAGCTGATCGTCACGATGACGTGTGCGCACCGCGACGCGGTACTGAAGGTCACGCCGAGCGAGCTAGGCCTGACCTTCGCGACCTTCGCGCCGCGTGAAGTGTCGCGACTCGATTTCGGAGAAGAACGCGCGCGCCCTTGCAGATCTGGCAATGCTGCGCCCACATCTGGGAGATAGCGAACTGATGAACGTCCCCGACCCGATCGGGCGTGGTGCCGAGGTGTTCGCCGACGTGGTTGCGCAGATCGCGGCACTGATGTGGGCCGTACGTGAACTGTTTCAGGCGAGTGACGGCAAAGCGAAGGATTGACCGGCCGGCCAACTTTTGGCAAATCCACCATGGCGAACAGCGGCTATGTTCGGCTCATCGGCGCTGGTCAGCAAACGGAATTCGGCTGGGATTAACGCCGATGCTGGGTTATCGTGCTGCCACAAACACCCACTCGGGGGGAGCGATGACGGCAGTGAGCGATGCATCCGGGCTCTTTCGCGGCAGTCGCACTGCCGTCCCCGCTCACAGCCGCGAACTATGCACCGCCCAACCTGCCGACCACCGCTCGTCGTGGCACGATCTGACCCAGCCTCATGGCATGCCGGGGAGTATCGCGAGGGGGAACGCGGCCTTGACCGATGGTGCCGCGATTGCGCTGGGGGATAGAGCCACCGCGGCGAGCCCACGAGTTGGACTGCACGCGATGCAGCATCGGTTCGGCCGCTGGCTATGGGTTTCGGATTTGACCGTGGTCACAGGCGCTGTGCTACTCGCGCAGACACTGCGGTTCGGTCAGCTCAGCTCGGATGACCTGCTCCGCGTCAGCCGCCTGAACTACTTCGTCGTCTCGGCGGTGATCGTCATTATCTGGATGGCCGCGTTGACCATCAACGCCAGCCGGTCGCCGAACGTGTTCGGCAACGGCCTGGATGAATCCCGCAAGGTCTTCACCGCGACCTTCGCGGTGTTCGGTGTGCTTGCCGTCATCTCGATCTTGCTGAAATTCGATGTTGCGCGCGGATATCTCGCGATAGCACTGCCGTTCGGGTTGATCGGGCTCTTGCTGAGCCGGTGGGCGGCGCGCCGGTACATCGTCCACGCCCGGCTGCGTGGCAGCTTCTCCAACGCCGTACTGGCCGTGGGGAATCCGCGTTCGGTTCGCCAACTGGCCGAGTCGTTCACCCGTAACCCCGCCGACGGGCTGCGCCTGGTGGGCGCCTACGGGCCGGGTCTGCAGAACGACGGAGACTCCGGGCCGCTGGTATTCGACGACTGCGAGATCACCGAGGCCGTCCGCCGCTGCGGCGCCGACACCGTAGTCCTGACGTCCGGGCACCTGACCCCCGACGAGATCCGCGACCTGTCCTGGGAATTGGAGAAGGTCGACGTCGACCTGATCCTGGCGCCGGGCATGGTCGACGTCGCCAGCCCCCGGCTGCGGGTGCAACTGGCCGCCGGCCAGCCGCTGATCCATGTCGAGAAACCCCAATACAGCCGGGCCAAGCGTTTCCAGAAGCGCGCCTTCGACGTCGTCTTCTCTACCGTGTTCCTGATCGCCGTCTCACCCGTGATGGCGCTGGCCGCCCTGGCGATCAAGCTCGACAGCCGCGGCCCGGTGTTCTACCTGTCCGAGCGGGTCGGACTCGACGGCCAGTCGTTCCGGATGGTCAAGTTCCGCACCATGGTCGTCGACGCCGAGCAGCGGCTCAACGAGCTGGCGGCGCTCAACGAGTCCGAGGGCGGCATGCTGTTCAAGATGCGCGAAGACCCGCGGATCACCCGCATCGGGAAACTGTTGCGCCGCTACAGCATCGACGAGCTGCCGCAGTTCTTCAACGCGATCAACGGAACGATGAGCGTCGTCGGTCCCCGGCCGCCGCTGCCCAGCGAGGCCGACAAGTACGACCTGCGCACCCGGCGTCGGCTGCTGGTTCGCCCGGGCATCACGGGCCTGTGGCAGATCAGCGGTCGCTCCGACCTGTCGTGGGAGGACTCGGTGCGCCTCGACCTGTCCTACGTCGAGAACTGGTCCATGGTCAGCGATCTGGTGATCGCGATGAGCACCGCCAAGGCCGTGTTCGGCCACTCCGGCGCCTACTGAGGCTGTCGGCCGATAGACTTCCGGCCGTGGGATATCCCGACAACGTCCTGGCCGGCGACGAGCGGGTGGTGCTGCACCGCCATCCGCACTGGAAGCGGCTCATCGGCCCCATCCTGATCCTGTTGCTGGCCACTGCGCTGGCCTCGTTCGCCGCCGCCTGGGTGCAGACCCTGGGCTGGGCGTCCAACGCCGAGATGGTCGTGTCCCTGGTGGTCCTGGCCATCTGGCTGGTGGTGATCGGCTGGTTGACGGTGTGGCCGTTCCTCACTTGGTGGACAACGCATTTCGTCATCACGGACCGGCGCGTCATGTTTCGCCACGGCCTGCTCACCCGCACCGGCATCGATATCCCGCTGGCCCGGATCAACAGCGTGGAGTTCCGGCACGGCCTGTTCGACCGGATGCTGCGCACCGGCACCCTGATCATCGAGTCCGCCAGCCAGGACCCCCTCGAGTTCTACGACATCCCGCGTGTCGAGCAGGTGCATGCGCTGCTCTACCACGAGGTCTTCGACACGCTGGACTCCGAAGAGTCGCCCAGTTGAGCTGCTCCGGGCTCATCTTTTTCGACAATGGCGCAGGCTGAACAGGGTCAGACAGTTTCCGCGACCGCGCGCCGCCGCGGCCTTCTGGCGAACAGCCACCAATGGCAGCCGAAACGGCTCATCCACACATTTCCCACCTACCGCCGTAATTCAGCAAATTTCGGGTGCGGACCGTGGCCAATTCGGGCCACTGAACTGGCTGAGGTGGCAAATTAAATCCCGGTACTAGTTTGCCGAATCTGAGTGTCCGAATGTCTGGCCGGGTGCAATACTCCCTTGTCAGACTAGGTTTCATGCAACGGGCAGCAGGGGTTAATTGTGCGGAATTCGCTGTTTCAGCAAACTGCACAGAAGGCGGTCTCGCGCCAATATTCAGCAACTACCGCGCCATGGTCCTACTGCCCGCGATGCGGGCGCTGGTTCAGCGGACCGGCCGTTGCCGTCGGCCTGGCCGCCGCGGCGTTCACCGGCGCCGGCCTGGCGCACGCCGACAGTGGGTCGAGCCGACCAGCCGCAGCGGCATCCGCCGACACCACCGCCGAATCGAAGGACACCGACACCCAGGGCCCCGGCGCCACAGCGAGTGACAGCAGTACCAAGGACCCGGACAAAGCCATTGGGCCACAGGAGTCCGACGACCCCGCCGCGTCGAAAGATGATGCGACGTCACCGAAGTCGACCACCGATCAGAAGACCATCACCGACGAGGTGACCGACGCCGAACCCGTCACCACGTCGACCAAGGAACACGGCACCGCGACGGCAGAACACACCGCCACAGTGTCCGCCGCGAAAGCGGATGCCGTCGAGAAGGTGACGGTCAGCGCCGAGGAGCCCGAAGCCGAAGTAACACAAGCGGTTACCGACGAACCTGTGGCCAGCGCGGCCGCCGGCAAGAGCGTCGCTACCGCCACCGCGGTCGGGGCGGTGGCGGTAGCGCGTTCCGTGGAGCTGGCCGTCACGGCCGACGGCCCCGAGAACACCGCCGACCCCGCACCCACCATGGCCGTTGCCGCGCTCTCCACCGCAACCACCACCACGACGAGCACCAACTGGCTGGCCGACCTGTTCAACAGCTTCGTCCTGAGCTAGCAGCGCATGTTCAACAACGCCACCCCCACCGTGCCGTCGCAGAAGGTCAACATCGCCCTGACCGACGTCGCCGGCAGCGACGCTGACGGCGATCCATTGGTCTACACCGTCACCTCCGGCCCCAAGTACGGAGAAGAAGCAGGCGCTGGCGATCGGCAAGCTCGTCGAATTCGCCCGCGACTAGAGCTACATCGGCCCGATCTACCCGTACTCACTGCTGGACACCGGCACCAACCTGGCCGACCCCGAGGACAACTTCGGGCTGCTGCACGCCGACTTCACCGCCAAGCTGGGGTGGGCCATCTGGCTGCTGGATCAGGATGACTTGGAAACGTCGTTGAACTCGCTATCACTCTGACGCAGCGCACGACGCCGGCGGGCACGGCGCAGCGGGGTCACATTGGTGTGCCGGGCCTCGAACTCGTCCTCGGCCACCTCGACGAACCCGCCGCCGGTGAGCGCCGACTCGAGCGCCAGCTCCGGATCCCGGCTGATCTGATCCGGGAACACCCAGCGGCGGAAAGCCCAGAACCGGAACGCCATCTGCAGCAGGTTGCCGATGATGTAGGCCGAGACGAAGTCGGCGATGTTCTCGACCGTCAGCGAGACGTCGGGCACCCGCAGCCCCAGCATGTAGCTGGACACCCACAGTGGGGCCATGCTCAGCAGGACGCCCACGCCGCTGATGGCGAAGAACAACAGCGCCTCGTGATGCCGCTCGCGGCCACCACGGTCCCGGAAACTCCATTCCCGGTTGAGGATGTACGACGCGATCACCGCGACGACTCCCGCGATGACCTTGGCCGTCACCGGCTTGGGCTCGAGGATCGTCAACTTGAGCGTGTAGAAGATCGCCGAGTCGATGATGAACGTGGTGGCCCCGACGATGGCGAACTTGATCAGCTCATGGTGCCGCTCGGCGAACGGACGGATCGGCCGCGGGAGGCGGGCGATCGTAGCATCAGCGAAGGACACGATTAGCCAGTGTACGGAAGCGCGCGGGCCGATACCGAATCGTGCTTCTGCTGCAGGTCATGACACCATTGTTGACGTGCAGCGCGCTTCTGAAACCCACACGCCGGTTGTCGCGATGGTCGGCGGAGGTCAGCTGGCCCGGATGACCCATCAGGCGGCCATCGCGCTGGGGCAGACGCTGCGGGTCCTGGCCGTCGATCCCGCCGATCCGGCCGCCCAGGTCAGCCCCGACGTCGTCCTGGGTTCCCACACCGACTACGACGCCCTGTGCCGCGTCGCCGACGGCGCCACCGCCCTGACCTTCGACCATGAGCACGTGCCGACCGAACTGCTGGACAAGCTGATCGCCGACGGCGTGAACGTCGCCCCGCCGCCCGCGGCCCTGGTGCACGCGCAGGACAAGTGGGTCATGCGGACCCGGCTGGCCGCCCTGGGCGCGCCGGTGCCGCGCTTCGCCGCAGTGTCGTCGGTGGCCGACGTCGAGGCATTCGCCGCCGAGGTGGGCGGCCCGGTGGTGCTCAAGACGGTCCGGGGCGGCTACGACGGCCGCGGTGTGGTCATCACCTCCACGGTTGCCGAGGCCGCCGAAGCGGCCGGCAGGTATCTGGCCGACGGGGTTCCCATTCTGGTCGAGGAGCGCGTCGCGATGCGCCGTGAGCTCTCGGCGTTGGTCGCCCGCTCGCCGTTCGGTCAGGGCGCCGCCTGGCCCGTGGTGGAAACCGTTCAGCGCCAAGGTATCTGCGTCGAAGTGGTGGCGCCCGCCCCGGATCTGTCGCCGGTGCTGGCCGCCGAGGCTGCGGAGCTGGGCCTGCGGCTGGCCGCCGAACTCGGGGTGGTCGGCGTGCTGGCCGTCGAGCTGTTCGAGACTGTCGACGGCCGCCTGCTGGTCAACGAACTGGCCATGCGGCCGCACAACTCCGGGCACTGGACCATGGACGGCGCCGTCACGTCGCAGTTCGAACAGCACCTGCGCGCGGTTCTCGACTACCCGCTGGGCGACACCGCCGCGCGCGCCGACGTCACCGTCATGGCGAACGTGCTGGGCGCCCCGGAAACGCCGGCCATGAGCGTCGACGAGCGCATCCACCACCTGTTCGGCCGCATGCCCGATGCCAAGGTGCACATGTACGGCAAGGGGGAGCGGGCCGGCCGCAAGCTCGGGCACGTCAACATCGTCGGGTCTGCCGGTGACGATGTTGCCGACGTGCGGGAACGCGCCAACCGGGCGGCACACTGGTTGTCGCACGCGGAATGGACCGACGGATGGGAAGGCCACTAATGCTCGCGAGCGCTCAACCAGGTACGGATTCCGCGGGTCAGGCTGTACGTAACTGCGCACTCGGGGAGGCGTGTCGATGAGTAATCCCCTGGTGGGCCTGATCATGGGCAGCGACAGCGACTGGCCGGTGATGTCCGAGGCCGCCGAGGCGCTCGCGGAGTTCGAGGTGCCCTTCGAGGTCGGCGTCATTTCCGCACACCGCACCCCGGCCCGCATGCTCGACTACGCACGCGACGCGGCCGGCCGCGGCCTGCAGGTCATCATCGCCGGGGCCGGCGGGGCGGCCCACCTGCCCGGCATGGTCGCCTCGGCCACCGTGCTGCCCGTGATCGGCGTTCCCGTGCCGCTGGCCCGCCTGGACGGGCTCGATTCGCTGCTGTCGATCGTGCAGATGCCCGCCGGGGTGCCGGTGGCCACCGTGTCGATCGGCGGCGCGCGAAACGCCGGCCTGCTGGCCGTGCGGATCCTCGGAGGCGCCGATCCGGCGCTGCGAGAGAAGATGGCGGCCTTCCAGGCGGATCTGGCCGACCTGGTTCTGGCCAAGGACCAAGCATTACGGGACAAATTACTCGGCTCCTAGTACTCCGGCGCCCGGTTTGGCGAGGTCCGCTACACACGGCTTGCTAGCAGCTGTGTGGCAAATCACATAGTTCGACTTATGGTGGACTGACCAGGCGCGCGATCCTGAATCGGAGCTCTTCCGCCGTCCCCTGATCGCTAGCCGATCTTCGTTGCTAAACCTGCACATTGATGCGTCCTATGTGCGTGCGGGCATCTCGTGAACTCGCAGTTCGCCGTATTAACGCGCACGTAAAAACGATATTGATGGCAGAGGCTGAATTTTTCTAGTGACGCTTGAATCTTTGCTAGATCTGTTGCTCAGTGCACAGACTGGTGATAGCTTCTCCCTGAAGCTGAGCTAGGGCGCCCTCGCCGGGCACTCAGAGCGAAGTATCGAAGTTGTGCAGGGCCTTGCTGGTTGGTGCATTCATAGAATCCGTCACTAAACGAAGAGTCGAGCCGATGACGATCTCGCCCCAGATCAATCCGAGTGACGTCCGTCGCGCCAATTTCTCGTCCCGCCTGGCCGGAACCCGCGGGCTGCAGCGCCGGCAGTCCAACAACCGCCGAGTGCTCCTGCTGGACACGCTGACGGTCCTGACCGTGGTGTGCATCGCGCAGGTCGGCCGGTTCTGGATCCTGCCCACCGCCGACACGGCCGAGCGCAGCACCTGGCACGTCACCGGGTTGTCCATCGCACTGGCCGCGCTGTGGCTGACCATGCTCGGACTGCAGCGCACCCGCGACCTATCCCTGGTGGGCCAGGGCGCCGAGGAATACCGTCGCGTTGTCTCCGCCACGGTGTGGACGTTTGGCGTGTTCGCCGTCATCGTCGTCTTGCTCGAGCTGCCGATCTCGCGCGGCTTCCTGGTGATCGCCCTGTTGGCCGGTCTGCCGGCCCTGCTGCTGGAACGCCACCTGCTGCAACCGCGAACTCGACCGCCGGCGCGACCGCGGGCAGTTCCTGTCCCGCGTACTGATGGTGGGCAAGCCCGAATCCGTCCGGATGTTGTGCGAGAGCCTGGTGCGCGCACCCGGCGCGGGATACCAGATCGTCGGCGTCTGCGTCTCCGACTTCGATCTCGCGGACGGTGAATTCCTTTCCACACCAGTCGGTTCCATTCCGGTACTGGGCGAAACGTCGACCATCGAGAGCGCCCTGGAGAGCACCGCGGCCGACACCCTGGCGGTCGGCGCCGTCGAGCATCTCGGCATCAAGGGCATGCAGAAGTTGCTGTGGCGCTTGGAATCCGCCGGCGTCGACGTCATGGTGGTGCCCGGCCTGGCCGGCCTCGCCGTCATTTCGGCATCCCCCGTCATGGCGCTCATCGCGATCGCCATAGAGCTCGATGATGGCGGGCCGGTCATCTTCCGTCAGCAACGCGTCGGCCGCGACGGAAACCTGTTCCGGATCATCAAGTTCCGGACCATGACCGTCGACGCCGAGGCCAGGAAGACGGCGGAGGTGGCGGCCGCCGGGCCCACGGGCGTGTTCTACAAGTCGGCCAACGACTCCCGGATCACCACCGTCGGGCGGTTCCTGCGGGCCACCAGCCTCGACGAGTTGCCGCAGCTGTTCAACGTGCTGGCCGGATCGATGAGCGTCGTCGGGCCACGCCCGCTGGAGCCCGGGGAGGGCGAATCCGTCGAGGATTTCGTCGAACGCCGCGCCCAGATGAAAACCGGGCGTGACGGGACTATGGCAGGTGTCAGGCCGATCGGATCTGCCGGAGGAAGAGCGGATCCGCCTCGATCAGTACTACGTCGACAACTGGTCCTGCGTGCTGGACCTGGTGATCACCTGGCGGACGGTACGGGCTGTGTTGCAGCGTAGGGGAGCGTACTGAAATCTGACGGGGTCAAATGCACGGCGGCGTGCCGATAGGTGTCGACAACGGCCGCGCCGCGCAGTAGCCGCCGCGGGCCCTTCCAACCGCAATCACATTCGGCCTGGTGACGCCTAGGCGTGAAGGACATGCGATTGACGCTAGGTACTCCACCTTGGGTGAATGTGCGAGAAACCTGATCATCGGATAAGAATCCAGATCGCATGGTCGCCGCCTCTCTGTCTACCCATATATGGCTGGGCCGAGGGTTCCCGTTACTAAGCTGGAGCCAAACGTGCCGGCTTGGTGTCCGACCGGCGATGTCGTAATGTTACCGGCTAGTAACTTAAGGAGGCCGTGATGGCGGGAGACCCGTCGTTCGATTTGTTCCAGTTGCCCGAGGAGCACCAGGAGCTGCGTGCCGCGATCCGCGCGCTCAGCGAGAAGGAGATCGCGCCGCACGCCGCCGACGTCGACGAGAACGCCCGCTTCCCGCAGGAAGCGCTGGACGCGCTGGTGGCCTCCGGCTTCAACGCCGTACACGTGCCCGAGGAATACGACGGACAGGGTGCCGACTCCGTCGCCGCCTGCATCGTCATCGAAGAGGTCGCCCGCGTGGACGCGTCGGCCTCCCTGATCCCGGCGGTCAACAAGCTGGGCACCATGGGCCTGATCCTGCGCGGCTCCGACGAACTCAAGCAGCAGGTGCTGCCGTCCATCGCCTCGGGCGAGGCGATGGCCTCCTACGCGCTGTCCGAACGCGAAGCCGGCTCCGACGCCGCGGCCATGCGCACCCGTGCCAAGGCAGACGGCGACGGCTGGATCCTGAACGGCACCAAATGCTGGATCACCAACGGCGGCAAGTCCTCCTGGTACACCGTCATGGCCGTCACCGACCCCGACAAGGGCGCCAACGGAATCTCGGCATTCATGGTCCACAAGGACGACGAGGGCTTCTCCGTCGGACCCAAGGAACGCAAGCTGGGCATCAAGGGATCGCCCACCACCGAGCTGTACTTCGAGAACTGTCGGGTGCCCGGCGACCGGATGATCGGCGACCCCGGAACCGGCTTCAAGACTGCGCTGGCCACCCTGGACCACACCCGGCCCACCATCGGCGCGCAGGCCGTCGGCATCGCGCAGGGCGCCCTGGACGCGGCCATCGAATACACCAAGGACCGCAAGCAGTTCGGCAAGTCGATCGCCGACTTCCAGGCGGTGCAGTTCATGATCGCCGACATGGCGATGAAGGTCGAGGCCGCGCGGCTGATGGTCTACACCGCGGCCGCCCGCGCCGAGCGTGGCGAGGGCAACCTCGGCTTCATCTCGGCGGCGTCGAAGTGCCTGGCCTCCGACGTGGCCATGGAGGTCACCACCGACGCCGTGCAGCTGTTCGGTGGCGCCGGCTACACCGTCGACTTCCCGGTGGAGCGGATGATGCGCGACGCCAAGATCACCCAGATCTACGAGGGCACGAATCAGATTCAGCGCGTGGTCATGTCGCGCGCGCTGCTGCGCTGATTCTGGTTTCTGGCGTCGACTCAGCGTTGGCTTCGATGTTGTGCGAGTAGCCGTCGCAGTGGGCGCTGAGTCGATGTGGGGGGTTACCGCAGGTGCGTGATATCCCCGGCGGACACCGTGACCGTCGACGTGCCGTCGTCGATCTGCAGCCGCCCGAACTCGTCGATACCGACTGCGGTGCCCAACAGTTCGGCGTCACCGGGCAGCAGCGCCCGGACCCGGGTGCCCACGGTCAGGCTGTAACGGTGATAGTCGGCCACCAGGGCCGGGTCCCCGGCACGCCATTGCGAAACGCGGGATGCCAACGCGCGCAACAGATCAGCCGCCAACGTAGAGCGGTCGACGGTGGCTCCCAGCAAGTTGAGCGACGTCGCCCGCGGATCGGGCAACTCGTAGGCGGTCAGCGACACGTTCAGTCCGATCCCGACCACCACCGCGCCGGGGTTGGCCACCTCGGCCAGAATCCCGCCCAACTTGCCGGCGCCCACCAGCACATCATTGGGCCACTTGAGACCCGCGTCGACGTGCTCGCGAACGACATCCACCGCCGCCACACCCGTCAGCAGCGGCAGCCAGCCCCAGGTGTCGGTCGGGATACCCGTGGTGTCGACGCCGACCGACATGGCCACCTGCGAACGCGCGGGCGCGGACCACTGCCGGCCGTGCCGGCCCCGGCCTGCCGTCTGGTACTCGGCCAGTAACACCGACCCGGCGATGTCGGGGCGGGCGAGCAGATCGGCGTTGGTCGACCCCGTCTCCTCGACGACGTCGACCCGCCACTCCGGGGCTGCCGCGCGGATTGCGTTGATGTCCAGGGGTTCCCGCATATCAGCCCAGCACCTTCGTCACCTTCTCGGTCGCCATCCGGCGCTCTTTCAGCTCGGCATCGGGATGGGTGACCTGCACCAGTGAGGCGCCCGCCGCGAACACCGCCACCAGATTCGCGATCAGCTCCGGTGGGGTTGACCAGCCCAGTGACGACGACACCCGATCCGTTGCGCTCAACTCCGAACGCGCTTCGTCGAGCACGTCAGTCACCGATCGGCCTTCCAATGCCGGACCCGGATTGACTTCCGGCACAACCTGATCGCCGTGCACCCGAACAGCCGTCGCATAGTCGGTCACGCCGACCGGCAGATCGTCGTAACCCTTGCCGAATGCGTCCAGTGACAACACCGCGACCTCACCCATCCCGGCCTCATCGAGCCGGTCCCGCGTGCATAACGTCACTTCGTCAGAGCTGTTGAGTACCGCCTCGGCGCCGATCCACCAGATGCCCAGCAGCACCGCCGCGGTCTGCCAGTGTGCCGGCAGCAGCACCCCGACCCGGGTCCCCGGGCCCGCGCCCAGCTCGTCGCGCAGCAGGTTCGCCGTCTTGGCCGCCCAGTTCGCCAAAGTGGCCGTTGATAATTCGACCCGCTCGCCGGTGGCGTCGTCGTAGTAGGTGATCCGCGGGCCCGCGGGATTGTCGCGCAGCAGGGGATCGAGCAGCGCGCCCGTCAGGGTCAGTTCACGCATTGCGGATCATTGGATCCCGCGGTCAGGATCGGCGACGGCGCCGGTGGCGCATCCTGGCCCGAGCCATCGGTGCTGCCCGACGCCAGATCGGCGGTGGCCGAATCCGGCGACCCCTCGAGACCCGAACCCGGTCCGGTGTAATCGGCGGCCAGCACCACCCGGACCGTTCCCGGCGGCACCGCCGCATTGGCCACCACCGGCAGCCCGCCCAGCTCACGCGCGACGGCCTGACCACCCAGATCGTCGACGGCGGGGGCCTGCACCTGGGTGCTGGACACCTTCTCGGCGTCGTTGTTGCCGACCTGGCCGGTCGTAAAGCCCTTGCCGGCAACGATTTCCGACACCGCGGCCGCCAGGCCGTTCACATCGGAGTCGTTGAGCACGTCGACCGTGGTCTTCTCCGGGCTGTAGGCGATCTGCTCGGTCTTACCCTGCGCCTGATCGGTCAGCAGGCCGTTCACCCAGTCCTTGACCTGGTCGGGATCCACCCGTACGACGCTCTGCATGCCGTCGTCGCTCCAGCCGTTCTCGTCGAGCACCGGAATGGTGGCGAACGCCACGCTGCCGGCCGCCAGCTTCTGCAACTGGTCGACGAACTTCATGATGTCCCAGCCGTCGGAGAGCACCACGCTTCGCTGCACCGCACCCTCGAGCCGGTTCAGCGTCGCCGGACTGGCCAACGTCTTGCTCGAAATCACCTGGTGGGCAAGGGAAGCCATGACCGCCTGCTGGCGGACCACCCGATCGAGGTCACCGCGCGGCAGATCGTGGCGCTGCCGCACGAAGCTCAGCGCCTGCGGGCCGTTGAGCTTCTGCCAGCCCGCCGGAAAGTCGGCACCCGAAAGGGGTTCGTACACGGCATTTTTCAGACACACGTCGACGCCGCCGAGGGCGTCGGTGATGAGCGCGAAACCGAGCAGACCGATCTCGGCATAGTGGTCGACGGTCACGCCCGTCAGTTGGGCAACCGTCTTGATCAGGGCCTCGCGGCCGGCCTCGATGCCGCGCTTCTCGCCCTCGGCCGGATCCATGCCCTCGTTCTCGATGAGTTCCTTCATCGTGTCGAGCTTGACCTCGCCGAACACGCCGTTGATCTTCATCTTGCCCATGCCCGGCGCGTTCACGTACGAGTCGCGGGGGATCGAGATCGCCGTGGCCGACCGGCCGTTGTTCGGGATGCGGATCAAGATGATGGTGTCGGTGTTGGTGGCCACGTCGTCGCCGGCCCGCAACGTCGCCAACTCCTCGGCTGACAGCGGATTGCCGTGCGCGTCGGTGCGACTGTCCACACCGACCAACAGGATGTCGATGGCACCGTCGTCCCCGCCGCCGCCCAGCGCCGCGGTGCTGATGTGCTTGATGCCGTCCTCGAAGCCGTTGATCTTCGTCCATGCCACGCCGGTGGCCAGCACGATTGTGACGGCGAACACCGTGGAGAGGACGCGCAGGATCCGGACGGGCACTTGCCCAGGCTACTGGCGAACCACCCGCGATCCCGGTAGCCGGAGTCGGCGTGCCCGCCCGATACCCTCGACGCCGTGAGCGACGAATTGCCCGTGGTGACGGTGACCTATTCACCGGGCCCGCACCTCGAGCGGTTCCTGTCATCGCTGACCGTGGCCACCGAGCGGCCCGTCGACGTGGTGATGGCCGACAACGGGTCGGTCGACGGCAGCCCCGAAGCGGCTGCCGCGCGCTATCCCAAAGCGACGCTGCTACGCACCGGGGCCAACCTGGGCTACGGCGGGGCGGTGAACCGGGGAGTCGCGTCGTTCGCCTCGTCGACCTCGGAATTTCTCGTCATCGCCAACCCCGACGTGGTGTGGGGACCCGGCAGCATCGACGCCCTGCTCGAGGTCGCCGGCCGGTGGCCGCAGGCCGCGGCCGTTGGCCCCCTGATCCGCGACCCAGACGGATCGGTGTACCCGTCGGCGCGGCACCTGCCCAGCATCCTCCGCGGCGGCATGCACGCCGTCGTCGGGCCGTTCTGGAAGAACAACCCCTGGACCGCCGCCTACCGGCAGGACCGCGAACAGCCGAGCGAACGGCCGGTCGGCTGGCTGTCGGGATCTTGCCTGCTGGTCCGCCGGGCCGCGTTCGACGAGATCGGCGGGTTCGACGAGCGGTACTTCATGTATATGGAGGACGTGGATCTCGGGGACCGGTTCGGCCGCGCCGGCTGGCTGAACGTCTACGCGCCGTCGGCCGAGGTTCTTCATGACAAGGGTCATTCGACGGGCCGCGACCCCGCCGCGAATCTGGCCGCCCATCACGACAGCACGTGGACGTACCTGTCGTCGCGACATACCGGGTGGTCACGGGCTCCGTTGAGGTGGTCCATGCGCGGTGCGTTGGCCGTACGATCAGGCCTCGTGGTGCGCAAGGCGCGCCGGGAAATGAGGAGGCGCGATGGCTGAGTTCGACCCGAAGAAGGTGGACGCCGTCGTGCTGGTGGGCGGCAAGGGGACCCGGCTGCGACCGTTGACCCTGGGACTGCCCAAGCCGATGCTGCCGACGGCCGGCCTGCCGTTCCTGACGCACCTGTTGTCGCGGATCGCGGCGGCGGGCATCGAACACGTGGTGCTGGGCACGTCGTACAAGGCCGCGGTGTTCGAGAACGAATTCGGCGACGGCTCGAAGCTGGGGCTGCAGATCGACTACGTCTTCGAGGAGGAACCGCTGGGCACCGGCGGCGGCATCGCGAACGTGGCGCCCAAGCTGCGGCACGACACCGCGGTGGTGTTCAACGGCGACGTGCTCTCCGGGCTGGACCTTGGCGCGCTGCTCGGATTCCACTACTCCAACGATGCCGACGTGACGCTGCATCTGGTCCGGGTGGCCGACCCGCGCGCCTTCGGCTGCGTGCCCACCAATGCCGACGGCCGGGTGACGGCGTTTCTCGAGAAGACGCAGGATCCGCCGACCGACCAGATCAACGCTGGGTGCTATGTGTTCGACCGCGCCATCATCGACCGGATTCCACGCGGCCGCGAGGTGTCCGTCGAGCGTGAGGTGTTCCCGAGCCTGCTGTCCGACGGGGTGAAGATGTGCGGCTATGTCGATGCCACCTATTGGCGCGACATGGGCACGCCGGAGGATTTCGTGCGCGGATCGGCGGATCTGGTGCGCGGGATCGCGCCATCGCCGGCCCTCGGTGACCGCCGCGGCGAGTCGCTGGTGCACGACGGGGCGTCGGTGGCGCCCGGGGCGCTGCTGATCGGCGGTACCGTGGTCGGCCGCGGAGCCGAGATCGGCCCGGGCGTGCGGCTGGACGGTGCGGTGATCTTCGACGGGGCGAAGGTGGAGGCCGGCTCGGTGATCGAACGGTCCATCATCGGGGCCGGCGCGCGGATCGGGCCGCGGGCGCTGATCCGCGACGGGGTGATCGGCGACGGCGCGGACATCGGGGCCCGTTGCGAGCTGCTGCGCGGTGCGCGGGTCTGGCCGGGAGTTGTGTTGCCCGACTGCGGCATTCGGTATTCCAGCGACGTGTAGTCCGCCCCTCGGAGCCTCCTTTTCGCCTCGTCTGTCATTCGCGTACCTCCGCCAAGTACGTTCTGCTGTTGTCCACCTCCGCGCGACAACGAGCGACACGGTGGGACTGCACGCCTCGAGTCTCAGGTGTCACTCGCACATCGCCGTGTCCAACGGCAGAACGACTGGGGTGCCGGTGTGGGAGTGGCTGGTGTAACTTCCGTGCCGCGGGTCTCACCCCGTCGCTCATTGTCGCGCGGAGGTGGACAAAGGCAGAACGACTCTGGAGCTGGTGTTGGAGTGGCGGGTGTTACGAAACCGCGACGGCGCGCGAAACCAGGTGCGCCAGCGCGTGATCCGTCCCATCCGGCAACCCGGAGACGGGCCACCACCGCAGATCTAGAGACTCTTCGCTCACCGCGATCGACGCTCCCTCGGAAGCCACCGCAACGAATTGCAGATCCAGATGCCGCGTGGGCACCCCCAGCGAACAGGTCAGGGGATGGACGTGCACAGCGGCGAGTTCGGGCAGGACGACGATATCGGCGATTCCGGATTCCTCGACACCCTCACGCCGGGCGGCGGCCAGGATGTCGTCATCCTCGGGCTCGCAATGCCCACCCAGCTGCACCCAACGCCCCAGCCGCGGATGCAGCGTCAACAACACCGAACTCCGGGTGTGATCGAGCACCGCCACCGACGCCGTGATATGTCCTGGGACACAGGAACGTTCGCACGCATCCGGGCGCGCCAGCACAAAGGCGGCCACGGCATGGCGCAGCGTGGACTGCTCCTCGGACGGAGCCAGCCACTCGGCGAGCGTGGCGATCACCGAATCGCGGACACTCACTCGACCACCAGCAGTCCGTCAACGGCAACCGGATCCCTCGGCGTGGCCGGGCCGTCAACGGCGTGACCAATGGCGACGGCGCCCAACGGTTCCCAATCATCGGGCAGGCCCAGCACCGAGCGCACCAGATCGGCGGCGAAGATCGTCGACCCGATCCAGCAACTGCCCACCCCGCGCACCGCCAACGCCACCAGCAGCGCCTGCACGGCCGCCCCGGCCGCGACGGTGAACATAGTGTGCTCGGCGGCGGTCCGGGCGGCATCCGGATAGCTGTGCGCGCCATCGGGAACCATGAACGGGATCACCACTTCGGGCGCATCGAACAGGATCTGCCCGCGGGCCACCCGGCGTTCCGCCGAATCGGCCGGCCGCCCGTCGCCGAGGAGATCGGAACGCCAGCGATCTCGAAGCGCCTCGAGCAACACCACCCGCCGCCCGGCATCCCGCAGCCAGACGAACCGCACCGGTCGCGTGTGGTGCGGCGCGGGTGCCGTCAACGACTCGGCGACCGCGGCCTCGACCACCGCCGGATCGACCGGCTTGCCGGAGAACTGCCGCACGGATCGTCGTAACAGCTGGGCCTGCCGGCGGCCCAGCTCCAGAGCCTCGGCCGTCCCCAGCCAGAACAGGTCGTCCTCGCCACCGCGCACCAGTCGCTGCGCGGTGGACCCGTCATCGTCGAATTCCAGCCCTCGCACCACCGCAACCGGGATCGCGGTCAGCTTGCCCTTCACCAGATCCGCGGCGGCGGCCACCTCGTCGGCCACCGCGATCTCCGTCACCACCAACTCGTTGCCGTGGGTGTCGGTCGACCCGGCGTAGCCGTGCAGCACCGGCAAGCCCGCCGATCCGATCGCCACGTCGGTCTGCCCGTTGCGCCACGCCCGGCCCATCGTGTCGGTGATGACGACGGCCACGTCGACGCCCAGCCGATCCCGCAGCCCCGCACGCAGACTCGCGGCACTGGCATCGGGATCGACCGGCAGCAGCGCCAATTCGGCCGAGCCGATGTTCGAGCCGTCCACCCCCGCCGCGGCCTGCACCAAACCGTACGCGTTCTCGGTGATCAGGGTCCGGCCCTTGCGTGCCAGCACGCGCACCGCCTCGGCATCGATCAGCCTGCGGCGCAGCGCATCCCGTTCCTCGGGATCCTCGGGCGCGGGCACCAGTCGGCCCTCGCACTTGGACACCACCTTGCTGGTGACCACGACGACGTCGCCGTTGCGCAACCACGCCGCCGCGACGGCCAGCGCCTCGGTAAGGTCGTCGCCCGGCCGGAAATCCGGCAGCCCTTCGATGGGCAGGATCTGCACGGCCGCCGCCGCGCCGTGTTCGACGGTCACGCTGTGACGCCTGCCAATTCGAGTCCGGCGCGCACCATCTCGGCGGTCGCTTCCGGCGAGCTCATCAGCAGCGGCACGGATCGCACCGCCACGCCATCGATGTCGGCGGTATCGCCCTCGGCGATCAGCCAGCCGTCGAGCAGCCCGTTGCCCGAGCGCGCGCCGTAATGCCGACCCACCGCCTCGGAGGTGGACTCCACCCCGATTACCGTCAGGCACTCATCAGCCATGCCCCGCAACGGCTTACCGCCGATGATGGGGGAGTAGCCGACAATGGGCGCCGAACCCGACCGCAGCGCAGACCGGATCCCGGGCACCGCCAGGATCGCGCCGATGCTCACCACCGGATTCGACGGCGCGAAGAACACGATGTCCGCCTCGTCGATCGCGCGGACCGCTTCGGTTGTCGCCGAGGCGGATTCGGCGCCGATGAACGCGAAACTGTGCGTGGGCACCTGCGCGCGGTAGCGCACCCACCACTCCTGGAAGTGCACGGCCCGCTGCTCGCCGGTCTCCGGATCGGTGATGACGACATGCGTCTCGCACCGATCGTCGGTGGCCGGCAGCAGCCGCGCACCGGGATTCCAGCGCTTGCACAGCGCCGCGGTGACATCGGTCAGCCCGTAGCCGGCCCGCAGCATCTGAGTGCGCACCAGATGCGTCGCCAGATCGCGATCGCCCAGCCCGAACCAATCCGGTTGCACGCCATAGGCGGCGAGCTCCTCCTTGGCATGCCAGGTTTCGTCGCGATGGCCCCATCCGCGCTCGGGGTCGATGGCGCCGCCCAGGGTGTACATGCACGTGTCCGAATCCGGGCAGATTCGCACGCCGTGCATCCAGGCGTCGTCGCCGACGTTGACCACCGCGGTCAACTCGTGATCCGGCCCGAGCAGTTTGCGAACGCCAAGCAGGAATCGCGCACCGCCGACCCCGCCGACCAGTACCGTTACCCTCACACCGCAAGACACTAGTTGGCGGGCAAGAACAATCCGGCACGCCCTGAAGGGGCGCGTGCGCATCGTCACACGACACGCCAAGCCGGCGACGCGCCGAAAGCTGGGAAATAGTGGTATGAAATTTCGGCCTAGCGCTTGACCGCAACCTTCATCGCGTGTCTAATCACATCAGTGTCATTTCCCGGCCAGCTAACCGATCCTGGTGTCGCAGACCGAGATTCGATCACATGTTCGAATTGGGTTGGCCACAGCTTCATCACGGCCTGGAAATTACTGACAGCACACAAGGATTGACGAAACAAAGGTGAGGAGGCGGAACATGTCCTTTCAGCACCTTATCGGCGCGATCGGCCCGATCCCGCACACCAACATCGATCCGGCACCCGGGGGGACAACGGAGTTCGGCCGTCCTCATCTGAGCCTGGTGCCGGACGCCATCGAGCCCGCCGAAGAGCTCACCGACAGCGAATGGCAGGAGCGCGCCCTGTGCGCTCAGACCGACCCGGAAGCGTTCTTCCCCGAGAAGGGCGGTTCCACCCGCGAGGCCAAGCGCATCTGCCTGGGCTGCGAGGTCAAGGACGCCTGCCTGGAATACGCCCTCGCCAACGACGAGCGCTTCGGCATCTGGGGCGGCCTGTCCGAGCGGGAGCGCCGGCGCCTCAAGCGCGGCATCATCTAGCCGCGAACGAAGTCGGGTCAGTCCTCGAGCGTCGGATCGATTACCGAGGGTTCCACCCCGAGATAGGTGGCCACCTGCGACACCAGGATGTCGTGCAATAGGTCGGCCAGATCCAGCGTGTTCTTCACGCGACGCTCTATCGGCTTGCGGAACAACACGATTCGCGCCCGCGTCGAGTTACCCCGAACATCCACTCCGGCCGGGATCAACCGCGCCAGCGCGATTGGGCCGTCGGCCACCACTTCCGGGGGGAATTGAACATTCTGCGGGTCCCGCGGCGCGATGCGCGGAATCTCGTCGACGGCCACGTCCAGCTTTGTGAGCCGATCCTGCCACTGCCGTTCGATGGGTTCGTAGGCCTCCAGCACCGCCATGTCGAACCGCTCGGAGCGACTCCGCCAACCGGGCAGGCTCTGCGGCAGCAGCGGCCCGCGGAGCTCGCGACCATGCCGCCGGGACGCACGAGTGCCGGGGTAACGCCTCACCGGGCGATCGTAACGGTTCCACATCGGCCGCAGATGGCTGCGTGTCCGCCGCCACCGAAGTGTTTCCGCACGATAACCTCACGGCGTGAATGTTCCCCGTCGCTGCTGCCGGCCCGGGTGCCCGCACTACGGCGTCGCGACGCTGACGTTCGTCTACTCGGACTCGACGGCGGTCGTCGGCCCGCTGGCCACCGCGCGCGAACCGCATTCCTGGGACCTCTGCGTCACCCACGCCGGGCGGATCACCGCCCCGCGCGGCTGGGAACTGGTCCGCCATTCCGGGCCGCTGCCGTCCTACCCCGACGACGACGATCTGGTGGCGCTGGCCGACGCCGTGCGCGAGGGCCGCGACGGGAACGCGGTGCCGGCCGCCGGCTTCGTCCCGGTAGCCGACGGATTCGCCGAAACGCACGCCGCCAGCCTGCTCGCGCCGCCCCTCGACCGGCCCAAAACCACAGGTCGCCGCCGTGGGCATCTGCGTGTTCTGCCCGACCCGGCGGACTGAGCAACGACGGCGGACCAACGGCTAGGCTGGCAGCAAACGTCCCCGCTATCAGGAGTCAGCATGTCGCGATCCGCCTCAGCGGTTGCCGCCGTCATCAAGGCGTACGACGTGCGAGGTCTGGTCGGAACCCAACTCGACGACGCCTTCGTCGCTGACGTCGGCGCGGCGTTCGCTCGGCTGGTGCGCGCCTCGGCCGACAGGGTGGTGATCGGGCATGACATGCGGGAAAGCTCGCCGACGCTGTCCGAGGCGTTCGCCGACGGCGTGCGAGCCCAGGGGCTCGACGTGGTCCGCATCGGGTTGGGATCCACCGATCAGCTGTACTTCGCGTCCGGACTGCTGGATTGCCCCGGCGCGATGTTCACCGCCAGCCACAATCCCGCCAAGTACAACGGCATAAAACTGTGCCGGGCCGGCGCGAAACCCGTCGGCCAGGACACCGGGCTGGCCACCATCCGGGAAGAACTCGTCGCGGGCGTGCCCGCACACCACGGACCCGCCGGTACCGCCACCGACCGCGACGTCCTGGGGGAGTACGGCGAATTCCTGCGCTCGCTGGTCGACGTCAGTGCGCTGCGTCCGCTGCGGGTGACCGTCGACGCCGGCAACGGCATGGCGGGCCTGACCGCGCCGGCTGTCCTGGGCGCCATCCCCGGCCTGACGCTGATCCCGCTGTACTTCGAACTCGACGGCTCGTTCCCCAACCACGAGGCCAACCCACTGGACCCGGCCAACCTGGTCGACCTGCAGAAGTTCACCGTCGAGAACAACGCCGACATCGGGCTGGCCTTCGACGGCGACGCCGACCGCTGCTTCGTGGTGGACCAGAACGGCCAGCCCGTCTCACCGTCGGCGGTCACTGGGATGATCGCCGAACGCGAACTGGCCCGCGAGCCCGGCGCCACCGTGATCCACAACCTGATCACCTCACGCGCGGTGCCCGAACTGATTGCCGCCCATGGCGGTACGGCCGTGCGCTCCCGCGTCGGGCACTCCTACATCAAGGGTCTGATGGCCGAGACGGGTGCGATCTTCGGCGGCGAGCATTCGGCGCACTACTACTTCCGCGACTTCTGGGGTGCCGACTCGGGCATGCTCGCCGCGCTGCACGTGCTGGCGGCGCTGGGCGGACAGGACGGCCCGCTGTCGGACCTGGCCGCCGACTACCAGCGGTACGCGGCGTCCGGCGAGATCAACTTCACCGTGGCCGATGCGCCGGCGTGTGTCGACGCCGTATTGAAATCCTTTGCCGATCAGACGGTTTCGATCGACCGGCTCGACGGCGTGACGGTGGATCTGGGTGCCGGCGTCTGGTTCAACCTGCGCACCTCCAATACCGAGCCGCTGCTGCGCCTCAACGCCGAAGCCCCCGACGAGGACCAGGTGGCCCGGCTCGTCGCGCAGGTCAGGCAGGTGCTGGACGGGGCGGCGCCGTGAGCACCACCCGCATCCCCAGCGACCTCAACGACACCGAGGCGCTGATCAACGCCGACCACGACGGCTTGCTGCGCGCGGTGTCGATGGCTGGCGCCCAGGTGCGGTCGATGGCCGCCGCCGTCGACGAGGGTGTCCTGGACGACCTGCGCACCGGCGACCGGCCGCGGTCGGTGATCTGGGTGGCCGGACGCGGCCCGGCCGAGACGGCCGGCGCGATACTCGCTGCGACACTGGGCGGTTCGGCCGCCGAGCCGATCGTCACCGCACCCGAGGTTCCGCCCTGGATCGGGCCCCTGGACGTGCTCGTCGTCGCCGGCAACGACCCCGGCGACCCGGTGCTGGCCGCGGCCGTGGCAACCGGTGTGCGGCGCGGTGCCCGGGTGGTGGTGGCCGCACCCGCCGAGGGCCCGCTGCGCGACGCCGCCGCCGGCCGCGCGGCCGTGCTGGCGCCGCGACTGCCGGTTCCCGACGAGTTCGCGCTGTCGCGCTATCTGGCCGCCGGGCTGGCCACGCTGCACACCGTCGACCCGGGGATCCGGGTCGACCTGGCCGCCCTGGCCGACGAACTCGACCACGAGGCGCTGCGCAACAGCGCCGCACGCGAGGTGTTCACCAACGCGGCAAAAGCTCTGGCGCAACGACTTTCGACCGGCGGCGTGGTGCTCGCCGGCGACTCGTCCGCCACCCTGGCCCTGGCCCGGCACTTGTCGGCGGTCCTGCTGCGGGTCGGGCATCGGGTGGTGGCCGCGGCCGGCCTGCCGGACGCGCTGGTGGCGCTGCGCTCCGGTGCCGGGTTCGGCGGTGGCCTCAGCGACGTCGACGCGCTGTTCCACGACGAGCAGATCGACGGCCCGCTGCCCGAACGGCTGCGGGTGCTGGCACTGACGCTGACCGCCGAACGGTCCGCGCTGAGCGCCCGGGTGGAACACTTCGCGGAGGTCGATGTCGTTGGCGCCGAAGATGTTCCGGACGCCGCCACCGATCCGGTGGCCGTCGGCAGCGCCGAACAGCAACTGGCCCTGCTGGCGCTGCGCATCGAAATGGCCGCCGTCTATCTCTGGCTGGCCGAATGACGGTGGAACTGCTCCGCGGAGCGATCCGGACCTATGCGTGGGGATCGCGCACCGCCATCGCCGAATTCACCGGACGCGAGGCGCCCACCGCGCACCCGGAAGCCGAACTGTGGCTCGGCGCCCACCCCGCCGACCCGGCCCACGTCGAGACTCCGGACGGGGAACGCTCGCTGCTGGCCGTCATCGCCGCCGACCCCGAGGGGCAACTCGGATCCGCGGTCCGCGAACACTTCGGCGACGCGTTGCCATTCCTGGTCAAGGTGCTCGCCGCCGACGAACCCCTGTCGCTGCAGGCACATCCGAGCGCAGCGCAGGCCATGGAAGGATTCGACCGCGAAGAGCGCGCCGGCATCCCGCTGTCGTCGCCGGAGCGCAACTACCGCGACCGCAGCCACAAGCCCGAGATCCTGGTTGCACTGGGTCCGTTCGAGGCGCTGGCCGGCTTCCGGCCCGTCGAGCGCACCGTCGAACTGATGCGCGCCCTCGAGGTGGCCGACCTCGACCCGTTCATCGCGCTGCTGCACGGCCAGAGCGACGCCGACGGCCTGCGGGCTCTGTTCACCACGTGGATCACCTTCCCACAGCCCGACCTCGACGTCCTGGTGCCCGCCGTGCTGGAAGGCGCGGTTCACTACCTGCGTTCCGGCGCAACCGAATTCGAGGCCGAGGCCAAGACCGTCCTCGAACTGGGGGAGCGGTACCCGGGCGACGCCGGGGTGCTGGCCGCGATGCTACTCAACCGGATGCACCTGGATGCCGGTGACGCCATCTACCTGCCCGGCGGTAACCTGCATGCCTACCTGCACGGCGTGGGCGTGGAGGTGATGGCCAACTCCGACAACGTCTTACGCGGCGGTCTCACCCCCAAGCACGTCGACGTCCCCGAGCTGTTGCGCGTCCTGGACTTCACTCCGGCCCCGCCGCAGACCCTGCACCCCCCGGTGGAGCGGGACGGCTTCGAGCTCGACTACCGCACGCCCACCGACGAGTTCGCGGTCTCCGTCCTGACGCTGGACGCCGAGCACGTCGGCCATGAGGTCGACTCCCCGTGCGCGCATGACGGTCCGCAGATCCTGCTGTGCGCGTCGGGCAGCGTCGACGTGGCCGCCAAGAGTTCGACCGTGCGGCTCGAACAAGGTTCGGCGGCATGGGTTTCCGCCGACGACGGACCCATCCGGCTGCGCGCCGGTGCACCCGCGAAACTGTTCCGCGTCGCGATGGGGACCTGACCGAGTACATTCGGCAAATGACCAGGTGGCGCAGGAAGACCGTCGAACAGACCATCGCCGACACCGACGAGCCGGACACCCGGCTGCGCAAGTCATTGACGTGGTGGGACCTGACAGTCTTCGGCGTCTCCGTGGTGGTGGGCGCCGGCATCTTCACCGTCACCGCCTCCACCGCCGGCAACATCACCGGGCCGGCAATCTCCCTGTCGTTCATCCTGGCCGCCGTCACCTGCGGCCTGGCCGCACTGTGCTACGCCGAGTTCGCGTCCACCGTTCCCGTCGCCGGCAGCGCGTACACGTTCTCCTACGCCACCTTCGGTGAATTCGTCGCCTGGATCATCGGATGGGACCTCATCCTCGAGTTCTCCATCGGCGCGGCCGTGGTGGCCAAGGGGTGGTCGTCCTACCTGGGCACGGTTTTCGGCTTCTCCGGCGGGGTAGTCGATCTGGGCTTCGTCCAATTGGATTGGGGCGCACTGCTGATCGTCGCCATCGTGGCTGCTCTGCTGGCGTTCGGCACGAAGCTGTCGTCGAACTTCTCGGCCGTCATCACCGCCATCAAGGTGGCCGTCGTCCTGCTGGTCGTCATCGTCGGCTCCTTCTACATCAAGACCGCCAACTACACGCCGTTCATCCCGCCGCCGACGCCCGGCGACACCGCCGGCACCGGCGTCGACCAGTCGCTGTTCTCACTGCTGACCGGTGCGGCCGGCAGCCACTACGGCCTCTACGGGCTGCTCGCCGGCGCGTCGATCGTGTTCTTCGCGTTCATCGGGTTCGACGTCGTCGCCACCACCGCCGAGGAGACCAAGGAGCCGCAGCGCGACGTCGCCAAGGGCATCCTGGCGTCACTGGCCGTCGTCACCGTGCTCTACGTCGCGGTGTCGATCGTGCTGTCCGGCATGGTGCCCTACACCGACCTCAAGACCGGACCGGACGGCAAACACGCCAACCTGGCGACCGCGTTCGCCGCCAACGGGGTGCACTGGGCGGCCACCGTCATCTCGATCGGAGCGCTGGCCGGGTTGACCACGGTGGTCATGGTGCTGGTGCTCGGTCAGACCCGGGTGCTGTTCGCGATGTCGCGCGACGGACTGCTGCCCCGGCCGCTGGCGAAGACCGGTCCGCACGGCACGCCCGTCCGGATCACCGTCCTGGTGGCGGTGCTGGTGGCCGTGTCGGCGTCGGTGTTCCCGATCGACAAGCTCGAGGAGATGGTGAACGTCGGCACGCTGTTCGCGTTCATCCTGGTGTCCGCGGGCGTGATCGTCCTGCGGCGGTCCCGGCCCGACCTGGAGCGCGGATTCACGGTGCCGGGCGTGCCGTGGCTGCCCGTCGCCTCGATCATTGCGTGTCTCTGGCTGATGCTGAATCTGACTGCGCTGACGTGGATCCGGTTCCTGATCTGGATGGTGCTGGGGGTGGCTGTCTACTGGCTCTACGGCCGCCGGCATTCGCGCTTCGCGACCGATCAGCCAGCCACGCCGAGGCGTTGAACCGGACGGTACGGGCCACCAGCCGCGGCGACGGCACCATCCACAGGCTGTCGAGCAGACTGAACCGGCGCAGGAACCACTCGCCCAGCACGGGTTCGGTCTCGGCCGCCCCGAGGAACTGGTCGAACAGATTGCCCACCGGCCGATACCACGGCGGACGCTTCCCGGAAGCCCCGTGCAGGATGTGATCGCCGATTGCATTCATGTGCCACACCGGGAAGGTGTTCTTCGCGACCGCTCGGCGGAAGTTCGCCGACAGGTCGCCGTCGCGCTCGGCCAGCAGTCGCTGGAGTTCGCGCGCCTGCAGTGAGGTCATCGTCATGCCCTGCCCGTAGGTCGGGTTGAAGCTGACAACCGAATCGCCCACGGGCAGGATGCCGTCGGGGAAGCGGTCGAGCTTGTCGTACCGCCGCCACCGGCTGGTCGGGTACTTGTGGATCGCGACCTCGCCCACCGGCTGGCCGCTGCGGATCGCCGCCGCAATATGGCCGGGCAGGATCTTGTCGGCCAGGGCGCACATCTCGTCGAAGTTCTTCGGCGCGTCAACCTTCGCGACGCCGAACGTGGTGAGCGTCCAGATCCCGTCCTCGTAGAACAGCATCCCCAGGCCCACCGGCTGCTCCCGGGAGGCCCCGGCCACGACGATCTTCTCCTGCAGCCCGTCCGGAATCTTGACCCGCAGCGTGGCGTAGCCGATGCCGACGTCGACGGTGACCTCGTCGGGGCGGCGGTAACCCCACTTCTCCAGCCACACCGGCAGCCGGGTGCCGCGACCGGTGGCGTCGATCACCAGGTCGGCCGTCACGGTTTCGCCAGTGTCGAGGTGGACCCCGGTCACCCGGCCGCCTTCGAAGACCGGTTCGTTGACCGCAGCTCTCACGAGTTCCACGTTGGCCGGCGCTGTCGCCCGTCGCCGGATCTGCCATTCCAGGAACGGCCGACTCGGGATGTAGGCGGCGAACGGCTCGTCCAGGGTCCGGCTGACATGCAGCACGTGACCCGCCGCCCCGAAGTGGATGAAGTCGGGACGGTCCTCCACCTTCGGCACACCGGCGTCAACCATGTCGTCGAGCAGGCCGGGGAACAGATTGTCGAACTCCTGAGCCCCGCGGCTCATCAGCAGGTGGACGTGACGGCCCTGTGGAACGGCGGACCGCTGCTCGGGCCCGTCGGGGAGCTCGTCGCGCTCGTAGATGGTGACCTTGTCGTAGAAATCGGCAAGCACCCGCGCCGAGCAGAGGCCGGCCAGGCTCCCGCCGATGATGACTGCGTGATCGGTGTCACTACCCATTGAGCCCGACGCTACACGGGCCGGTGAGTGTCGACTTATGACACGCGATACAGAATTTCGCGTGCGCTTTCCCGACGCTCGTCGACCCAAGCGCAGCCCGCGTTGCGCAACGCGTCGACCGTCCGCTGCACCAGCAACCACGTCCGGTTGTTCAGCAGGTCGGAGGTGACGTGGATGATCGTCCAGCCGAGTTCGGCCAGCGCGATCCGACGCTCCACATCGGCCGCGCGACGCTTGGGGTCCGTCCAGTGCCAGTCACCGTCGTACTCAATGCCGACCTTGAACTCCTCGTACCCCATGTCGATTCGGGCAACGAGGTAGGAGGTGGCGTCACGGACCCGGATCTGTGTCTGCGGACGACGTAGCCCTGCGTCGATCAGGGCGAGACGGGTACGGGTTTCCGGGGGTGACTCGGCCCCGTTATCCATGAGGTCCAGAACCTCACGCAGCTGGACGGAGCCGGGCGCCCCGCGGTAACGGTCGAGGAGAGGCATGACGTCCCGCGCGGTGAGTCCCGTCGCATGGGCGAGCATGTCGCACCGGACCAGCGCCTCGGTCCGGTCCGCGCGCCGGCCCAGGTCGAAGGCCGTCCTCGCCGGGTTCGTCACGCACATCCCGCGAATGAATGTCAGCTCGTCGGCTGCCGGCTCGAACCGGTGAACCGTGAGACCCGGGCATCCCGTAGCCAGCCGCATCAGCTCGGGAAGGGCCTCGTCGTCGATGTACCGGTCGCCGTGCAGGAGCGCCGCGGTGGTCCCGGAGAGCGGCGCTCGGCGACCACCGAACAACCACGCGGCCTCAGCCATCAAGAACGGTGTCAATTTCGCGTCTTCAACGATGTAGACGTTGTGGAAGATCCGCCGGTAATGGCGCAGCGTGCGGCGGGTCAGGACCCCAGCCGCGACCGCCTCGGTGCCCAGGAACGGCCTGCCGTTCGCGGGATTCATGCCCGCGAGCGAACCAACGCCGGCGGCTTCTGTCACTTCACCCGGGGTGGGCGTCGAGTTATGGCACGCGAAACGACCTCGAGCGTGTCATTTCTCGACCGCGACGCCCGCTGACTTTACAAAATACAACTCTATGTCTAGACAGAAGACAAAAGCGTCGATATAGTCCAGAGAATCAAGTGACGGCACTCACACGAGAGGGACGCGATGACGACGATCGAGAAGCAAGAGGTCTGGCGCGACAGGAAGCGTTACCTGTGGCTGATGGGCCTGATCGTGCCGACGGCCCTGTTCGTGATGCTCCCCGTCGTCATCGGCCTCAATGCGCTCGGCTGGCACGCCGCGGCGGGAATCCCGTTCTGGATCGGGCCGATCCTGCTGTTCATCGTCCTGCCCGCGCTGGACTACAAGTTCAAGCGGGACGGTCAGAACCCGCCCGACGAGGTGATGGAACGCCTCGAGAACGACAAGTACTACCGGTACTGCACCTACGCCTTCATCCCGTTCCAGTACGCGTCGATCATCACCGCGGCGTACCTGTTCACCGCGACGGACCTGTCCTGGCTGGGCTTCGACGGTGGCCTGAGCTGGCCGGCGAAGATCGGCCTTGCGTTGTCGATCGGCGTCCTCGGTGGCATCGGTATCAACACCGCGCACGAGCTCGGCCATAAGAAGGAGTCGCTGGAACGCTGGCTGTCGAAGATCACCCTCGCGCAGACGGGCTACGGCCACTTCTACATCGAGCACAACCGCGGCCACCACGTCCGCGTCGCCACCCCGGAGGACCCGGCGTCGTCGCGGTTCGGTGAGACGTTCTGGGAGTTCCTGCCGCGCAGCGTCTTCGGCGGTGTGAAGTCGTCCTGGGAGCTCGAGGCCGCACGCCTGAAGCGGGCGGGCAAGCCGGTCTTCCATCCGTCCAACGACGTGCTGAACGCCTGGGTGATGACGGTCGTGCTGTACGCGGTCCTGATCGCCGTCTTCGGCCCGGCCCTGATCCCGTTCGTCCTGATCTCGGCGATCTTCGGGTTCAGCCTGCTGGAGAACGTCAACTACCTCGAGCACTACGGTCTGCTCCGGCAGAAGACCGAATCCGGCCGCTATGAACGTTGCACGCCCGAGCACAGCTGGAACTCCGATTTCATCGTGACCAACCTGTTCCTGTACCACCTGCAGCGGCACAGCGATCACCACGCCAACCCGACCCGCCGGTACCAGACGCTGCGGTCCATGGACGGTGCTCCCGAACTGCCGACTGGGTACGCCTCGCTGATCGGGCTGACCTACTTCCCGCCGCTGTGGCGCAAGCTGATGGACCACCGGGTGCTGGAGCACTACGACGGCGACATCACCAAGGTCAACGTCCACCCGCGTCGCCGGGCGAAGATCATGGCGGCCTACCAGTGACCGCCTACGTGTGCCCCGTCTGCGAGTACACCTACGACGAGGCGAAAGGTGCTGGGCGGGAAGGATTTCCCGCCGGCACTCGCTGGGACGACATTCCCGACGACTGGAACTGCCCCGACTGCGGGGTCCGCGAGAAGGCCGACTTCGAAGAAGCGAGGAGCTGACATGACCGACTACAAACTGTTCGTCTGCATGCAATGCGGGTTCGAGTACGACGAAGCCAAGGGCTGGCCCGAGGACGGCATCGCCCCCGGCACTCGCTGGGACGACATCCCCGACGACTGGAGCTGCCCCGACTGCGGAGCCGCCAAGAGCGACTTCGACATGGTCGAGGTTGCACGCGGCTGACCGATGGCCAGAACCGCTAGTCTCGCCCTTGTGAGTTCTCCGCGTGGCCGCATCCCGTACGCCGAGGCGTCCAAGGTGCTGCTGCGCGACCTGGTGCTCGACGCAATGCGCGACCTACTGGGAACCAAGGACTGGTCGGCGATCACGCTGGCCGACGTCGCCAAATCCGCCGGGATCAGCCGGCAGACCATCTACAACGAATTCGGCTCACGCCAGGGCCTGGCCCAGGGATACGCACTGCGGCTGGCCGACCGCCTGGTCGGCGCCATCGGGGACGCGATCGGCCAGAACGTCGGCCAGGTGTACGACGCCTTCCTGCAGGGCTTCCGGGCCTTCTTCCAGCAGTCGGCCGCCGACCCGCTGGTGATCTCACTGCTGACCGGCGCCGCCAAACCCGATCTGCTGCAGATCATCACCACCGATTCCGGGCCGATCATCAGCCGGGCGTCGGCCAAGCTGGCCGACGCTTTCCGCAACAGCTGGGTCGATACCAGTGCCGAGGACGCCGGAGTGCTGGCCCGCGCCATCGTCCGGCTGGCCATGAGCTACGTGTCGATGCCGCCCGAGTCCGACCACGACGTCGCCGACGACCTGGCCCGGCTGATGACCCCGTTCGCCGAACGCTATGGCGTCATCCACACCGGCCGCAATTGAAGACAGTGTCGCCTTACCGCTACGGTGGCAGAGGTATTCCGTGGCTGGCAGTGCGCCGAGCGCCTGTCCCGCGAGCCCGCAGGCCCCGGATGTCGGCACGGCTGTCGCGCCGTGCGTCCTTATGACCAACGATCGACCCGAAGGGCTCTACATGACTGCGCTGACCGCAGACACCCGCAATGGCATCGACTTCAAGGTCGCCGACCTTTCGCAGGCCGAATTCGGCCGCAAGGAGATCCGGCTCGCCGAGCACGAGATGCCCGGCCTGATGTCGCTGCGCCGCGAATACGCCGAGGTGGCGCCGCTAAAGGGTGCCCGTATCTCCGGCTCGCTGCACATGACCGTGCAGACCGCCGTGCTGATCGAGACACTTGTGAGCCTCGGCGCCGAAGTGCGCTGGGCGAGCTGCAACATCTTCTCCACCCAGGACCATGCCGCCGCCGCGGTGGTCGTCGGCCCGCACGGCACCCCGGAGGAGCCCACCGGCACCCCGGTGTTCGCCTGGAAGGGCGAGACCCTCGAGGAGTACTGGTGGGCCGCCGAGCAGATGCTCACCTGGCCCGGCGAGCCGGCGAACATGATCCTCGACGACGGCGGTGACGCCACCATGCTGGTGCTGCGCGGCGCCGAGTACGAGAAGGCCGGCGTCGTGCCGCCCGCCGACGACAACGACTCCGCGGAGTGGAAGGTCTTCCTGGCGCTGGTCCGCGAGAGCCTGGAGAAGGACAAGAGCAAGTGGACCACCATCGCCGAGTCGGTCAAGGGCGTCACCGAGGAGACCACGACGGGCGTGCTGCGGCTCTACCAGTTCGCCGCGGCCGGTGAGCTGGCGTTCCCCGCGATCAATGTCAACGACTCCGTCACCAAGTCCAAGTTCGACAACAAGTATGGGACGCGCCATTCGCTGATCGACGGCATCAACCGTGGCACCGACGTCCTGATGGGCGGCAAGTACGTCCTGATCTGCGGCTACGGCGACGTCGGCAAGGGCTGCGCGGAGTCGCTCAAGGGCCAGGGCGCGCGCGTCGCGGTCACCGAGATCGACCCGATCAACGCCCTGCAGGCCCTGATGGAGGGCTTCGACGTCGTCACCGTCGAGGAGGCCATCGCCAAGGCCGACATCGTCATCACGTCGACGGGCAACAAGGACATCATCACCATCGACCACATGAAGGCGATGAAGGACAAGGCCATCCTGGGCAACATCGGTCACTTCGACAACGAGATCGACATGGCCGCCCTGGAGACCTCCGGCGCCACCCGGATCAACATCAAGCCGCAGGTCGACGAGTGGGTGTTCGGTGAGGACGGCAAGTCGATCATCGTGCTGTCCGAGGGCCGGCTGCTCAACCTGGGCAACGCCACCGGCCACCCGTCGTTCGTGATGAGCAACAGCTTCTCGAACCAGGTGATCGCCCAGATCGAGCTGTGGACCAAGAACGACGAGTACGACAACGAGGTCTACCGGCTGCCGAAGCACCTCGACGAGAAGGTCGCGCGGATCCACGTCGAGGCCCTCGGTGGTTCGCTGACCAAGCTGACCAAGGACCAGGCCGAGTACATCGGCGTGGATGTCGAAGGCCCGTACAAGCCGGACCACTACCGCTACTGATCTCTCCGCGAGCAGACGCAGAGGGCCCCTTTTCCGGGTGGAGAAGGGGCCCTTCGCGTCTGCTCGTCAGGGTTGCCCGCCCATCAGCTGACCATTACACCAGGGGCCCAAAACGATAACTACGAGATCCGTAGCCAACTGCCGTGATCCGTTTGTTACTCTCCGGTAGTGAAATCGCCCGGGGTGGTCATTCTTGCTGTGCTTTTAACGCTCATCGCAACGGCTTTCGCGCCGTCGGCGGCCGCGAACGACTGGGATCCGTACTACAACGAGGACGAATACACTGCGTTCTACACGCCACCGAATCCGTTGCCGCCGGGCCAGCCGGGCGACCTACTCCGCAGTGAACCCTCGCGTCTGGTCCTCGAGCCGTCCGGCACCATCGGCACCTACAACGCCACCGGAACCCGGATCATGTACCGCAGCACCGACGCTCGTGGCAACCCCGACGTCGTCACCGGCACATATATCGAACCGACGAACGCCTGGCCCGGCAAGGGCCCGCGGCCGCTGATCGTCTACGGCCCCGGCACCCAGGGTCAGGGCGACCAGTGCGCGCCGTCGCGGACGTTCAACCAGGGGATCCATTGGTCGCCGAACGTGGATCTGATGGTCAACTACGAGGGCGCCTTCGTGAACACGATGGTGAACCGCGGATTCGCCGTGCTGATGACCGACTACGAGGGCCTGGGCACCATCGGGGTCACCCACACCTACGTCAGCCGACTCTCCGAAGGGCACGCAATGCTCGACGCCGCGCGGGTGGCCCGCAAGCTGCCGGGCACGTCGCTGACGCCGGACGGACCGGTCGCCTTCTGGGGCTACTCGCAGGGCGGCGGCGCGGCGGCCTCGGCGGCCGAGCTGGCGCAGACCTACGCACCGGACGTGAACGTGGTGGGCAGCTACGCCGGCGCACCGGTGGCCGACCTGATGGAGCTGTTCCCGTACACCGACGGCAGCCTGCTGGTGGGCGTGGTGGGTTACGCGCTGAATTCCATCATCCAGGCCTATCCCGAACACGAGGCCGAGATCCGGGCGGTGCTGACGCCGCGCGGTGAGGACATGCTGGCCAAGGCGAAGGAGCAGTGCATACCGCAGACCATGGCCGATTTCGGCTTCCGGCACCTGCAGCCCTACTTCAATCGGCCGATCGACCAGCTGCTGAAGAACCCGGTGTTCACCCAGCTGTTCCAGGAACAGCGCATCGGCAGGCTGAAACCCAATGCGCCCGTGCTGATCAACAGCAACCGGTTCGACCCGCTGGTGCCGTGGACGGCCGCCGTACAGATGGGCTGGGACTGGTGCGCCGAGGGCGCCGACATCGAATTCCGCACCAACGAGGAACCGCCGTTCCTGAACAAGGCGATCATCAACCACGCCCTGCCGATGGCGGTCGACGGCGAACCGGCACTGCAATGGATCGCCGCCCGGTTCAACGGCGAACCGACCACACCCAACTGCGGGCAGTTCCCCTGAGTTAGCCTGCTGGGCGTGCTGATCGTGATCGAGGGCCTCGACGGCGCCGGCAAACGCACGCTGGCCAACGGGCTGCGGGCCGCCCTCGAGGCGTCCGGAAAGTCGGTGGCCACCATGGCTTTTCCACGGTATGGCCAGTCGGTGCATGCTGACGTGGCAGCCGAGGCGCTGCATGGCCAGCACGGCGACCTGGCCGAGTCGGTATATGCGATGGCCATGTTGTTCGCTCTGGACCGGGCCGGCGCCCGCGATGATCTCGACCGGCTGCGGTCGGGTCACGACGTCGTGTTGCTGGACCGCTACGTGGCGTCCAACGCCGCCTACAGCGCCGCGCGGCTGAACCAGGGGGCCGACGGCGACGTGGTTTCCTGGGTGGGGGAGCTCGAGTTCGGCCGGTTCGGCCTGCCGAAGCCGGATCATCAACTGCTGCTTGATGTTTCGGTCGAACTTGCCGGCCAGAGGGCCCGGCAGCGGGCCGCCGACGATATGGCCCGGACTCGCGACGCATATGAGCGCGACGGGGGACTGCAGCAGCGCACCGCAGCGGTGTACGCGGAGCTGGCCGCCGCGGGCTGGGCCGGGCCGTGGGCGACCCTGGGCCCCGACACCGTCGCCGCCGACGTCGTCGCCACCCTGACCCCCTGACCGACCGCGAGCAGACACGAAATCGCCTGAATTCACCCGAAACAGGGAACTCTGCGTCTGCTCGCGAGAGAAACGCCCGTGTGGCAGCCCGGAAATGTCGCAATCGAGTGACACCATGGACAACATGAGGCAACGGATCCTTGTCGTCGATGACGACGCTTCACTGGCCGAGATGCTCACGATCGTGCTTCGCAACGAAGGTTTCGACACGGCCGTGGTCGGCGACGGCACCCAGGCGCTCACCGCGGTGCGGGAGCTGCGCCCCGATCTGGTGCTGCTGGACCTGATGCTGCCCGGCATGAACGGCATCGACGTCTGTCGCGTCCTGCGCGCCGACTCGGGTGTGCCGATCGTGATGCTCACCGCCAAGACCGACACCGTCGACGTCGTCCTGGGCCTCGAGTCCGGTGCTGACGACTACGTCATGAAGCCGTTCAAGCCGAAGGAACTGGTGGCCCGCGTCCGGGCCCGGCTGCGTCGCAACGACGACGAGCCCGCCGAGATGCTGTCGATCGCCGACATCGACATCGACGTGCCCGCCCACAAGGTCACCCGCGGCGGCGAACAGATCTCGCTCACCCCGCTGGAATTCGACCTGCTGGTCGCGCTGGCACGCAAACCGCGCCAGGTGTTTACTCGGGATGTGCTGCTCGAACAGGTGTGGGGCTACCGTCATCCGGCCGATACCCGGCTGGTGAACGTCCACGTCCAGCGCCTGCGCGCCAAGGTCGAGAAGGATCCCGAGAATCCGCAGGTGGTGTTGACCGTTCGAGGAGTGGGTTACAAGGCCGGACCGCCGTAGGCCATGATCTCGCGCCGTGATGATGCAGAGCGCAGCGATAAGGAGGAGCGGCGCTCGTGATCCTGCGCACGAAACGACGGGTCCGTGGTCCCTGGGGACGCACGGGCCCAGTGGTCAGCGGGCTCAGCGTCCTGAGCCGGGCCGTCGGTCTCGCGTGGCGACGGTCGCTGCAGCTGCGGGTCGTGGTGCTCACCCTCGGGATGTCGCTGGCGGTGCTGCTGGTTCTCGGGTTCGTGCTGACCAGCCAGATCACCGACCGGGTGCTCGAGGTCAAGGTGCGTGCGGCCACCGAGGAGATGGACCGGGCGCGCACCACCGTCGGCGGGATCGTCGGCGGTGAAGAGGCCCGCTCCCTGGACTCCAGCCTGCAACTGGCCCGCAACACGCTGACCTCCAAGACCGGCCCGTCGTCGGGATCCGGCCTGGCCGGCACGTTCGACGCGGTCCTCCTGGTCCCCGGCGACGGCCCGCGGGCTGCCACCTCCGTCGGGCCGGTTGATCAAATACCTACGGCACTAAGGGATTTCGTCAAGGCCGGCCAGGTGTCCTATCAGTACTCCGAGGTCCATACCGACGGATTCGCCGGGCGCGCGCTGATCATCGGCAGTCCCGCGTCGGCGCCGGGCACCACCGGCATGGAGCTCTACCTGATCTTCCCGCTGACCAACGAGGAGAGCACCATCTCGCTGGTTCGCGGCACCATGGCCACCGGCGGCCTGGTCCTGCTGCTCCTGCTGGCCGGAATCGCGTGGCTGGTCTCGCGGCAGGTGGTGCTGCCGGTGCGCACCGCGTCGCGCACCGCCGAACGATTCGCCGAAGGACACCTGACCGAACGGATGCCGGTGCGCGGCGAGGACGACATGGCCCGGCTGGCGGTCTCGTTCAACGACATGGCCGAGAGCCTGTCCCGGCAGATCACCCAACTCGAGGAGTTCGGCAACCTGCAACGCCGCTTCACCTCCGACGTCAGCCATGAACTGCGCACCCCGCTGACCACGGTTCGGATGGCCGCCGACCTGATCTATGACCACAGCGAGGACCTGGACCCCGCGCTGAGGCGCTCCACCGAACTGATGGTCAACGAGCTGGACCGGTTCGAGTCGCTGCTCAACGACCTGCTGGAGATCTCCCGCCACGACGCCGGCGTGGCCGAATTGTCGGTGGAGGCAGTCGATCTGCGCGCCACCGTCAACAGCGCGCTGGGTAACGTGGGCCACCTGGCCGACGACGCCGGAGTGGAGCTGCTGGTCGACATGCCCGCCGAGGACGTCATCGCCGAGATCGACGCCCGTCGGGTGGAACGCATCCTGCGCAACCTGATCGCCAATGCGATCGACCACGCCGAACACAAACCCGTGCGCATCCGGATGGCCGCCGACGAGGACACCGTCGCCGTGACCGTCCGCGACTACGGGGTGGGCCTCAAATCCGGTGAGGAGAAACTGGTCTTCAGCCGGTTCTGGCGTTCCGACCCCTCGCGCGTCCGGCGCTCCGGGGGCACCGGGCTGGGCCTGGCCATCAGCATCGAGGACGCCCGACTGCACCAGGGCCGGCTCGAGGCCTGGGGCGAGCCCGGCAAGGGCGCCTGCTTCCGGCTCACCCTGCCGCTGGTGCGCGGACACAAGGTCACCACCAGCCCGCTGCCGCTCAAGCCCATGGCGCCCGAGCGTAAGGATCCGAAGGTGACGGTGTGAGCGGCCAACACCCGCGAGTGTGCACTCAATTGCAGAATCGGGGCGGCAAAACACATATGGCTGCACGTTCGCGCCTCCTGTTGACGGTGCTGATTACGTTGCTGGCCGTACTCACCGGCTGCGCCGGGGTGCCCAGTTCGTCGGCGCCCCAGGCGATCGGCACCGTCGAACGCCCCGCCCCGCAGTCGCTGCCCAAGCCCACCCCCGGCATGGAACCCGATCTGCTGCTGCGCGAATTCCTCAAGGCCACAGCTGATCCCGCGAACCGGCACCTGGCCGCCAGGCAGTTCCTCACCGACTCGGCGTCGGCCAACTGGGACGACGCCGGCAGTGCATTGCTGATCGACAAGGTCGTGTTCGTCGAAACCCGAAGTTCCGAACGGGTTTCGGTGAACATGCGGGCCGACATCCTCGGATCCCTTTCGGACATGGGTGTTTTCGAGACCGCTGAGGGAGCGCTGCCCGACCCCGGGCCCATCGAGTTGGTGAAGACCTCCGATGGCTGGCGCATCGACAAGCTGCCCAACGGCGTGTTCCTGGACTGGCAGCAGTTCCAGCAGACCTACAAGCGCCACACGCTGTACTTCGTCGATCCCACCGGCAACACCACCGTGCCCGATCCGCGTTATGTCGCGGTGTCCGACCCTGATCAGCTGGCTACCGAACTGGTCTCGAAACTGATTGCCGGACCGCGCCCGGAGATGGCCAAGGCCGTTCGCAACATGCTGGCCGCGCCGCTGCGCATGCTGGGCCCGGCGACCCGGGCCGACGGCGGCAAGACCGGCGTCGGCCGCGGCTACGGCGGTGCGCGCGTTGAACTGCAGAGCTTGCCGACCACCGACCAACACAGCCGGTTACTGCTTGCCGCACAGATCATCTGGACGCTGGCGCGCAGCGACATCAAGGGCCCCTACGTCATCAACGCCGACGGCGGGCCGCTCGACGACCGGTTCGCCGAAGGCTGGCAGACCACCGACGTCGCGGCCACCGACCCCGGCGTGGTCGACGGCGCCTCGGCCGGACTGCACGCACTGGTCGGCGGATCGCTGATGTTCGTCGACGGTCAGCGGTCCACCAGGGTGCCCGGGTCGTTCGGCTCGATGACCGACCAGGCCTCCGCCGCGTTGTCCCGCGACGGCCATGACGTCGCCTCGGTGGTCGCCCTGCGCCCCGGTGCGCCGGACAGTGCGTCGTCGCTGTGGATCGGCGCCGTCGGCGAGGGCGCGGTGCAGGGCGCCGACGGCCGCAGCATGTCCCGGCCGACGTGGGCACTCGACGAAGCGGTCTGGGTGGTCGTCGACGGCAACAACGTGGTGCGCGTCATCCAGGAGGCCGCGTCCGGGCAGCCGGCTCGCATCCCGGTCGACTCGACCGCCGTCACCGCCCGGTTCCCGGGCGTGATCGACGAACTGCAGCTGTCCCGAGACGGCACCCGCGCCGCCATGGTGATCGACGGGCAGCTGACCCTGGCCTCGGTGGAACAGACCGCGGGCGGTGAGTTCGCGCTGACCTACCCGCGCCGGCTGGCGTACGGGCTCGGTCCGTCGGTGGTGTCGGTGTCGTGGCGCACCGGCGACGACATGGTGGTCACCCGCAACGACTCCGCCAACCCGGTGGCCTACGTCAACCTCGACGGCGTGAACTCCGATGGCCCCGGCCGGAATCTGTTGGCGCCGGTCGGGATCGTCGCGGCCAACCCATCGGCGGTCTACCTGGCCGACGCGCGCGGTGTCATGCAACTGTCGGGGTCTGGCGCCGAGGACGACCAGAGCTGGACCGACGTCCGGCCCTTCATTGCCCCCGGCGCGTTGCCAGTATTGCCGGGATAGCGCGTTCTCGTTGCTGTTGCACGTTAAATCGGCAGTTCAGCGGGGTGAATTGTGGAGCGCCTGTCAAGCCACTAGCGTTTGCCGCTGTGAGTGGATCCGGTAACGGCGGTGTCTTGAATGTGGACCCGGCAGCGTTGCGGGCCGCGTGTGAGGCTTTGACTGCCGGCGCGCAGCATCTGCAGGCCGGCCTGCGTGATCTCGACACCGAAGCGCAGCAAGCGCTCGGAGCGTGGGAGGGGTCGGCCGGCAGTTCGTATGGGGATGCCTGGCGGCAATGGCACGACGGTTCGCTGAAGGTGCAGCAGGCGCTGGCGACCATCGCCGAACGACTTGGCCGGGCGGGGCAGGCGTTCGCCGACAACGAGCAGACCTCGGCGGCGAGCTCGAGAGGTCTGCACCGTGGCTGAGGCATTCGCGGTAGATCTGGATCAGCTGGCCGGCATCGTCGAACGGATGGCTTCCTACCAGGCCACCGTCGACTCGATGTTGGACGAGTGCGACGCCGTGGTGGCGAACTTGCACTCGAATTGGCACGGGATCGCCAGCGACGCGCACGATGCCGTCCACAATCAGTGGAAGGAGGGGGCCGACATGATGCGGAACGCGTTGGCGCAGTTGCGAACCGCGGCCCACCACGCCCACAACTCCTACCGCGGAGCGATCGAGGCGAACCAGAAGACCTGGGGCTAAGTCGCTATGGGTGAACCGTTGCGGGTTGACCCGGCGGCACTGTCGGGTGCCGGGTCAACGGTCACCGAGCTGAGCAATGGACTGACGGCCGCGTTGGGTGCGCTGACTGCCGCCTACAACGCCAACACCGGACAGGATGCGGCCGGAACGTCCTTCGGCTTCGCCTACCAGGAGTCGGCCCGGGCCTTGGTAGATGCTGTCGCCAAGGGAGTCAATGCATTACGCCACATCGGCTATCGGATCCAGGGCTCGGCGACCACCTATTCCCGGGCAGAGGCGGCCGCCGATATCCGAGGCGGCGCAGCTCCGCTACCGCTGCCGGCCGAGCCAGCGGCGTTCGCCGCGCCCAGTGGTGATCCAGATGTGAACGGGCCCGGCCGAACTCCGCCCGTGTTGTGGTATCTGGTCGAGTTCCTGATCGGCGATCTGTGGCCCAATGGTGAACCGAACCAGCTGCACGCGGCTGCCGCAGCGTGGAGCGCGCTGGCCGGCCCGCTGTACGCCGTGACGGGTCAGGACGCCGGACCCTACGGCGTGATCGACGCTCAGCAGATCCCGGAGAAGGAGCGAATGAAAGCCGCGGTGCGCGATGTGGGCACGGCGATGTCGTCGCTGGCCGGCGAGGCACAGACGATCGCCAGCGAACTGAACCAATTCGCTGCCGATGTCGAGCACACCCAGAACGCGATCCGCGACCTGTTGCACAAACTCGAGTCCGTGGTGGGATCTGTTGTCGACAAAGGGATTCTGGGCACCGTCTTCGAATTGGTCACCGGCGACGCCGAGGAGAAGATCCACGAGGTCGCCGACGACATCGCAGCCCTGATCGCCCACCACAAGCAGGAGTCGGCGGCCCGCAAGGACCTGCTGTCCCGCCTGGTTGGCAGCATCAAGAATTACTCGCGCGCCATGGAGATATTCATGCGCGTCGAACTTGTCCAGTACCTCGGCGAGGACGCAGGACGCGTTGCGGCCAACGTCTACGACGCGGCGACGGACACCGGCGTGGGTGTGACGCTTGGCGCGGTCAACACCGTCGGTGGCCTGGCGACCGGGTTCGATCCGGTGGGCGACCCGAAGGGGAGGTTAGCCATGATCGAAGGTCTCGGGAAGATGGCGATGATCTTCAACCCGATGACGGCACCGGTGGCGTTCGCGACGGATCCCCAAGGCTCGCTCGATATGGTCAAGAACGTCACGCATTTCGACGACATCTTCACCAGCAACCGTCCTTTCCTCGGGATCGGCGAGCTGGCGTTCGACATCGGTACGGCCATTGTTCCGGGCGGGGCAGAGATCAAGGCGGGTACCGGTGCGCGGGTCGCGGGGGAGGCTGCCGAACGGAGCGAAATCGCCGCCGCCGAGCGGGTGGCCGGTGAAGCCGGTGGAATTGCCTCGGCCGCAACGGGTTTACGTGGCGTTGCGCGCGATGTGGAAGGTGTGGCGCCCAAGCTCGACGACCTCGAGCGAACAACCCTGGGCAGCGGCAAGCCGCCGTCGGGAGCTCCTGGCCCGTTGCTGAAGCCGCCCGAGGCCGGGGTGCCATCGGTCGGTCGCGAACCTGGCCCGGGTGCGGGTGGGAAGCCGACATCACAGCCGGTCGAGGGACATGGAGCTGGAGGTCCGACCGAGCGGGTACCGGGAGACCCGGCGGCCGGCAATCCCGGGTCTGGAGTGGTCGATGTGCCAAAGCTTCCGGGTGAACCAAGGCCCTCGATCGTCGATGTGCCTCCTACGTCGGCCGAACGACAAGCAATGGCACGTGAGTTCCAGGAAGCGCACTCGGCGTCGGCGGCCGCGCCAGCTGAATCCCCTGGGGGAGGCGGATCGGGCCTGCCGAGTATGTCTGAGGGCGCCGGCGGTCACGGCGCTGAGGCGACGTCCCCGGCGGGGAGTGGGGCGGGTGACCGTGTGCCCGTCGCGGTGGGAGCGCATGGTGCAGAAGGAGCAGCCGACGGCGCGGGGCATGGGCCGCACTCAGGTACTAGCCACGGCGGCGGTAGCGATTCACACGGCGGATTGGGCTCTGTTGGTGGCGGTAGGGGTGGGGGTGGAGAAAATGAGCACGGTGGTCCTGTGGACCACGGTTCGGGGAGTGACCACGATGGTTCGACGAAACACGAGGACGCCGCAAGTCCGACCGGTGCGAATAGCGGTCAACAGATGCAACCTATTGAAGGTCATGACTTCGCTTTCACACCCGAGCACGCACTCGAGCGGCTACACGACCCTGGTGATGAGATTGCTCGCTTGCGTGAAGCCGGTTTGCCCACAAGCCTTTTAGATGATTACGAGCCTTTGGCAGGGCGGACGATTGACGAGTATCGTGACGAGTTTACAATTTCCGGACGTGATGGGCACCTTAGATGGGATTGGGATCGTCAAGCCCCAAACGACGGCTTCGCTGGCGAGCCGACAGTGGCCCGGAGCATTCCGGAGGGGCATGAGTTAGATCGGGTGGGATCGAACGGCGGCGCCTTCTTGGCGGATAGTGGTGCACCACTTGGCAGCCGCGGCATGCCGCCTGGAATCGCCGACGACTATCACAGATTCGTCGGGACCGGCCAACCGATCCCGGAAGGTGTGCCCTGGGAGGTCCGCTTCGGCCCGGCGAAAGGGGCCTTTGGCCAGCCCGGGGGAGCTAACCAGTGGGTGGTCATCGATACGACAGATGGGTCGCAGGTACCGGTGCGAGAATTGATCGACCGCGGGCTCTTGGTCGAGAGAAAAGATTTCGGAAGTTGAGGACTGACCGATGAATGCCAGAGAACTTGGTCTCAGCGACCCGCGCGTCTCGGAGTTTCTGAGCGAGTATGAGAAATGGCGGCGAATCTACGGGTATACAGACATGCCTTCCAGGGACGCGCCGGATTGGCAGGCAGGTCGGCTGTATCTGCGCGAAGGGTTTCCCTATCCCGGTTGGCGTGGATACATCGTCGACGGCTCGGAGGGCGGATACCGGGTCTTCACGGTGACCACGGAGCGGCGTAACGAGCCGCTCGAATCGTTGGTAGCTACATTCGCCGACATGGGCGATGCGGGAAAGTACATCATCTGGAAGGTGGGCAGTTACTTACGAATTGACCTTGGTCTGCCTTCCCTCACTCAGCGCTGGACCAAGGAGGGGCTGGACCATCGCGTCCAAGTCGAACGGTTGGCGGAGTTCGAGTCAAAGTTCGAACTCAAAGCTGATCCCGCTCGTTATTTCGTCATGCGTATGGGGGGCGTACAGCCGGAGAATCGACTTTTGCCGATGACCTATCAAGAGCTTGACGCGAAACTTTTAGAGGGCATGCCCGAGTCGGTGACGTCACGGCTGTAGATGCGACCGGTTCGACCGACGTGAGCGTACGCGCGGGTGCTGGGCGTGGGGGCTGAACGGATTTACGCCATCTGAGAAGCTTGACGAGGAGTCAGGCTGGTCACTGGCGAAGCCCGTCTGACCGTGTCCAGCGCTGCCAAGCCGACCCACACTCGCCGCCGGAGTTTATTCGTAATCATATTGAGGGAAACAACTTTGGTGACTGAACGATTCAAAGATACCTTCTTCTCACGAGAGGATCGCTACTCGTTGGGCATCGACAGGCGGTGGCCGGATCACTCCGGGTTCAAGGATGGGGTGTACTCAGTGGCTGACAGAATCCCCGTGGGAAAACTGTTTGACCGCGTTGGCCTCGTGGAGGATTGGACGGGCGACTTCATGTCTACAGCGGGCGATAGCTATCCGACCCGGTCGCTAGCTCCCGGAAGCGCCGGTGAATATCATCTTTTCGAAGGAACTGGGGTTCCGCTGCCGCCCGAATGGGAGCTTCGATATGGCGAGGCCGGACCTGCGTTCGACCAGCCGGGCGGTAGTACTCAGTGGGTGAGGAGTGGAGACCGAATGACATTATCGACGGGCGACAACATTAGCGCGTTCACCGGCGATGCGGTCCACGCATTTGACCGCATCCGAGATATCCAGAGGCGCGCGGGAGTGCGGGCGTACGACCCTGCCGAACAGGAAGGTTCTCGGCTCTACTTTCGCAGTCGGTACCGCGAAGGAATTGAGCAGGGGTGGGCTGACTGGACAAGTCGCGGTGAGTGGTCTGGCTACGCAATCGACTGGGGACGGGGAAACGGATTTGAGGTCGTCTTCACACGGAAGCCAGAGAGGGCATCTAGTCGCGCGGAGAGCGTACAGGCTATCTTCACTCGCCTGGAGGACGCCGCAAAATTCATCATCGCCAACGTCGGCGACAGTCTGAGGGTCGACTGCGGCCTTCAAACACTGTTCCTGCATTGGCAAGAAGTCGGCCTCGATGTACGAATCGGTCAGACCGCACCGACTGACGATGATATGCAACGCATGATCGAAATCCTCCCGGCGGGCAAGGAGGGATTGGTGCGTGAGCACTTGCAGAAGTTTGGTCTGCGGGCTGACCCAGCCGCGCAATCCATCGGATTTCCTGGTGTTAGGCCGTACATGAATGTCATTCCGGTCACGTACAAAGAGTTGGAGAATGAGCTTCTCGACGGGCTGCAGTTCCAAAACTGACCGCTCGGCTCACTGCGCCGATCACGAAGTCTCGAGCGGTTCTGCTGGGAACGGTCTCCGAGGAGCAGGTTTTCGCGATGACACCTGAGGTTTGGCGTCGATGGTTCCAAGGTTGTGGGTGATTCGGCTATCTCGAGGAGTGATATGGCGAAACGATATGAGGAGACATGCTTTTCGAGTGATCACGAGTATTCGATGGGCAATGATCTGACGACTGGTGGCCACTATCTCGCGATTCCTGTGAGTAACGGGATTGTGGAATACGACGAGCAGTACTACCTGCTGCCAGAGCAGTACGAGGAGTTCTTGAATGATCAGCCAGCCGTACTGAAGTTTGTTGAGGAGTGCCGCACACGACAGCATGACGATCAGCTGATCTATGTGCCGAGCGAGAACCGCGGCGAACCGCTCTAGCGGCCGCTAGTTCTTCGTTGTCAATCCGGCTGGACCGTACATCGCGGTGACGCTGGCCGAGCTCAACGCCTGACCGCCCCTCACAAATGCGCCAACAACCGCTCGGCGAACACCTCCGGATGCTCCCGATGCATGAAGTGCCCACCGGGCACTTGTTCAATGATGTAGTCGCCCTTGAATATCCGCCCGGATGAGCAATGATCAGGACCTGTGGATGAGCCTCGGCGAGGCGGCGTAGGAAAGGGCGCAGATCGTCGAGCCCGGCGAACACCACGGTGGGCACCGTGATTCGTGCCTTCAACGACGCGGAGGGAATCGGTGAGAGCTTTCGGTAGTAGCCGAATGCGGCGTCAAGGCTGCCCGGATTCGCGAAGCACTCTCGGACGGCGTCGAACTCCTCGGGGTTGGGATTCCAGGTCGGCGACCACCGTAGATAGATCGCGGGTAGCGTCTCGAAGTTGTTGCGGGCGAAGCGTTTCGCGGCCCTCGGGATCTTGAACGTCGCGAAATGGCGGGCACCTCAAAGCTTTCCCGGCAGCGGAACCAAGGTCGCCGGGTTTGGTCACCCGCTCTGGGCCCAGGGCCGCCGCGCCGTAGGTGGCCGCACTTCCCCAGTCGTGACCGATGAGCACCGCACGGTCGGCTCCAAGCGCCTCGATCAGCGCGAGCGGGTAGCCCGCCAGCGTCTCCTGGTCGGCATCGTTCACGGGCACGTCAGTCGGGTAATGCCCCCGCATGAACGGGCTTACGACGAGATACCCCTTGGCCGCGATCCGGGGGCGCACGTCGTCCCAGTTATGCGCGGTGTCCGGGAATCCGTGCATCATCAGTACCAGTGGGCCCGAGCCCTCCTCAGGTAGGCGAACCGCAACCCATTTGCCTCGACGAAACCGATTCCGTCTGCCATGCCTTGGGGACAGTACTCGGAATCCGTCGGCCCGAGCAGTCACACTCACCCCATGCTGGACCTGCTTCTCCCGCTGCAGTGCGGCGGCTGCGGGGCGCCTTCCACCCGATGGTGCCACGACTGCGCGGCCGCCCTGGCCGTCGCCGACGATCAGCCGCACATCGTGACCCCGCGCATCGACCCCGACGTCCCCGTGTTCGCGCTGGGTCGCCACGCCGGGCCACGCCGCCAGGCCGTCGTCGCCCTGAAGGAACGCGGCCGCACTGACCTGACCGCTCCGCTGGCCCACGCCCTCGCGCTCGGCCTCCACCGGCTGCTGAACTGGGGCATCCTCGACACCCCGCTGACCGTCATACCGGCGCCGACCCGCCGGCTGGCCGCGCGCCGGCGCGGGGGAGACCCCGTCACCCGGTTGGCCGTGAAGGCCACCAGCGCGCACCCCGGGATCAGCGTCGCCCCGGTGCTGCGATTCCGGGCCGGCGTGCGCGACTCCGTCGGCCTGGACAGCGCGGCCCGCGAACGGAATACCGCCGGGCGGATCCGCTCGACAACGCCCGTCGCCGGCGATGTCCTGCTGGTCGACGACATTGTCACCACCGGCGCCACCGCGGCCGAATCCGTGCGCGTCCTGCGCGCCGCCGGGGCGCATGTAACGGGTGTGTTGGTGCTGGCCGCGGCCTAGTTCGCGGCGTCGGTGTCAACAAAAGTCACGCGAAACGGCAGCTCGCGTGCGGTATGTCGACGGTCGCGGCCGCAAACCCGTCGGATAGTGCCGCAGGACCTTGTAACAAGTGCCGAAAGTTCTGGCAACAGGTGCGCGAAAAGGTGGCACCGGTGGGTGAACAAGGACTACCTTCGGTGCCAACGATCCATGAACGCGAGACGCGATTGCGGCGGGCGCGAAGGAGGTGGTACTCGACCCCCTGGCGCCGCGGAGTTGCGCGTGACCATCCGCTAGGCCCGCAGCGCATGTTCTGAATTGCCCGGGCACGCCCCCGCGTGCCATGCGACAACGAATCGAGATATCAAGCATGTCAAGTCAATTCGTGGATGCCCCCGAAGTAGTGGATGAGACCGAAGCCCCCAGCGCAGAGGTGGTGGTGAAGGGTCGCAACGTCGAGGTGCCAGACCACTTCCGGGCCTTTGTCGCGGAGAAGCTCGCTCGGCTCGAACGCTTCGACCGGACCATCTACATGTTCGACGTCGAACTCGACCACGAGCGCAACCGCCGCCAGCGGAAGAGCTGCCAGCACGTCGAGATCACCGCCCGCGGGCGCGGACCAGTGGTTCGTGGCGAAGCCTGCGCCGACAGCTTCTACGCCGCCCTCGAATCGGCGATCGCCAAACTGGAAGCCCGGCTGCGCCGCCACAAGGACCGCCGCAAGATCCATTACGGCGACAAGACGCCGGTCTCGCTGCACGAGGCCACGGCCGTCGTGCCCCACCTCTTCGAACCCGACGCGGTCGCCACGCCGGCCCAGATCGACGCCGTCGATGACCACGAACCCGGCCAAGTGGTGCGCGTCAAGGAGCACCCGGCCACGCCGATGACCGTGGACGAGGCGCTCTACGAGATGGAGCTCGTCGGCCACGACTTCTTCCTGTTCCACGACAAGGAGTCCGACCGCCCGTCGGTGGTGTACCGCCGGCACGCCTTCGACTACGGGTTGATCCGCCTCGAGTGATCAACCGCTGACCGGACACCCGGGCGGGCAGATCACCGACCTGACCGGGGCATAACACCGCGTCACCTACGATGGGTCGCGAAACCACGCTACCTACCGCTTCTAGGGGATCCCGCTGTGTCCGTCCTGTCGAAAGTGCTGCGCCTGGGTGAAGGCCGCATGGTCAAACGACTCAAAGGGGTCGCCGACTATGTGGACACCCTGTCCGACGACGTCGAGAAGCTGACCGACGAGGAGCTGCGCGGCAAGACCGCCGAGTTCAAGGCGAGGGTGCAGAAGGGCGAATCGCTCGACGACCTGCTGCCCGAGGCGTTCGCCGTGGCGCGCGAGGCGGCGTGGCGCGTTTTGAGCCAGCGGCCGTTCCAGGTGCAGCTGATGGGCGGGGCCGCGCTGCACTTCGGAAACGTCGCCGAGATGAAGACCGGTGAGGGCAAGACCCTGACCTGTTTGCTGCCCGCCTACCTCAACGCGCTGAGCGGCAAGGGCGTGCACGTCGTCACCGTCAACGACTACCTGGCCAAACGCGACAGCGAGTGGATGGGCCGGGTGCACCGCTTCCTGGGCCTCGACGTGGGTGTGATCCTGTCGCAGATGACGCCCGAGGAACGTCGGGCCGCCTACGCCGCCGACATCACCTACGGCACCAACAACGAGTTCGGTTTCGACTACCTGCGCGACAACATGGGGCACTCCACCGAGGACATGGTGCAGCGCGGCCACAACTTCGCCATCGTCGACGAAGTGGACTCGATCCTGATCGACGAGGCCCGCACCCCGCTGATCATCTCCGGCCCGGCCGACGGCGCGTCGAACTGGTACACCGAGTTCGCCCGCATCGCCCCGCTGCTGGAGAAGGACACCCACTACGAGGTGGACCTGCGCAAGCGCACCATCGGCGTGCACGAGATCGGCGTCGAGTTCGTCGAGGACCAGCTCGGCATCGAGAACCTCTACGAGGCGGCCAACTCGCCGCTGGTCAGCTACCTGAACAACGCCGTGAAGGCCAAGGAGCTGTTCCACCGCGACAAGGACTACATCGTGCGCGACGGAGAGGTCATCATCGTCGACGAGTTCACCGGCCGCGTCCTGCCCGGCCGTCGCTACAACGAGGGAATGCACCAGGCCATCGAGGCCAAGGAACACGTCGAGATCAAGGCCGAGAACCAGACGCTGGCCACCATCACGCTGCAGAACTACTTCCGGCTCTACGACAAGCTGTCCGGGATGACCGGCACCGCCGAGACCGAGGCCGCCGAGCTGCACGAGATCTACAAGCTGGGCGTCGTGCAGATCCCGACCAACCGGCCGGGCGTCCGCACCGACCAGACCGACCTGATCTACAAGACCGAAGAGGCCAAGTACATCGCCGTCGTCGACGATGTGTCCGAGCGCTACGAGAAGGGTCAGCCGGTCCTGATCGGCACCACGTCCGTCGAGCGCTCCGAATACCTCTCGCGGCAGTTCACCAAGCGCAAGATCCCGCACAACGTGCTCAATGCGAAGTACCACGAGCAGGAGGCCAACATCATCGCCGAGGCCGGCCGGCGTGGCGCGATCACGGTGGCCACCAACATGGCCGGCCGTGGCACCGACATCGTGCTCGGCGGCAATGTGGACTTCATGGCCGACAAGCAGCTGCGCGACCGCGGCCTGGATCCCGTCGAGACGGCCGACGAGTACGAGGCCGCCTGGGACGACACCCTGCGCCAGATCAAGGACGAAGCCGGGGCCGAGGCCGAGGAGGTCCGCGAGGCCGGCGGGCTGTACGTGCTGGGCACCGAACGGCACGAGTCGCGCCGCATCGACAACCAGCTGCGCGGCCGCTCGGGCCGCCAGGGCGATCCGGGGGAGTCCCGGTTCTACCTGTCGCTGGGTGACGAGCTCATGCGGCGGTTCAACGGCGCCACCCTCGAGGCGCTGCTGACCCGCATCAACCTGCCCGACGACGTGCCGATCGAGGCCAAGATGGTCACCCGCGCCATCAAGAGCGCCCAGACGCAGGTGGAGCAGCAGAACTTCGAGGTTCGCAAGAACGTCCTCAAGTACGACGAGGTGATGAACCAGCAGCGCACCGTCATCTACGACGAGCGCAAACGCATCCTCGAAGGCGAGAGCCTCGAGGGGCAGGTCCAGGAAATGCTCGGCGATGTGGTGACGGCGTACGTCGACGGCGCCACCGCCGAGGGCTACTCCGAGGACTGGGACCTCGAGAAGCTGTGGGAGGCGCTGCGCACGCTGTACCCCGTCGGCATCGACCATCACCACCTGATGCACGGCGGCGACGTCGGCGAGCCCGGCGAGCTGACCCGCGAGGAACTGCTCGACGCCCTGCTCGACGACGCGCGCGGCGCCTACGCCCGCCGCGAGGCCGAGATCGACGGGCTGGCCGGCGAGGGCGCCATGCGGCAGCTCGAGCGCAACGTGCTGCTCAACGTGATCGACCGCAAGTGGCGCGAACACCTCTACGAGATGGACTACCTCAAGGAGGGTATCGGGCTGCGGGCCATGGCCCAGCGCGACCCGCTGGTCGAATACCAGCGTGAGGGCTACGACATGTTCCAGGCGATGCTCGACGGGATGAAGGAGGAGTCCGTCGGATTCCTGTTCAACGTTCAGGTCGAGGCGGCGCCGCCGGCGGCGCAGGTCGCCCCCATGGCGGCACCCGAGGGGCTGGCCGAGTTCGCCGAAGCGGCTGCCCGCAGCGCTTCATCTTCGTCGGCCGGGCGGGAATCTGCTCCGGTTGGCTTGCGCGCCAAGGGAATCGACGACGAAGTAGCGCCCGCCCTGACCTATGTCGGCCCGTCCGAGGACGGTTCGGCGGCAGTGCAGCGGCACGGCCGCGAGCCCGCCCGGCCCGGGCCGTCGGCGGGTGGCGGTACGCGCCGCGAGCGTCGCGAGGCCTCACGGCGGGGCAAAACCCGCAAACACTAGCCCGTCCTGCGCGCGGGGCCGGCCGCATCCACTCAGCGCGTACGGGCGAGCTCCACTCGCGGTTCGTCGCGGTGCGCGCTGAGTCGACCCCCCGGATTCGCCGTGCACACCTGAACCGGCCTCGGTGTGCCATCATCGCGGGGTCCAACCTGCTCCTCTCCGGCAGGCGCTGATCGTCGTTCCGCCGGAGGGCTGCACCGTGACCGTCTCACCCATCGCCGACTACGAACCCCTCGACCTGCCCGCGGCCCCCGTCCGGCGCCGGCACCTGGTCGCGGTGCGGGAGCCTGGCTCGTCGGACCGATTGCGCAGCGCGGCCGTGTTCGCCGACGCAGCGCTGCGAGTGATCCTCGAGGTCATCGACCGCCGGCGGAAACCGGAACAACTGCGGCTGCTGCTGACACCCGGGCTGGTCGACTCGGTGGCCGCGGCCGCGCGCCGGGCGCCCGGACACAGCGGACAGCTGCGGCGGATGCGTCTGCAACCGGTCGATGCGGCCGAGACCGCGTTCGAGGTGGCGGCGACGTACACCCGCGGGGTGCGAACGCACGCGCTGGCGTGCCGTGTCGAGCCGACGGCCGCGGGCTGGCGGATCGTGGCGCTGCACATCGGCTGATCGACGGTCGGTATGGTTTTGACAGGTGCCACCGGATTCTGAAGAGGAGGGCGACGCAGCGATGGTGACTCGTCTGTCAACATCGGACTCGACGTTCTACTCCCGCGAGAACACGGCCACCCCGATGTACGTCGGATCCCTGTCGATCCTGCGCAAACCCCGCGGCGGCTCGAGCTACGACACGCTGCTCGAAACCGTCGAACACCGGCTGCCGCAGGTGCCGCGCTACCGCCAGAAGGTCCGCGAGGTCACCATGGGCCTGGCTCGGCCGGTCTGGATCGACGACCGCGACTTCGACATTACGTACCATATCCGCCGCTCGGCGCTGCCCAGCCCGGGCAGTGACGCCCAGCTGCACGAGCTGGTGGCCCGGCTCGGCTCGCGGCCCCTGGACAAGTCCCGGCCGCTGTGGGAGATGTATCTGGTCGAGGGCCTGTCGAAGAACCGCGTGGCCATCTACACCAAGTCGCACCAGGCGCTGGTCAACGGGATGACGGCGGTCGAGCTCGGCCACGTCATCGCCGACCGGACCCAGCGCCAGCCGGTGTTCGGCGAGGACATCTGGATCCCCGGCCGGGAACCCGGCGCGGCGTCCCTGCTCGCTGGTGCCGTCGGCGACTGGATGGCCGGCCCGCGCCAGCAGCTCGCGGCGGTGGGATCGGCCATTGCGGGTGTGCTGACCAGTTCCGAGCAGTTCGTCGAGGCCGGCCGGCGGTTCGCCGACGTGGCGCGCACGGTGGCCCGCGGCAACGCCCCCAGCAGCCCGCTGAACACCACCGTGTCCCGGAACCGGCGGTTCACCGTCGCCTCGGCCGACCTGGAGGACTACCGGCGGCTGCGGTCGCGCTACGACTGCGACATCAATGACGTTGTGCTGTGCGTCATCGCCGGCGCATTGCGCAACTGGCTGCTCTCCCGCGGCGAGCCGGTGACACCGACGTCGACGGTGCGCGCGATGGCGCCGATGTCGGTCTACCGCGACCTCGGCCTGGATCTGCAGACCGGGCCGGGGCAGCCGATCAGCGAGGTGGCGCCCTTCCTGGTCGACCTGCCGATCGGCGAGGGCAACGCCGTGGTGCGGCTCTCGCAGATCGCGCACGCCACCGAATCGCACTCGACGGCCGCCAGCCTGGTCGACGCGCGCAGCATCGTCACCCTGTCCGGGTTCGCCCCACCGACCCTGCACGCCATGGGAATTCGGGTGGCCACCAGCTTCTCGGCCCGGCTGTTCAATGTGCTCGTCACCAACGTGCCCGGCCCGCAGGCGCAGATTTACATCGCCGGCACCAAACTGCTCGAGACCTACTCGGTGCCGCCGCTGCTGGCCAACCAGGTGCTCGCGATCGGCGTGACGTCCTACTTCGGCATGCTCTATTTCGGTATCAACGCCGACCGGGAGGCGATGAGCGACGTCGACGTGCTGCCGTCGCTGCTGCGGGAATCGCTCGACGAACTGCTCGAAGCAGCCAAGTAGCCCACCGACGGTCTACGATTCGGCGATGAGCAAGATGCCGACTGCCAGGAAACTGTCGAACGAGGTCTACGAGGCCGAGTTGTTCCGCCTGCAAACCGAATTCGTCCGGTTGCAGGAATGGGTCAAGCACAGCGGTACGCGCATCGTGGTGATCTTCGAGGGGCGTGACGCCGCCGGGAAGGGCGGCACCATCAAGCGGATCACCGAATATCTCAGCCCCCGGGTCAGCCGCATCGCCGCGTTGCCGGCGCCCACCGAGCGGGAGGCCGGCGAGTGGTACTACCAGCGCTACGTCGCGCACTTGCCCACCCGCGGCGAGTTCGTGCTGTTCGACCGGTCCTGGTACAACCGGGCCGGCGTCGAGAAGGTCATGGGATTCTGTACCCCGCAACAACATTCGCTGTTCCTGCGGCAGACCCCGTTGTTCGAGCGGATGCTCATCGACGACGGCATCCTGCTGCGCAAGTACTGGTTCTCGGTGTCGGAGGAGGAGCAGTTGCGCCGGTTCCGCAAGCGGCTCTCCGATCCGGTCCGGCAGTGGAAGCTCTCGCCGATGGACCTCGAGTCCGTGTTCCGCTGGGAGGACTACTCGCGAGCCAAGGACGAGATGATGGTGCACACCGATCTTCCCGAGAGTCCGTGGTACGTCGTGGAGTCCGACAGCAAGAAGCATGCCCGGCTGAACATGATGAACCATCTGCTGTCCACCATCGACTACCACGACGTGGACCGGCCCAACGTCGACCTGCCCAGCAAGGTCGCCAAGTCCGGGCGCTACGAGCGGCCGTCGCGGGAACTGTCGACGTACGTGCCCGACCACGTGGCCAGCCTGCTCGGTGACCGTGGCTGATCCGGTTCGGGTGTACGTGCCGGCCACGCTGGCGATGCTGCAGCGACTGGTCGCCGACGGGCAGCTGTTCCCCGTCAGCGGCACCGCCTTCGCCGTCACCCCCGCCCTGCGCGAGTCCTACGCCGAGGGCGACGACGAGGAGCTGGCCGAGGTGGCGCTGCGCGAGGCCGCGCTGGGTTCGGTGCGGCTGATGGCGGTCGATCACGAGGATCCCGCGCTGCCGCCCCGGCGCGCAGTGCTGGTCGCCGACGTGGCTGCCGAGGCCGTGAAGCTGCGCCCGGATCTCGACGACGCGGTGGTGCGGCTCGCGGCGCCGGTGGCCGTCGACGACCTGGTGGCCGTCTATGTCGACATTGCTGCGGCCGAGTCCGACGTGCGCGCCGCCATTGCCGTCATCGACGAGGCCGACCTGGGTGACGAGGACGCCGAACTGGCGGTTGGGGACGCCCAGGACCACGATCTGGCGTGGTATGCCACCCAGGAACTTCCGTTCTTGCTCGATTTGCTGTGAAGCACGATTTGCCGACGTAGGTTACGGTTGCGTAGGTTCGGCGCGGGGCCCGGACCACACGACCGATCAGCGGGAGCATCGTGGCGAAGAACCACATCAAGATCAGTGCGCGGGTCGCCGACACCGTCCGGCCGACCATCGCGGGCGCGGACCGTCGACCCGGGCTGCACACCCTTCGGCGGCTGGCCGGGCGCATCACCACACCGTTGCTACCGGACGATTACCTGCGGTTGGTCAACCCGTTGTGGTCGGCACGCGAACTGCGCGGCCGCGTCGTCGAGGTCCGGCGGGAGACCGAAGACTCGGCCTCTCTGGTGATCAAGCCGGGCTGGGGTTTCAGCTTCGACTACCAGCCGGGCCAGTACATCGGGATCGGTGTGCTCATGAATGGGCGCTGGCGATGGCGCTCCTACTCGCTGACGTCCACGCCGGTGACCCGCGACCACACCATCACCATCACCGTGAAGGCGATGCCCGAGGGCTTTCTGTCCACGCACCTGGTCGGCGGCGTTCCGGCCGGCACCATCGTTCGGCTGGCCGCCCCGCAGGGCAATTTCGTCATGCCCGACCCCGCTCCGGCCAAGGTCCTGTTCCTGACCGCCGGTTCCGGCGTGACCCCGGTGATGTCGATGCTGCGGACCCTGGCCCGCCACGATCAGATCACCGACGTCGAGCATGTGCATTCGGCACCCACCGAGGCCGACGCGCTGTTCCGCACCGAGTTGGCCGAGCTGGCGACCGAGCATCCGGGCTACCGGCTGCGGCTGCGGGCCACGCGTTCCGAGGGCCGCCTGGACCTGGCGGGCCTGGGTTCGGTGGTGCCCGACTGGCGGGAGCGCCAGACCTGGGCCTGTGGCCCCGAGAGCATGCTGGCCAACGCCGAACGGGTCTGGACCGACGCCGGAATTGCCGCCAACCTGCACCTCGAGAGGTTTGCTGCCAGCAAGGCCGCGGCCCACGGTGCCGGGGGTGTGGTGACCTTCGCGCGCAGCGGTAAGACAGTGCAGGCAGACGGCGCGACGTCGTTGATGGATGCCGGTGAGTCAGCCGGGGTACAGATGCCGTTCGGCTGCCGGATGGGTATTTGCCAATCGTGTGTGGCCGGCGTCGTCGACGGTTACGCTCGTGATCTGCGCAACGGTGTCGAGCACGGCCCCGGGACACGGGTTCAGACCTGCATCTCGGCGGCGTCGGGAGATTGTGTGCTCGACCTTTAGCATTTACTTACTAGTAACCTACGATGACGTAGGTTACGGTAACGTACTCGTAGACAACCGCGGAAGGAGCAGCATGGCGATTACCGATGTCCCGGCGTTCGCTCATCTGACCGACGCCGATATTGAAGCCCTGGCGATCGAACTCGACGCCATCCGCACCGATATCGAGGAATCCCTCGGCGAGAAGGATGCGCGCTACATCCGCCGCACCATCGCCTTCCAACGGTCCCTCGAGATCGCCGCCCGGCTGATGCTGGCCGGTAGTTCCAAACGGGCCTTCTGGTGGGCCGGTGCCACCACGCTGGGCGTGGCCAAGATCATCGAGAACATGGAGATCGGCCACAACGTCATGCACGGCCAGTGGGACTGGATGAACGATCCGGAGATCCACTCGTCGAGCTGGGAGTGGGACATCATGGGGGCGTCCAAGCACTGGCGCTTCACCCACAACTTCATGCACCACAAGTACACGAACATCCTCGGGATGGACGACGACGTGGGCTACGGCATGCTGCGCGTCACCCGCGATCAGCGCTGGAAGCCGTTCAACCTGCTCAACATCCTGTTCAACACGATGCTGGCATCGCTGTTCGAGTGGGGCGTGGGTCTGCAGCACCTAGAGATCGGCAAGATCTTCAAGGGCCGCGACGACCGCGCCGCCACCCTCGAGCGCGTCCGCGAGTTCGGCGAGAAGGCCGGCCGGCAAGTGTTCAAGGACTACATCGCGTGGCCGGCGCTTACCTCGGCGTCACCGTGGGCCACCTACGGGTCGACGGCCAAGGCCAACGTCCTGGCGAACGTGATCCGCAACTTCTGGACCAACGCCGTGATCTTCTGCGGCCACTTCCCGGACGGTGCGGAGAAGTTCACCAAGACCGACATGATCGGCGAGACCAAGGGCCAGTGGTACCTGCGCCAGATGTTCGGCAGTGCCAACTTCGAGAACGGCCCGGTGCTGCGGTTCATGAGCGGCAACCTGTGCCACCAGATCGAGCACCACATCTACCCGGATATCCCGAGCAACCGGCTCTACGACATCTCGTTCAAGGTGCAGGCGCTGTGCGAGAAGTACGACCTGCCCTACACGACGGGTCCGTTCCTGGTGCAGTATGGGAAGACCTGGCGCACCATCGCCAAGTTGTCGCTGCCGAACAAGTATCTGCGCGACACCGTGGACGACGCCCCCGAGACGCGTAGCGAGCGGATGTTCGACCAGCTCGGGACGGGCTTCGGTGAGCTGGATCCCGCGACGGGCAACAAGCGCGGGTTGCGCAGCGCCATCGCGGCGGTGCGAAAGTCGCGGCGTAACAAGCGAAACCGCGCTGCGCTGGACGACCTGGCAGCCTGATACACCTCTGGTAAGCCGGCCGTGTTCATCCGAACACGGCCGGCTTACCGCTATCTGGGGCCCGGTGAGGCCTCTCGTAGCACGGTCAGCAGACCACGGGCGGCCGCCACCCGGCCGGCCGCCGGCCCCGTCAGCTGATCGAGCGCACACTCCGGGTCGGCGGGCGGGCCCATGTGCCCGCAGCCGCGCGGGCAGTCGGCCACTGCCTCGGCCAGATCCGAGAACGCCAGCAGCACGTCGTCGGGTTCGATGTGCGCCAGCCCGAACGAGCGCACCCCGGGGGTGTCGATCACCCAGCCGCCGTCGCGCAGCGGCAACGCCACCGACTGGGTCGACGTGTGCTTGCCCTTGCCGACCCCGGACACCTCGCCGGTGGCCCGATCCGCTTCCGGCACAAGGCGATTCACCAGCGTCGACTTGCCCACCCCGGAATGGCCCAGGAACACCGTCAGCCGGTCGGTCAACAGCGGGTTGACCGCGTCCAGCGCATCGTCGCGTCCGGCGGTCAGCACCGTCAGATCCAGATCGACGAACTGCGCGGCGAACGGTTCGGCCGGCGCCAGATCCGTCTTCGTCAGGCACAGGATCGGCTTCAGGCCGCCGGCATAGGCGGCGATCAGCGATCGCTCGACGAAGCCGGTGCGTGGCGGCGGGTCGGCCAGCGCCACCACGATCAGCAGCTGATCGGCGTTGGCCACCACCACCCGCTCGGTCGGGTCGGTGTCATCGGCCGTGCGGCGCAACACCGTTCGACGCTCACCGCGCCGCACGATGCGCGCCAGGGTGTCCCGCTGGCCGGACAGATCGCCTACCACGTCGACGTCGTCTCCGACGACGATCGGGGTCCGGCCGAGCTCGCGGGCCCGCATGGCGGTGACTGGTCGCTCGGGGTCGCCGTCGAGCACGCAGCCCCACCGGCCGCGGTCCACGGTGACCACCATCGCCGACTCGGCGTCGGCGTGCTCGGGCCGGGTCTTGGTGCGCGGGCGGGATCCTTTGCCCGGACGGATCCGGACATCGGACTCATCGTAGGCGCGGACCATCAGGTTCTACTCGCCGGCCAACATGCCGGCCCACAACTGCGGGAACTCCGGCAGCGTCTTGGAAGTGGTTGCGATGTCGTCGATCTCGATACCCGGCACCGTCAGCCCGACGATCGCCCCGGCCATCGCCATCCGATGATCGGCATAGGCGTGCCAGGTGCCGGAATGCAGGGGCGCGGCAGTGATCGTCAACCCGTCGGCCGTCTCGCGGCAGTCCCCGCCCAGGCCGTTGATCTCCGTGCACAGCGCGGCCAGCCGGTCGGTCTCGTGGCCCCGCAGATGCGCCACCCCGCGCAGCGTCGACACCGACCCCGGTGCGGCCAGAGCCGCCAGCGCGGCCACCGCCGGCGTCAGCTCGCCGACTTCATGCAGGTCCACGTCAAAACCCGCGAAGTCGCCGCTGCCGGACACCTCGAGATGTGAACTAGTCTGTGCCACAGTGGCATTCATCAGACCCAGCAGCTCGACCACCGTGTCGACCGGCTGCAGGGACGGCGACGGCAGACCGGGCATCCGGACCGTGCCGCCGGTCACCACCGCGGCCGCCAGGAACGGGACCGCGCTCGACAGGTCCGGTTCCACGATCCAGTGCCGCGCCGCGACGGGCCCCGGCGCCACCCGCCAGCGGTTGGGCGTCGCGTCGTCGACCTCGACACCGGCCTGACGCAACATCGCGACCGTCATCGCGATGTGTGGGGCCGAGGGCACCGACGTGCCGGTGTGCGCGACGGTCACCCCGTCGTCGAACGCCACGCCCGAGAGCAGCAGGCCCGAGACGAACTGCGACGACGCCGACGCGTCGATGGCCACCGTGCCGCCCTTCACCGTCCCGGTGCCGCGCACCCGGAACGGCATCGCGTCGCCGGCGATGTCGACGCCGAGCGTGCGCAGGGCATCCAGCAGCGGCGCGATGGGCCGCGCGCGGGCCTGCTCGTCGCCGTCGAACTCGACCACCACGGAACCCAGGCCGGCCAGCGGCGGGACGAAACGCAGCACCGTACCCGCCAGCCCGCAGTCCACCCGAGCAGCGGGTGCCGGCGCGATCCCGCCGGTCACCGACAGCTCCGATCCGTCGCCGTCGATCCGCAGGCCCAGGGTCTGCAGCGCACCGATCATCAGGTCGGTGTCGCGGCTGCGCAGGGCGCCGCTGATGGTCGACGGACCCGAACCCAGCGCCGACAGCACCAGCGTGCGGTTGGTCAGCGACTTGGAGCCGGGGACGACGACGGTGGCGTGCACGGGTGCCGGTGCGGTGGGTGCCGGCCAGTTCTGTTGCGCTGCCACGGCTGGATTCTTTCATCCTGCCCGTCTGGAACCATGGCAGGCATGTGCGGACGGTTCGCGGTGACGACAGATCCGGCCCTGCTGGCCGAGAAGATCAAGGCCCTCGACGAGGCCACGGAGGCCGCCCGGGAATCGGGGCCGAATTTCAACGTGGCGCCCACCACCACCGTCAGCACCGTGGTCCGCCGGCATTCTGAGGAGGGTGACGAGCCCACCCGCCGGGTCCGATCGATGCGCTGGGGTCTGGTGCCGCCATGGATCAAGGCCGACGCCGACGGCGCCCCGACCACCAAGGGTCCGCTGCTGATCAACGCGCGCGCCGAGAAGCTGACCGAATCACCGGCGTTCCGGTCATCGGCCAAGCACAAGCGCTGCCTGGTACCCATGGACGGCTGGTACGAATGGCGCGGATCCAAGGGGGCCAAGACCCCGTTCTACCTGCATGCCGCCGACGGCGACCTGCTGTTCATGGCCGGGCTGTGGTCCACCTGGCACGCCCCCGACGCGCCGGAGGGCCAACCGCCGCTGCTGAGTTGCACCATCATCACCACCGACGCGGTCGGCCCACTGGCCGAGATCCACGACCGCATGCCGCTGACCATCAGCGCCGGCGACTGGGATCACTGGCTGGACCCGGATGCGCCCGTCGACCAGGGACTGCTGCGCGGGCACGGCGACCTGGATCGCATCGCGATTCGTGAGGTCTCCACGCTGGTGAACAGCGTCCGCAACAACGGCCCCGAGCTGATCGAGGCGGTCGAACCCGACGCCGAGCAGGCGGAGCTGTTTTGACGGCGCCACTGGCCGACTCCAGGGTGCTCGATGGGCTGGCACGCGATCTGCGCTCGGTCGGATTCACCACCGGCGGGGTGGCCGAACTGCTGGGCGAACACGCCGAAGCGGCCCTGGGTCGCGGGGTATGGTGGCCGGCCGAGCGCGCCAGCCGGGCCGGCGGACGGCTGGGTGTGCTGGTCCGGCTGTTCCTGCTCGGCGGCACGGAGACCCGCGACGACGTCGCCGACGCGCTACCGTCGGTGTCCTACGACGCGCTGGTCGCGAATGGGGTGGTGGAGCCCGAAGTGCGGGCCGCGCTGGACATCCGCCCGCACAGCGACGGCGCGACCGACTTCCTGGTGGTCTCCGACCTGGACTCCGCGTCGCGGCCCGGGCCGGTGCGACCCGATCATGTGCTGGGCATCGGCGGCGCCTCGATGTCCCTGGCGCGCGCCGTGGTGCGCACACCGGTGCGGGCAGCGCTAGATCTGGGCACCGGCTGCGGCATCCAGGCCCTGCACCTGAATGCGCACTGCGAAAAGATCGTGGCCACCGACACCAACCAGCGCGCCCTGGCACTGGCCGCGGCCACCGCCCGGCTCAACGGCATGTCATGGGATCTGCGCCGCGGCAGCCTGTTCGAGCCGGTGGCCGGGGAGCGCTTCGACCTGATCGTGTCCAATCCGCCCTTCGTCGTCGGCTCCGGCGCCCGCGACTACGAATACCGGGACTCCGGGATGGTCGGAGACACGTTGTGCCGCAGCCTGATCGAGCAGATTTCCGATCACCTGACGCCCGGTGGCACCGCCCAGGTGATGGCCAACTGGATCGTGCGCGACGGCGCCGACTGGCGCGATCGGGTCGCTGGCTGGCTGGCCGGCACCGGCCTGCACGCCTGGGTGGTGCAACGCGAACTGGCCGATCCGATCAGCTACGTCTCACTGTGGACCGTCGACGCCGGCGAGACACCCGAGCAGACCGCCCGCCGCGGCGGCGAGTGGCTGGACTGGTTCGCCGCCGAGGGCATCACCGGCATCGGCATGGGCATGATCACGCTGCAGGCACCCCTACGGCCGGGCGGTTCCCCCGAGCGGGTCTTCGAGGAGATCACCGGCGCCGGGGAGGCGCTGACCGGACCCGAGGTGGCTGCCTTCTTCGCTCGCCGGGAATACTTGCGCGAGACCACCGATGCGCAGCTGCTGGCCGCTCGGCTGTCGACGGCGCCGATCTTCCTGGAAGAGACGTCGCTGCCGGGAGAGCAAGGTTGGCAACAGATTTCGGCCGTGGTGCGCCGACCGGGCGGACCCGCCGCGGTGCTGGCCGTCGACGAGGTGTCCCGCGCGCTGCTGGCCGGCTGCCGCGGCGAGGTGCCGCTGGGCACCCTGATCGAACTGCTGGCCGCCCAGCACGGCGTGGACGCCGGTGCCCTGGCCGAGGCGGCCCTGCCGGTGGTGCGCGAGGCGATCGGGCGCGGCCTGTTGTACCAGGCCCGTTAGTGTGGGCAGCTCCTGCGGTTAGGTCATAGGATCGGACCATCATGGCTCGGCGACATCGAACGCTTCCGCGCTCGCGCATCATCGCCGCCGTGGTGACCACCGTGGTGGTCCTGGTCGCCGCCATCGGCGCCTACGGCACCCTCGTGCTGATGCGCACCCCCAACGACCCCGTCAAGAAGGCCGACGCCGTCGTCGTGCTCGGCGGGGAACACGACGGCCGCGAGGACTTCGGGGTGAAACTGGCCACCAAGCTGCACGCCTCGACCGTCGTGCTGTCCAACCCGTACGGGCCCAAGGACAAGGTGATGAAGCGGCTGTGCGACACCAGCCAGGGCGACGTCCAGGTCATCTGCGAGAAGCCCGATCCCTCGACCACCCGGGGCGAGGCGATGTTCACCGATCGTCTTGCCGCCGAACATCATTGGCGTCGCATCGTGGTGATCAGCTGGCGCTACCATCTGATCCGCGCCCGGTTCATCTTCGACCAGTGCGCCGCCGGCAGCGGTGCGTCGTTCGCGTTCGTGGCCGTCCCGCGGCGCTACCCGCAGACCGTGGCGCAGTTCAGCTACATCTTCGCCTACCAGGTCGGCGGCACGCTCAAGGCGCTGATCCAGGGGGAGTGCGGCCGGTGACGCTGAATCGCGAGACCGCCGCGGCCGCGGCTGGTGCCGCGGTCGGGGCCGGTGTCTGGCAGCTGGCGGTGCTGACCACCCGATCGCCCGCGGTCCGCGTCACCGCGGTGCTCATCGTGGCGCTGGCCTCGGCGGCCGCCATCGGGTATCTGACCACCCGGCTGCGGAATCGCCCGGTGGCACAGGTGATCTGGACCGCCGCCGGTACGGCCTGCGCCCCGGCGCTGGTGGTGGGCTTCGGCATGATGCAGCGCCCGCTGTGGTCGCTGTCGTTCGTGTTGCTCTACCCGGTGGTCGTCACGCTGGGCTACGCCGGCGGGCGGGCCGCGGCACGGGACCGGCCGGCATGACGCCCGTCCTGCAGGTTCTCGTGACCGCGGCGGCCGCCGCGCTGGGCGCCGTGCTGCACTCCCGGCTGAGTCGGCGCTGGCCCACCGGCGGCTGGCCGCTGGTCGGGATCGTGTGCGTCGTCGCGTTCCTGCTGGGCGCGGCGTACGCGACCATCGACATCAGCGACGTGTTCGGCCGCCTGCCGCTGCTCATCGGGACCGGATTCCTGGCCGCGTGCGCGCCGCTGACCACCCTGCTGCGCGGCGGCCCGCCCCCCGGCGGCGCCCTGGGTTTCGGGCGGATGGTGGTCGGCTATCTGACCTGCGTGACGGCATTCCTGATCGTGGGCGCGGCGGTCATGTACGCCGGGGCGAAAGTGTTCTTCCCCTGACCTTCACGCGCAGATATCGGCGGTGCGGCCGCCGCGGCCTTCAGCGACAACCGCTCGGGCACCGGCAGCACCGCGACCGCCAGCCGGCTCGGTCCCAGCGCGAGCACCAGGGTCTTGAAGATCTGCCCGGGCTCGACGCCCGCCAGCGCCGACATTTCGTCGACCGCCTCGTTGCCGTAGGCGTCGCTGCGGGGATCGTGGCGGTAGGCCAGCACCTCATGCTCGATGCCGGCGGCCACCAGAGCCGTGATTGCCGGGGTCGCCGCGCGTGCCACCGCGTCACCCTACAAGGACCCGGGAATGGTGCGGCCGGCCAAAACTGTTGGACACGTCAGCCTAGGATCGAGAGGAGAAATCTGGTGTCAACGGTGCTGCTGGAGCGTCCGGTGCTCGCACCGGAGCTGTTCGGTTTCACCGAATCTGAAGGAGTTGCGACGATTAGCGCTGGTCAGACTGATGGTCAACCGACGGGTTCGTCGGGGCCGGTCCGTTCCGACGAGACCGACGAGGAACTGACCGCGCGGTTCGAGCGCGACGCCATCCCGCTGCTCGACCAGCTCTACGGCGGCGCGCTGCGCATGACCCGCAACCCCGCCGACGCCGAGGACCTGCTGCAGGAAACCATGGTCAAGGCGTACGCCGGGTTCCGTTCGTTCCGGGAGGGCACCAACCTCAAGGCCTGGCTGTACCGCATCCTGACCAACACCTACATCAACAGCTACCGCAAGAAGCAGCGGCAACCCGCGGAGTACCCCACCGACGAGATCACCGACTGGCAGCTGGCCGCCAACGCCGAGCACACCTCGACGGGCCTGCGTTCGGCCGAGGTCGAGGCACTCGAGGCGCTGCCGGACACCGAGATCAAGGACGCGCTGCAGCAGCTGCCCGAGGAATTCCGGATGGCGGTGTACTACGCCGATGTCGAGGGGTTCCCCTACAAGGAGATCGCCGAGATCATGGATACCCCGATCGGGACCGTCATGTCCCGCCTGCACCGCGGCCGCAAGCAGCTGCGCGAACTGCTGGCCGACGTCGCCCGGGACCGGGGCTTCATCCGGGGCCAGGAGGTGTCGTCGTGAGTTCCGACGAAGCGCGTTGGAACCCGCCGGTAGGCCCCGTCGACCCCGAGCACCCCGAGTGCGCATCGGTGATCGCCGAGGTGTGGACCCTGCTCGACGGGGAATGCACCGAGGACACCCGCGCCAAACTTCGCCAGCACCTCGACGAATGCCCCACCTGCCTGCGGCACTACGGCGTCGAGGAGCGCATCAAGGCTCTGATCGCCACCAAGTGCAGCGGCGAGCGGGCCCCCGAGGGCCTGCGCCAGCGGCTGCGCATCGAGATCACCCGCACCACCATCATCCGCGGCTAGATGTCGGCTAGATGCCCGTGATTTCGGTGCAATAACCGTCGGTCAGCGACGGGTGGTGCACCGAAATCGCAAAAAAACCGCCCCGGCTCGTCGTGAGCTCGGGGCGGTCAACGGTGACGTGCTACTTGCAGCCGCCGGCGTTGGGACGCTTGCCGTGGTTGGCCTTGCTGTGCTTGCGGTCGCGCTTCTTACGGCCCCGTTTGGCCATGATCTACCTCCAGATTTTGCTGCGGATTGTCTCCAGTGTCTCATGCGCACGCCGCTGCTCCGTAATCAGCGGGTTGTGGTTCGATAGGACGGCAGTCCGGTGAGGGCTGGGGCAGAGACAAAGAGGTGGAAATGGCCGAGGATGTGCGCGCTGAGATCGTGGCCAGTGTGCTCGAGGTGGTCGTCCGGGAGGGCGACCCGATCAGCGAGGGCGACACCGTGGTTCTGCTCGAGTCCATGAAGATGGAGATCCCGGTGCTCGCCGAGGTCGCGGGCACGGTGACGAAGGTGGCCGTGGCGGTCGGTGATGTCATCCAGGCCGGTGACCTCATTGCCGTGATCGGCTAGTCGTGTCGACGCTCGGTGATCTGCTCGCCGAGCACACCATCCTGCCGGGCAACGCCGTCGACCACCTGCATGCGGTGGTCGGGGAGTGGCAACTGCTGGCGGACCTGTCCTTCGCCGACTACCTGATGTGGGTCCAGCGCGACGACGGCGCCCTGGTGTGTGTGGCGCAGTGCCGCCCGAACACCGCGCCGACGGTCCTGCTGTCCGACGCGGTGGGCACCTGCGCGGCGGCCTCGGAGCTGCCCCTGGTGACCGAGGCGTTCCGGTCGGGGGCGATCAAACGCGAGGAGGACCCGCACACCCGGTTGGGGCTGCGGCGCGCCGACCTCAAGGTCGAGGCCGTCCCGGTGCGCTACGACGCCGCGGTGGTCGCAGTGCTCACCCACCAGACCGCCTTGGCGTCGACACGCGAATCCTCACCGCTGGAACGCGCCTACCTGGACTGCGCCGGCGACCTGGCCCACATGATCTCCGAGGGCCGGTTCCCCAACGTCGGCGACCTGGCGATGTCGCGGTCCAGCCCCCGCGTCGGCGACGGTTTCATCCGTCTCGACGAGAACGGCGTCATCGTGTTCGCCAGCCCCAACGCGCTGTCGGCGTATCACCGGATGGGGCTGACATCCGAGCTCGAGGGCCACAACCTCGTCGCCATCACCCGTCCGCTGATCTCGGACCCGTTCGAGGCCCAGGAGCTGGCCGGCCACGTCCGGGACTCGCTGTCCGGCGGCTCCAGCATGCGCCTCGAGGTGGACGCCGGCGGCGCGGCGGTGCTGTTGCGCACACTGCCGCTGGTGGTCCACGGCCGGGCCGACGGCGCGGCGGTGCTGATCCGCGATGTCACTGAGGTCAAGCGGCGCGACCGGGCGCTGCTGTCCAAGGACGCCACCATCCGCGAGATCCACCACCGGGTGAAGAACAACCTGCAGACCGTCGCGGCTCTGCTGCGCCTGCAGGCCCGGCGCACCAACAACGCCGAGGGTCGCGAGGCGCTGATGGAATCGGTCCGACGGGTGTCCTCCATCGCGCTGGTGCACGACGCGCTGTCGATGTCGGTGGACGAGGAGGTCAACCTCGACGAGGTGATCGACCGGATCCTGCCGATCATGAACGACGTCGCGTCCGTCGACGCGCCGATCAAGATCAGCCGGGTGGGCGCGCTCGGGGTGCTCGACGCCGACCGGGCCACCGCGCTGATCATGGTGATCACCGAACTGGTGCAGAACGCCATCGAGCACGCCTTCGACCCCGTCGGTCGGCAGGGTTCGGTGGTGATCCGGTCGGAGCGCTCGGCGCGCTGGCTCGACGTCATCGTCCACGACGACGGCCGCGGGATGCCCGAGGGGTTCAGTCTGGAGAAATCCGACCGGCTCGGTTTGCAGATCGTTCGCACGCTGGTTGCCGCCGAGCTCGATGGTTCGCTGGGAATGCACGCCGCCGAGGGCGGCGGGACGGATGTGATGCTGCGGGTACCCATCGGTCGGCGCGCCAATACCCGTGTGCCGCAATAGTATCCGCTGCTGAAATCGTCGCTGGGTGAGGTTTTCGCCCATAGTTCCGCTGCGCGGCAACGGTGTTCGTTGTGTCGTTCCCGGATTTGCAATTCCAGCAATCGTCAATTCGGCTGGAGAAAAGTTGCCAAAGCTCGAGAAATTTTCTGAGCCGTAACCAGCATAGAGGCGTGAAGTGCATAAATAGTGGAGTTTTGTCGAGATACTTGAGCTGATTGGGTCAGCTAGTGTTAGCTGTACTACGATCGCATCACGGGTCGGGCAACCATAGTGACGAGAGTTGGAGGACACCGAATATGAGTGCAGCACGCCACGCGCGGCGCCGTAATCAAGAAGGACGCAAAGCTTCGGGGGCGCGTTCCGGTTTGCTGGCGCAGGTCACCGCCGGGGTCGCACTGGCGACGGCGCTCACCGCAGTCACCAGCCAGGCGGCTCCGCCCGCGCTCGTGGACAGGGACTCGCACGCGGGGGTCATCGACGCCGATGTGCAACTCGCGGCGGCTGTGTCTTCTACGTCACTCACGAACGTGCCGATCAACTTGCTGATCGACCTCATCAACGTGCCGAACAGTGAGGTCGAGGCCAACAACATGACCGCCACCGGATTCGTCTACGGCGGGCCGTGGCTGGTCACCAGCGCGTCGAACATCTGGGGGATCGATCCCGCCGACTACGCCCGCTTCTTCGGGGTGGCCGCCTCCGCGGTTCCCATCCCCGCGCTGTCCGGCGCCGACGACGACATGTACACCGGCAACGGCTTCGCCCAGCAGTTCGCGAAGTTCTTGGCGGCCGAGATGCCGGTCGATCCCGCGTGTGACGCCGACGGCTGCTTCCCCAACACCCCGGTCAGCCCCATCACCGGCTTCCGTGGCTTCGACCAGAACCTCTGGAATCTCATGATGCTCACCGGCGCCGTCGACATGCCGCTGATCCGCAATTTCTGGAAGGTCTCGCCGCTGGACATGATGAACGGCCACACCTTTGGCGCTGTCGAGAACTCCAGCGGCAAGGTCTACGACGGCCTGGGCATCACCGGAACCGTCGACGGTGCGGACGGCAAGAGCTACATGCCGTGGTCCAACACCACCTTCACGCTGGAGCCGACGGCACCGTTCGAGAACTACTTCGCGCACCTGCAGTCGGATCCGGCGGACAACCAGATCAAGATCCCGACCATCGAACAGGTCGGCCGGATGATGCAGACCTACACCGCGGGCATGGTCATCGCGTTCGACCCGATCACCCCGGGGAGCCCGATGTGCCCCAACTCGTGCGAGGGCATGTCGCAGGACGACGGCTTCCCGGCGCTCGTGCGCGCGATCAACACCGCCTGGCCCGGCAACACGACGCTCGAGCAGTGGCTGGCGTCCTACGACAACGGCACCGCCAATGTCCCGACACAGCACAACATCGACCGGAACATCGAGCTCTACCGGCGGGGTTCTGAGTTCTGGGACTTCAACGAGGCGCCGCTGTCCGACGAGTACGTGAACACCGGCTGGAACCCCAGCTCGATGGCCCCGACGTTCTACAACTTCTACAAGTCGATCGGCATCGACCCCGGCCCGCTCTACGGCGACAACTCGTCGACGGCCACCACCGCCGCCGAGACGGCGACGCAGACCGCGGAGTCCGACAAGTCGTCGGCTGCTTCGACGGACACGTCGATATCGGACGAGAAGTCCAGGGCGACTGCGGATTCGGACAAGACGGAATCGGCGTCGGCCGCGAAGGCCTCGGATTTGACCGCGGCCGACGAGGCCACCACCAAGTCCACCGGGACCGCCGCGAAAAAGGCGGCCAACGAAAGTGCTTCGGACACCAGCACTTCGGACGACGATAAGTCGGACAAGAGCAGCACGTCCAGCGACAAGTCGGCATCCTTGACGGCAAGTTCGGATCAGGACTCGGCCAAGACCAGCACGTCGAGCACCGGCAGCGGCGACGCGGGCTCGTCCGCGTCCAAGAGCTCGAGCGGGAGCAGCGACGCCGCTTGACCCTGCACACGAAGAACGGCCCCGGTGACATTCACCGGGGCCGTTCTCTTGATGCTCTTGGGTTCTAGACCCCGCTGCGCGCCCGGGTGCGAGCATTGCGGCGCTTGAGCGCACGGCGCTCGTCCTCGCTCATGCCGCCCCACACGCCGGCGTCCTGACCCGAATCAAGCGCCCAGGTCAGGCACTCGGTGGTCACGGGGCACCGGTTGCATACCAGCTTCGCGTCAGCGATCTGGGCGATGGCCGGGCCGCTGTTTCCCACCGGGAAGAACAGTTCCGGATCCTCGTCACGACAGACCGCCTTATGCCGCCAATCCATGGCTATTACTCCTATCTGGGCGCGCAGCAATGCACACCGGTTTTGTGTCTTCGGCTGTTAACGCGTGCACACAAATGTTTCTGCACTGTTGCGTACGATCGTTCCAGAGCCTGGACAGATGTCAATAGAACTTCGTTAACACGTGGGCAATGTCACTGACCGGATCCGTTACCGGAACTGCTTCCCAGTTGTACTAAGCTAAACCCAATTGTGCCCAAGATTGGCACGATATGCGTCATTACCGCAGGTCACGAAGGTTTCTGCGGGGGAGCAACAACGTCCAGCGCATCGGGTACCGACCGGAACGTCATCTCTTCGCGCAACCCGAGGTAATCCCCGTCGATCTGTGTCGCAATCGGCGTGTCGGAGGTGACCTGCAGCCAGGCGACGTCGTCGTCGCGCACCAGATGCGCCGCCTTGACCTTGCCCCGCTTCGACAACATCCGGCGCACCAGGCCCAGATTTCGCCAGACACTCATGCTCGTCGTGGCGAAGACCCCCAGCCCGGTTTCGAACTGGCAGTCCGGATTGGTGTAGACGGGCCGGGCATTGGCGTACGTCCATGGGCTCGCGTTCGACACGAAGACGAAATGCACACCGGGGACCGGGTCGCGATCGGGCAATCGCAGCGTCAGCGTCGGCTCCCGTCGCGCACTGCGCAGGACTGTCGGAATCGCCGAGCGGATGTAACGCGTTGCCGTCACGCCCTTCTGCCGGCGGCCGCGCTTTCGGTGGGCCTCGACGTTGGCCACCACCTCGCCGTCGACGCCCATGCCGGCGGTGAAGACGCCCCAGCGCTCACCGCAGTCCATCAGCCCGATCCGTCGCCAGGTGTGCGTCTGGCGGTACTCACCGAGCAGGTCGATCAGCTGGTTCGTCGCGTCGATCGGGTCGTGCGGGATGCCCAGGGAGCGCGCGAACACGTTGGCCGAACCGCCCGGCACCACCGCCACGGCCGGCACATTCCGGGCCGCCAGCCGCCCCGGCGGCCCCAACAGGCCGTTGACCACCTCGTTGACCGTGCCGTCGCCGCCGTGCACGATCACCACGTCGACGCCGTCGTGGGCGGCCTGCTGGGCGATCTCGATGGCATGGCCGCGATGGTCGGTACGCGCCACCGTCAGCTCGACCCGGCTCTCCAGTGCGTGGGCCAACAGCGCCAACCCGGACGCCGAGGTCGAGGTGGCATTCGGGTTGACGATCAGCACGGCGCGCACAAGGTCCCAGCCTAGATGAATGATTCCCAGGGGTCAGTGGTCGTAGGCGGTCAGTGATCGTTTGATGGTGGCGCCGAGGTGGTCGTTGTGCCAGATTGCAGCGGTCAGGGCCAGGATGCGTTGCGCGACGCGGGCGCA
>Ga0209023_10000211_pt1 | contig 100468 bp, 98 predicted proteins | sample LakOneMetagenome_FD_187468 | JGI IMG/M metagenome (GOLD analysis project Ga0209023, IMG submission 187468) | Freshwater and sediment microbial communities from Lake Erie, Canada (SPAdes) (version 2) | ecosystem: Environmental > Aquatic > Freshwater > Lentic | place: Lake Erie, Canada...
TGTGCGGGATCACCTGCACGGTCTTGCCGAGGTACTCGCCGCGGCGTTCCTTGCGGATCACCGATTCGTAGATCTGGCCGGTGGTGAAGTTGTTCACCTTTTTCATGCGGGTGCTGATGAAGCGCTCGTAGTGGCCGAGGTCGAGATCGGTCTCGGCGCCATCATCGGTGACGAACACTTCGCCGTGCTGCATGGGGCTCATGGTGCCCGGATCGACGTTGATGTACGGATCGAGCTTGAGCATGGTGACTTTGAGGCCGCGCGATTCGAGGATCGCGGCGAGAGAGGCGGCGGCAATCCCTTTACCAAGGGAAGACACGACGCCGCCGGTGACGAAGACAAATTTGGTCATTGCAGATGGTGCCGAACGGCACGTGCGGGAAATTGAAATTATACCTTAAACAGGCAAATACTTCCGCAAAACAAGGCAAAAAGGTTGCAAAAGGGGGCTGGAGGCGGGGAAAGCCGTGGGACTATTACAAGATGAATTACGGCCGATTGCACCAAAATATGCACGCTTTTCACTCTGGCAGGCAAACGCGCAACCATCGCGCATTTTTTCGGACCGGGTAGCTATTGTTACAATAGACCCTCCCCGGCCAGAGCCCCTTTCACATCTACAACAATGAAAAAGACTTACGTTACCTTGCTTGCGCTGTTTTCCCTGCTGATCGGTTCCGCACGCGCCGCGGAGCAGATTGGTTCGGTCGACGCTTTTATCAACGGCTTAGTTCAAATCAGTCATGTGAAATGCGCGGAGAACCCTGGGGCGCTCGCCGACGATTACCGGAAGAAGGGAGACTTGCTCACCGCATACCAGGTCGCACAAGCGGACAAGGCAATTTGTCAGTGTATTCCCGGCCGCCTGAAGGCCTTGCAGACCCGGCTATCCAAAGCGGAGCGCGCCAAGAAGGTCTCGGAAAGCGCCTTTGCAACCCAGTATTTCATGAGCGAGCGAAACGTCTGTTTGGGAGAACAATTGCAGTCCACGTTTGCAGGCGCCTGCGCTGAGCGTTATGCCAAGCTGGTGCCCGATGGTGCGAAATTTTGTTCGTGCATGAGCGATATCACCGCCGGGTTATCGGGTGCCCAGGCCGCGCAAATCGGCAATGAAATGGCAGACTACCTCTCGCTCGCCGCTGCAGCGAAAGAAACTGGCAAGCCGCCGCCCGCGCCGACGCCCATACTAAAAAGCTTCATGGATACGCAACAAAGCTGCGCGCAGCCCTAGCGATCTGAACGACGTTCACGCATTTCCTCTACGCTCGAAGCACGATCCAAGTCCACTTCCTGAACGACCTGCCAAGGTTTGCGGCACGCCATCCGGCGCCGTTCAGTGCACTTGGGCCGGCATGACGTGCTCTGCATGAATGGTCAGCCGCATTTCAATAGAAATAATTCGTCGACCGGCGACTGACTGCCTGCGATTCGAAAATGGCGAGCGCGTCTTAACCGACGCCCTCTCCCGCAAGCCGTGACGGTGTGCCCGGCACCGCGAAATGCTGCCACGCGCGGCGCAGCTGGGTATCGGAACTGAAGCCGGCCGCCGCTGCCGCTTCCGTGACGCTGTCGCCCGAGGCCAGCGCCGTCTGGGCCACGGCCAGCCGGATCCGGCGCAGGTACTGCAGCGGCGCGATCTGCGCGTACTCCAAAAACAGGCGCGTCAGGTGGCGCGGCGAAGTATGCGCCACGGCGGCCATGGCGGGCACCGACCATGCGGTTTGCGGCGACTGGCTCACCGCGTCCTGCACCCGGTGCAGGGCCGGATGGATGTGGTTGCGGTAGGCCAGAAACGGCGACAGTTCCGGGTCGTGCGGGCCGCGCCGCAGCGCCACCACCATGATCTGCGCCACCTGGGCCGCCAGCGCCGGGCCGCAGATCGCCTCGATGCGATGCAGGATCAGATCCAGTCCGGTCGTCACGCCCGCGCTGCTGTAGACGGGACTGTCTTCCACGAACACGCGGTTGCGCACCACGTCGCAATTCGGCGCCACGCGCTGCAATTCGTCCAGGTGATGGTGATGGGTGGTGGCGCTGCGCCCTGTCAGCAAGCCCGCATGGGCGGCCAGGACGGCGCCGGCGCAAATGGTGATCAGCTCGAGCCTGCCCGGCGCCAGCTGCAAGGGGCGCAGCCAGTCGAGCAAGGCACGCGTGTCCGGCGCGTCGACACCGATGCGCGTATCAGCGTGGCCGACCAGCACCACCCAGCTGGCGTGCGGCGCCAGCGTGGCGGGCAGCGCTTCGAGACCGGCCAGCTGCACTCCGACCGACGACATCGACTCGGGACGCGGCGCGGCAAAGCGCAGCTTGAATGGCGCCGGCCTTCCGTGCTGGCGCAATAGCTTATTCGCGATGCGCAGCGCTTCGGCTGGCCCCGCCCAATCGAGGATCAGGCTCCCGGGCAGCAGCAAGAACAGCACGTCGATCATGCGGCGCGCGCTAGTGCTTGTTCGACCGTGCACAGGGTGGCGAAGCGGCCGCTCAGCACCGTGGCGGTTCGCGCTTTGATCTCGGCCGCAGTCAAGGGGCTGCCGTCCGGCTGCACCATGTCATAGGTGTGGGTGGCATCGGTGACGTAGTCGATCTGCCAGCCCAGGTCGGACGCATGGCGGGTGGTCGTCTCGCAGCACTGCTCGGTGCGGATGCCGCTGATGATCAGACGGCCGATGCCCTGTTCCGTGAGCCAGACGTCCAGGCCGGTGCCGACCAGCGCACTGTGGCGCCGCTTGATCATGCTGGCGGCAGGCGTGTAGTCGCGCAGGCCGCGCAGCGGCGCCACGTGGCCCGACTCCAGTGCGAACGGGTTGTCGGCCTGCGCCGGACCGTCCGCGTGCAGGATACGGACGATGGGAACGCCGCGCTCCTCGCTGCCGGCGATCAGGGCGTTCTGGGCTTGCAGATAGGCGGCCATGCCGGTTTCGGTGGAGTACGGGCGGTGGCGGAACGATTCCTGGACATCGATCACAATCAGACACGTTTTCATGGGAGGCTTCCTTGGGGTGGTGAAGTATCAGCCTCTATCTTGCTGCCATCGGAAGACCTTTGCCACTCGTTCGCGGACCAGTTTCGATCATTTTAGGACATTCTATCGCAGTGTCTTACGGCTCACTGAAATGGTGCTCGCGCAGCCATGCCTCCATTTTTTCCCAGTAGCCGGCCGACGCTGTGGTCAACACAGGAAACTCGTTGTTATTGCCGGTCTTGGTTTCGAGGAAGGCGTGCCCCGCATCGGGCAGACGCACCACCGTGAAGTCCTGGTTGCCGGAGGCTTGGCGCGCCGCTTCCAGGCGCCTGGCGGTGTCCGCGCTCGGCACGTTGTGATCGCGCTCGCCCAGGAACCATAGCACCGGCACCGTCACTTTCGCCAGCGTTTCGGCGGGATCGTAGCCGGCATTGAGCACGCTCCAGCCGCGGCCCCAGCCCGCCTCGCTCATGTGCACCGCCCAGGCCGCGTTGGCCCAGGGACGGGCCTTGAGCGGGGCCGACAGCGCGCTGAACTGCGTCCACGGCATGCCCGCGTTGTCAAACAGGCGGCCGCTGCCCTCTTCCGCTTCTTTGGCGTCGGCCTCGGTGAAGCCGGCGTCGCGCACGCTCCAGCCGATTTCATGGACCATGGTGTCGCGCACCGTGCTGGCCGAACCGGCGCGCACGATCACGTAGGCGATGTCCTTCGATTTGGCCGCCATCAGCGGTCCGGTCCAGCCGCCCTGGCTGGAGCCGTGCACGCCGATGCGCTTGGGATCGATGTCGGATCGCTGCTTGAGCATGGCCACGCCGGCCAGCCAGTCGTCGGCGATGGTGGCCAGGCTGGCTTTGGTCCAGTCGCCGTCGGAGGCGCCGGCGCCGCGCTTGTCGAGCGAGAGCACGGCAATCCCCTGGCGCACGAAGAAGGTGTTCCATGCGCCCACGTTGCGCGTGGCGGGACCGGAGCCGTGTGCGAACACGATGGCCGGATGCGGGCCAGGCGTGCGCGGCACCAGCAATGTGCCCTTGAGCGTCACGTCGCCGTTGACGACGGTGACGTCTTCGACCCGGTGCGGGGCGATCTTTTTCGCCAGCACGGTCTTGCTGTTCTCGGTCCAGCGCAGGGCCGTGACGACGCCCTCCTTGTCCTTGACGAACTCGGCGCGGATGGCGGCGGGCCAAGGCACGCCGATCGACGGCCCCGAAACGAAGCGCGTGGCAGACAAGCCCAGCAGCGGCCCCATGCGGCGCGTTTTGCTGTCGAGGAAGGCGAGCTGGCCGCCCAGTTCGTCCATGGGGCCCATGTCGACGATGCGATCGGGCGCCAGCCGGTAGCTGCCGGCCAGGCTGCGGATCAGCGCTTGCGGCGCGGGCTGCAGGGCGACCAGCTCGAACTTGCCGTTGTGCGCGCCCTGGCGCACGGTGCCGCGCACGCCCTTGGCGTCGCGCTTGCCGTCGAAGGTGAACAGATCGGGCCCGCCCTGCAGCGCAAAGTGGACGGCGCTTTTGCCGAGGCTGAAGTCCTTGAGCGGAATGTCGCGCGCGCCCTTGGACGGCACATCCATGCCCGATGCCGCATCCGGTCCACCGGCGCGTTCGTGCAAAACGATGACGGTCGATTGACCGTCTATACTGAACTGGCCGACCCACTGCGTTTCGGGAACCGGTTCCTGGGCCAGCGCCAGCGTGCTCGATGCGAGCAGGCACAGGGCGGCGAGAGTGTTTGTCTGAGTCATGCTGGTGATCCTCTTTTCTTTACCAGGCGCTACTTTAGTAAATACCGTGTCAATCTTCCGGCCCCGTGCGATGGATTGCATTATTTGAGGAATGAAATGCAATCCGGACATTGGTTGCGTGAAGCAGCGAACAGACCTGTCCGGTGCGCGCCCTCATGCTGTCACTTTTACCAAGGGAGGTCAAAATGTCCTACGAAGAACGCGATGCCTACGGCATGTATGTCGACCATGGCCACAAAGGCCCCGGCCCGGAACTGATGGGCGCCGATACCCTGATTGGGGACCACGTCCACAATCTGCAGAATGAGCACCTGGGTGAAATCAAGGAAATCATGCTGGACATGCGTACCGGCAAGATCGCCTATGCCGTGATGTCGAGCGGCGGTGTGCTCGGGATCGGCGGCAAGCTGTTTGCCGTGCCCTGGGAAGCGCTCAAGCTCGACACGGCCAATAAACAGTTCCGCATGGATATGGACAAGGAACGCATCGAGAATGCGCCCGGCTTCGATACCGACCACTGGCCCGACATGGCCAATCCGCAGTGGAAGAGCCAGATTCACAGCTACTACGGCACCCCGGCGATCTAAGCTGCAGCTTTCGCGACGCTATGCCCGTTAAAAACATTGATGATTATGTCGTCGAATTTGTGGGCGAATTGCTGGAAGGCAGCGGGCAATGGGGGGCGTTCGTCGCCATTTCGGCGCCCTCGCATAATCCGATGCATATGACGGTGGTGTATGCGAAGCACCGGGTGGCGCCGGAGGTGACGTTCGCGGATCAGCACCTGGCCGAGGCGGAGGCGGAGCGGGCCGCGTCGGCCATTCTGGACGAACTGCGCGCGAAGTAAGCAATCAATCGCGAGTTCGTCCTCGCGGAGGCGGGGACCCATTGCGCCCGAGCAGTGCAGTACTGCATGCGTGCCATGGGTCCCCGCCTTCGCGAGGACGACGTGGTATCAGCAGAAGTTGCGGCTGGTCGTGTCCAGCCGTCCCAGCAACGCCGACATATCGACCAGCCGCTTGGCCACCAGGTGCCGCACCTCGCCCTGGCGCTGCCACACGCCGTACACGCCCAAGAGGGCCGCGCCCAGCACTTCCTTGCGCTGCTGCTCGACCAGGGTCGGCCACACGATCACATTCACATTGCCCGTCTCGTCTTCCAGCGTCATGAACAGCACGCCCTTGGCGGTGCCGGGCCGCTGGCGCACGGTGACGATGCCGCAGGCGCGCGCCAGCTGGCCATCCTTGTAGTCGTTGAGGGTAGACGCCGGCAAAAAGCGGTTCGCCAGCAGCCGTTTGCGCAGCAGCGCCAGCGGATGGCGGCCCAGCGTCAAACCCTGGGCCCGGTAGTCGCCCACGATATCCTCGCCTTCGCTGGGCGCCGTCAGCACGGGCGCTTCTTCGTCGGGCGAGGTGGGGCGCAGCAAATCCTTGTCCGGCACCGCGCCCACCGCCTGCCACAAGGCCTGGCGCCGGTGCCCCGCCAGCGAGGCGAGCGCGTTGGCGCCGGCCAGCACCTGCAGATCGTGGCGGTCGAGCTGGGCGCGGCGCGCCAGGTCGGAGACGCTGTCGAAAGCGCGGATGGCGCGTGCATCCTCGATCCGCGCCGCCGCTTCGGCGCGCATGCCGCGCAGCAGCGACAAGCCCAGACGTACCGCCGGCTGCGCCGCGCCGGATGGTTCGAGCGCCGAATCCCAGCCGCTGACGGCGATGTCGGTGGCGCGCACGTCGATGCCGTGGCGCTGCGCATCCTGGACCAGCGCCGACGGGCTGTAGAAGCCCATCGGCTGGCTGTTGAGCAGCGCGCACAGGAAGGCGGCCGGTTCGTGGCACTTGAGCCAGGAACTGGCGTAGGCCAGCAGCGCGAAGCTGGCCGCGTGCGACTCGGGAAAACCGTATTCGCCGAAGCCCTGGATCTGGCTGAAAATCGATTCGGCGAAGTCCAGCTCGTAGCCGCGTTCGAGCATGCCGCTGACGATGCGGCCGTAGTACTTCTCCATGCCGCCCTTGCGCTTCCAGGCCGCCATCGCGCGCCGCAGCGCGTCCGCTTCGCCGGGCGTGAAGCCGGCCGCGATCATCGCCACCTGCATCACCTGCTCCTGGAAGATGGGGATGCCGAGCGTGCGTTCGAGCGCCGCCTTGAGTTCCTCTTTCGGATAGACCGGCTCCTCCAGCCCCTGGCGCCGGCGCAGATAGGGATGGACCATGCCGCCCTGGATCGGGCCCGGGCGCACCACGGCCACCTCGATCACCAGGTCGTAGAAGGTGCGCGGTAGCATGCGCGGCAACATGCTCATTTGGGCGCGCGATTCGATCTGGAACACGCCGATGGTGTCGGCCTTGCAGATCATGTCGTAGGTGGCCGGGTCTTCGGGCGGGATGTCCTGCATCGAGAACACCGTGCCGCGCTGCTGGCTGACCAGATCGAGCGTGCGGCGCAGGGCCGACAGCATGCCCAGCGCCAGCACGTCGACCTTGAGCAGGCCCAGTTCTTCGAGGTCGTCCTTGTCCCACTGAATCACGCTGCGGTCAAGCATGGTGGCGTTCTCGATCGGCACCAGGCGCGACAGCTTGCCCTGCGCGATCACGAAGCCGCCCGGGTGCTGCGACAGGTGGCGCGGAAAGCCGAGCAGGCGCTGGGCCAGCGTGGCCCACTGCTGCGCCAAGCTTGAGGCGGGATCGAGGCCGCATTCGGCCAGGCGGTTGACCAGGTCTTCCTTGCTGTCGAACCAGTGGTGGGTCTTGGCGACCTTTTCGACGATGGCCAGGTCGATGCCGAGCGCTTTTCCCGAGTCGCGCAGCGCGCTCTTGGGGCGGTAGCTGATGACGACGGCGGCCAGCGCCGCGCGGTCGCGCCCGTACTTGTTGTAGATGTACTGGATGACCTCTTCGCGCCGCTGGTGTTCGAAATCGACGTCGATGTCGGGCGGCTCGTCGCGCTCCTTGGAGATGAAGCGCTCGAACAGCAGGTTGCCGCGGCCGGGATCGACTTCGGTGATGGCCAGGCAGTAGCAGACGGCCGAATTGGCGGCCGAGCCGCGCCCCTGGCACAGGATGCCGGACGAACGGGCGAAGCGCACGATGTCGTACACGGTCAGAAAATACGGCTCGTAGCGCAGGTCGGCGATGAGCGCCAGCTCGTGTTCGATCTGGCCCTGCACCCGGGCCGGGATCCCGAGCGGGAAGCGCTGATGGGCGCCGATGTAGGTTTCCTTGCGCAGGTAGCCGCTGGCCGTTTCGCCAGGCGGCACCAGCTCGTCGGGATATTCGTAGCGCAGCTCATTCAGGGAAAAGGTGCACAGGCGCGCGATGCGCACCGTTTCGGCCAGCGCCTCGGGCCCGTAGATATTGGCCAGGCGCAGGCGCGCGCGCAGGTGCTGCTCGGCGTTTTGCGACAGGGCGTAACCGCACTCGCCCACCGCTTTGCCGATACGGACCGCGCACAGCGTGTCGTGCAGCGGCTTGCGCGAGCGCACGTGCATGCACACGTGGCCGAGGGCGGCGATCGGCAAGCCATGCTGCCACGCGACTTCTTCCACGCCGGCGCGGTGGGCGTCGTCGAAGGCGCGGTGCAGCAGATTGAGGCCGATCCAGGCACGTCCCGGAAAGGTGGCGCCGAGCCACGCGGCCTGCGCGTGCAGGCGGTCGACGTCGGCCCGGTCCATGCCGGGATAGGCCGGCAGCAGGATGGCCAGGCAGTCGGGCAACTGGCGCAGGTGGGCCTGGGCAGGCGCATCGAGGTCGGACGGCATCAGGCGGTAGAAGCCTTTCTCGCTGCGGGTGCGCGCCAGCGTGATCAGCTCGGACAGGTTGCCGTAACCGTTGCGGTTTTGCGCCAGCAGGATCAGGGACAGGGCCGGGGTGCCGTCCGCGTGGGTCAGGTGGAAATGGGCGCCGATGATGAGCGGCAGCGCTGCCTTTTTGGCCTCGGCGTGGGCGCGCACCACGCCGGCCAGCGAGCATTCGTCGGTGATGGCCAGGGCCGCGTAGCCGAGCTGCGCCGCGCGCGCGACCAATTCCTCGGCGTGCGAGGCGCCGTGCAGGAAGGAGAAATTGGTCAGACAGAACAGCTCGGCATAGTCGGGCAGGCTCTGGGCCGGGAACACGGAAGACATACGGAAACGCTACAATGAAGGAGAGAAATAGTACTGTATAAACATACAGTATAGACCATCCCGGAACAAGAACAGGAAAATCGCATGCAAGTACAGGAATTACGCTGTTTCGGCGCCAGCGCGGGCAAGGGCAATGTGGCCATCGTGGTCGAGGACGGACCGGCCGCGCCGGCAGAACGGCAAGCCTTCGCTGCCGCCCAATCCTGCGGCGCCACCGTGTTTCTCGAGCACGGGGCGACGGTGACGGCCGATTTCTACTATCCCCACGCGCGCAGCCCCTTGTGCCTGCACGCGACGCTGGCCGCGGCGCACGTGCTGCTCGAGCGCGGCGGCCCGGCGCAGCTGACGACGGCCATGCGCGGCCAGACCGTGCACCTGCTGCGCACGGCGCAGGGCACTTTTGCCGGCGTGGCCAGGCAGGCGGTGGCGCCGCTGGGCATCGATGCCGGCCTGCCGGCGCAGCTGCTGGGCGAGCCGGCGCTGGTGCTGGCGTCGGCTCCGTTGCTCGCTTCGGTGGGCAGTCCCAAACTGCTGATCGAAGTGACGACCCCGGACGTGCTGCGGGCCCTGCGCCCGCCGCTGGAGCGCATTGTCGACTGGAGCCGGGCGCACGGCGTGAACGGGTGCTACGTGTATTGCCGCGTGGGCGAGGATGCCTACGAAGGACGCAATTTCAACCACCTCGATCCGGCCAAGGAAGACCTGGCCACCGGGGTGGCGGCCGGCGCGCTCAGTGCCTGGCTGGGGCGGGCGCTGACCGTGTACCAGGGGGCGCCCCTTGGCAACCCCTGCAAGATTCTCACGCGCATCGAAGGCGACACGATTTTTGTGGGTGGTGCGACTGAATTGATTGTTGATTAATTAAGTTTTGTATAATACCCGCCGCCACAATCTAACCTCTTGGAAAAACAATGAAATTCGTCAAAGTATTACTGCTGGTGGGCATGCTGTTGTCGGGCGCAGGCGCGCGTGCGGCCGATGATCCGGCCGCGCATCTGAAAGCGGTCACCGATCTGATGGCGGCGATGCAGAGCGAAAAAATGATGCGTACGATCACCGGCACCAGCGGTTTCCCCAGCGAAGACAAACGCACGCTCGCGTTTGCCAAGCTGGCCAAGATCAAACCGGCCGAGATTTACCAGCGCCTCGGGCAGCAGGTGCGCCCGCACATCAGCATGGCCACCGCGCTTGAAATGACGCACTTTTACAGCACCCAGTATGGCCAGAAAGTGCTGTACTCGACGTATAACAGCGGCGCGACCTTTGGCGGGCGCGGCGCACCGGTGCCCTCCGCGGCCGAGCGCAAAGACATGAGCCGGCCCGCCTTCATCAAAGCCAAAAAAGAATTCGACGCAGCCGATCCGGCAATCCGCCACGAAGGCTTCCTGCTATTGCAGGCCATCAACCGCAATTGATGTTCCGGCGTTGTTGAACAACCCCGCCACACGGGCGGCCATGATGTCGATCATGACGTTGCAGTAGCGCCGGTCGCGCGGCCCGGCGCGGCCTGCCTTGACGCGCCCGCCGCCGCCGAGCTTGTCGCTGAGGTCGGGCTGGTCGGCGCGCACCAGATCGTCGCGATAGAGAATGGCGCGGCGCACGGCGCCTGCGTCCGCGGCTTCGCCCTGCCAACCAACGGTTGGCGCCGGCTTGCCCGCAGCGGCCAGCGCCTCGCGTTCGGCGATGGCGGCCACGCTCTCCATGGACAGGCCAGTGGCGTCGACGCCGCGCCGGTGCTTGCCGCGGGGCGTGCGGCGCAGAATATGGCGGCGCGTATCGGCCAGGTGCCAGCGAAAGTCGCCCGGCGCGCGGATCCATAGCTCGCGCCAGGCATTGCGCACAGTCCCGGTGATGTGCAACAGCAGCTGGCGCGGCGAATACGCCTTGCCTTGGAAAATGATCTGGTCGCCGCGCACCTCGGCATGCCAGGTGTGGCGCCGGTATTCGAAACGCAGGCAGGTGCCGGCCGGCAGAAACAGGCTTTTCCATTGATAGCCGCGCGCGGCCTCTTGCGCGGCCTGCGGATCGTCGCACGCAGCTTTGACCAGCCACGCCTGCAAGGCTTCTTCCACCACCGCATCGAGCATGCGCCCGTCGCCGCGCGCTTGCTGCATGCGCAACACGGCGTCGCGGGTGGTGGGGGTGATCTGGACCTTCGTATACACGAACATGCTCGCCTCCTTCGGTTCCTTGTTTGACACCGCCCCCGTCGGTGGGTTCGGCGCCGGCGGCGGCAACGCGCTAAACGAGCAAAAACGTGTATACGGGCGGTGAGCGCACGCGCCCCGCACGGGTCCCCGACTTGTCTGGAAAAAACCGCGCGCGCGAGGATGAACGTGATGACGGCCGCCGACCGCGCTGCCGGCGCGCGCGTGGCCGATGCCAAGCGCCGCTTCAGGCAGTTGGCCCAGCCATCAAGAAAGGATCAGTGTGCGGGGAAACGGATGGCCACGCGCAGACCGCCCAGGCGGTCCGAGCTGTCCAGCGTGAGCTGGGCGCCATGGCGTTCGGTGATGGCCTTGATGATCGCCAGTCCCAGGCCGCTGCCGCCGGCTTCGCTGCCGGCGATGCGGTAGAAGCGGTCGAACACACGTTCGCGTTCTTCGGCCGGAATACCGGGACCGCTGTCTTCGACCACCAGCAGCGCGCCGCCGCCGTCGGCGCGCACCGACACGTCGACCGTGCCGCCGACGGGCGTGTATTTGATCGCATTGTCGGCCAGGTTGCGCATCAGGATCATGAGGGCATCGGCCTGTCCCTTGACGTTCACCTCGTCCGCGCGCTGCACGCCGAGATCGATCCCCTTGGCCTGGGCCGCGCCGCTCATGTCGGCCACGGCGCGCCGCGCCAGGTCGGCCAGGCTGACCTGGCTGGCGGCCGCGCCGCTGGCGTCGCTCGCTTCCTGGCGCGCCAGCACCAGCAATTGTTCGACCAGGCGCGTGGCGCGCTCGATGCCGGCGGTCAGGCGGCCCACGGCCACGCCGCGCGCTTCATCGGATTCGGCCCGCTCCAGGCTCAGTGCCTGCAGCTTGAGCGCGGCCAGCGGCGTACGCAATTCATGCGCAGCGTCGGCCACGAAATGCTGCTGGGCGTCGAAGGCGGTCTTGACACGCCCGAACAGCAAATTGAGTTCCTGGACGAGCGGCAGCACTTCGTCCGGCAGCCCCGCTTCCGACACCGGCGACAGATCGTCGGCCTGGCGCGCGGCGACCTGCTTGCGCACCCGCGCCACCGGCTTGAGCGAGCCGCTCACCACCAGCCACACGACGAGCATCAGGATCGGCATCATCACCGCGATCGGGCCCACCGTGCGCAGCGCCATGTTGCCGGCCATGTTGCGCCGCACCGCCATGTCCTGCGCCACCTGCAAGGTCTGGGTCGGGGTCTGGATCGAGAACACGCGATAGGTGGTGTTGTTCTCGTTGACGTTGGAAAAACCGAGCACGGCGTGCTGCGGCAAGCGCGCGCTGGAGATGGTGCGGAAGGTCTGCACCCCGTCCGGGGTCCACACCTGCACCAGCAGCTCGTTGTTCTCGGTCTGCAGCGCCTGGCCGTCGCGCAGGTCGGTGTTCGACAGCGGCGTGCCCGAACGCAGGGCCAGCGCCATCTGCTGCATGTGGTAGTCGAAGATCTGGTCGGCGTTGGCCAGCGCGGTGCGGTAGGCGATCGAGGCCTGCACCACGGCGGCGATGCTGATCGCCGCCAGCAGGAACCACAGCAGGCGCCCGCGCAGGGAGTGCGTGACCATCATGGGCGCGGCACCATGTAGCCCACGCCGCGCACGTTCTGGATCAATTCGCTGCCCAGCTTTTTACGCAGGCCGTGGATGTAAACTTCGACCGCATTGCTGGACACTTCGTCGCGCCAGCTGTACAGCTTTTCTTCGAGCTGGGCGCGCGAGAGCACGGCGCCGGGGCGGGCGATCAGCGCTTCGAGCACGGCCCATTCGCGCGCCGACAAAATGACGACGGCGCCGTCGACCTGCACTTCGCGGGTGGCCGGATTGATGGCGATGTTCTTGTATTCGAAGATCGGTTCGGCGCGCCCGGCCGCGCGCCGCAGCAGCGCGCGCAGGCGCGCCAGCAGCTCGTCGAGATCATAAGGTTTGAGCACGTAGTCGTCGGCGCCGGCGTCCAGCCCGGCGATGCGCTGGCCCACCGCGTCGCGCGCGGTGGCGATCAGCACCGGCGTTCTGTCCTTGCGGCTGCGCATCGCGCGCAGCACGTCCAGGCCATCGAGGCGGGGCAAGCCCAGGTCGAGGATCACCAGGTCGTAGCTTTGCGACTGGCGCAGGGCCGTGTCGGCCATTTCGCCATCCTTGACCCAGTCGACGGCGTAGTGCTCGGCCCTGAGCAGGTCGAGCACCACTTCGCCGATCATCGTATCGTCTTCTACCAGCAGCAAACGCATGGTGCCCCTAAGCTCATGTCACCCGATCCGTACCGGGATGAAGATTTTGTCCGCGCCGCGCTGGATCAGCAAAGCGACCGACTTGTTGGACTTGCCGACCACGTCGCGCACCTGCTCGACGGTGGTGACGGCGCGTCCATTGATCGACAATAGCACGTCGCCCGGCTGCACCCCGGCATTGGCGGCGGCGCCGCCCGCGTCTTCGATCACCAGGCCGGCAGCGATGCCCGACTGGCGCTTCTCGTTCGGGTCGAGCGGACGCAGGGCCAGGCCCAGGCGCGAACTGGTGTCCGGACCGGACGCGTCGTCGCGCTCGGCCTTGGCCACCTTGTCGTCGGCGTTACCGAGGCGCGCTTCGATGCGCACGGTCTTGCCTTCGCGCCAGACGTCGAGCGCCACCTTGTCGCCCGGCTTGGCCAGGCTGAGCATGGCCGGCAGGTCGCCCGAGGCGATGATGGGCTGGCCATCGAGCTTGCGGATCACGTCGCCCGATTTCAAGCCCGCCTTGTCGGCAGCGCCGCCCTTTTCCACGTTCGACACCAGCGCCCCTTCGGGCGACTCGAGCTTGAACGAGTCGGCGAAGCCCTGGTTCACTTCCTGCACGGTCACCCCGAGCCTGGCGTGCTGCACCTTGCCGGTGGCGAGGATCTGGTCCTTGATGCGGAAAGCGACGTCGATCGGAATGGCGAACGAGAGGCCCATGTAGCCGCCGGTCTGCGAGTAAATCTGCGAATTGATGCCGATCACTTCGCCCTTGGTGTTGAACAGCGGCCCGCCCGAGTTGCCGGGATTGACGGCGACGTCGGTCTGGATGAAGGGCACCTGGGTTTCGTCCGGCAGCGAGCGCCCCTTGGCGCTGACCACACCGGCCGTGACCGTGCTTTCCAGGCCAAACGGCGAACCGATGGCCAGCACCCATTCACCGACCTTCAGGTCGCGCGAACTGCCGACCGGCACCGTGGGCAGGTTCTTGGCGTCGATCTTGAGGACCGCCACATCGGTCTTGGGGTCGGAGCCGAGCACACGGGCGCGGAATTCGCGCCGGTCGTTGAGCTTGACGGTGACTTCCTTGGCGTCGCGCACCACGTGCGCATTGGTCAGGATGGTGCCGTCCGGGCTGATGATGAACCCGGAGCCGGCGCCAAAAACGGTCTTGTCGCGTTGCTGCCCGCGGGGATTCTGCGGACCCTGGAAGCGACGGAAAAATTCAAAGAAGGGATCGTCCTCGTCAAACTGCGGCCCGCTCTGGGCGCTGGCCTTGACGCTGCCGATGACGCGGATATTGACCACGGCCGGGCCGTTGCGGGCCACGATGGTGGTGAAGTCGGGCAGCGTGACGCCGGCGGCGACCGGGGCCGGCGCGGCGGCGGCCGGTGCGGCGGCCATCGCCATGGCGGGAACGGCGGCCTGCGCGGGCAGCGCGACGGCGTTGTTATGGTTGACCGTTAACGCACCAACCGCCCCGCCGATGGCGCCGGCGGCGGCAAGGGCGAGCGTGAGTCGCTTAGCGGTGATGGCAGTGATGGCACCTTCGTTATGCATGACTTACTCCTGGATGGAATGGTTGTTCAACGATTTGAATGATGCAGCAGCAGACTTAGGGATACCTTAATAATCGGGCACCGGCGCCACGGCCGTGCCGCACGTGGAACGGGGCGCCCCGTACAGCGGGCGCCCCGTCATCCTTCCGGCCTGAACCTTATGCGGCCTGGCGCTGCTCCAGGGCCTGCACATTGCTCTCGCTACCGTCAATGACGATCTTGCGCGGCTTGAGCGCCTCGGGCACTTCGCGCACCAGCTCGATGGTCAGCATGCCGTTGTCGAACGAGGCCGTGGTGACCTTGACGTGGTTGGCGAGCTGGAAGCGCTGCTCGAAGTCGCGCGCGGCGATGCCGCGGTGCAGATAGGTGCGCTGCTGCTCTTCCTTCTGCTTGCGGCCCGTGACATGCAGACTGTCACGCTCGGCAATGATCTCGACTTCCGAACGGTCGAAGCCGGCAAGCGCCATCACGATGCGGTACTTGTCTTCGCTGACCAGTTCGATGTTGTACGGTGGATAGCTAGGCTGGCTGTCGGCGCGCTGCGATTCCAGCATGTTGGCCAGACGGTCGAAGCCGATAGCGGAACGATAGAGAGGAGTAAGGTCGAATGTACGCATGATAAGTATCCTTTTGAAAGTTAAGCGATAAGTTGACGGACCTCCGTGGAGCATCCGTTGAGTCGAATCTAAGGTCGCCCTGCCACCGTTTCAAGGCCTTGAAAAATACGATTTTTTGCCCAATGCACCAAAAAATATTTTGTTTCGGCGTCCGACACGCTATGCTGGCCCCATGGACAAGGACAGCGACCCGGCGGCCCTGGCGGCCGCCCTGGCAGACAACGCCAACTTGCGCGCCCAGCTGCAGCGCCTGCAGACGGCCGAGCGCATTTACGGCTCCATTCTCGAACACGCCCCGCTCCTCATTTCCACCAAGGACTTGCAAGGCAATATCACATCGGCCAATCCCCATTTCCAGCTGCTGGCCGGCTATGCCGAGCACCAATTCGTCGGCAAGAACGTGTTCGACGTGTTCCCGCCCCAGATCGCCGCCCAGCTGTGGCGCAACGACCAGCGCGCGGCCGCCGAACGGCGCCCCATCCACGAAGAAGAAACGGTGCTGCACCGCGACGGGAGCGAACACATCTACGCGACCGTCAAGTTCCCCCTCTACCACAGCGACGGTACCCTGAGCGGCACCTGCGCCGTGTCGACCGACATCACGGCCACCCGCGTGGCCGAAATCGACAGCATGACCGACGAGCTGACGGGCTTGAAGAACCGGCGCTACCTGAACATCCGTTTCCACGAGGAAGTGCGGCGCGCCCAGCGCGACGGCCATTGCCTGACCCTGCTGCTGGCCGACGTCGACGCCTTCAAGGGCTACAACGATACCTACGGCCACCCGCGCGGCGACGCGGTGCTGGTGGCGGCCGCGCGCGCCATCGACGGCACCCTGAACCGGCCCGGCGACCTGGTGTTTCGCATCGGCGGCGACGAATTCGCCTGCCTGTTTACCACCGGCACCGAAGCGGAAAGCCTGGCCCTGGCCGCGCGCATCGGGGCCCGCCTGGGCCAGCACGAAATCGTGCACGAGGGCAACCCGCCCTACGGCAGGGTCACGCTCTCGCTGGGCCTGACGCGGATCGAACCGGCCAGCGGCATGGGACTGGCCGAGGCCTACGAACAGGCCGACCGCGCCCTGTACCGCGCCAAGCACGGCGGACGCAACATGGTGGCATGCTGAGCGTTCGGCGCCGATGGTGTATGCTGCGCCCATGACTACCGATACCGACATTACGCTGAGCGGCCCGTTCAAGGCCAGCGACAGCAGCGGCCGTTCCCACGACGTCAAAGCCATCCGCATTTTCGACGAGGGTTACGGGATCATCGACGTGTACGTGGACCTGGCCGCCCCCATCGAGCCGGGCCTGTACAAGGACCGGGCCCTGGTGGGCGCCATCATCGACCGCCTGCGCGCGCTCGGCTACGTGGGGCCCGACTTCTCCCACAGCGATCCCGGCCTGCAAGACCGCAAGCTGATCGTGCTCGAGGCGCCCGAAGAATTTGCCGCCTTCGCCAAGGCCAAAGGGTGGAAGAACCTGGCCGAAGAGTTCGACGAAGATTGAACGGCAGCGTGCGCTACGTGAAGTGGCGCACATACAGCTCAGCCGTGCCGGAGCAGCATGGATCCATGAGCAAACTACTCCACTCCCTCGTCAGCCCGGACCAGGTTCAGGGTCCGGCCCACGGCATGCCCATCGGGCGGCCGGATACGCTCACTTCCCAGCACATCGAGGTCGGCATCGTGTTGTCCGCGATGCTGGGCGAAGCGTGCGCGGCAGACTACCTGGCCCGGCACGATGTGGCCGCGCCGGTCGCGCGCCGGGTGCTGGGCCAGCCGGCCCGGCGCCGCAGCAGCCCGGAGCCGGCGCTGGTCCTCAAGGACAGCTAGCCCACGTAGCGCTCGCTCCAGGCCGCGATCATGCTGGCCACCCATTCGGCGTCTTCCTTGCGTGTAAGCAAGTGATCGGCATGGTCGAGCGAAATGAAGCTCTTCGGGTGCTTGGCCGCGGTGAAGATATGCAGCGCATTGTTGATATCGACCGTCAAGTCCTGCGGCGAATGCATCACCAGCAGCGCGCGCTGCAGGTGGGCCGTTTTTTCGCTCAGATTGTATTCGGCCGCGTCGGTGAGGAAATGGCGCTTGATGGTGAACGTGCGTCCGGCCAGCTGGACCTCGGCTTCGCCGTCCGAATGGATGGCGTCGAGATGGGTGCGGAACAGGCCCACCACATGCTCGGGGTCGCTCGGCGCGCCGATCGTGACCACCGCCTTGACTTCCGCGATTTCACTGGCGGCCGCCAGCACGGCCGCGCCGCCCAGGCTGTGGCCCACCAGCAGCGCCGGCGCCTTGAACTGGGTGCGCATGAAATTGGCGGCAGCGACCAGGTCTTGCAAATTCGATGAAAAATTGGTGTTGGCAAAATCGCCCTCGCTCGCGCCCAGGCCCGTGAAATCGAAGCGCAGCACGGCGATGCCGTATTCGCTGAGCGACTTGGCGATGCGGCTGGCGGCAAACACATCCTTGCCGCAAGTGAAGCAATGGGCGAACAGGGCGTAGGCCTTGATCTCGCCGTCGGGTGCATCGAGGCGCGCGGCCAATAGCTGGCCGTCGCTGCCGGTGAACTCCTGTCGGGTGCTTTGCATGCGCACGTTCCTCGGTCGGTGGTAGCGGAATGTCTAGTCTATATCATGACACATCGCCAATACTGCGGGCGCAAGAAACTTAATTTTCCAGCGCGGCCAGACGGGCCGGGGACAGGGGTGGCACCTTGTGGCGCTGTGCGTCGGCTTGCGCCAGTTCCCACAGGTCGAGCGCTTGCTGCATCAGCAGCCAGCTTTGCGGGGAAGTGTTGAGCAAGCTGGCAATGCGCACGGCCATGGCCGGGGACAGTGCCCGCTTCTCCAGCAACAGCTCGGAGATGCTGAGCCGACTGACTTGCAATAGTTTGGCCAGTTCGGTCTGGCTCATGCCAAGCGCGGGCAGCACGTCTTCTCGCAAGATTGCGCCCGGATGCGTTGGCCGTCGCCGTGGGTCGCGTAACGATTTCATCAGTGGTAATCCTCCAGATTGACGTTGATGGCATGACCATTGTCAAATTCAAACGTCAAACGCCAGTTTCCTGAAACCCAAACCGAGTAAGTTCCCTTGCGCGCCCCTTTCAACGCATGGAACCTGTAGCCAAGTACGGCCATCTCATCCGGTTTCTCGCAAGCGTCAAGCAAATCAAGCATGCGTTCGATGCGTTGGCGAAGGAATGCAGGAATACCGGCTTGATCGCTGTGCGCAAAAAGCCGCTGCAATCCTTTGTGCCTGAACGACTTGATCAAGTGAGCTCCGTTCGATTGTAATGTGAAGCATTACAAAGTCAAGCTAGCCGAACAGCCCATGCAAGAACCAGCGCGGCTCGGACTCGCCCGCCCCGCCCACGATGCGCTCGCGGTAAACCCAGTAATGGGCATGGTCCTGCCCCTCGGCGACGAAGTAGTCGCGCGTTTGCGAGGCGCTCCACCAGCCGGCCTCGATGCGTTCGGGCGCCGACGCCATCTTGAGCGGCGAGCCGTAGAACGGCCGGTGGTTGCGCATCAGGAGCGCGATCGGCTTGGCCAGCAGCCAGGCCGGACGCGGCAGGCTCAGCACATCGGGCGGCATCTGCGCCAGCTGGACGCTGGCGCGGATTTTTTTTTGCACGGGCACCCAGCTGTTGGCCAGCTCGGGCCGGTAGTCGGCCTGGGGCGCGGCCTGCAGCACATTGTCGGCGCCCAGGCGCGCCACCAGCAATTCGAACAGGCGCAGCTGGTCGTCCTCGCTGCCGCCCGGATCAGGAAACAGCGACGCGCTCGGCGGCGCCATCGGCTGCACCTCGGGCGCGGTCAGGCGCAGGCCGATCACGTGCGCCACCAGCTCCAGCTTGCCCAGCCGCTCCTTGAGCAGGCGCACCAGGTGTTCGTCGCGCCAGGTCGGCTCGGCCAGCGCGATCTCGAGCACCGTGGGCGGGCGCGCCACCCGGCCCCGCTCGTGTTCGAGCGCGAGCACGATGCGCTCGACCGCCAGCTGGTGCGCGCACAGCCAGCCCGTCATTTGCAGCAGCAGCCGGTGCGCGCCGAACAGCAGCGCCTCGGCGTTCTCGACCCGGTCGAACAATTCCAGGTGGGCGCTGAAGGTGGTGGGCGCTGCGATCCAGTCGAACAGTTCGGGCGTCATGCCGTAGGCGGCGTCGAGCAGGTCGAGCAGCGCGCGCCCGCAGCGCCGCTGCAAGCCCGGGCGCGGCAGGCGCCGCATGTCGCCCAGCGTGAAGCAGCCGATGCCCTCGAACCAGGCGGCGAAGGGGCGCCCCGGCGGCGGCAGCGCGCTCGGCAGGCGGTCCAGGCGCCGCACCAGCGAGGCCATGGCCAGCGCGCGCCCCGCATCCTGGCGCGCCAGCAGCCAGGCCCCGCGCGCGGTGGGCGCGCAGCTGAGCGCGGCCGAAAAACCGAGCGCGCGCAGATTGGCGCGGATGCGCCGGCACAGCGCGCGCACGCCGCCGAACAGACGCAGGCTGGCGCCCACGTCGAGCAGCAAGGTCGCTTCCTCGGCCTGGGCCACCAGCGGCGTGTATTGCAGCAGCGTCATGGCCACTTCGTGCAGGGCTTGCGCCTCGCGCTCGGCGCTGCGCTCGTGCACGCGCGCGCCCGGCATGAGCATGAGCACGCCGCCGCGGCGCAAGCCCGCGTGCACGCCGGCCGCGCGGGCGGCCGGCGACACGGCCAGCACCCGCTCCTGCTCGAGCACCACGCTGCCGCTGTCAGCCGACCAGTTCGGGCTGAACACTTCGAGCGGGAGCTGGGGCAGGTACAGCCCGATCCAGAGTCGCATGGCGCTGCAGTAAAGAAGGAGTGAGTGGCAGGAACAGTGGCGCATCGCGCTGCGGCCCCCGGCGCTTGACGAAGCCGATCTCGATGCCGCCGGCGGCCGGACGCAGCGCCAGGCGCAGCGGCGCCGGCGAGGCGTCTTGCGCGGACGCCAGCGGGCGCAGCATGAAGAACAGGCTGTCGCCGCCTTGCGCGGCCAGGTGCAGCCGGCGCAGCGTTTCGCCGCGCGCATGGGTTTGCCACATCAGCAGCGCGCCGCAGCTGCCGCTGCGCAGCACCTGTTCGGCCGCCCACAGGGCATCGCTGCTGCGGCTGCTGCGGATCCAGACCAGCTGCGACGGCGCCAAGCCCATGGCGGCCAGCGCCAGCGCCTGCGGCGGGTGCGGCGGCTGCAGCAGCACGATGCGGCGCCGCGCCACGGCCGCCAGGGCCGGACGCAGCAGGCGCAATTCGCCGATGCCCGCTTGCTGGGGCAGCAGGTCGATCAGGGTGCCGCTGGGCCAGCCGCCCCCGGGCAGCTGGGCCGACAGCGTGGGATGGCCGGTCTCGATGCAGCGCGTGGTGGCGTGCGCCAGCTGCGAGGCCCGCCAGAGCGAGGGGTGCAAGTCCTCCGGGGCGGCAAGGGAATCAGGGCGGCTCATGGTTTTTGCATAAAAAGTACTGTATGGATGTACAGTACTCGCTGCGCCCGATTTTGGCAAGGGCTATCGTGCGCGCCATGGGCGAAGCGGCAAAGTTGCACAGCTCGCAATGAACGTGTATGTTGCTCCAAAAACACCACCACGTCGTCCTCGCGCAGGCGGGGAGACGGGCCATCGCCAACAAGGATCCCCATGCACTTCGAAGTCCCCAAGTCGAAACACCTGAAAGAATTCGCCGGCGAATATCTGATGATCGTCATCAGTATCCTGACCGCCCTGGCGCTCGAGCACGGCGCCCAGTCGCTGCACCACCGAACGCTGGCCCAGCAGGCCACCGAAAAGATCGACGCCGAAATCCGCACCAACGTCGACGAGCTGACCAAGGTCATCAATCACAACGAGAAGCGCTCGCAGGAGCTGCAAGTCATCCGCAAGGCCATGCTGGCCGACATCAAGGGCGGCACCATGAACGACGAGGCGCTGATGAAGCACATCGTCGACAAATACGAGGGCGCCTTCTCGCTCAGCCTGCAAACCCCCACCCTGCGCCGCGAAGCGTGGGAAGTGGCGGTGGCCAACCAGTCGGTGAGCTGGATGGACAGCAGCCACCTCAAGCGCTATTCGGCCGCCTACGCCCTGATGCGCGACATCCAGTCGCTGGCCGGCGGCGGCGCCGCCATGTTCATCGACCGCCCGCACCTGCTCGACGTGATGAGCAACGTCCAGATGGGCGTGTCCAATCCGCGCGAGGTGTACCGCATGGTCAATCAGGAAATCGCTTCCTACCAGAGCGCCAACGGCAACTTGCGCGAACTGCAGACCGAGCTGGCCAAGTCCGCGCACTGACGATCTCTTATACAATCGGTGACACCCTTTACTCTGGAGGCATCATGTCCGGCTACAGCATCAACATCGAACGCAAAACCCTCGAAGGCAACAACTTCCGCGAAGTGCTCTACACCACCGAGCGCAGCCAGCTGGTGATCATGACCTTGCAGGCGGGAGAAGAAATCGGCATGGAGCACCACACCGGCCACGACCAGTTCATCCGGGTCGAAGCGGGCAGCGGCGTGGCCATCCTCGACGGCGAGCAGCACCAGCTCGAAGACGGCACGGCGGTGGTGATCCCGGCCGGCACCGAGCACAACGTCATCAACACGTCCAGCACCGAGCCGCTGCGCCTGTACACGCTGTACACCCCGCCCGAACACCCGGACGGCATCATCCACCGGACCAAGCTCGATGCCGACGACTACGAACGCCAGCACGGCCACTGAGAGGACACCATGACGATCACCGTCACCCGCGACCTGTCGCACCCCATGGCGCACCAGGTGCGCATCCGTACCCACGCTGTCACCGTCGACGGCAGCCTGGCCGAAGGCGGCGAGGACCTGGGCCCCGATCCCCACGACCTGTACGACGCGGCCGTCTCGGCCTGCAAGGCCCTGACCCTGGTCTGGTACGCCAAACGCAAGAACATCGCACTGACCGACGTGCGCGTCGAGACCGAACGCGACAACAGCGCAGAGCGCCACGGCACCTACCGCCTGCACGCCACGCTGCACCTGTCGGGCGAGCTGACCGAAGCCCAGCGCGCAGAGCTGCTGGGCGTGGCCGACAAATGCCCGGTGCACAAGCTGATGACGCAAGTGACCACCGAAATCACCACCTCGCTGGCCTGACGTCATGACGATCGAACACTTCCTCAAGTCGCATCAAAAGGACCTGGGCGGCGGCTTCCTGGTGCGGCGCGTGCTGCCCTCGGCCGCCAAGCAGGCCGTGGGCCCCTTCATCTTCTTCGACCACTTCGGCCCGGTCGAGGCGCCCGCCGACGCCAACCACGACGTGCGCCCGCACCCGCACATCGGCCTGGCCACCGTCACCTATCTGTACGAAGGGGCGATGGAGCACCGCGACAGCGTCGGCTCGGTGCAGCGCATCGAGCCGGGCGCGATCAACTGGATGACCTCGGGCAGCGGCATCGTCCACTCCGAGCGCACCCCGGCCGACCTCAAAGGCAAGCCGCGCCGCAGCCACGGCCTGCAGCTGTGGGCCGCGCTGCCCAGGGAGCATGAAGAAACGGCGCCCAGTTTCGCCCACACGCCGGCCGCCGCCATTCCGCACGTGGCGTTCGAGGGCGGCAGCGCGCGCGTGCTGATCGGCACCGCCTTCGGCCACACCTCGCCCGTGGCCACCTTCAGCGAGACGCTCTATCTCGATATCGCGCTCACTGCCGGGAGCGAACTGGTGCTGGCCGACCTGCCGCCCGAAGCGGCGCTCTACACCGTCAGCGGCAGCATCGCCATCGACGGCGAAGCGCTCGACCCGGCCATGATGGCCTACCTGGAACCGGGCAGCGGCGCGCGCGTGAGCAGCAGCGACGGCGCCCAGTTCGTGGTGATCGGCGGCGCGCCGCTGGACGGCCCGCGCTACATCTTCTGGAACTTCGTGTCGTCGAGCAAAGAGCGGCTGGCCAAGGCCTCCGAAGACTGGGAGCAGCAGCGCTACGCCAAGGTGCCGGGCGAAACGGAATTCATTCCGCTGCCGAAACCATTGCGCAGCCATGACTAGCATTTTTGCCAACAATCTTGCCGGGCGGTGGTAAAATCGGGCACCCTGATTTTCACCGCCCACCATGTCCCGCAAACGCATCCATTCCCTGGCAGCAGGCCTGCTCTTGATCACCTTCACGGCCGCCGCCCACGCCGAGCTGTACAAATGGGTCGATGCCCAGGGCAAGACCCACTATTCCGATAAAGCCGACGGCGCCGGCAAGGCCGCAGTCAAGGAACTGCGGGTCGACCAGGCGCCCGCCGCAGCGCCGGCCAAGCCGGCGAGCACCCCGGACTGGAAAAAACAGGAAGAGCAATACCGCCAGCGCCAGGCAAAACTGGCCGACGCGCACCCCGAAGGCGGTGGCTACGCCCACGTGCGCCAGGAAGGCTACCGCAGCGGCAAACTGGAAACGGACGGCAACCGCTGCCGCCTGGCACGCGACATTCTCAGCGGCGCGGCTCGCCACACCGGCGGCGCCCCGACCGACGCCAACGACCGCGAGATCGCCACGCGCGACGTAGGCGCGTTCTGCCACTAAGTCTGCCCGTCACCAGGGCGTGGCCGCCAATAGGACACGTCCTTCTACACCTGCCATGAAAAACACCCCGGACGCGCCGGGGTGTCTCGTCATACGCGGACCATGCTTACCAGCTGGCCTTGAGCGTGTACTTGCCGTTGGTCGCGCCGGTGCCGCCGCCGTAGTAATACACTTTCACGTACAGCGTCAGCGCCGTGGCGCCCGGGTTGGAACGGGTCACGGTATCGACCGCGCCGGTGCCCTTGATGCTCGACGCCAGCTTGGCGCCGGTGCTGCTTTGCAGCTCGACGTCGTAGTCTGACGTGCCGTTCGGCGTCATCGCCGCCGTCAGCGTTTTACCGGCCGGCAGATTGATGCGGAAGAAGTCGACATCGGTGCTGCTGCCGATGTTGGCGTTGACGGTGGTGCCGGCCGTGCTCACCAGGTTGGCGGTGGTGAGCGAGTTGTTGGCCTCGGTCTCGTTGATGGTCGGCCCCACCACGATCGTGCTCAGGATCTTCTGCGCCTCGAACTTGGCCTGGAACGTGTTGGCGTAGCTCAGGTCCGACGGGTACAGCGTCTTGGCCGCATTGACGATGGCGGTCGCCATGGCCGGCATCTTGACCCCGCTGCCCAGGCCGAAGTGCGCTTCCAGGATGATCTTGTCGATGTTGGCGCGCGGCTTGCCGGCGGCAATCAGGGCCTTCATCGCTTCGAACAGCGGAGCCGACCACAGTTCGTCGGACTGGAACGTCACGCCGGCCTCGGTCACCGAGGTATGCGCGCCATAGGTCTTGCTGGCGTTGTACTGGGCGTTGGTGCGGTTGAGCAAACGGCCGTCCCAGCACGAACTGTGGCCATCCCAGCTGAACACCCATTCCGGATGGTAGACGTTGCCGTTGGGACGGCTGTACGAATACGAACCGGCCCAGTAGTCGCCGAAGCCCTCGCCCATGGCGCCCGTGTCGCCGCCCGACCAGCTCGGATTGATGTTGGCCTGGATTGCATGGCCGTACTCGTGCAGGATCACGTCCGCGTCTTCGCTGTCGTTCACGCAGCCGTGGCCGAAGGCCAGGTAGTCGGGCGAGCCGCCGCTGTAGTGCGAGTTGTCGTCGCCGTTCACGCCGTCGGTGTCGACGTCGAGCGGACGGTTGATGATCGATTTGGAGCCGGTAAAGCCCAGCGACTGGATGTAGCGCTGGTTCTGGTCCAGGTGGAAGTAGACGTTGGTGTCGTCGAAGGCATTGTTGCCGCGCTTGGCCGTCCACACGCCGTTGGCGGTGGTCGACGGCGCAGTGGCCGGCGCTTCGATGTTCTTGATGTTGACGAATGGCCCCGACAGCGAATACACACCGCCGCTGACCGTCAGGTCGGCCAGGGTCTTGGTCTGGTAGGCCGCGTCGAAGGCGGATGCGGGCGAGGTGTCGGTCAGCGCATCGGTATTGAGCGTGGTGCGCGGATCGGGATCGAAGGCCAGGCCGCTGCCGTTGATGCCCGACGCGAGCGCCGCGCTCGCTGCCATCGGCTGCACCTTGCTGGCGGCCATTTTGGCGGCCGCGGTCGCGCTCTGGCGGTCGAGCGGCGCGCCGGCCAGCTGGGCCCGTGCGGCGATGCTGCGTTCGCCGGCCTTGTTGGTGCGCGGCAGCGAGGTCGAATACGAATCGAGCAGCGTGCCGTCATGCGCATTGAGGTACTGAACGAAACCGCCGGTCGGCATCTCGGCCTGGATCGTCACCTTGCGCGCCAGTTGCACGCCATCCTTGGTCGGCAGCCACACCAGCTCGCCCTTGGGCACCGCCACCAGCGGATGCTGCACTTTCATGTTGGCCCAGCCGCGCTCGAGCGCCTGGTCTTCGCTCAGCTGGTGCTTGTTGTAGAGCTGATTGACGGCCTTGGCATCGATCTCGCGGGAGATGGGGCGCGTCTCGTTGAACACTTTTTGCAGCTGGCCGTTCTTGCCGATCGAAACGATGATTTCGGCGCGGTCCACCGGCAAGCCGCGCAGCATTTGCTGATAGGTGTAGTGGGTGCCGGTGAGCGACTCCTGGACCCGGGTCAGGACCAGGTTGTCGAGCTTGCCCGGCAGGCCGAAGCGTTCCGCGTTGGCGCGCAAGACCTGCTCCGGCGAACGGGCCGCGGTGTTAGTGTAGACGGTGAGGTTCTCGACCTGGGTGCTGCCTGCGAAGGCAGGCGCAGCAAAGGCGAAGGCGATCAGGGAGGCGAGAATGGTGCGGGAAAAGGTGCGCATGCGGTAACTCTCCTGTCAATTGGAAACGAAGGTTTTAATTGAGAAGCGAGCCCGATCTGCACTCGCGTGCGAACGAGTATAGCCACGATTTTCGCTTGATTTGAAAACAAGATTGTTTTGGACACTTGCCGTTTTTTTGTCCTATTTAAGACATTACAATCGGGCATGCACCGTGCTGCGGTAGCATGATTTTTTGCACCAATTCAAAAGGAAAACTATGCGTATCGCATGCATCGCCGTGCTCGCGGCCGCCTTTCTTGCCGCCTGCGCGAGCGCGCAAGCCCCGGCCGCCAAGGCCATCGATGACACCGAACCGGACGTAACGCAGCAGGTCGCCGCCATTCTCGGACGTACCGCGCAAGGCAGCCTGGCCGCCGAGCCGCTGACCGAGAATGCGCGCGCGACGCTGGACGCATCACGCACGCAGCGGATCGCGGCAACACTACATTCCTGCCGGGAATTGAACGCATTGGAATTGCTGGAGCGCCGCACCAAGGGCGAAGAACGCCAGTACCTGTACCGCGCGCCCTGCGGCGGCCAGCCGCTGCTGGTGGAGATCTGGTTCGGCAAGGGCGCACGCATCAGTCACCTAAACGTGCGCCCCCAGTAGCGCTTACGGCGTGCAGGCGCCGGCCGGCGCCACCGGCGTGCCCGGCAATTTCAGGCACAGGCCGACCGTCGCTTCATTGTAGAAGCCGACGTAACCGCTGTCGACGATGGTGCGATCCACGGCCGACAGGCGCACCACGTAGCCGCACTTGGGCATGCCGGCCGTGTCCAGGCGCCAGATGCCGGCCTCGCCGAAGGTCGACACCGTCGGATAGGTGCGCGGCAGCGGCACCGGCGCCGTGAAGGTGCCGCCCAGCGGCGGCAGCACCGACAGCGACAGCGAACCGAAGTGCTCGTCCGTGACCTGGTAAGTGCCTTCGATGATGTCGCCGACGATGAAGTCGGCGCAGCTGCCGCCGCCCGAGGTGATCTTGAAGCTGCCAACCGGAATCTGCGGCGCCGCATTGTCGATCCGCACCGTCACCGATGCCCCCACGTACACCACGTCGGCCGCATCCTTGACCTCGATGCGGATGGTCCAGGTGCCGGTCTTGCCGGCGGTCTGCCAGCGCGCCAGCACATTGCCGGCCACGAAGATCTGCGCATTGCCGGGGCCGTCCGTCAAATCCTCGCGGTAGGTGTAGAAGCCGGACGCATCGGGCACTTGCGTCACGCCCGGCAGGAAGCTCCACACGCCGTCGAGCAACTGGGTGCGCGCGACGTTGAAGGCATTGGTCAGCACCTGGTCGACACTGCCGTCGTTGACGATCACGCGGTAGCGAAGCGGGGCCGCGCCGGCGCTGACGTCGGTCGGGTTGCCGATGTGACCGGTGATGATCACCTCGCCCCCGAACGGGCTTTGCTTGGCCACGAAGCCGGCCAGCTGGGCCGGACCGTTGGCGTAGCCGGCGCCGTTGATGTCGACCACGGCCATGCTGCCCACCGTTTCGATGATGGGCGGATGGCCGACCGGACGGCGGCCCGGCTTGATGTGAATGAGCGTGTGCTCGCGGTTGCCCCAGACCGGCACGAAGTTGGGATTGGCCGGCGGCGGCGCCACCTGCCACGACAGGATGGCGCGGATCGGCACCACCACCGCGCCCTGCTGGCACAGACGGCGGTAGCGGTCCAGCTGGACCGGCAGCGACACCGAATACTCGAGCCCTTCGCGCGGGATCGGGTTGATGTCGTGCACATTGACCGAGGTGGTGCCCAGATAGGTTTCAAACGTGCCGTTGCGGTCGAAGTCGGCCCAGAAGGCGACGTACTCGCGGCTGCCCGCCGTGCACAGGCCGCCCGAATAGCCGCTCGACAGTTTCACGCGGATCACGCCCACCAGCGCATCCTGGTTCGGATTGAGGCCGATGCATTCGAGTTCCTCGTACAGGGTGCTGCCGTCGACTGGGAACAGGACGTCGGCCAGGTCGCCCAGGTTGATGCCGGTGCCCGCCAGCACGCCGCCGAAGCCGGGCGCCATCAATTCCTCGAACAGCGCCGGCTGGGTCACCAGCTGCTGCAGTTCGGCCAGGGCGTAGCGGTGCGGCGGAATTTCCTGGCCCTTGTACAGCACGGCCAGCTCGGGCGCCGACAGTACCTTGGGCGGCTTGACCGCGACCGGCGAGTCGAGGTCGAGGATGTCGGCCAGCACCGGCGGCAGCTTGATCTGCGCTTGCGCCAGGATGTCGTTGAAGATGATCAGCGTGCGCGGGTCGATCTGGATGTGGGTGTTGTGAATGTCGCCCCACACCGGGATGAAGTTGGGCGTGTTGGGCGGCGGCGGCACGTTCCAGGACAGGATCGCGCGCACCAGCACGATGTTCTGGATGAAGCAGAAACGCTTGGCCGGATTGATGTTGAGCGAAACCGCGTACTCGAGGCGGCGGCTGCCGGCCGTGCCCGACGGAATATCCCAGGCGGTAAAACTGGTCAGGCCCGCGTCCTGCCAGGTGGCGCCGTTGTCGCTCGACGTGTAAAAGCGCACGTATTCGGGCGTGCCAGGTCCGCAAATGCCGCCGCCGTAGCCGGCCGGCTGGTTGATGTAGATGACGGCGTCGAGCCGGTTGAATTGCGGCTGGAAACCCACGCAGCCGATTTCCTCGTACGTGCTGTTGAGCTGGATGTTGAGCACCGGCGGGAACGGGCTCGCTTCGACATTGCCGAAGTAGTTGGGATTGGCCAGCACCAGCGCGCGGAACTTCGCGCGCGTCTCCGGCACCTGCTCCTGGCGGAGCGGTTCGGCGCCTGCGGCGCCAGGTTGTTCGGTGTTCATTGTCACTCCTCGTATTGGGTGGAGTGAATGAGTGTGGACCCGCTATAGCAGAGGCCGCTTAACCTGGATCAAGCCGCACCGCCGCGCCTGTGGCGCGCGAAGAAATCGAGCAGCATCGTGCTGGCGTCCGGCCCGCCGCTGGCGTTGTACGGCAAGCGCGCGTCGCCGCCGCTCCATGCATGTTTGAGTTCGGCGATCTGGGCCACGCGCAGCAGCAGCTTGCGGCCCGCGTACACGTCGTGCAGGCGGTGCGCGCGCGTTCTCGTGGTGCCCGCTTTGGTGGCGACCTTGACCGGCGTGTCCGGATGCAGGCGGTTGAGCTGCATGGCCTGGCGCGTCAGGTGCGCCTGGTTGACGGGACGGACCACCTCGTCCGCCTCGCCCTGGATCAGCATGGTCGGCATGGCCGGAAACGCGGGATCGCGCGCCAGCACCTCGTCGATCGCGCTGTCGACCCGGTGGCTGGCCCCATGCTTCATGACACCCAGCGCGCCGACGGGGCTGTGCCCCGCCCCGAACATGGGGCCGGAATGCATGCCGACCGCGGCGAACAGTTCCGGATGATTGAGCGCGACGATGTTGGCCATGCCGGCGCCGGCGGAAATGCCCGCTATATAGATGCGCGAAGGATCGATCGGATATTGCCCCATGACCTTGCGCACGATGCCGACAATCACGCTGACATCGCCGCCCCCCTGCTGGGTGGCCCGGTCGTACCATTTCCAGCAGCGATGTGGGTGAGCGCTCACTGACTGCTGAGGATAAAGGACGGCGAAGCCGCGTTGCTGGGCCGCCTGGTTCATGCGGGTTCCTTCGGCAAACAAGGTCGCGCTCTGGTCGCAGCCGTGCAGCATGACCAGCAGCGGCAGCGGCGTGGCGGCGTGATCGGGCAGATAGAGCCAGTAACTCATGCGCCGCATTGGCCCGGCGCCGTTGCCGGCCAGGGCGGAAAAATGGGCTGCCAGCCACTTGCCGGGCGCGGGTGGCGCAGCGGCTTTCGGCTTGGGCGCAACAGGCGGCTTGGGCTTGGGCCGTGGTTTGGCTTTTGGCTTGGGCTTGGGCTTGGGCGCAAATAATACGGTGAGCGCACGCGAGACCGTGCGCTGCTGCTTCTTCCCGGCCCGCACCAGCGTGCGCAGCCAGGGATTGGCAGTCTTTTTTACCATCGAAGCCTGGACACGGCGAGGCGCGCCAACAGCGATGCAACAAAGGTGCGGGTTGGGATAGGTTTGCCCAGCGGGCCGGCATTGTTGCAGCGGGAAGTGACGAACATCATAAAAGTCTCCAGGTTTTTTACAAGAATATCCGCTTGGAAATCCATGCTCTGTGCGTTGGCGCTCATAAAATGATCAACTCAGCAATAAAGCAACAAAGTTTCCAAAACACAGGTCACGAGGAGACGATTGAGACACATCAAGGGCGCGCCGGCGCGACAACCTAGGCTGGTCAAGTGAGCAAATCAACTCACCTATTTGACAGACAACAGGAGAAAAAGATGAGTTATGCAGACCGTGACCGCTATGGAATATACAAAAGCAGCACCGGCCCCGGCCCTTCGCTGATGGGGGCAGACACGCTGATCGGCGACAGCGTCGTCAACGGGCAAGATGAAGATCTGGGCGACATCAAGGAAATCATGCTCGACATGCGCAGCGGCCAGGTGGCCTACGCGGTGCTGTCGTTTGGCGGCTTTTTGGGCCTGGGAGAAAAACTGTTCGCCGTTCCCTGGCAGGCGCTGCAGCTCGACACCGTCAACAAGCGCTTCGTGCTCAATGTCGACAAAGCCCGTCTCAAAACCGCACCCGGCTTCGACCCGGACGCCTGGCCCGACATGAGCGACCTTACCTGGGCCAATCAAGTCCACAGCTTCTACGGCACCGACCCCACCGGCGTGGGCACGGGCGGCGTGGCAGCCAGCGGCAGGATGGGCAGCAGCGGCACCGATACCAGCGCCGGCAGCACCCACTAGGGCAAGGTCAGCGCTGCATCGATTCCCACACCTTTTGCAGGCGCTTGGAGGATACCGGCATCGGCGTCCTCAATTCCTGCGCAAACAAGGAGACACGCAACTCCTCGAGCATCCAGCGGAATTCCACCATTTTCGGATCGGTGTTCTTGCCGGCGAGCCTGTCCTTGGCCGCGCGCATGAAGTGGCTGGCCGCCTGGTTCCACTCGGCCATGAGCCGGGTGTCGCGGGTCGGATCGGCGCGCAGCTTTTCCAGGCGCACGTTCATCGCTTTTAAATAGCGCGGGAAGTGCGCGATCTGGCTGTACTCGTTATCGAGCAAAAAGCGTTTGTTGACCAGGCCTTGCAACTGGCCCGTCATGTCGGCCGCCGCCTGGGCGTTGATGCCCTGCAGCTTCTTGGGCAAGCCGTGGAACTCGGTCAGCACTTGCGACACCAGGCGCGCGATCTCGTTCACCAGCAAGGTCAGGCGTGACTTGCCCTCATCCTTGCGCTTGTTGAACGCGGCGGCGTCGGTCGGCAGCGGATCTTGCAGGCAAGCGATATCGATCGCCTTCTGGATGATCTGGTCGCGCAATTCTTCCTGCGAGCCCATGGCCATGAACTGCATGCCCATCTGCTGCAGACCGGGAATATTCTTTTCGACGAACTTGAGCTGCTCCTTGAACTGGAGCGCGAACAGGCGGCGCAGGCCGATCCGGTGGGTGCGCGCAGCGACGGTCGGGTCGTCGAACACTTCCAGGTCGCAATGCGTGCCCTTGTCCACCAGCGCCGGGAAGCCGATCAGTGTCAGCTTGCCCTGCACGATTTCCAGCAATTCCGGCAATTCGCCGAAGGTCCAGCTTGTCAGCCCCGTGTGCTGGCTGACGGCCGGCGCCTTGGCCGGCGCGGCGCCCTTGGCTGGCTGCACCGGCGCGGCCTGGGCCGGCACCGACACTTCGGCCAGCTTCTGGAAACTCTGGCGCGCCTGGCCGCCGAATTCGGCTTGCAGCGTGGCCAGGTTGCGGCCCATATCGAGCTGGCGGCCATGCTCGTCGATGACCTTGAAATTCATGAAGTGGTGGGCCGGCAGCGTTTCAGCCTTGAAGTCGCTGGTCAGCACCGCCAGGCTGGTCTGGGCGCGGATGTCGGCGATGATTGCGTCGATCAGGTCGCCCCGCCCGAACACGCCTGCCTCGTGCACGCGCTCGCAGAAGCGCGCCGCGTAGTCCGGCAGCGGCACGCAGTGGCGGCGCAGCTTTTGCGGCAGCGATTTGAGCAGCAAATGCACCTTTTCCTTGAGCATGCCGGGCACCAGCCACTCCACGCGTTCACGCGGCATCTGGTTGAGCGCGAACAGCGGCACCGACAGCGTCACGCCATCGCGCAGGCTGCCCGGTTCGAAGTGGTAAGACAGCTGCATTTCGATCCCGGTGACCGACATCGTTTTCGGGAACAGCTCGGTCGTCACGCCAGCCGCTTCGTGGCGCATCAGCTCTTCGCGGTTCAGGAACAGCAGCTTCGGTTCCTTTTGCGTGGCGTCCTTGTGCCACTTCTCGAAGCCGGCGCCGTTGACGATGTCTTTCGGGATCAGCTTGTCGTAGAAGGCGGCGATCAGGTGGTCGTCCACCAGCACGTCGAGCCGGCGCGACTTGTGCTCGAGGTTTTCGATCTCCTTGATCAGCTTGTGGTTGTGGGCGAAGAACGGCGCGCGCGTGTCGTAGTCGCCCTGCACCAGCGCGTCGCGGATGAAAATCTCGCGCGCTTCGAACGGGTTGAACTGGCCGTAATTGATGCGGCGCTGGCTGTAGATGACGATGCCGTGCAGCGTGGCCCGCTCGGATGCCGTCACTTGCGCGGCGCGCTTTTCCCAGCGCGGCTCGCCCCACGATTTTTTGAGCAGGTGGGCGCCGACGCGCTCGATCCATTCGGGCTGGATCTGGGCCACGCAGCGCGCGTACAGACGCGTGGTTTCGACCAGTTCGGCCGCCATGATCCATTTACCCGGCTTTTTGAGCAGCGACGAACCCGGCCACACGTGGAACTTGATGCCGCGCGCGCCAAGATAACCAGCGCCCGGTTCATCGTCGGACTTGAAGCCGATGTTCCCCAGCAGGCCGGTGAGCAGCGCCGTGTGCAAGTTCTCGTAGGTGGCCGGCAGCTCGTTCATGCGCCAGCCCTGTTCCTTGACGATGGTGAGCAGCTGCGAATGCACGTCGCGCCATTCGCGCAAGCGCACCTGCGACAGGAAGTTGGTGCGGCAGGTTTCCATCAACTGGCGGTTGGTCTTCTTGTGCTCGATGGCAGCTTCGAACCACTTCCAGATCTTGATATAAGTGAGGAACTCGCTCTTTTCATCGGCGAACTTCTTGTGCGCCTCGTCGGCCGCCTGCTGGTGCTCCATCGGGCGATCGCGCGGGTCTTGCACCGACAAGGCCGACGCCACGATCAGCATCTCGGTCAGGCAGGCATTGTCGAGCGCGGCCAGGATCATGCGGCCCACGCGCGGGTCGAGCGGCAGCTTGGCCAGCTTGTGACCCAGCGGCGTCAAGTGATTGGTGTCGTCGACCGCGCCCACTTCCTGCAGCAGCTGGTAGCCGTCGGCGATCGCGCGGCCTTGCGGCGGCTCGATGAAGGGGAAGGTCTCCACGTCCGTCAAGTGCAGGGACTTCATGCGCAGGATGACGGCGGCCAGCGACGAGCGCAGGATTTCCGGCTCGGTGAATTTGGGACGCTGGTTGAAATCGAGTTCTTCGTACAGGCGGATGCACACGCCGTCGGCCACGCGGCCGCAACGGCCCGCGCGCTGATTGGCGGCCGATTGCGCGATCGGCTCCACCTGCAGCTGCTCCACCTTGTTGCGGAAGCTGTAGCGCTTCACACGCGCCAGGCCTGCATCGACCACGTAGCGGATGCCGGGCACGGTCAGCGAGGTCTCGGCCACGTTGGTGGCCAGGACGATGCGGCGCGCGTTGCTGACCTTGAAGACCTTTTCCTGCTCCTCCACCGACAGGCGGGCGAACAGGGGCAGGATCTCCACGTGCGGCGGATGGTGCTTGCGCAGCGCTTCGGCGCAGTCGCGGATCTCGCGTTCACCCGGCAGGAACACCAGCACGTCGCCGGAGCCGAGGCGGCACAATTCGTCGACGCCGTCGACCACGGCATCCATCAGGTCGCGCTTGTCGCGCGCGGCCTGCGCTTTGGGGACCGGTTTGCCTTCCGGGACCGGCACGCTGACCGGGTCGCGGTCGACCGGGCGGTAGCGCACTTCCACCTGGTACAGGCGGCCCGACACTTCGATCACCGGCGCCGGCTTGTCCGGTTTGCCGAAGTGGCGCGCGAAGCGGTCGGCGTCGATGGTCGCCGAGGTGATGATCACTTTCAGGTCGGGACGGCGCGGCAGCAGCTGCTTGAGGTAGCCAAGCAGGAAGTCGATGTTCAGGCTGCGCTCGTGCGCTTCATCGATGATGATGGTGTCGTAGTTGCGCAGCAGCGGGTCGGTCTGGGTTTCGGCCAGCAGGATACCGTCGGTCATCAGCTTGACGTAGGCGCCCGGCTTGAGCGTATCCGTGAAGCGGACCTTGAAGCCCACGTGCTCGCCCAGCGGCGTGCCCAGTTCGGCGGCGATGCGCTTGGCCGTGGACGAGGCGGCGATACGGCGCGGCTGGGTGTGGCCGATCAAGCCCTTGACGCCGCGGCCCAGCTCCAGGCAGATTTTCGGCAGCTGGGTGGTTTTGCCGGAGCCGGTCTCGCCGGAGACGATGATGACCTGGTTTTCCTGCAGGGCCTTGGCGATGTCGCCGCGGCGGCCGGAGACGGGCAAGTCTTCGGGGAAGGTGATCGCGGGCAGAGGCGTGCGGAACTGCTCGCGCGGGGCGCGATCAGGCGTGCCTTCGCGCGGCGGGCGCGGCGGGCGGGCGTTCTGAGGCTGGCCTTCACGGGGCGGACGCGGCGTCTGCGGTTTGGCTTCACGTGGCGCGCGCGGCTGCTGGCGCGCAGACTTTGCCTCACCTTCCGGGGCGTTGCGGGGTGCGGAAGGCTGCTTACTCTGTTCTGACATTGTTTTTTACACTGTTTTGGTGCGCAAGTCGCGCAGCGAATTATAATGCGGCAAATGGAAACCTTTAACCAATTCGTCCAATGGCTGCGCTCCGTCGCGCCCTACGTCCACGCCTTCCGTGGCAAGACCTTCGTGGTCGCCTTCCCGGGTGAACTCGTCACGGCCGGCGCCCTGCCCGTCCTGGCCCAGGATCTGTCGCTGCTGGTGGCGCTCGGCATCCGCGTGGTCGTGGTGCACGGCTCGCGGCCCCAGGTGGCCGAACAGCTGGCGCTGCGTAACGTCGAAGGACGCTTTCACAACGGTATCCGCATCACCGACACCGCGGCGCTCGAATGCGCGAAAGAGGCGGCCGGCGAACTGCGCCTGGACATCGAAGCGGCGTTCAGCCAGGGCTTGCCGAACACGCCGATGGCGCACGCGGCGATCCGCATCATCTCGGGCAACTTCGTCACCGCGCGTCCCTTGGGCGTGATCGACGGGGTCGACCTGGAACTGACCGGCATGACGCGCAAGATCGCCGCCGAGACCATCCACGCGATCCTGGCCACCGACAGCGTGGTCCTGCTCTCGCCGCTGGGTTTCTCGCCGACCGGCGAGGTGTTCAACCTGACGATGGAAGACGTGGCCGTCAACGCCGCCATTGCCCTGCACGCCGACAAGATCATCTTCATCACCGAAACGTCGATGATGAAGGACGAAGCCGACGTCGAAATCCGCGAACTGTCCTCGCACCAGGCCGAAGCGGTGCTGGAAGCGGGCTTTTTGCCGACCGACGCCGCCTTCTACCTGCAGCACGCGATCAAGGCCTGCAACAGCGGCGTGCCGCGCGCCCACATTCTCCCGTTCGAGATGGACGGCTCGACCCTGCTCGAACTGTTCACCCACGATGGCGTGGGCACCATGATCAGCCACGAAAACCTCGAATCGCTGCGCCAGGCCACGATTGAAGACGTGGGCGGCATCATCAAACTGATCGAGCCGCTCGAAGCGGACGGCACGCTCGTCAAGCGCGGCCGAGAACTGATCGAACGCGAAATCGACAATTTCTCAGTCATCGAGCACGATGGCGTCATTTTCGGCTGCGCGGCGCTGTACCCGTTCCCGGCCGAAAAAATGGCCGAAATGGCTTGCCTGACGGTCAATCCCGAAGTGCAGGCCCAGGGCGACGGCGAGCGTATTCTCAAGCACATGGAAAACCGCGCGCGCGCGGCCGGCATCAAGCAGCTGTTCGTGCTGACCACCCGCACCTCGCACTGGTTCAAGAAGCGCGGCTTCATTCCAGCCACCGTGGACGCCCTCCCGCGCGACCGCCAGCACATGTATAACTGGCAGCGCAAATCCCAGGTCTTGATTAAGCCTTTATAATCACACCTTTACCGAACGCGCTTAGGAGCAAGAATGGCCCGCACCGTCCACTGCATCAAACTGAACAAGGAAGCCGAAGGGCTCGATTTCCCACCTTACCCGGGCGAACTGGGCAAAAAAATCTGGGAATCGGTGTCCAAGGAAGCCTGGGCCGCCTGGCTCAAGCACCAGACCATGCTGGTCAATGAAAACCGCCTGAACCTGGCCGATCAGCGCGCGCGCAAGTATCTGGCCGCGCAGATGGAAAAGCATTTCTTCGGCGACGGCGCCGATGCGGCCGCGGGCTACGTGCCGCCGGCGGACTGAGATCAGTCGAAACAGCAACAAAGGGCGCCTCGGCGCCCTTTTTGTTTGCCCGTCGCCCTCGCGGAGGAGAGGATGACGGTTTTTCGGCTAACTTACATCGCCTTGCACTGACGCATTTCGCAGCGCGCCGTGTACACGCGCTTGTTGTCGCACACCATGCGATAGGTCTCCACCGGACCGGCCGGCGAAGTCAGACCGGCGCCCTGGCCGCCCGTGCAGCCTTCTTTCTTGGCCATGTTTTCAACGGTCACCGACGACACGCCCGCGCGGAACGGAATATATTCGATCGGCTGGCCGTTGGCGTCCACCGTTGGCGCTGCCGAGGCCGGAGCGACCGCTGCCACAGGCTTCCATGCCGGCATCGGCGCGCGGCTCGTCTTCGCGCAGCCACCGATCAGCGCCGCACATGCCATCAATACAAACAATCGCTTCATCATTTTTCCTTGTTGTTGAATTGCGCCAAAGGTCTCAGGCGAACGTCAGCGTCTTAACGCCTTCGCTAGTTCCCAGCAGGCACACATTGGCGCCGCGCCGGGCAAACAGGCCGACGGCGATCACGCCGACGATCTGGTTGATTTCTTGTTCCAGCCCTTGCGGGTCGGTGATGTGCAGTCCGGCGACATCGATGATCTCGCCGCCGTTATCGGTAATGAAGGCCTGGTCGGTGCCCGGCTTGAGGCGCAGGCGCGGCTGGCCGCCCAGGGCCGCCAGCTTGCGCATGACGGCACTGCGCGCCATCGGCAGCACTTCGACCGGCAGCGCGAACTTGCCCATCACGTCGACCAGCTTGGAGCCGTCGGCGATGCAGACGAACTGGCGCGATACGGAAGCGACGATCTTTTCGCGCGTGAGCGCCGCGCCCCCGCCCTTGATCATGGCGCCGCTGGCCGTGATTTCATCGGCGCCGTCGATATAGACCGCGATTTCCGGCACATCGTTCAGATCGAACACGGCGATGCCGTGGCCGCGCAGGCGCGCCGCGGTCGCTTCCGACGAGGCAACGGTGCCCTTGATGCGATCCTTGATGCGGGCCAGCTCGTCGATGAAGAAATTGGCGGTCGAGCCCGTGCCCACCCCGATAATCTCGCCGTCCACCACGTAATCGATGGCGGCGCGGGCCACTGCCTGCTTCAGTTCGTCTTGAGTCATGATGTTGGAAAAAATAAAGAATGCCGTCATTCTAGCGGATACGCCCACCGGGATCGATTTTTCCGCTTCACAAGGTGTCGCGTTTTTGTGAAAAAGGCCAGAAATCTATGCGAGAATGGACCATGACGAAAGAACATCCAGGGAACACACAATGAGCAAAAGCACAACGGTCCTGATCGTCGACGACAGCCGCGTCTCGCGCCTGATGGCGCGCCAGTTCATCCTCAGCGCACGGCCCGACTGGTCGGTCGAAGAAGCGGCCACCGGCGAGGAAGCCCTGACCAAGACCGCCGCCGGGGCGCCGGCGCTGATCCTGATCGACGTGAACATGCCCGGCATCGGCGGCCTGGCGGCGGCCGAACAGTTGCGCAACAGTTGCCCCGAGGCCCATATTGCGCTGGTCACCGCCAACGTCCAGAACGCCACCCGCAACCGCGCCAACGAACTGGGCATCGGCTTCATGGAAAAGCCGATTACCGAAACCAAGATTCACGCCCTGATCAACGCGCTCTCGCTGGCCTGATCATGTTTAACCTCAACGAACTGCAGCACGACGCACTCGTCGAGATTTTCAATATCGGCGTTGGCCACGCGGCCAAGGCAATGAGCGAAATCGTCAATGAAGAAGTGACGATGTCGGTGCCGCGCATCACCTTCCTGAACCGGGCCGACGCCGGCGCCATGCTCGGCAACAAGGACGGTTCGCGCGTGTGCGGCGTTTCCCAGCACTACGAAGGCGCGTTCGCCACCGAAGCGATCCTGATGTTCCCCGAAGATAAAAGCCTCGATATCGTGCGCCTGATGGTGGGCGAGTCGGTGCCGCTGCAAGAGCTGACGGAAATGGAACAGGAGGCGATGAGCGAAATCGGCAACATCATCCTCAATTCCTGCGTCGGCACGCTGGCCAACATCTTTTCGCAGGAACTGTCCGGATCGCTGCCGGTCTACCATGTGGGCACCAGCGAGGAAATTCTCACCTCCTCGGGCGGCGAGGCCGACAGCGTCGTGCTCATGCTGCACATCGATTTCATCCTTGAAAAGCACCAGATCAAGGGCTACGTCGCCTTCATCCTCGATTTGTCCGCACTGCACGATCTGCGCGAACAGCTGGACCGCTACCTCGCCAAGATCATGGGTTCTGCCTGACCATGACCCCCAACGAAACAAGCCGGCTGGGCATGCTCGAGAGCGTACTTGGCGCGCTGTCCATGGGCGTCGTCGTGCTCGACAATGCGCGCCGCGTGGTGCTGTGGAATGACTGGATGAAGCGCTATTCGGGCCATGCCGGCGCCGACGTGCTGGGCCGCGATTTCCTGGCGGTCTTCCCCGACCTGGCAGGCAAGCGCATCGAGAGCGCCGTGCAGCAGGCCCTGCGCGACAATTTCCCCGCCGTGCTGTCGCAAACCTTGCACAAGGCGCCGTTCGCCCTGTTCGCCAGCGCCAGCGCGCGCCAGACCAACGAACGCATCCAGCAGGCGGTGTCGGTCACGCCGCTCGACGTGGCCGGCGAAGCGCGCCATTGCCTGATCCAGATCACCGATGTCAGCGTGGCCGTGAACCGCGAACGCCTGCTGCGCGAGCAGGCGCTCGAATTGCGCTCGCAAACCTTCTCGGACGGCTTGACGGGCATTGCCAACCGCCGCCATTTCGACGTCACGATGGAAAAAGAAATCCGGCGCGCCAAGCGCGCCGGCACGCCGCTGTCGCTGATGATGATCGACATCGACGCCTTCAAGGCCTTCAACGACCATTACGGCCACCAGGTGGGCGACGATGCGCTGGTGCGCGTGGCCGGCGCGCTGGCCAAGATGCTGCAGCGCCCGCTCGACCTGATCGCCCGTTATGGCGGCGAAGAATTTGCCGTCGTGCTGCCCGAGATGGATGCGGCCCAGAGCTTCAAGATGGCCGAAGCCATGCGGCACACGGTGTCGCAACTGGGCATCGCGCATGACAAGGCCGAGCATGCAGACCATGTGACCATCAGCATCGGCCTGGCGACCTACGGGGCCGGAATCCATGGCGACATCGCCGACCTGGTTGGCGCGGCCGACCGCGCGCTGTATGCGGCCAAACGGGCCGGGCGCAACTGCGTGGTGGCGCACAGCGAATAGCAGACAGCGCCCGGCCTTATGGCTGCGGCGAATGCATCTTTTTCAGCATCCGCAGCACGAACGTGGAGCGGCTGTGCCGCAGTCCCGGCAGCTTGTACAGCTTGCGCCGCAAGAATTCCTCGTACCCGGCCGTGCCCGCCACGGCCACCTTGATCAGATAATCGTACTCGCCGGTCAGCAGATAGGCTTCCAGCACCTCGGGCATGTCGGCCAGGGCTTGCCCGAAACGCTCGAAGGTATCGTCGTCGTGGCGGTCGAGCGTGACTTCGATCATCACCGTGTCCGGCACGCCCAGCGCCTTCTGGTTCAACAGCACGGTGTAGCCCTCGATCACGCCCTGCTCTTCCAGATGACGGACCCGGTTCCAGCAGGGCGAGGCCGACAGGCCGATCTTCTCGGCCAGATTCGCATTCGAAATCCGTCCATCGATACGCAGCTCGCGCAAGATCCTGCGGTCAATCTCATCCAATTCAGCAGCATTCATGCCATTTCACGCATAAGAAGAAATAATTTCCACATATTACATCAATATTAGAAGATTCTTCCTTAACTATCGAAAAATGTGAAATCTTCGAAAGCCTATTCTTCAGGCCCGCGACTATCCTTCTTGCATGAACGATTACCGCCTTCCCCTGACATTTTCACTCGATCCAGACCGCGTTCTCGATACCCTCGAAGCGGTGCTGGCCATCGCCCGCCGCGGGAACCTGCGGCTGGCCCACCTGCAGTTGGACAGCGGCGCCGTCGCGCTCGAACTGGACGCGCACGATCCCGACCTGCTCGACCTGTTTGAGGCGCGCCTGCACAACGTGATCGGCGTACACGACGTCGCCATGCTGCAGGCAGAGGGAAGAGAGCCGGTCTAGGTGTCGCTTTTCGAGCGCAATTTATTGCGCTGCGCATAGTGCGCATTTTCGTTGCGGAGAATGGAATCGAGCACATCGCGCAGCAACGCGCGGCCGCCGTCGGACAGCAGGCGCATGTCATGCACGAAACCGAGCTCGACCGAATCGAGGGTGAACGCGGACGCATCGAGCGCATGCCGCTCGCTATTGTCGGCGTCGCCAAAACGCAACCAGGCGGCATTCACGCCGAGCCAGTCGGCCAGCACCTTGATCCGGGCCTGGGTTGGAATGGCTTCGCCGATGAGCCACTTGCGGGCGCCATGCACCGTCACCACCAAGCCATCGGCGCGCAAATTGAACTCCGACACGACCTTTGTCGGCGACAGCTCGTAGCCGGCCGCCCGCAATGCGCCCTTGAGGCGATCGCTGAAACTGGCCCGCTCGTCATCCTGGAATTTCGCGTTCATGGCTCAGTATACGCCCCCCCCCCAAAAAAAAAGCGCACGAACATCCATCAGAAAATGCAGTCTAACGGCCGTTATGAGAAAGCTCCAGATGCCCACCCACCCCGCCGTGTACGGGCATGTCACAGGCCATGTTGCCGAGCAAGTGGCCCGTTACATGCGCGAAGCACAGCGCCAGGACGACGACGCAGCCGGCACGTCGCGCGAACGGGCCTACGGCCTGTATCTTGGCTGGCGCGCCTTCGCCGTCGAAATGACGAGCGCGCACCAATTCGCGCTCGACGATCGGGCGATCGAACAGCTTTTCGCCTGACGCCCTCCCTCACTGTGCGGGACGCTTTCTTCTGGAACAGAAAGCAAGTTTGCCATTTCCTCAAAAATGTCCGACACTAAGGTTATTGCAGTAAATCAACCAACTGACGAAGACCGATGAAAAAGCACCCGCTCCTCCCGCTCGCCACCTTTGGACTGTTATTGGCAAGCCAGGCTTTCGCCGCGGCGCCCTACGACGCGCTGATGAAAGCCAAAAAATACGCCGAGGCGGAAAAGGCGGCCGCCGCGGTGCTGGCCCAGGATCCGGCCAACGCCGAAGCCATGGCCGCGCGCACCGAGGCGATCCTGGCAACGGGCCGCTCGGCGCGCATCGAGGAAGCGGTTAAGCAGGCGCAGCAATGCGTCACTGCGAAACCGGCCGATGTCCGCTGCCAGCTGGTGCTGGGCAAGGCACTCGGCTCGAAGGCAATGAACGGCGGCATGATGTCGGCCATCGGTTACGCGGGCGACATCCGCAACGCATTCAAGAAAGCGGTCGAACTCGATCCACGCAATCTCGAAGCCCGTTTCTCGCTGCTGCAGTATTACCTGATGGCGCCCGGCATCGTCGGCGGCGGCACCGGCAAGGCGGAAACCCTGACCCAGCAAACCCAGGCGATCCATCCGGAAGCAGCCAAGCTGATGCAGGCCAAGATCGATTTCGCGGCAGACAACCTGGCAAAGGCGGAAGCTGGCGCGGCGGCGATCCGTGCAGGCGGCGATGAGGTTCTGTCAGACGAGCAGCAAGGCACCCTCAACTCGATCGCCTTCCGTCACCTGTCGCAAAAGCGGCTGGCCGAGGCCGAACGCATCTTCAACGACAACGTCAAGCGCTTCCCGGACAATGACGATGCCGTCTACGGCCAGGCCCGCGTGCTGCAGGAACAAGGCAAGCACCGCGAGGCGCTCGCCATTCTGGAAGCCATTCTTGCCAAGGATGACCGCAGCCACATCCACTACCGCATCGCCAAGTCGCTGCAAGCGATCGGCGACAAGGCGCGCGCCAAGTCGGAATTCGAGAAAGCCCTGTCGTTCAAGGCCGACCTGCCCAAAAACCTGAAGTCCGATGCCGAAGATCAGCTCAAGGGGTTGAAGAGCTAGCCACGCGCCGCACGCCAGCCGCGCGGCAGGTTGTTGCGGCTGGCAGGATGGGCTAGAAAATGCTCCAGCACCTGCTCATACAGCGTCAGGCGGCCGGCATAGCGCGGCTGGCGCAGCGCCCCCGGCGCATCGAGAAACTTCAAGGCAAAATAATCGGCCAGCAGATCGCCCTGCGCTTCCATGTTGAAGTCGGCCAGGCTCTTGTGTGGCGACAACTCGTAGCGGTAGCTCAAGCCGATGCGCAGCGCCCCCCGCAGCCGCACCGGATAGCCGAGCTGATGCTGCCAGACGTGCACCATCTCGTGCATGAACCAGTGGCGCGCATCGACGCTGCCCCGTGAAAAATCGAGCAGGCAGCAAGACTGATGGAAGTAGATGCTGCCGTTCGGCGTCATTGCGCAGTTCTTCGGCTGAAACGGCATGTAGCGTCGACTGTGGATACGCACACGCCGGTAGTCGATGGCATCTTGAAACAGCAGAGAGGCCATGGCTATTTCGTCCTCAGTGAGGGTGCGCCAGCGATGTGAACGCAGTCGGGGAGAAGGTGTGGCATCCATCGTTCAGTCTTACAAAATTGAGCGGCCTGGCAATGCGAATTTAAATTACTGCAAGTCCGTACTGCCCTCGTACCAGCGTCCCTTGGGGGGCCGATCTCTGTCGGTTGTAGTCGACAGTTGTGGCGACAAACTTATCTCAGCGCGCCGACGCCCGCATGTCGCGACTCAAGCGCGCCGCGAGCACGCGCTGGACTTTGTCGACGTCGACTGGCTTGGTCAGATGATGGTCGAAACCGGCCTCCAGACTGCGCGCCTGATCGGCTTCGCTGCCCCAGCCGGTCAGCGCCACCAGCACGCGGCCCTGCGCGCCCGGCAAGGCCCGTAACAGCGATGCCGTCTCGTAGCCATTCATGCCCGGCATGCCGATGTCGAGGAACACCACCGCAGGGGCATGCCGCTTCACCATCTCGACCGCTGTCTGTCCGTCATGCGCAATGAGTACCGCGTGGCCGTTCGCTTCCAGCACCATGGCCATCGTCTCGGCCGCGTCGCGGTTATCGTCGACGACCAGCACCGTGTAGCGCTCGACGGCGCCCGGACGCGAAGGCGGCGCGGCCTCGACCGGCTGCGGCGCTTCCGCGCGCGGCAGCCAGATGCGGAACAGGCTGCCGGCCCCAGGACCGGCGCTCTCGGCGACGACGCGGCCCCCGTGCATCTCGACCAAGCCCTTGACCACGCTCAGGCCGATGCCCAGCCCGCCCTGGGCATGGGCCAGATGCTGCTGCACCTGCGCGAACCGGTCGAACACGTGCTCGATCATATCGGGCGGGATGCCGATGCCCGTGTCGGCCACCTCGATCAGTAACATGCCCGGCTCAGTCGCCGCACCACCGCGCAGCGTCACACTGCCGCCGCGCGGCGTGTACTTGGCCGCGTTGTTGAGCAGGTTGCCCACCACCTGCACCAGCCGGGTGGCGTCCCCCGTCACCCATAGCGCCGGATCCACACCTTGCCAAGTGACCCGATGGCCCTGTGCATCGAGCAGCGTCTGCACACCCTCCAGCGCTTGGTCGAGCACCGATTGCAGTGACAGCGGATCCTGCCGCAGCAGGATCTTTCCCTGCCGGATGCGCGCGATGTCGAGCAGGTCGTCGACCAGGTGCACCATGTGATCGAACTGGCGTTGCATGATGTCGAGCACCTGGCCGGCCTGGTTCGGCAGGCCGCCTTTGATGCGCTGTAGCAAGTGCAGCCCGGTGCGCAAGGGCGCGAGCGGGTTGCGCAATTCATGCGCGAGCGTGGCCAGGAACTCGTCCTTCTGACGATCGGCAAGCTTGAGCGCCTCGCGCGTGCGGACGTAGTTGGTAATGTCGACGCAGGCGCCGGTCATGGTCCTGGCCCGGCCATTCGGGTCAAGGAAGGTGCGGCCACGATCGTACAGCCAGTGCACCGACCCATCCGGGTAGATCACCCTGAGCTCCATCTCGAAATCGTCACCGGCATCGCGGCAGCGCTCGCAGCGGCGGATCACTTCGGCGCGGTCGTCCGGATGCACCAGCGCGATGAATTGATCGAGGCTACGCACCGCCTCCCCGGGGCGCAGACCGAACAGGCGGTCGAGCGCGCCATCCCAGGTGAGGCGGTTGTCCTGGATGTCCCAGTGGAAGGTGCCGGTGCGGCTCGCTTCCAGGGCCATCTCCATCGCCAGCTCGTTGGTCTTGCGGGTCGTGATGTCCGTCGCCGTGCCGTTCGCGCGCACACAGCGGCCGTCGGCGTCAAATAGTCCGCGCCCCTTGGCTGCAACCCAGCGTACCCGGCCGTCGTCGCGGCCCACCGTGCGGTACTCGACGTTGTAAAGCGCGCGTCGCTGCGGATCGCACGCCGCCGCGAAGGCGCGGCTCACTGCCTCCAGGTCCTCTGGGTGCAGGCCCGCGTAAAAGTCGTCCAGCGACAGCGCTTCATCGGTCGTGATGCCGAACATGGTTCGCAGCCCCGGTTGCCAGATCATGCTGCCTTCGAGCACGTTCACATCCCAGAACGAGATCTCGGCAGCGTCCGTGGCCAGGCGCAGCCGTTCTTCGCTCTCGGCAAGGGCTTGCTGCGCCGAGCTCGCGGCGCGCGCATTTTCCGCCAGCACGACCGTCGCGGTGGTTTCTATCGCGGCGCAGAAGATGCCCGCGACCTGCCCTTCGTCGTCGAGCAAGGGCGTGTAGGTGAAGCTGAAATAGTGCGGCCCGGTCGTCTCACGGCCGGCCAATTGGAAGGGCTTGTTCTCGAATGCCAGCGACTCGCCGCGCATGACGGCCTCGTTCAACAAGCGCAGTTCGTCCCAGATCTCGCTCCAGACCTCGGCCATGGAATGGCCGAGCGCAGCGGGATGTTTGTCGCCGAGGATAGGGATGTAGCCGTCGTTGTAGAGGGAGATGTAGCTTGCCCCCCAGGCGATGAACATCGGCTGCTGCGCACGCAGAATCAGGCTCACCGCTGTCTTCAAGGACAGCGGCCACGATGCCAGGGGGCCCAGCGGCGTCGTCGACCAGTCGTGGCGACGGATCAGTGCGCCCATAGCGCCACCGCCGCGCAAGTGCGGCTGGTCGTCGGGGTCGATCATTGGCATGGTTCGATAAATATTGGCGGCGCAGGAGCGATTCGCCCAGGTTGATTGGTCTATACGGCATTTTCGGGACAAATAATAACACTGCCCCCGCTCGCTTCCGGAGCAAGCACCTGCTCAGTCAGTGAGCCGGCTGCTGGCTTTCTTCAATAGCTCGTCGAGCTTGCCGCTCGCCTCCATGCGCCGCAATTCGACGTCGATCAGCGCCTGCAACTCTTTTGCCTGCGGCGCACGCCTGGAAATCCCGAAGTAGAACGGGTCCCGTCTCATGCCCGGTATCGGCGCCCTGCCGATGTCGGGATCGGACAGGTAATCTTTCCCGATCATGGCGTAACCGTGCATGATTTCGTTCTTTTCCACGAACAGGGAACAGCGCCCCAGCTTGATCTTGCTGATCAATACCGGAAAGCTGCGCGCACCTTGATCCACCTCACCGGCGCCCAGGCGGTAACCTTCGTAGTTGTAGCCCTGGAGGCCGCACACGCGGTACTTTTTCAGGTCGGCAAGCCGATGGATCGCCAAGCCCTTCGGGTAGTTGCGGCGCGAATAATAATAGTAAGAGGTGGTCGCGTAATACGGCCGCGACAGCAGAAAGCGCCGCTTGCGCTCGGCGTTATACGATAGATTGAGCACCATGCCGTATTGCTTGCCGAGGCTGGCGACCGCCATGCAGCGAGTCCACGGAATCAGGTCGATCGTGTAGTCGATGCCGTGGCGCGAGAAAATGTGGTGCACCACATCGATGGAATAGCCAGCCAGATCCGACGTTTTCCTTCCATCGATGCGCCGGTAATAGGAGTAAGGCGGCCACTCGTTATCGTCGTCGCAGATCGCCACCGTCAAGGGTGGGCGCGGCGCATCGAACGCGAGCGCCACGTGCGGCGCTGTCGACAAACAAGCCAGCAGCGCCCATGCCGATCCGGGAATGTGCGATCGATTCATCAGAACATTACTCACTGTTTAGTGGCAACATTCCGAGTGTAACACCGTCCCGTGCGCAGCCCCCGGTGAGCGTGCTCAGCCTTTCAAGGCCGACGCCGCGCGCGCCAGTTCGGTGATATGGGCCCAGTCGCCGGCGGCAATCGCCTCTTTCGGCGTGAGCCAGGAACCGCCCACGCACGCCACGTTTTTGCAGGCCAGGAACTTGGGCGCGGTCTCGATCGAGATCCCGCCCGTCGGGCAGAACGTCACGTCCGGCAGCGGACCGCCGATCGCATTGAGCATGCCCACGCCGCCGGCCGGCACGGCCGGGAACAATTTCAGCTGGCGGAAGCCCGCTTCGCGCGCGGCCATGACTTCCGACGGCGTCATCACGCCCGGCAGCAGCGGCAGCCCGCTCTGGCGCGCCGCTTCGATCAGGCTGGCCGTGAGGCCCGGCGAGACGCCGAACACGGCGCCCGCGTCGCGCGAAGCGGCGAATTCTTCCGGCTGGGTCAGCGTACCTACGCCGACGATGGCGCCCGGCACCTGCGACATGGCGCGGATCGCGTCCAGGCCATGCTTGGTGCGCAACGTCACTTCCAGCACGCGGATGCCGCCTGCCACCAGCGCCTGTGCCAGCGGCAGGGCATGGTCCGGATCGTCGATGGCGATAACAGGGATCACGCTCGCCGAGCGCATGATGTCGAGTAGGGTCATGGTCATTTTGGGTTCTTGATCAGGAAGTCTTCGTCGGAGCCGGGCACGGTGTCGCCGATATCGGCGGTCTCGTGCAGCGGCAAGGTGGTGTGGATCGGCGACGGCAGCGGGAATGTCGTCGCGCCCGCCTCCGCTTCGCTGATCGCGTTGCGGAACACCGCAAACAGTTCGCGCCCCATACCGATGTGGCTGGAACTGAGGTCGGCCGTGGCCAGCTTGCGCGCAGCCCAGACGGCGGCGGGCACCAGCGCTTCGAGCGTGCCTGTGGTGGCGTCGAGGCGGATGATGTCGCCGTCGCGCACCAGCCCGAGCGGGCCGCCGGCCAGGATCTCCGGCGACACGTGGATCGCGGCAGGCACCTTGCCCGACGCGCCGGACATGCGGCCGTCCGTCACCAGCGCCACGTGGCGACCCGCATCTTGCAGATTGGCCAGCGCGGGCGTGAGCGCGTGCAGTTCCGGCATGCCGTTGGCGCGCGGGCCCTGGAAGCGGATCACGGCCACGAAGTCGCGGTCCAGATTGCCGGCTTTATAGGCGTGCATGAAGTCTTCCTGCGAATCGAAGGTCAGCGCAGGCGCTTCGACAATCCGGTGCTCTTCCTTGACGGCCGAGATCTTCATCACGGCGCGGCCCAGGTTGCCCTTCACCAGTATCATGCCGCCATCCTTGGCGAACGGGTTGCTGGCCGGGCGCAGCACGGCGTCGTCGCCGGTCGCGGCTGGCGAATCCTTCCAGTACACGGCGTCGCCGTCCAGGAACGGTTCCTTGGCGTGCGCGCGCAGACCGTGGCCCAGAATGGTGTTGACGTCGTCGTGCAGCATGCCGGCGTCGAGCAGTTCGCGGATCACGAAGCCCGGACCGCCGGCGGCGTTGAAGTGATTGACGTCGGCGTCGCCGTTCGGGTAAATCCGCGTGAGCATCGGCACCACGGCCGACAGCTCGTTAAAGTCGTCCCAGTCGATCACGATGCCGGCTGCCTTGGCGATCGCCACCAGGTGCAGCGTATGGTTGGTCGAGCCGCCCGTGGCCAGCAAGCCGACAACGGCGTTGACGATGCACTTCTCGTCGACGATGTGGCCGACCGGCGTATAGCGGCTTCCCTGCTGCGAAATCTCGACCGAACGCACGGCGGCGCTGGCGGTGAGCGCGTCGCGCAGCGGCGTGCCTGGCGTGACGAAGGCCGAGCCGGGCAAGTGCAGACCCATGATCTCCATCAGCATCTGGTTGCTGTTGGCGGTGCCGTAGAAGGTGCAGGTGCCGGCGCCATGGTAGGACTGGGCTTCGCACTCGAGCAGCTCGTCGCGCGTGGCCTTGCCCTGCGCGTACAACTGGCGCACGCGCGCCTTTTCCTTGTTCGACAGTCCCGACGTCATCGGCCCGGCCGGCACGAACACCGCCGGCAGATGGCCGAAGTGCAGCGCGCCGATCAACAGGCCCGGCACGATCTTGTCGCACACGCCCAGGTACAGGGCCGAGTCGAACATATTGTGCGACAGCGCGACCGCGGTCGACATGGCGATGGTGTCGCGCGAGAACAGCGACAGTTCCATGCCCGGCTGGCCTTGCGTCACGCCGTCGCACATGGCGGGCACGCCGCCGGCGAACTGGGCCACCGCGCCGACCTTGCGCACGGCATCCTTGATGATGGGCGGGAAGGTCTCGAACGGCTGGTGCGCCGACAGCATGTCGTTGTAGGACGAGACAATGGCCACCGACGGCTTTTTGGCCTCGCGCAGCTTGAGCTTGTCGTTGGCGGGGAAGGCGGCAAAGCCGTGCGCCAGATTGGTACACGACAGCGCCCCGCGCTGCACGCCCTGGATGCGCGCCGCATCGAGGTGGGCCAGATAGGCCGCGCGCGACGCCTTGCTGCGGCCAATGATTCGATCGGTCACCGATTCAACTACGGGATGCAACGCCATGGTCGTTCCTTATGAATTAATTTTCTGAAATTTTACTACAAATTTGGCAGAAACCGAACAATTCCGTGTCCGATCTTGCGCCTGCAGCCGCAAAATAGCAAGTCTGAGGCCCTCTCCAAAGACGTCGCAGCCCTATCCTGCCCGGATAAAACGCGCTCTGGGGCGTCGATTTTTTGTAGTGAATTTACGAATTTTTCCTGTATTATTCGACAAATCTTCAGCCAACCCACTTCCAGGCCAACCCATGCTCCAACCCGCCCTGACTTCCACCGCCAGCTACCAGGCGCTCGAAACCCACGCCATCGAAGCCGAAGACTGGCAATTGCGCGGCCTGTTTGCCGCCAGCGACACCCGCTTTCCGGATCTGACGGTCGATGCGGCCGGCCTGTTCCTAGACTATTCAAAAAACCGCCTCGATGCGCGCACGCTTGAACTGTTGACGGACCTGGCGCGCGAGCGCGGCGTCGAGAAGCAGCGCGACGCCATGTTCGCCGGCGAACGCATCAACCTGACCGAAAACCGCGCCGTCCTGCACACCGCCCTGCGCGCCCCGCGCGGCACGCCGCTGACCGTGGACGGCCAGGACGTCAACGCCGACGTGCACGCGGTGCTGGACCGGGTGCGCGTGTTCTCGGAAGCGGTGCGCGCCGGCACCTGGCTCGGCCACAGCGGCAAGCCGATCACCGACATCGTCAACATCGGCATCGGCGGCTCCGACCTCGGTCCCAAAATGGTGTGCCTGGCGCTGCGCCAGTACGCCCATCCGCGCCTGACCATGCATTTCGTCTCCAACGTGGACGGGCACGACATGGACGCGACGCTCGGCCGGGTGAATCCGGAAACGACGCTGTTCATCGTCGCCTCCAAGACCTTCACCACCACCGAGACCATGATGAACGCGCAGACCGCGCGCGCCTGGTTCCTCAAGCAGGCGCCGGATGCGGCGCTGGCCAAGCACTTCGTGGCCGTCTCCACCAATACGGATGCGATCAAGGCTTTCGGCATCGACCCGGCCAACATGTTCCCGTTCTGGGACTGGGTGGGCGGGCGCTATTCGGTCTGGTCGGCGATCGGCCTGTCGGTGGCGCTGTGCGTCGGCTTCGGCTACTTCGCCGACTTATTGGCCGGCGCCCACGCGATGGACACCCACTTCAAGGAAGCGCCGCTGGAGAAGAACATGCCGGTCCTGCTGGGCATGATCGGCTTCTGGAACCGCCACTTCCTGGGCTGCCCGTCGCTCTCGATCGCGCCCTATCACCAGGACCTGAACCGCTTCCCGGCCTACCTGCAGCAGCTCGACATGGAGAGCAACGGCAAGCGCGTGACCAAGGGCGGCGCCCCGGTCGACACCCTCACCTGTCCCGTGATCTGGGGCGACTGCGGCACCAACGGCCAGCACGCCTATTTCCAGCTGCTGCACCAGGGCACCGACGTCACGCCGATCGACTTCATCGCCGCGCTGCGTCCGGCCCACGAATATGCCAACCACCATGCGGCGCTGCTGGCCAACTGCTTCGCCCAGTCCGAAGCCTTCATGCGCGGCAAAACGATCGACGAAGTGCGGATCGATCTGCAGGCCCAGGGCCTGTCGCTGGCAGAAATCGAGCGCCTGGCGCCGCACAAGACCTTCCCTGGCAACCGCCCGAGCAATACGATCCTGATGGAGTACCTGACCCCGTACACTTTGGGCGCGCTGATCGCGCTGTACGAGCACAAGACCTTCGTGCAGGGCGTGATCTGGGACGTGAACAGTTTCGACCAGTGGGGTGTGGAACTGGGCAAAGTGCTGGCCAAGACCATCGAAGCCGAACTGACCGGGGAAGCGGTACCTGAGCGCCACGACTGCTCGACCAATGGCTTGATCGCCATGGCCAAGGCCGCGGTATAAATCATGGATAACTTCAGCGTCGTCCATCCGGCCCCGATGCAGGTGGGGGAATGCCCGCTCTGGCATGCGGCCGAACGCAATATCTACTGGGTCGATATCGGCGGCAAGGCCGTGCACCGCGTCCATCCGCTGACGGGCGAGCACCGCCAGTGGGCGATGGCGAGCGAGCCGTCGGCGCTGGCCATCCATACCCATGGCGGCCTGGTCGTGGCCACCCGCGACGGCGTGGTCCATCTGGACACGGCGAACGGCGACATCACGTCCATCGCGCCGGCCCCGTACGACACGGCCACCACGCGCTTTAACGACGGACGCGTCGATCCGGCCGGGCGCTTCTGGATCGGCACCATCTTCGAGCCGCGCGACCGGCAGGCCGCCGAGATGTATTGCCTCGACAAGGGCACGCTGAGCCTGAAGTGGTCGGGCGGGATGATGAATTCGAACGGCCTCGGTTTCGCGCCGGACGGGCGCACCATGTACCACGCCGATACGGCCGCGCACCGGATCAACCGCTACGCCTTCGATGCGCACAGCGGTACCGCGTCGGATCCGCAGCTGTTCCAGCAGTTCGACAGCGACAAGAGCGCGCCCGGCTACGGCGGCCGTCCCGACGGCGCCGCGGTCGACAGCGAAGGCGCCTACTGGTGCGCGATGTTCGAAGGCGGACGCTTGCTGCGCTTTGCGCCGTCCGGCGAACTGCTGCGCGAGATCGCCCTGCCCTTGCGCTGCCCGACCATGCTCGCTTTCGGCGGCGACGATTTGCGCACACTGTATATCACCAGCGCCAGCCACGGGCGCTCCGAAGCCGAACGCGAACGCTACCCGCTTACTGGCTGCGTGCTGTCCTTGGACGTCGACGTGATGGGTCGCGAAGAGCCCCCCTACCAGGCCTGACGCCCACAAACATCATGACAAACAAACTGACCAACCTGCTCCTGTGGGTGCTGCTGTTCTGCACCGCCCTGGCGCGGGCAGCCGATCCCATGCCTGCCGGGCCGCTGCAAAGCAGCACCATCTCTTTTGACCTGCTGATCATCTACCCGGCATCGAAGCCGCCCGCGCCGGCCCTCAAGCCGCTCCTGGCCAGCAAATGGCCAGGCCTGACGCTGGTGGAGAAAATTCCCGCCAATCCCGCCGCGATGTTCGTGCAAATGACGTCGCACCCCGCTTTCGATCCGATCGGCGCCGAGTGGCTCAAGTACTTCGCGCGCGGATTGAATGCCGATCAAAGCGCGGCCATGCAAACGGCCAGGCCGTTCCTGCAGCTTCGCTTCGCGCACGGTAAAAAGGACACCTTTACCGCACTGCGCGCGGCTTACGAACTGGCGAGCCACCTCGCGCGCAAGGACGGCGGCTTGATCTGGGATGCCGAAACGCGCGAACTGTTCGCGCCCGCCCAATGGGATGAACGGCGCCTGAGCAGCTGGACCGAGCAGTATCCGGTCGCCGCCGGCAGCACCGTCATCCACAGCTACGCCAACGGCGAACTGCTGCGCCAAATCACGCTTGGCATGGGCAAGTTCGGCCTGCCCGATATCGTCGCCAACCAGGTCGCGCACTCGTCGAGCGAGAGCATGGGCAACTTGATCAACCTGCTCAGCCAGGCGCTCGTGGAAGGCGCCGCCGTGGGCCCGGGCGGAAACCTCGATCTCTCGCTCGACAAGATCGTCAACCAGTCGGTCCGCTCCAAGGCGCTGGGCTCGCTCAAGTCGGGCGCACAGAAAGTCGCGCGCGTGCAGCTACTCAAGGGTAATCCTGAAGAAGGCGACCCCGACAATCGTTTGATCGCCATCGGCTTCGACCGCCATCCTGGCCCGGATGGCTCGGCGCGTCAGCAAGCGCTGCTCACGTCGCTGTATGGCGCGAACGACGCCATCGTGCGCATCCGCCATGACGACGAGCTGCGCGCAGCGAGCGCGAAGGCCAGGCAGAAGCTGGCCGCCATGCGCGACCAATTCAAGCGCGGGCTCGGGGTCGGAGAATACATCCAGGTCAAAGCACCATTCAAAACCGATTCGGGTGGCAATGAATGGATGTGGGTCGAAATTCAGCGCTGGGAAGGCGACCGCATCGACGGCTCACTGCAAAACACGCCCTTCGAGATCAAGGCATTGAAATCCGGCCAGCTGGTCCGGATTCGCGAGCAGGATGTATTCGATTACATCCGCAAATTCACCGACGGGCATGTGGAAGGCAATACGACCGGCGACATCATCCGGAAAATGCAGGACGCAACGACGAAATAGGCGGTCAGTCAGGCGAATCGAACAGGGTTCGCATCATCCGCTCGGGGTTGACCAGGAAGTCATGGGTGACCTGGTAGTGCTCGGTGTCGCGGTAGGCCATTTCCACGATTCCGTCTGCGCCGAATTGATAGATCAGCGCATCCGGATATGCCATCAGGATCGGTGAATGGGTGGCGATGATGAACTGCGAATCGTCCTGCACCAGCGCGTGGATGCGCGCCAGCACCGCCAGCTGCCGCTGCGGCGACAACGCCGCTTCGGGTTCATCGAGCAAATACAGCCCTTTGCCGCCGAAGCGCTCCATCAGCAGCGCCATGAACGATTCACCGTGCGATTGCTCATGCAGCGAACGGCCACCATACGAATCGATCACCGGCGGCGCCGGCGCCGGTTCGCGATCGAGGTTTTCGATCTCGGTCGCGACGTTGAAAAAGCTCTCCGCCCGCAAAAAATAGCCATCCTTCGGACGCCGGAATCCCTTCGCTATCCGCAAATACGGATCGAGTTCCGAATGCGAACGCCGGGTGCCGAAATTGAAGTTCTTCGATCCGCCCTCCGCATTGAACCCGAGCGACACGGCGATCGCTTCGAGCAGCGTCGACTTCCCCGAACCGTTTTCGCCGATGAAGTAGGTGACCTTTGGATGCAAGGCCAGATCGGACAAGCCGCGCACCGAAGGCAGGCAGAACGGAAAGCGGTCGAAGGATGCAACGATGTCGCGGCGTAAGGCGACCTGGCTCACATACTGTCTTGAAATCATTATTCACGCGCCGGTCGACCCGGCTGTCCCATGGTGGTTGATCGGTCTGACTTCCCAGTTGCACGGACTATAGGCGATTCTGTGCCAACGATGAGAAAAAGGCACTATTTCAGCTGCAGGTATACAATACTTCTCAATGGTTCCGCGAGCGGAGTGAGCAATGATCCCATCAGGTCAGGCAATCGCATGAGCACCGGCAAGCCACGCCTGCCGGACGAAACGCTGGTCGACATAGCGGGCCGCATTGCGCACCTGGGCGGCTGGATCGCCGACCTGGCCAGCGGCCGCGCCTTCTGGTCCAAGGAAGTGTGCGACATCCACGAAGTGCCGCACGGGACCTCGCCCACCATCGCCGAAGCGATCGCCTACTACCCGCCCGAATGGCGCCCCCGCGCCCAGCAGCTGTTCGACGCCTGCGCGCGCGACGGCATCGCTTTCGACGAAGAACTGCAGCTGGTCAGCGCCCGCGGCACGCGCAAGTGGGTGCGCGCCATTACCGAGGCCGTGTATGGCGCCGACGGCGCCGTGGCCCGCGTCCAGGGCGCGCTGCAGGACATCACCGCGGCCAAGCAGGGCGAACACCACCGCAACATGCTCGACCACCGCCTCACCACCATGTTGGAGAGCATTACCGATGCCGTCCTGATGGTCGACCGTGAATGGAAGTTCACCTACATCAATGGCTACGCCGAACGCCTGCTGCAATGCCAGCGCGACCAGGTGCTGGGCACCAACCTCTGGGACCGCTTCCCCGATGCGGTCGGCGGGCGCTATTTCCAGGAATACCACCGCGCCATGCGCGACAACATCTCCGTCTGGTTCGAGGATTACTACGCCCCGCTCGACCTGTGGACCGAAATCCGCGCCTACCCCTCCGAAGACGGACTGGCGATCTACTTCCTCGACATTAGCGAGCGCAAGCACGCGGAAGAAAAAATCCACACGCTGGCCTACTACGACAAGCTGACCGGCCTGCCCAACCGCGAATTGCTGCTGACCTATGTGGACGAGGGCGTGAAGGCCAACCAGCGCAACCAGTGCTACCGCGCGCTGTTGATCATCGACCTCGACAACTTTAAGGCGATTAACGACACGCGCGGGCACGACAAGGGCGACGCCTTGCTGCTGCTGGTGGCGGCGCGCTTGCGCGAACAACTGGGCCAGAGCGACATTCTGGCGCGCTTTGGCGGCGACGAGTTCGTGATCCTGCTGCACGACCTGGGCACCGACGCCGCCCGCGCCGAAGAGAGCGCACGCTCTGCGGCGCTGCGCATCGTGGACGGACTCGAGCCACGTTTCGACATCGCCGGCCTGCAGGAGTTCACCAGCGCCAGCGTCGGCGTGGCCCTGTTCGACGGCGAACCGGTCAGCCCCGAAGAGCTGCTCAAACGCGCCGACCTGGCCATGTACCAGGCCAAGGCCGCCGGGCGCAACACTTACGCCCTGTTCACCCCCGAAATGCAGTCGCGCCTGACGGACCGGGTAGCGCTCGAAGCGGACCTGCGCCAGGGCTTGTCGCTCGAACACTTCATCCTGCATTACCAGCCGCTGGCCGAGGTCGACGGGCGCATGGTCGGCGTCGAAGCCCTGGTGCGCTGGAACCATCCGGTGCGCGGCATGGTCCCACCCAACGATTTCATTCCATCCGCCGAAGAAAGCGGCCTGATCCTGCCGCTCGGCCAATGGGTCCTGCGTACGGCCTGCCAGCTGCTGGCGCGCTGGTCGCGCACGCCGGCCACCGCCCATCTGACCATGGCGGTCAATGTGAGCGCCCACCAATTGCACCGGCCCGACTTTGTGGACCAGGTGATGCGCGTGCTGCACGAGACCGGCGCCCCGCCGCGCCGCCTCAAGCTGGAACTGACCGAAAGTTTGCTGGTCAATGATGTGGAGGGCACGATTGCCAAGATGGACCAGCTCAAGGCCATTGGCGTGCGCTTCTCGCTCGACGATTTCGGCACCGGCTATTCGTCGCTGTCTTACCTGCACCGCTTGCCGCTGAGCCAGCTCAAGATCGACAAGAGCTTCGTGCGCGACGCGCTCGGCGGCCATCAGGGTGCGGCCATTGCCCACACCATTCTGGCGCTGGGCAAGGCGCTCAAGCTGAGCGTGCTGGCCGAGGGTGTCGAGACGGCCGAACAACATGCGTTCATTGCCAATGCCGGCTGCACCGAATACCAGGGCTATTTGTACAGCCGGCCGCTGGCGGAGTCCGCGCTGCAGGAATTCATCGGCGCCAGTGGAATACTTGTTGCCGGGAAACAAGCAGTTACGGTGCCAAATTGACCGCTTTTCTTACGTGCGCGAGCGAACAAAACCGAGTGGTAGACTGGAAATATTTATTACGGTGAATAGTGAGGCGAGCGTGAACGATTTGGTCCGGACCGGCATTGCCGGCCTTGATGAGGTACTGCATGGCGGGCTCCCCCGCAAGAATAACCTGCTGGTGGAAGGGGCGCCGGGCGCCGGCAAGACCACCATCGGCCTGGGCTTCATCTACGCCGGCGCCGCCCAGTATGACGAGCCGGGCGCCATCGTCTCGTTCGAACTCGACGCGGCCAAGCTGCTGCGCGACGCGGCCGGTTTCAACTGGCATCTGCAGGAGTTGATCGATGCCGGCAAGATCAAGATCATCCAGACCAGTCCGGCGGTGCTGCTGAGCGAATTCCGCAATCCCGACGGCGCTTTTGCCGAAACGCTGCGCAACATGGGCGCCAAGCGCCTGCTGCTCGACGGCCTCACGCCAATGCGCCTGTACGCCGACCTGCACGACATGCCCTTCCGCGAAGACCTGTACCTGCTCATCGAGGGCCTGGACCGCCTCGGCGTGACGACCCTGGTCACCGCCGAGCGCGACGAGTCGATGCTGGGCGTGCCGGCCCACGAACGCTTCGTGTTCGACACCGTCATTTCGCTCACGCGCGAAGAACTCAAACGGCGCGTGCAGCGCCGCCTGACCGTGCTCAAGTCGCGCGGCCAGGACTTCATCGCCGGCAGCCACACCATGCGCATTGAAGCGGACCAGGGCATCCACGTGTACCGCCGCGCCCAGTCGCGCCCGATCGGCGGGCACGACCAGCCCACCTCCAACGAGCGGCTCTCGATCGGCTCCAAGGCCATCGACGACATGATGGATGGCGGCCTGTATCAAGGCTCGGTGACCATGGTCAGCGGCATTTCCGGCACCGGCAAGACAGTCTTGTCGGTCCAGTTCCTGACTTCGGCGATCGCGGCCGGCCACAAGACGCTGCTGGTCAGCCTGGACGAACACCCGCGCCAGCTGATGCGCAACGCCAGTTCGCTCGGCTTCGACCTGGACGGCCTGGTCGAGCGCGGCGAGCTGTTCATCCATTACGAGTCGCCGCTGGAACTGGAACTGGACGTGCACTTCGAGCGCATCATCCAGCTGGTTGAAAAAGAAGGCATCGATGTGGTGGTGTTCGACTCGGTGGCCGTGTACGAGATGACCAGCCCCGACGAAGTGGCCGACTACCTGTATGCGCTGGCCACCTTCTTCAAGGACCGCCTGGCGACCATTTTCTTCAACTATGAAAGCCCGGAGCTCCTGGGTCTGTCGCAGATCAGCGAAGAGCTCAAGGGTTCTCACCTGGTCGACAACATCATCCTGCTCAACTACGTTGAAATCTCCACCGTGCTGCGGCGCGCGATCGCCATTCCCAAGGTGCGCGGCAGCCGCAACCAGCAGATCACGCGCGAATACATCATCGGCGAAGGTGGCCTGATTCTGCTTGACGAAAACGCGGGCAATGCCGATCCGTCGGGCGTGGTGCCGCAGCTGCCGTTCTCCTCGTATTACGGCCTGCTGTCGCGCTCCCCGTCACGCCAGAGTCCCCTGATCGAAGACGCGATCGCACAAGGTTCCAAGATGCCGGAATCGGTCGACCTGCCGCCAGAAGCATCCTCGTGATCAGTATCGCCCTGCCCGACGACGCCCTGACCGACTGGAACAGCTGGCGCAAGCCGCTCGACCAGTTTACCGAGGCGACCGGGCTGGCGATGGCAGCGTACGACATTCAATGCGTGCGCCAGGTCGGGCCGCTGGTGGCGTCCGGTACGGCGCGTCTGCTGGCCGGGTCCACGCTATGGGATGACGACGGTGCCGGCACCGCGCTCGAACGGCGGCTGGTGGTGAGCGTGCTGGCCAGCGACGGCCCCCTGTGCGAAACGCTGCACGGCATGCGCGTGTGCGCCATGCCGCTCACCCAGTTCGGCCAGGTGTACGGGGTGCTGGTGTATGGCTGGCGCTTTTCCGATTTCAGCTCGCCCATGGAGTGCGAGAAAATCGCACGCCTGACCGGCCTGTCCTCGCAGGCGCTGTGGAACGAGGTGCGCCTGACGCCGCCGGTGTCGGGCGCGCGCATGGCCACCTACACGGCGCTGCTCGAAACCCTGGTCGGCACCATCGACCGCCAGCGCGAAACCATCGAAGAACTGACCCGCGTGAACAAAACGCGCGACCTGTTCCTGGCCACCGTGTCGCACGAAATGCGCACCCCGCTGGCGGCGCTGTCGCTGCGCGTGGAGGTGCTGCTGCGCACCGTGAAGAACCTGCCGGAGCCGGTCGAAAGCGCACTGCAAGCGATGCGCGTGCACGTGCGCCAGGAAGCAGGCATGGTCGACGATTTGATCGACGCGGCGCGCACGCTCACCGGCCAGATGTCGGTCGCGCGCCTGCCCACCGACCTGGGGCGCGTGGTGCGCGACGCGGTGTCGACCGTCGAGGAACAGGCGCACGCCAAGTCGATCGCCCTGTCCGTGCTCCCGCCCGATTTCGCCGACGGCATCACACTGCAAGCGGACGGCCGGCGCTTGCAGCAAGTCCTGTGGAACCTGCTGCTCAACGCGATCAAGTTCACGCCCGCCTTCGGCGCGATTCAGGTGACGATCGCGCAGGGGGAATCGCACATCGAGATCGATGTGACCGATAATGGCCAGGGCATCGAGGCGGCCGACCTGCCGCACGTGTTCGGCGCCTTCACTTTGCAAACGCAGGCCAACGCCAGCGGGCTCGGTCTGGGGCTGTACATTGCGCGCCGCATCGTCGAATTGCATGGCGGGTCGCTGACGGTGACCAGTGCGGGGCGCGACATGGGCAGCACCTTCACGATCCGCCTTCCGCTAGGCGAAACGTAGTAAAATTTCTTGCAAACAGCTATTTTATGTAGTAAATTTACATTACCAGCTGCAGTGCGTGCGCCAGCCCTGGCGCGATGGCGGCATCATGATTCCGGCACCCACTTTTTACGCGAACACATACTATGGCACTTACCGATTTTGACCTCGTTCTCTTTGGTGGCAGCGGCGACCTGGCAATGCGCAAGCTCTTGCCCGCGATGTACGCGCGCGACGTCGCCAACGATCTCCCCGCCACCGCCCGCATCGTCTGCGTGGGGCGCCACGAATGGTCGCAGGACGAGTTCCTCGCCACCGTCGAAAGCACGTCCAAGCCGCACGTCAAGAACCCCAATCCGGCCGGCTGGGCCAAATTCATCAAGCGCATCGTGTACGTGTCGCTCAACGCGACCGACGCCGCCACCTACGCGCCGCTGACGGCCGCCATGCGCACCGACGACAAGCTCACCCGCGTGTACTACCTGGCCACGCCGCCGCACCTGTTCGCGCAAATCTGCGACAACCTGGCCGAAGTGGGCCTGGCCACGCCCAACTCGCGCGTGGTGCTGGAAAAACCGCTCGGGCGCGATCTCGAGTCGGCCAAGCAGATCAACTTCGAAGTGGGCAAGGTGTTCGCCGAATCGCAGATCTACCGGATCGACCACTACCTGGGCAAAGAGACCGTGCAGAACCTGCTGGCTCTGCGCTTCGGTAACATCCTGTTCGAGCCGCTGTGGCGCCGCGAATGGATCTCGGACGTGCAGATCACGATCGCTGAAAAACTCGGCGTGGGCAACCGCATGGGTTACTACGATACGTCCGGCGCGCTGCGCGACATGCTGCAAAATCACCTGCTGCAGCTGCTCTGTATCGTGGCCATGGAGCCGCCGACCTCGATCGCGCCGGACGCCGTGCGCGACGCCAAGCTGCAGGTCCTGCGTTCGCTCAAGCGCTTCACGCCGACCACGCTGTCGCAGAACATCGTGCGCGGCCAGTACCGCGCCGGCCACGTGGACGGCAAGGCCGTGCCAAGCTACCGCGACGAACCGGATGCTCCGCAGCAGTCGAGCACCGAAACCTTTGTGGCCATCAAGGCCGAAATCGACACCTGGCGCTGGGCCGGCGTGCCCTTCTATCTGCGCACCGGCAAGCGCATGGCCGACAGCCTGGCCGAGATCGTAGTGCGCTTCAAGCAGATCCCGCATTCGATCTTCAACCAGCCGACCAGCAGCTTCCAGCCCAATAGCCTGGTGATCCGCTTGCAGCCGGACGAAGGCCTGTCAATGAACCTGATGGCCAAGACGCCGGGCGACAGCATGCGCCTCAAGCAGGCCGAACTCGAACTCGATTTCCGCGAGCAGTTCAAGACCCCGCGCATGGATGCCTACGAGCGTTTGCTGCTCGACGTACTGCGCGGTCAGCTGACGCTGTTCATGCGCGGCGACGAACTGGAAGCGGCGTGGGAATGGGTAGAACCGATTCTCGATTACTGGGAAGAGGATGACAGCGTGCCGATTCCCTACAGCGCCGGCACCTGGGGCCCTGCTGCGGCCAGCGCACTGATCGGCCGCGACGGCCTGCAGTGGCGCGAAGAAGCGCTCCCTGAAGACTAAACAGACTGATGCTGCTCGACTCCATCCGCACCCAGCTCGACTCGCTCTCCAAATCGGAGAAAAAAGTCGCGCTGGCCGTGCTTGAACACCCGGCCGCCACCGTCAGCCAGAACATCACCGCGCTCGCCAAAAGCGCCCAGGTGTCCGAGCCGACGGTCGTGCGCTTTTGCCGCACGCTCGGCTACGACGGCTGGCACGAGTTCAAGCTGAAACTGGCGCAAGGCCTGGCCCTGGCCATGCCCGGCGTGAACGAGCAGCCGGCGCAGGACGATCTGGCCTCGGACCTGGTCAACAAGATCTGCAGCCGCTCGATCAACACCCTGCTCGACCTGCGCAACAACCTCGACCCGGAAGCGATCCAGCGCGCGCTCGACATCCTCTCGCGCGCCAACAAGATCGAGTTCTACGGCCAGGGCACGTCCGGCATCGTGGCCGCCGACGCGCAGCACAAGTTCTTCCGCTCGGGCGTTCCGACCGTGGCTTACGCCGACCCGAACATCCACAGCATCGCCGCGGCCCTGCTGCACGGCGGCGACGCGGTGGTGGCCATCTCCCAGCGCGGCAACAGCCCGGCCCTGGTGCGTTCGGTCAAACTGGCGCGCCGCGGCGGCGCCGACGTGATCGTGCTGGCGCCGTCGGGCACGCCGCTGGCCGATCTGGCCACGGTGCTCATTCCAATCGACCTGGTCTTCAACACCGACCCGTACACGCCGATTTCCGCGCGCCTGGCCTACCTGGTCGTGATCGATGTGCTGGCCGTCGGCCTCGCGCTGCAGCGCGGTCCCGAGTTCCGCAAGAAGATGCAAAACGCCCAGAAAGCGCTGCAGGAATTCGACATGCAATTCGATTCATTCATCGGTTAGCGGCTAGTTGTACAATAGGTTTCTAACCTACTGAACAATATTGCCGAAATGAATCAACTCGAACAACTCAAACAATTCACGACGGTTGTCGCCGACACAGGGGACTTCCAGTCGATCAAACAATTCACGCCGCGCGATGCGACCACCAACCCGTCGCTGATTCTCAAGGCGGTGCAAAAGCCCGAATACAAGCCGCTGCTGGAAAAGGCGGTCAAGGACCATCCGAACCTGTCGACCGGCGACATCATCGACCGCGTGCTGGTAGCCTTTGGCATGGAAATCCTCAAGATCATTCCGGGCCGCGTATCGACCGAAGTCGATGCCGCGCTGTCGTTCGACACGCAAGCGACCGTGGCCAAGGGCCGCGAACTGATCGCGCTGTACGAAGAAGCCGGCGCCGGCCGCGAGCGCGTCTTGATCAAGATCGCGTCGACCTGGGAAGGCATCCGTGCCGCCGAGATTTTGCAAAAGGAAGGCATCCGCTGCAACATGACCTTGCTGTTCGCGCTGCCGCAAGCGATTGCCTGCGCGGAAGCGGGCGCGCAGCTGATCTCGCCGTTCGTGGGCCGCATCTACGACTACTTCAAAAAGACCACCGGCATCGACTACATGGGCGCCGAAGACCCGGGCGTGCAGTCGGTCAAGCGGATCTACAACTACTACCGCAAGTTCGGTTACAAGACCGAGGTGATGGGCGCGAGCTTCCGCAACACCTCGCAAATCCTGGAACTGGCCGGCTGCGATCTGCTGACCATCAGCCCGGACCTGCTGCAAAAGCTGGCCGATACCGAAGGCGCGGTTGAGCGCAAGCTCGGCGGCGAAGCCAATTCGGTGTCGATCGAAAAAGTCGCGCTCGATGAGAAGACCTTCCGCTTCATGATGAATGAAGATGCGATGGCGACCGAGAAGCTGGCGGAAGGCATTCGCGCGTTCTGCGCCGATTCGGGCAAGCTCAAGCAAATCGTCACGGCGATGCGCTAAGCTCAGCCACCACGTCGCCCTCGCGAAGGCGGGGGCCTATAGCACGCAAGCAGTACCGTACTCTCCGCATGCCATGGGTCCCCGCCTTCGCGAGGGCGACGTCACTAGATTTTTGCTGCTGCGATATTGGGAAACACCTACGCTCTCAAGGAGTCCAGATGTGTATCGATAATCTCGCCGCCCATCTTGATCAAATCAAACTCCGGACCCAGCATCCAGTAACGGATCAGCCCATCCATCAACGCCCAGATCCCCAGCGCCACCGCGCGCGGCTTCACGCCTGCCTTGATCTGCCCGGTCTTAATCCCCAGCTTCACGCGCCCTTCCGTGCGCCGTATCCACTCACCCTGATTCTGCAAGCGCCGCTCGCGCACCACCGTCATTTCATCGGTGTATTCGATTTTCAGCGTCGCGATTTCGAACGTAATGCGCGCTTTCGGGTCTTCCACTGTCAAACGGAAAACGCACAAGGCGTACTCGCGCAAATCGCCCAGCGGATCGGTGCTGTCCGGCTTGTCGAGCAAGGCCATGGCCGACTCCAGCGGCATGGCGGCGCGCTCCATGAGCGCATTGAACATCGCGCCCTTGTCCAGAAAGTGCCAGTAAATGGCACCGCGCGTGACACCGGCCGCCGTCGCAATATGCTGCAGCGTCGTGCGCGACACGCCCTGCTCGGCGAACAGCGTGGCCGCTGCGTCGAGGATGCTGTCGCGCGTGGCCATGGCGTCTTCCTTGGTCTTGCGAACCATCGCTATCTCCAAAAATGGGGCTCAAAACATTTAAACATACATTCATGATAGTATATTTTAGATTGAAGATCCAAAGTAAATACGAAAAACCTTTTAAGGATGTCCACGTGATGCGCCCAGCCTCCCTTTCCACCCCATCGCTTTCCAGGCTCGCCGCCTCCACTCTCGCCGCCATGCTGCTGCTGACCGCCTGCGGCGACAAGACCGCGGCGGGACCAGGCGGCGCGGGCGGCCAGCGGCCGCCGCCGGAAGTGGGCGTGATCGCCGTGAAAGTGCAGCCGGTGGCGCTGCAAACCGAATTGCCGGGCCGCGTGGAACCGGTGCGCGTGGCGCAGGTGCGCGCACGCGTGAACGGCGTCGTGCTCAAGCGGCTGTTTACCGAAGGCAGCGAAGTCAAAGCCGGCCAGGTGCTGTACCAGATCGACCCGGCGCCCTACCAGGCGGCGTTAAATAGCGCGCGCGCCGCTCTCGGCAAGGCCGAGGCGAACCGCACCCAGGCATCGGCCCAGGCCGAGCGCTACAAGCCGCTGGTCGAAGCGAACGCCGTCAGCAAGCAGGAATACATCAACGTGGTGGCCGCCGCCAAGCAGGCCGAGGCCGACGTGGCCGCCAGCCGCGCTGCCGTGCAGATCGCCCAGATCAATTCCGGCTACGCCAATGTGACGGCGCCGATCGCCGGACGCATCGGGCGCGCCCTGGTGACCGAAGGCGCGCTGGTGTCCGCCACCGAAGCAACCCAGCTGGCCGTCATCCAGCAAACGAACACCGTGTACGTCAACTTCACCCAGTCGGCCACCGAGCTGCAGCAACTGCGCAAGAACGCCGGTCTCAAGCTGGCCAACGGCAGCGCGCCCGTCACCATCGTGCTCGACGACGGCGCCGAACTGCCGCGCAAGGGCAAACTGCTGTTCTCGGACGTGACGGTGGACCCGACCTCGGGCCAGGTCACCCTGCGCGCCGAAGTGGCCAACCCGGACAACTTGCTGCTGCCGGGCCAGTACGTGCGCGTGCGCGTTTCGCAGGCTGAACTGCCGGCCGGCATTCTCATTCCGCAGCAAGCGGTCACCCGCGGCAACCAGGGCGACACCGTGATCGTGGTCGGCGCCGACGGCAAGCCGGGCCCGCGTCCGGTCAAGATCGGTTCGCAGGTGGGCGGCGACTGGGTCATCCTCGATGGCCTGAAGGAAGGCGAGCAAGTCGTCGTCGACGGCTTCCAGAAAATGCAGGCGCCGGGCGCACCGGTCAAGCCGGTGCCGTGGACGCCGAAGCAAACGCCGGCCGCCGGTGCCGCAGCTGCCGCATCCGCCGCCAGTAAATAAGAACACTCACAGGATTTCTCATGGCCCGTTTCTTTATTGACCGCCCCATCTTTGCGTGGGTGATCGCCCTGTTCATCATGGTGGTCGGCGCAGTCGCCATCACCCAGCTGCCGATCGCGCAGTATCCGGCCGTGGCGCCGCCGTCGATCGTCATTACCGCCGCCTATCCGGGTGCCTCCGCGCAGACGCTCGAAGACGCCGTCATCAGCGTGATCGAACGCGAGATGAACGGCTCGCCCGGCCTGATCTACATGGAGTCGATCAGCCAGGCCAACGGCACCGGCACCATCACGCTCAGCTTCGAGACCGGCACCAATGCCGACCTGGCCCAGGTCGACGTGCAGAACCGGCTCGGCCGCGCCACCCCGCGCCTGCCGCAGGCGGTGGTGCAGCAAGGCGTGCGCGTGGACAAGGCGCGCGCCAACTTCCTGATGTTTACCATCCTCTCGTCGGACGATCCCAAGTGGGACCCGATCGCGCTCGGCGACTACGCCTCGCGCACGGTGCTGCCGGAAATCCAGCGTATCCGCGGCGTGGGCCAGGCCCAGTTGTTCGGCACCGAGAAGGCGATGCGGATCTGGATCGACCCTGCCAAGCTGGTCGGCTACAACCTGTCGCCGTCGGACGTGAACAATGCGATCCGCACCCAGAACGCGCAAGTGGCGTCCGGCACCATCGGCGACCTGCCCAACCTGAGCGGCCAGGCGACGACCGCCACCGTGGTCGTCACTGGCCAGCTGACCTCGGTCGAAGAATTCGGCAAGATCGTGCTGCGCGCCAACCCGGACGGCTCGACCGTGCGTCTGAAGGACGTGGCACGCATCGAGATCGGCGGCCAGAACTATTCCACGTCGGCGCGCCTGAACGGCAAGCCGTCGACCGGCATCGGCATCCAGCTCTCGCCGACCGGCAATGCGCTGGAAACGGCCAAGCTGGTGCGCCAGCGCATGAACGAATTGTCGAAGTACTTCCCGCCAGGGATGAAATACGCGGTGCCGTTCGATAGCTCGGCCTTCGTCGACATCTCCATCAAGCAAGTGGTGGAAACCCTGATCGAAGCGGTGATCCTGGTGTTCCTGGTGATGTACATCTTCCTGCAGAACTTCCGCTACACCATCATTCCGACCATCGTGGTGCCGGTCGCCCTGCTCGGCTCGCTCGCTTCGCTGCTCGCGCTCGGCTATTCGATCAACGTGCTGACCATGTTCGGCATGGTGCTGGTGATTGGTATCGTGGTCGATGACGCCATCGTGGTGGTCGAAAACGTGGAACGCATCATGAGCGAAGAAGGCTTGCCGCCGCTCGAAGCGACGCGCAAAGCCATGGGCCAGATTTCGGGCGCCATCATCGGCGTGACCGTGGTGCTCATTTCCGTGTTCGTGCCGCTGGCCTTCTTTGCCGGCGCCGTCGGCAATATCTATCGCCAGTTCTCGGCCGTGATGGTCAGCTCGATCGCGTTCTCGGCCTTCATGGCGCTGTCGCTCACGCCGGCCCTGTGCGCCCACCTGCTCAAACCGGTGGAAGCGGGACACCACCATGCCAAGACCGGCTTCTTCGGCTGGTTCAACCGCGGCTTCACCAAGACGGCCAAAAATTACGAGAGTTTTGTCGCGCGCGTGCTGCGCCACACGGGCCGCGCGCTCGTCGTGTTCGCGGTGGTGATCGGCATTGTCGGCCTGATCTTTGTTCGCATGCCGAACTCCTTCCTGCCGAACGAAGACCAGGGCTACATCATCGCCAACTTCCAGCTGCCGCCGGGCGCCACGCTCGAACGTACGGGCCTGGCGCTGCGCGAAGCCGAAGAATTCATCCTCAAACAGCCGGAAGTATCGAGCATGGTGGGGGTGCAGGGCTTTTCTTTCTCGGGCCAGGGCCAGAACATGGCGCTCGGCTTCATCACCCTCAAGGACTGGAAAGAGCGCAAGGGCGACGGCCACAGCGCCACCGACGTGGCCAACCGCATCAGCGGCCGCATGGCGGCCGTGCGCGATGCCTTCATCTTCGCCATCAGCCCGCCGCCGATTCCGGAACTGGGGCGCGGCACCGGCTTCTCGTTCCGCCTGCAGGACCGCGGCGACCAGGGGCGCGAAGCGCTGCTCAACGCACGCAATCAGCTGATGGGCCTGGCCTCGAAGAGTCCGATCCTGGCCGGCGTGCGTCCCGAAGGCTTGGAAGATGCGCCCCAGGTGCAGCTCGACATCGACCGCGACAAGGCCAACGCCCTGGGCGTCACGTTTGACGCGATCAATGCGGCCATTTCGACTTCGCTCGGTTCGGCCTACATCAACGACTTCCCCAACGCCGGCCGCCTGCAACGGGTGGTGGTCCAGGCCGATGCGCCGTCGCGCATGCAGCCGGGCGACCTGCTCAAGCTCAACGCCATGAACAGCAAGGGCCAGCCGGTTCCGCTGGCGGCCTTTGCCACCACGCGCTGGATCACCGGTCCGATGCAGACGGTGCGCTACAACGGCTACTCGACCATGCGTCTGGCGGGCGACGCCGCGCCCGGCCACAGTACCGGCCAGGCGCTCGACGAAATGGAACGTCTGGCGGCCCAGCTGCCGCCCGGCTTCGCCTTCGAATGGACCGGCCAGTCGCGCGAGGAGAAGCTGTCCGGCTCGACCGTGTTCGTGCTGCTTGGCTTCGCCCTGCTGGCCGTGTTCCTGGCCCTGGCGGCGCTGTATGAGAGCTGGTCGATCCCGGTCGCGGTCCTGCTGGTGGTGCCGTTCGGCGTGCTCGGCGCGCTGCTGGCTGCCACAGCGCGCGGCTATCCGAACGACGTGTACTTCAAGGTCGGCCTGATCACCATCATCGGCCTGGGCGCCAAGAACGCGGTGCTGATCATTGAATTTGCGAAGGACCTGCAAGCGCAGGGACGCACACTGGTGGAAGCGGCGATCGAAGCCTGCCACCTGCGCTTCCGCCCGATTCTGATGACCTCCCTCGCCTTCATCCTCGGCGTGCTGCCGCTGGTGATCGCCGGCGGCGCCGGGTCGGCCAGCCAGCGCGCCATCGGTACCGGCGTGATGGGCGGCATGCTCACCGCGACCGGCCTGGGTGTGATCTTCGTGCCCGTGTTCTTCGTCGTGGTACGCAAACTATTCAAAGGCAGCGAACGTCAGCGCAAGAAGTATGCGCATGAAGATGGCGGCGCTGCGGCAGCAGAGGTCAAACATGATTAAAGCAAGCAAACTCGTTCTGGCGCCGTTGGCGCTGGCCATGGCCCTTTCCGGCTGCATGTCGCTCGCGCCCAAGTACGAGCGTCCGGCGGCGCCCGTGGCGGCCAGCTTCCCCGATGCCGCCAGCGCCGGCGCGGCCAACGAAGCGGCATCCAAAATTGAATGGCAGCGCTTCTTTGCCGATGCGCGCTTGAAGCAGCTGATCGAGCTGGCGCTCAAGAACAACCGCGACCTGCGCGTGGCCATCCTCAACATCGAGCAGGCGCGCGCGCAGTACCAGATCCGCCGCGCCGACATCCTGCCGACGGTGGGACTGGGCGTGAGCGGCAGCCGCACGCCAGGCGAGAACGAGACGATCAAGAGCACCTACTCGGGCGGGCTGGTGGTCAGCTCGTACGAGCTCGATCTGTTCGGCCGCGTGCGCAGCCTGTCCAATGCCGGTCTGGCCCAGTACCTGGCCACCGAAGAAGCGCGCAAGGCCACCCAAATCAGCCTGATCGCGTCGGTCGCCAATGCCTACCTGGCCACGCTGGCCGACGAGGAACTGCTGGCGCTGACCCAGCAGACGCTCGACGCGCGCGTCGAATCGCTCAAGCTGATTCAGCTCAAGTACGACAACGGCGCCGTCTCCAAGCTCGACCTGCAGCAAAGCTCGTCGCTGGTCGACAGCGCGCGCGTGACGCTCGCGCAGCAGCAGCGTCAGAAGGCGCAGGACCTGAACTTGCTCACGCTCCTGGTAGGCCAGAGCCTGCCGGGCGAGATGGCCGCCCCAAGCACGCTGGCCGCCACCGAACTGGGCGAACTGCCGGGCGGCTTGCCGTCCGACCTGCTGACGGTGCGGCCCGACATCCGCGCCGCCGAGCAGCAGCTGATCGCGGCCAACGCCAACATCGGCGCCGCGCGCGCCAACTTCTTCCCCCGCATTACCCTGACCGGCAGCGCGGGCAGCGCCAGCAGCGAGTTGTCGGGCCTGTTCAAGAGCGGCTCCTTCGGCTGGACCTTCGCGCCGCAGCTGGTGCTGCCGATCTTCGACTATGGCCGCAACCAGGCCACGCTGGGCAGCGCCAAGGCGGGCCGCGACATCGCTGTGGCCCAGTACGAGAAATCGATCCAGTCGGCGTTCCGGGAAGTGGCCGACGCGCTCGCGGGACAGGCCACCTATGGCGAGCAGCTGCGCGCCCAGCGCGCCGTGGCCGACGCCGAAGCCGAGCGCTTCAAGCTGTCCGATCTGCGCTACCGCAGCGGCGCCTCGAGTTACCTCGACTTGCTCGACGCCCAGCGCTCGCTGTTCCTGGCGCAGCAAGGCGCGGTCCAGGCCAACCTGGCGCGCCTGCAGAACCAGGTCACGCTGTACCGCGTGCTGGGCGGGGGCTGGACGGCGCAGTAAGCCTCTTGCTTTCAGCCTGCGGCGGAGCTACATTAATTGCTCCATTTGAGCTCAGCCGCAGGTCGTCATGAAAGTGCTCCTCCTGTTTCTTATAGGCATCTGTGCCAGCCGCAGCGCAGCCGCGCACGACGGCGGCGCCATGACGGTCTACTACGAAGAGCGCGCCCCCTACCAGGTGTGGGCCGGCGATACACTTGAAGGCTTGACCGGTTCTCCGGCCGCGCGCGCCTTCAAGGCCGCGCAGCTCAAGGTCGTGTGGGAGGCCAGTTCCATGAGCCGCCAGCTGATCATGCTGCGCAAAAATCTCGGTCCCAGCTGCGTGGTGGGCTGGTTCAAGACGGCCGAACGGCAAAAATTCGCCAAATACAGCAAGGCGCTGTACCGCGATGGTCCGGTGGTGGCACTGGTGCGGCCCGATTTCGTGTTCCAGCCGGGTCACAGCGTGCGCGACACCCTCACCACGCCAGGCGTACGCCTGCTGGTGCGCACCGGCTACGTCTACGGCGCTTATCTCGACGCGCAGATCAAGCAGGCCAATCCCGCCACCGTCAGTTCGCCGCTGCCGAACAGCCAGATGAGCGAACTGCTGCTGGCCAACCGCGCCGACGTCATGTTCACCACCGAAGAAGAAGCGGCGCAGATGCTGCGCCATCTGGGACCGAAAGCCGCCGCCTTGCAGGTGCGCCGCTTCAGCGATCCGGTACCGAGCGAAAGCCGCCACATCGCCTGCAGCGGCAAGGTGCCCGATGCAACCATCGAGCGTATCAATGCCGCCCTGACGGCCGATTAGCTTACTCCAGATTGGTCCACAAATCGTCCCAGTCGGCGGGACGGAACACGCCATTGCGGCGTGTGACCAGCTTGTGCTCTTTGTCGAGCACAAAGTGGGTGGGCTCGGACGTGATCGCACCGAAATTGTCGCTGTGGCCCTTCAAGTTGCGCCAGGCGATGGGAAAATGCTGCTCCACCGGAATCGCCTTTTTGATCAGGTCCATGTAGTCGACAATCGATTGCCGGTTCGGATCCATGTTCACGCCAATGTTCACATAATTGCGGTGCCGATTGGCGCCGTAAAACTCGCGCATCAAACGCAGGTCGTTGGTGCATGGAATGCATTCAGCTGTGAAGAAACTGATCAGGCATGCCTTGCCCAGATAATCCTTCAGATTGATGGCCTTGCCGTACACATCGGCGCCTTGCAGGGCATACACCGCGGGCGCCTTGACTGCATTGACCGCCGGTTTCTTGTCCTGGGAAAACGCCATCCCCGGCAAGGCGAGCCCCATCGTTCCAGCCGCAACGGTATGCATAAAATCGCGCTTGTTCACGCTCAGTCTCCTCGAATCAGTGGATGGTCGTTAGCGGACAATAGCATGTTTCATTGGAGCCAGTTTCGCCACCAGCCGGTTGGCCGCCGCACCAGGCACGTGCCGCTTTTCCATCGCGATTTGCAAGTCCTCGGCCAGCGCGTTGAAGTGCGCCGCCTTCACGCCCATCTCGTCGTGTGAGGCGACCATGTCGCGCCCGCTGTAGGTGCAAGGTCCGCCGGCGAGCTGACAGAACTGTTCGCCGAGCAGTACGCCCAGCTGCTTCATGTCGGTCTTGGCGAAAAAGGTATTGATGCGCGGATCGGCCTGGATGATCGGCAAGAATTCGGCGACGATCAGGTCGATACCAGCCTTGCCGCCCAATTCATCGAACAGGGTCGCATCGGCGGCACGGGCCGGCAGCGCCAGTGCGGTGCCCAGGGTCAGCGTGGCCAGAAAAATGGTGGCGCGTTGGAAAAAGTTCATGGTGTGCTCGCGAAGAAAAATTGTTCAAAAACCGGCTTGCGCCGAGAAATACCAGCCGCGCTGGCGCCTGGGATTGAAGACGGTGATCTCGCCCAGGTCCACGTAGGCAGCCGTCAGCGACAGATTGCGGTTCGGAAAGTAAGCCAGGAAGAGATCGCTGTAGGCGCCCTCGTTGTCGACCGACAGGTTGTGCGGCTTCATCCGATATTCGGCGCCGGCCACCAGCTTGCGCGTGAGGAGGTAGGCGGCCGACACTTCCAGCATGGGCTGATAGCGGTCCTTGCGGTCGCCGCCGAAGCCGAGCAAGCCCATCTGATTGGCCTTGGTCAGGCGCAGCGTGCCATTGAGCAGCAGGCTCTGGGCCAGGTAGATCTTGGTGGCGGACGCGTACAGATCGAGCCCGCTGTCTTTCTTGGCGCCGAGCTGGGTGACATTGGTCACGCCCAGCGCGCCGAGGCCATCCACGCCCTTGTTGCGCTTGTACTGCAGACCGAGCGCGATTTGCGGCATGGCCGCAAACTGGTCGTAGACGGCGTCGCCGGCCACGCGCACCTTGAGGCCAACAATGTCCTGCTTGATATTGAGCTGGTCGAGCGGCGCGAGCTCGCCCGTGAATGTTTGATTGGCGAACGACAGTTCGACCCGGTCGGCGATACCGACCGCCACGCCGTAACTGGTCAGTCCATAGTCGCGGGTCTGGACCCGGGTCGCGTGGACATTGGCGCCGTAGCTGTCGACGGTGCCGTAGCTGGTGATCAGCGCCCACGGCGTGAGGCCGCCCCCGCCCGCGCCCTCGACCTGGCTCACGCCGCCGGTGGCGAGCAGCTTGCCCATGTCTTGCGCTTGTGCCCCGTGCGCGGCACCGATGCAGGCGGCACAGGCCAGCACCATTTTTAGTTTATTTTTTGCCAATTTGATTCCCCTTGTCGATGTTCTGGATGACGATCCAGGAACATCTACGCAGGCGGCCTCAAATTGGATTCAAAATAGAAACAAATATGTCCCAAAAGACATATAAGGGGCGCTATTCGGCCAGGAACATTTGCTGCAGGTCGTTCAGGAAGCGCTGGCCCAGTTCCGTCGGGCGGATATTGAGGTGGTCGCGGTAGAGCAGCCCCTTCGCTTCGGCCTCGTTGAGCATCTTGTCGATGGCGGTAATGGCCATGCCGGTGCGTTCGGCGAACAGGTTGGGCGAAAAGCCGCCGGTCAGACGCAGCGTGTTGAGCATGAATTCGAAACCCATGTCGTCGCGGCCGATCTCGCGCTCTTCCTGCACCGGATTGCCCAGGCGCGCCGCTTCCATGAAAGCTTTTGGCTGCTTGTAGCGGGCCTGGCGCAGCACGCGGTGCGGGAACGAGATCTTCGAGTGCGCGCCGGCGCCGATGCCGAGGTAGTCGCCGAACTCCCAGTAATTGAGGTTGTGCCGGGCGCGCCGGCCCGGCTGGGCGTAGGCCGACACTTCGTATTGCTCGAAGCCGGCCACCTTGGTTTCGTTGGCGATCATGTCCTGCATGTCGGCGCTGGCGTCGTCGTCGGGCAGCGTGGGCGGGTATTTGGCGAACAGCGTGTTCGGCTCCATCGTCAGGTGATACAAGGACAGGTGCGGCGGCGCGAACGCGAGCGCCGTCTCCAAATCCTTCTTCGCTTCGCCCAGCGTTTGCGACGGCAGCGCGTACATCAGGTCGAGGTTGAAGTTGTCGAAATTCGCGTGCGCGATCTCGACCGCGCGGCGCGCCTCGTTGTCGTCATGGATACGGCCGAGCGCCTGCAAATGACGCGGGTTAAAACTTTGAATCCCGATCGACAGGCGGTTGATGCCGCTGGCGCGGAAAGACTTGAATTTTTCCGCTTCGAAGGTGCCGGGGTTGGCTTCCATCGTCACTTCGCAGGCGCCGTCCAAAGGCAGCAGCGTGCGCACGTCCGACATCAAGCGGTCCAGGCCCTTGGCCGACATCAGGCTCGGGGTGCCGCCGCCGATGAAGATGGTGTAAATCTTGCGGCCCCAGATCAGGGGCAGCGACTGTTCCAGGTCGAGCCGGACGGCGTCCAGATATTCTTCTTCCGGGAAGTCGCCTTTCGCTTCGTGCGAATTGAAGTCGCAGTAGGGGCACTTGCGCACGCACCACGGAAAGTGAATGTACAGCGACAGCGGCGGCAGCGCCGACAGGTTCAGCGCGCCCGGCTGCAGATACTGGAGCGCGCTGGCGGCCGGCGAGCGCGGCTCGGGCTTGGGCGTGTCGCCGGTCACGACTTTGATCGGAATCATTTCAGTTTTTCCACCAGTGCACGCAGGGCCTGGCCGCGGTGCGACAGCGCGTTCTTTTCCAGCGGCGTCAGTTCGGCGGCGCACTTGCCCAGCGCCGGAATGAAGAAATGCGGGTCGTAGCCGAAGCCGTTGCTGCCGCGCGCCTCGGCGATGATCTCGCCGTTCCAGCGGCCGTCGGCGATGACCGGCTGCGGATCGTCTGCATGGCGCACGTAGACCAGTACGCAGTAGTAATAGGCCGACTTGTCGGCATGGGCGGCCAGGTCGGCGATCATCTTCTCGTTGTTCCTCGCGTCGGACTTTGGCTCGCCCGCAAAGCGTGCCGAATACACGCCGGGCGCGCCACCGAAGGCGTTGACGCACACGCCGGAGTCGTCGGCCAGGGCCGGCAGGCCGGTCAGGCGGGCGGCATGCCTGGCTTTTTCCAGCGCATTTTCCACGAAGGTGGCGTGCGGCTCGTCGGCCTCGGGAACGTTGAATTCACCTTGGGGATGCAGGGTGAAGCCGATCGGGCCGAGGATTTCGGAGAATTCACGGAGTTTGCCGGCGTTGTTGGAGGCGAGGATGAGGCGTTGGGTCATGATTTGCTGGGCAATGTCGGAAGCGCGTATTTTACCCCCTCCAGCTTGCGCGCCATGAGCAGCTGGCCGACCAGCTCATTTCGCGTGGAAGAATGATTGACTTTCAGTTTTCTCAACCATAGAATACTTGCACAAAGATAAATTTGTTTTCCCCTTGGAAAATTCGCCCATACAACGATTGACCTCCATGCTCAAAATTTCTGCTGCCCTCGTTCTACTCATGTCCTTATCCGCTTGCGCCATCCAACAGACGGTCAAACCGATCGAGGGCTTACAGACGCGCGACATCTGCGTCATCGAAAATCCGACCGTGCGCGCCGGCTTCTTGGAGTCGTACAAGAACACGATGCAATCCAAAGGTTACATCGTCCGCCAAATGCCGAAAGATACGCCCCTGACCGGATGCCCAGTGATTTCCACCTACATGGCCAATTGGAAATGGGACTTGGCGATGTACATGTCATTTGCCCAGATTCGTGTGTATCGCGATGGGTACCAAGCGGGCGAGGCGAACTATGACGCCCGTAACGGCGGCGGAAATCCAGCCAAATTCATCGATGCCGACAAGAAAATTACAGAAATGGTCAATCAACTCTTCCCCGGCGGTGCCCCCCGCTGATTCAGCCTGCTGCGCCAGAACGCGCGGGGTCAAACGTGGCAACCTGCTATTCGGAGATTTCGTAAGCTGTTGAAATCACGGTGTTTTCCGGCCGTCGTCCGAACGAATTCGCATAGACAATTATTTAAAATACAATTACACTATTGCAATTTTAAATACTACTGGTCACATTATGACGATTCGTACGGTGCGTTTCCTGGCGGCGCTTTTGCTTTTGGCAGTGCTGGCAGCCTGCGGTGGCGGCGGCGATGGCGCAAGCAATCAAGTCCCGCCCCCGGCGCCAACGCCCCCGGTCGTTACGCCCCCCGTCACGCCTGCCGTCCCCGAGCCCCCGCTCGCCTATCCGATACCGACAGGATTATGGGCGCCTCCAAGCGGCGCCACGCCCACTTCCGGCAACTATGTCTATCTGCAAAGCAGCAGCGGTGACTATGTCGGCGGCGGGCAGACGCTGACGTTTACCAACGCCGACAGCTTGATCAACATGTCGAGCACTGGGATGTTGATCAGTGCCGACGTGATTGCCGGCAAGCAGTACTGGGACGGATACTTCCGGCTGCCATTGCCGGCCGGCGTTTTACAGGCCGGCTACTTCGAAGACCTGTCGCCTTATGGCTCCGTGAGCGCGGCGGAGGGCGAGGTGTATTGGACCGGTCAAGCCCGTGCCTGCAACGGGGTCAAAGGGTGGTTCGCCATCGACAAGCTGGTACTGAAGGAAGGTGCAATCGAAGCGATCGACGTGCGTTTCGAACAAAGCTGCGATGGCGTCAATCTGTTCCATGGAAAAATCCACTGGAACAAGGCCGATATCAACCTGGGCAAAGTCACGGCACCTGTACCTGTTCCCGCCGGGCTGTGGCGCGCGCCTGCGGGCAGCGTATCAAGCACCCGCAATTCAATGTATCTCGATATCGGCGGTGGCTACATTTATTCGTACGATCAATCGAATGCAGGCTTCAGGTTGTTCAATACCGACGGCCGTCTCAACATCAACATCGACGGCGATCAGCAGTGGACTGGTGAATTCGTGGGCATGCATGGTTTGCCACAACTTACCGTGGGCTATTACGGCAACTTGAGCTACGCCGCTTTCCATAATCCTGTGTTTAGCGCGATGCGTTGGGATGGCGACGGCAATGTCTGTTTCGCGCTGACCGGCTGGTTCGTCATCGACAAGATTACCTACAGCGGAACCAAGATGACAGAGATCGATCTCCGATTCGAGCAGCGTTGCGAGGGAGCCGGCGTACCGATCCACGGTCAGGTGCATTGGCGGGCCGATGATACGACTGTTGCACCGGGGCCGCAAAATCCGCCCCCGGCGTCGCTATGGAAACCGGACGCCGCTTTCGTCGCGCCATCCGGGAACTATGTTTACCTCATCAGTGACGCCGGCGACTACATCGGCGAAGGAAAGACCGAGTTGCTGACCTCGGCCAACAGTACGATCAAGATCACAGACCACCCTCCGGCCGGGCTGCGAATTGACGTGGGCCGCTGGTCCGGGGAATTCGTCGGCATGAACAGTCTGTCGCAACTACAGCCTGGTTACTATCGCGACCTCCAGGTCTATGGCTACCATAACGAGACCAAGGGCGGTATGGAGTGGTTCGGCAATGCACGTGGATGCAATGAGTTGATCGGATGGATTGTCGTCGACAGCGTCAGTTATTCGCAGGGAGAGTTGAGCGCGCTCGACCTACGTTTCGAGCAGCACTGCGAGGGCGGATTTGCTGCCCAGCGCGGCGTCATTCACTGGGTCAGATAGCCGCCGCTCACATTGACACCGAAGGAACCTCCAGTGTTTTCACTCTTTCGATCTCGTAGGGAGAAAAGGACCGAAGTCGTTCCAGATGAGGGTGCCTTCTTCCGCCGCTATGCGCAGCTGTTGCCAAGCCCCTCGGTGTTCCGCGCGCATGGCGAGGAGCACGGTGATATTGACTCAAGGTTGATCGGCAAAATTGAAGCCATCCTGGTGCCGTTGCTGGGAAAGTGGGAGCAGTCGTCTATCTGGTTCCACCAGATGGATTACTTTGGCGATGGAGTACGATCGCTACTGTTCCAGCCGTCGACATTTCCCCGCGAGCACATCACGAAACTACAGGCACTGCTGGTGGGCGAACACGCGCAGTTCACCATTGTTTGCCATATCGAAGCGTTTGGGCGTTCTGCGCCGCAGGACATTGCCTCCCACAGAGAATTGCTCGCGATCTTCTCTGGAAAAATGCTGGTGACAAAACGGCTGGCCGATCTGCTATCGACAAGTGCACACGACTAACAACGACGCAACAAACACGACTGAACATTCAGCGTTCGGCGTTGCTAAAATGATGGGCTGCGCGAGGTCGGAAGCGCGGTTACCTCCTCGCCGCTCGCCAAGGCCGCCCCGCCAGTCGCCAAGCTTGACCCCAGCGCCTTTGTGAGGTCCAATCTCGGCCAGATCGCCAAACATGGCCACAAGGGAACATCAGACATGCCGCAGCCAACCTCAGCACTTTTGCGATCGAAGCATGCAAGACGACTAGTCGGATGCATCGTGCTGGCCGCCTTGATCCTGGCTATCTGCTCTCTGATGCCCAATCCCTTTCTGCCAAGTGGCACCACCATCATCAGCAAGTGGTACACGGACGCGCTGAAAGACTGTTCACAAGAGTTCTCGACGGGCCGTACCGTTTTCTGGACTCCGACGGCGCAGCAGATCGCCGAGTTCGAACTGCAGATGGCCGCGCAGATGCACGAGCGGGAAAAGGCGGGATTGATGGTACCGGCCCCTGGCCAGCGCTTCAACGGCCAGTACATCGGATTCGTGGGCAAGGGAGCGCGCTACATCTACGGGAATTTTTATCCGAGCAATATGGTCGACGATGAGCGCTGGACGGGCCAATGGTCGCCGTTCGAGCAACCCCGGTGTGTCGCCGATGGCGGCCGCTATTTCTGGGGAATTGTCTATGATCCCGAGAAAAGGCAGCTTGGAGACCCGAAATTCAATGGCCGGGGATGAACCGCGCAACGCGGCAGCATCTGAGAAAGGTAGGAAGAAAATGACGATCAAGCGCATGGACAACATCCTCATCGTTGTCGAGGATCTCGAGGCCGTCAAGGCGTTCTTCATCGAACTCGGCCTCACGCTGGAGGGCGAGACGACAGTCGACGGTCCGCACATCGGGCAATTGATCGGCTTGAAGAATGTCCGGGCCACCCTCGCGATGCTGCGCACGCCGGACGGCCAAGGCATCGAACTGGACAAGTTCCACACGCCGGACGCGGTCCGGTTCGGGCCCGTGGCCGCACCAGTGAACACCCTGGGCCTACGTCGCATCATGTTTGCTGTCGATGATATCGACGCTTTGGTAGCGCATATGCGCGAACACGGCGCTGAACTGATCGGCGAGATGCGGTATGGGGATGCGTACAAGCTAGCCTACATTCGCGGGCCCGAAGGGATTATCGTGGCGCTTGCTGAACGGATTGGCGGATAGCCCCCTGATCTAGGGAGGCCGATCTCGATCTCGCAATTTATCTGGTAACTATCGAAATGGAAAAGAGAACCGTTGCTGAAATCGTTGGCCCGTGGGTTGAACCTGATTTCAAATCGAGTTTAATCGAGCGCATGCTCCTCAATTGGGCATTACCGGTGGGTGAAATCAGTAATTATGTGTTGGCGACCTTTATCCGCCAACGCGTTGCGCTCGATCTGGTTATCCCTGAGGCGAACCGGCGCATTGCATCTGGATTTACAGATGAAACTGAAATCCTGGACGACGAGCTTGCAATCGCCATTGCGGCCATACAGGCAGGCTAACCATCTGCGAAATGGATATCAAAGTGCGCGATTAACTCACGGCTGAAGGGCGACTATCCAATCCGCGCGCATGCTGCGCGGACGGCCGACCCGCGGAAGACCTGGAAAACCTGCTCTGGTTTCATGAGAACGCGCTGGAGGTCTGGGCATCGAATGAATTCTTCGCCGCAAGCGCTCACCTGAGACTGCATACGAGGTCGACGATGCAATTTGGGATGATCTGGTCGTCCAAGCGAGACTTGTCTTTGCCGACATGCCGTATTTCAAGCTTTACACAATCGAACGTGCGACCGGTTCGGGATCAGTCAAAAGACAGACATAACAGCCTATCGAGAGAAGCATGAAACACACCCAGCAAGTTGTCGTCAGCCTGGCCCTGCTGTTCACAGCGTGGCCCGCTGCCTCTGAAAATCAAGCGTGCAACGACGAATACGAGCGCGGCCGGCGCGAAATGGGCGCCTACGCGGAAATGGCGGGCATCGTGGAGGGTGTGATCTACGGTTACTCTCTTGGAATGGGAAGGCCGGAAGTGTGCCTTCCTGCCGAAGCAAAATCCCGGGTCAAGGCGATCGCAAACGCACTAATAAGCGAGTCGTTCGCGAACGATCCCATTTTGATGGACGAGGTACCTTCACGCCAGGAATCGCACCAGTTCCTCAAGCGCTTCTTCTCGTGCAACGCCGGACGCTAGCAACGAACAAGCAAGCAAGCAAGCAAGAAGGAGCATTCGTTTCGAGACAGCGCCGAGGCGAGTGATCGCTCAACATCGCGCGCCGTGCAGCGCGCGCGCCGGTTAAATGCCCAGCGCTTGCTTCTGCATCTTGATCAGATCCGCAATACCACCCTGCGCCAGATCCAGCAAACGATTCATGCCCGCGCGGTCGAACGCGGCGCCTTCGGCCGTGCCCTGCACTTCGATGAAGTGTCCGGCATCGGTCATCACCACGTTCATGTCGGTGTCGCAGCCAGAATCTTCGATGTAATCGAGATCGAGCACCGGCATGCCCTGATATACGCCCACCGAAATGGCCGCCACAAAGCTCTTGACCGGCACCGCGCCAATTGCGCCCTTGGCCACCAGCTGATTGAACGCGTCATACGCGGCCACCATGGCGCCGGTGATCGACGCGGTACGGGTGCCGCCGTCCGCCTGCAGCACATCGCAATCGATCTGCAGCGTGCGCTCGCCAAATGCATTCAAGTCGAACGCTGCGCGCAGCGAACGCCCGATCAGGCGCTGAATCTCTTGCGTGCGGCCGGACTGCTTGCCGCGCGCGGCCTCGCGGTCCATGCGCGTATGTGTCGAACGCGGCAGCATCCCGTATTCGGCCGTCATCCAGCCCTGGCCCTTCCCTTTCAGGAAGCCGGGCACCTTGTCTTCAATACTGGCGGTGCAAATGACCTTGGTGTCGCCGCACTCGATCAGTACCGATCCTTCGGCATGCTTGGTGTACTGACGGGTCAAGCGGATATCGCGCAACTGGTCGACGGCGCGGCCGCTCGGGCGTGCTTCAAATGTCATGGAATGCCTTATTTGATGATCTGCGACGACTTCTCGATCGCGCCGCGGATCTCCGCGATCGCCTTTTCGATTTCGTCGTCGTTGAATGCGTCCACTTCGCTCGGATTGGCCGGCTCGGTATTGGCGGTAATGGTGGTGCTGACCAGATTATCGGGCAGCATCATGGTCGAAATCACGGTCGCCATGTCCACGCCTTCGGCCGACGGCGCTTCCACGTCCGGCGAGCCTTGCCACATGATGGCCAGCGCGGTCGCATTGTCGCCCTTTTCGCCCGCGATCGCGGTGGCAGTGCTGATCATCTCGGGAATGGCGCGCACGATGGTCTGGGTCGTCAGGCGGTGCACCAGGTCTTCGTCCGACAGCATGGCCCACAGGCCGTCCGAGCACAGCATGAGGATGTCGCCCGACTGCAGGCTGGCCGGGCGCGCCACGTCCACGCGCGGCAAGGACGATGCGCCGATGCAGTTATAGAGCTTGTTGCGGTCCGGGTGGGTGGCGCGTTCGGACGGATCGGCCAGGCCCTTGTCGATCAAATGTTCGATATGCGAATGGTCGCGCGTGCGGCCCAGAATCTGGCCACGGCGCATCCAGTACAGGCGCGAGTCGCCGCAATGGGCCCAGGTCGCAATGTTGTGCTGAATCAGGCAGGCCACGGCGGTGGTGCGCGGCGTGTCCGGCAGGTTGTTGGTGGCGCGGTAGCGGTGGATCTCTTCGTGCGCCTGCATGAACGCCTCTTCCAGGAAGCGCTCGGGCTTTTTCACGTACGGCGTGGCGTTCTGCTGGAACAGGGTCGACATGGTCTGCATGAAGATCGAGGCGGCCACTTCGCCGCGCAGGTGACCGCCCATGCCGTCGGCCAGCACCAGCAGCAGCGCATCGCGCGTGAAGCTGTAGCCCATCCGGTCCTGGTTGACCTTGCGGCCACCGATCTGGCTTTCCTGATAAACGGAGAATTGCATGATGTTCTTTCTGATCAGGTATTGGTTTTGACGGCCTTTTTGCGGCCGATGCCGATCTTGTCGGCCAGTCCGCGCCAGCCGGCGAGCTTGTCGTCTTCCGGTTTCGCCTTCGAGGATTTGCGCGTGCTCGCCAGTTCTTTTTGCAGCGCGAACAGGCTTTGCGGACGTGCCAGCGGATCGAGTTCCAGGCACCACTGCACCAGCTTGATCAGCTCGGGCGAGTAATTCGCTTCCAGCTTGGCGTAATACAAAGGCATTTTGTCTTCGATCTTGCGCTGGTCGGCCGCTTGCGGCGGCGAGGCGGCCATGCAGGCGAACATCGAGGCGCCAATGCTGTAAATATCGGACCACGGTCCCAGCACCGCCGTTTTCGAATACAAATCGGGCGGCGCAAAGCCCGGTGTATACATCGGCGTCAGTTTGGGGACGTCGGCATTGAAGGTTTGGCGCGCCGCGCCGAAGTCGAGCACGATCGGGGTGCCGTCAGTACGCAGATAAATATTGGCCGGTTTGAGGTCAAGATGCAACAACTTGCTGGTATGGACCTCGCGCAGACCCGCGCAAACGCCAATAAAGATCTGGCGAATAAAGGCTTCATTGAGGCGGCTGCCCTTTTGGCCGAGCCGCGCGATCTGTTCCTGGAGCGAATGGCCTGATTCATATGCCATCACCATGTACACGGTTTCGTTGCCACGGAAGAAATTCAAGACCCGCACCACATTCGGGTGCGCGATCTTGGCCAGTGCCCGGCCCTCTTCAAAGAAGCACTTCAAGCCGATCCGGAACACCGCCAGATTGGGCTTGGAAATGACAGGGACGAGCTCGCCCGGCTGGCGCAAAGCCAGGGCGCTGGGGAGGTATTCCTTGATCGCCACGGCGTTTCCGTCGGGGTCATAGGCGAGATATACAATACTGAACCCACCGGACGCAATTTTCTTTACAATGCGATATCCGGCAATTTCAAGCCCATCGGGCAAGGGAGCGTTATTTTGTGCAGCCATGAGGGTTCCTTGCTTAACACGGCGATTGTGTGGATAAATCTGTGCTTTGTAAAGAAAAGATAAAAACCGGGGACTCCATTGAGCATTTCTAGCATGACAGGTTACGCGGTCGCCACCAGCGAAGGCGAGGCAGGCACCCTTACGATCGAAATCAAGAGCGTCAACTCGCGCTTTCTGGATCTGCAGTTCCGCATCAATGACGAGCTGCGCGCATTGGAGCCCGATTTGCGAGCCGCTATTATGGCCGCAATCACCCGCGGTAAGGTAGAGGCAAGGCTGAGTTTCGGCCGCAAGGTCGCCGGTGGCTCGCAAGCGCTCAATGAATCCCTGCTGGCCGACCTGGCCCGGCTGCAAACCGAAGTCACCAAACACTTCGTCTCGGCCCCGCTGATGACGGTGGCCGAACTGCTGCGCTGGCCCGGCGTGATCGAAGAAGCCCAGGTGGGACAGGAGTCGCTGCAGGCCGATGTCGCCGCCCTCACCGCCAAGACCGTGGCCGCCTTTGTCGACAGCCGCCGCCGCGAAGGCGCCGCGCTTGAAGCGATGCTCGTTTCGCGCATCGACGCGATGGACGTGATCGTCAAGCGCATCACCCCGCTGATTCCCCAGGTGATCGCCCAGTTCCAGCAAAAAGCGGTCGAACGTATGCAAGACGCATTAGGACTGGCCGGCCACGGCACCCCGTCCACGCTCACGCGCCAGGAAGCGTTCGAACGCATCCGCCAGGAAGTGACGCTCTACGGGATCCGGATCGACGTCTCCGAAGAGCTGTCGCGCCTGACCGCGCACCTGACCGAAACGCGCCACATCCTCAAAAAAGGCGGCCAGGTCGGCAAGCGGCTCGACTTCATGATGCAGGAGCTGAACCGCGAAGCGAACACGCTGGGCGCCAAGGCGTCGGTCAAGGAACTGGCGGACGCGTCGATGGAACTGAAGCTCTTGATCGAGCAGATGCGCGAACAGGTTCAAAACCTCGAATAAAACCGCTACACTGAATTAGCCCCTACATCGCCCTTGCGGAGTAAAACCGGGGTCAGACCCCGGTTCACCCGGTTGGGGTCTGACCCCGGTTTTACTCCGCGAGGGCGATGTAGTTATTTTTGCACTAGATAGGATTTTTACCATGCCAACTACTCCCGGCTTTTCCGGCAGCCTGTTCATCGTCGCCGCTCCCTCGGGCGCCGGCAAGTCGACCCTGGTCAATGCCCTGCTGGCCCAGGAACCGGCCATCAAGCTGTCGATCTCGACCACCACGCGCGCGCCGCGTCCCGGTGAAACCGACGGCAAGGAATACCACTTCACGACGGCCGAAGACTTCGTCGCGCGCGCCGGCCGCGGCGAGTTCATCGAGTGGGCCGAAGTGCATGGCAACTACTACGGCACCTCGCGCCTGATGGTCGAAAAAGAGATGAAAGCGGGCACCGACATCCTGCTCGAGATCGACTGGCAGGGCGCGCGCCAGGTCAAGAAGCAGTTCCCGGCCGCGGCCGGCATCTTCATTTTGCCGCCTTCGATCGCCGCCCTCTCCGAGCGTTTGCACAAGCGCGGCCAGGATGAACCGCACATCATCGAGCGCCGCCTGCTGGCCGCCGGGGGCGAGATCTCTCACGCTCCCGAGTTCGACTATGTTATTATCAATGAAGAGTTCAACGTCGCCTTGTCCGAGATGAGCGCGATTGTCAGAGCGACGCGCAGCCGATTTGCCCAGCAAGCCGCGCGTAACGCCTCGCTATTTGCCCAGTTGGGTATCCATGCGCAACAATCGTGACAAGACCACACCATTGTCAATTTAGGAGTCAGAATGGCCCGTATCACTATTGAAGATTGTCTGAAAAGCATCCCTAACCGCTTCCAACTGACCCTGGCCGCGACTTATCGCGCTCGTCAGTTGCTGCAAGGCCACACTCCTAAAGTCGAAGCCAAAGACAAGCCAACCGTCGTCGCGCTGCGTGAAATCGCCGCCGGCAAGGTCGGCATCGAGATGCTGAAAAAGGTCCCGATGTAAGTTGTTGTTGCGCCTATGAGTGTTTCGCCGTATTTCTGGTAGCCTTTAAGTATGAACCTGACCACTCCGGATACGACACTCCCAGGCACGCCCAAGACGCGCACTCCCCGCGCGTCCAAGCAAGATGCCACGCCCGCCGTTACACCCGGCGTGGCGTCGGTCAGCCAGCTGTCCGCCAAACTGGCCGAATACCTCAGCCCCACCGAACTCAAAAAGGTCAAGGAAGCATACCGTTTTTCCGACGAGATGCATCTGGGCCAAGTCCGCAAGTCGGGCGAACCCTATATTTCCCATCCGATCGCGGTCGCCGAAATCTGCGCCGACTGGAAGCTTGACGCCCAGGCCATCATGGCCGCGCTGCTGCACGACGTGATGGAAGACCAGGACGTCAAAAAGGATGAGCTGATCGAGCGCTTCGGCGCCCAGGTCGCCACCCTCGTCGACGGCCTGTCCAAGCTGGAAAAAATCGAATTCCAAAGCCTGATCGAGGCGCAGGCGGAAAACTTCCGCAAGATGCTGTTGGCCATGGCCTCGGACGTGCGCGTCATCCTTATCAAGCTGGCCGACCGCCTGCACAATATGCGCACGCTCGAGCACATGACGGACGCCAAAAAGCGCCGCATCGCGTCCGAGACCATGGAAGTATACGTGCCGATCGCGCACCGCCTCGGCCTGAACAACATCTACCGCGAGCTGCAAGACCTGGCCTTCTCGCACCTGTACCCGCTGCGCTACCGCACCCTGTCCAAGGCGGTCAAGGCGGCGCGCGGCAACCGGCGCGAAGTAGTCAAAAAAATCCTCGAGTCGGTCAAGACCACGCTCGCCACGGCCGGCATCGAGGCCGAAGTCTACGGCCGCGAAAAGACCCTGTACGGCATCTACAAAAAAATGCGCAGCAAGCGCCTGTCGTTCTCGCAGGTGCTCGACGTCTACGGTTTCCGCGTGGTGGTCGACAATTTCGCCAACTGCTATGTCGCTCTGGGCACCCTGCACGGCCTGTACAAGCCGATGCCGGGCAAGTTCAAGGATTACATCGCGATCCGCAAGCTCAATGGCTATCAGTCGCTGCACACCACCCTGATCGGTCCGTACGGCACGCCGGTCGAATTCCAGATCCGCACCCAGGAAATGCACCGCACCGCCGAATCGGGCGTGGCCGCGCACTGGCTGTATAAAAACGGCGACTCCAACCTGTCCGACCTGCAGCAGCGTACCCACGCCTGGCTGCAGTCGCTGCTCGACATCCAGCAGCAAACGGGCGACTCGGCCGAATTCCTCGAGCACGTCAAGGTCGACCTGTTCCCCGACTCGGTGTATGTGTTCACGCCCAAGTCCAAGATCATCGCGCTGCCGCGCGGCGCCACCGCGCTCGACTTTGCGTACACGATCCACACCGGCATCGGCGACCATACCGTGGCGGTCAAGATCAACCACGAGTCGGCCCAGCTGCGCACCGAACTGCGCAACGGCGACATCGTCGAAATCGTCACCGATCCGAATTCGCGCCCGAGCCCGACCTGGCTGGCGTTTGTGCGCACCGGCAAGGCGCGCTCGGCGATCCGCCACCACCTGCGCACCATCAACCTGAACGAGTCGGTCGAACTGGGCCAGGAACTGCTGGCGCAGGCGCTCACGGCGCTCAACATCCGCCCCGATCTGCCCGACGCCACCATCGAAAAGCTGCTCAACGAATCGTCGGCCAACACGATGGACGAGCTGTATGCCGACATCGGCATCGGCAAGCGCATGGCGGCCCTGGTGGCGCGCCACATCTTCGGTCTGATCGACGACGACCTGGCCGCGATTCCCTCGACCCAGCACAACCCGCCGGGCGAGCTCGATCCGGTCACGATCTACGGCGCCGAAGGCGTCTCGGTCCAGCTGGGGCCATGCTGCCTGCCGATCCCGGGCGACCAGGTCATCGGCCAGCTGCGCCGCGACCAGGGCTTGATCGTGCACACCAACGACTGCGTGGCCGCCAAGCGCACGCGCGCCAAGGAACCGGACCGCTGGATTCCGGTGCAGTGGGGACTGGAAGTGAACCGCCGCTTCGATTGCCGCATCCGGCTCCTGATCAACAACGAAAAAGGCATTCTCGCGCGCGTGGCGGCCGAGATCGGCGAGTCCGATGCCAACATCTCCTACGTGGGCATGGACGAGGACGACGAACACGTCATGACCCAGCTGCGCTTCACGATCCAGGTCAAGGACCGCGTGCATCTGGCGCATCTCATCCGCAATCTGCGGGGCGTGGCCGGCGTCACGCGGGTCGAGCGCGAGCGCAATTAAAGCGACCACGCCGTCCTCGCGCAGGCGGGGATCTATAGCGCGTGTCCGAATTCGGTAACGTGCTATGGGTCCCCGCCTGCGCGAGGACCACGGTGATCACGCAGCGAGCGTGGCCGCCCGATTGCGCCCCAGCTCCTTGGCGATATACAGCGCACGGTCGGCCCGCTCGAACAAGGCTTCGTAGCCGTCATGGCCCTCGAGCTGAGACAGGCCAAAGCTGGCCGTCATCGCCAGCGCACCTTCAAGCTCGCTCGCTTCCACCTGCACCCGGATCCGTTCGGCGATCGCCAGCGCTGCCTCCATGCCGATGCCCGGCAGCAGCGCCACAAACTCATCGCCCCCCACCCGGCCCAGCATGTCGCTCGGACGCAGGCAGTGCTGGGCGATCGCGCACACCTGGCGCAGCGCGCGGTCGCCCATCGGATGGCCGAACAGGTCGTTGATCTTCTTGAAGTAGTCGATGTCGAACACAATCAGCGCCAACGGCAAGCCGGCGCGGCGGCAGCGCTCGATCTCGTCCCGCGCCTGACGCTCGAGGCCCGCGCGCGAGGCGGCGCCGGTCAGCGTGTCGGTTTCGGCCACGCGGCGCAGCTTGTCGTTGGCCGCGATCAGCGTCGGCAGCGCCAGCCCGAACAAGGCATTGGCCGCCACCACGTTGATGGCGAACTGGTACACCATCACGAATTCCTTGAGCCCGAACAGATTGACCAGCAAGGCGATCAAAAAGCTCCCCAGCGCCACCGCCAGCACGTTGTAGAACGCCGGTTCGGTACAGGCGATCCACATGTAGGGGATGACCAGGAAAAAGATCGCGAAGGCGCTGTTGGGCGAGCGCGTGGCGACCGCCATCGCCATCGATCCTGTGATCAGCACCACCGTCAGCAGCAGCTTGTAGCGAAAGCGCGGCGTGGCCGGCAGATGGCGCAGATTGAAGGTCGCGTTCAGGTGGGCGACCGCTTGCGGATACAGCTCGCTGAGAATCGCCGCAAAAAACGGACCCAGGACGATCACGCCGGCCATGTCGCCGATCCAGTACGGCAGCCAGGCGGCTGACACATCGTGCGCGGCCATCATGCCGGTGCCAACCAGTACCCAGATCCCGAAGCCCATCGCCAACAGCGACGTGAGCGCGGCAATCAGCAGGAAGGCCAGCACCAGCCCGGGCAACGCGCCGTTGCTGCGCGCGGCAATGGCACGCAGCAAATGCGCGCCGGCGGCATAGCTGCCCACGTGCGCGCACGCGAACAGCACGCCGGCCCAGGCCAGCTGCATGCGCGTGAGGGGCAGACCGTAAATTTCGCCGACCCAGATCGTCACCACCACGCAGCCCACTGCCAGGCCCGGCACGCTGCGCAAGCCGGCGACCAGCAGCACGGCGAAGCTCAGTCCGGCGACCGGGAACCAGACGCTCGCGTGATCCGTGTATTCAACCAGGCGGCCCAGCTGCCACAGCAAGACCCACAACACCGCCAGGGCCAGATTGCCCAGCAGCGCCGACTGCATCACGACGCGCAGCGCGCGCGAAGCCAGCACCCGGTCCAGGAAAGCCGGTCTGCCGTCAACCACGCCGGATTCGCGCGGGACGCTCATCACTGCGTTCCGACGGCGCTGGCAATGCGGCCGCTGCGGAACACGGAATAGACGGATGGCGATGATCGCGGCATGGATCCTTAATCTGCAGGAATTGCGGTGAGGCAATGATAGTTTGTGCAACAAGTATCGCCAAGCGCGATTTGACTGTCAAACGAAATCATGCGGAAACTGGTCGGGCGTTGTAACTTGAGCGCAGCGACAGAATACGGTCGAACGCTTCGCACGCCCCCGCGCAGGCTTGCGCGATCTCGTCGTCGGTGCGCACTGCGTCCCGCAGCGCCTGCATGAAGGCGCGCCAGCGCGGCCCCGGGCCGCCGTCCTGGCCGCGCAGGTAGCGCAGCGGGTGCGGCGCCAGCGGCGTGGCCAGGCGCTGGTACAGCACCGTGCCGCCGAGCTGGGCACCTTCGATCACGTACGTCACGCCCCAGCGGTAGGCCGGACTGGCCACCCGCGGCCATTTCCCCCGCCCCGGCGCGCAGCAGGGGCCGTCCGGCATGGCCGGATCGGCCAGGTCCGCTTCGATCAGCAGCGTGCGCAGCACCATGGGCGGCGCGTCCGGGGCCTGGGGGCCGTCCGAAAAGCCCGCCAGCCACTGTTCCAGCGGCCACAGCCATGCTTGCAGCAGGCACAGGTGCGCGCGGTAATCGGCCAAGCTCGCTCCCACCCCGGCAATCGCGAGCGAACTGTCGAGAATGGCATGGCGCGTCGCCGTGGCATCGCGCAAGGCGGCAAGCACGTCGGCTTGCACCAGATCGGTCTGGGAAGAGATGATACGCTCCGTCAAATAGTTGCTAATAGTTTAGCAGTCATGACCTTGCGCACGATTGAGCCGCTCAGAAAGTTGTGTTGAGCGTCACACGCAGGGAGCGTGATTCGATCGGATGGAAATGGACATCGTCGCTGGCGGCCGCTTCGCCGGCCAGGCGCGAGCGGTACAGGTAGTCGACCGCCGCCGCGCGCCGGTTGGCCAGGTTGTAGCCTTCGAGCGTGACGTTGGTGCTGCCGTTGATCCGGTAACCGAGGCGGCCGTTGAGGGTCGTGGTCGCGTGCGAGCGCACGCTGTTGTCTTCGATCAGCGGGCGCGGGCCGAAATAGCGCAGCTGCAGCGCCCCGAACCAGTGGCCGATGTGGTCCATCGCCAGCGCCAGCGAGGCCACGCCTTCGACCGCGCCGGGAATGCGGCGCCCGCCTGGATCGGCATCGCGAAAGCGCGCCCGCGCGAAGGCCAGGTCGGCGTCCAACGTGAGCCAGCGGTTCGGCTTGTAGTAGGCCGACCATTCCACGCCCGTGCGCCGGCTCGGCCGGCCCGCCTCCGTGGTGCCGGCGTCGCCCACGAACACCAGCTCGGAATCGAAATCGAGCCGATACAATGACAAGCTGCTCTGCAAACCGGCCAGCGCTTCGCTGCGCACACCGAGTTCGACGCCGGTCGCGCGCGCCAGCGGGGTCACGGATGCGGCCTGCGCCCCGCTCTTCGGATCCACCTGCAAGGTGGCGCCACGTGCATCGTTGCTGTGAAAGCCGCGCCCCGCATTCAGATATAGCTCGGTCTTGTTCCACGGCCCCAGGATCAGGCTCACGGCCGGACTGGCCACGCTGGCGCTGCGCCGGCCGCTGTTGGCGGCACGGTCGCTGTCCACATCGAAGCGGTACAGATCGGCGCGCACGCCGGCCACCGTGCGCACACGCGCGCTCCACTGGGTGTTCAATTCATAGAAGGCGGCAGCGCTGGTTTCCACGAGATGGTCTTCGCGCGTGGTGGCCAGGCGGCGCCGCGCCGCCGTCGTGTACAAGCCGTTGTGGACATTGTCGTTCTGGAATTGGAAGCCGATGCGCTGCTGTCCCCAGCGCCGCTCGCCATTCACGGTGGCGGTCACACGCCGGTCGGGCTGGTTGAACTGGTCGCCATGGACCGGGTCGTCGAGAAAATACGTGAAGTTCGAGTAGAGATCGAGTTCGCTCGCCACCAGCGCGGCATCAAGCGCCCACGTCCCGGACGCCGTGTTGGCCCGCCAGGCGCCGGAGACGCCGTAGCGGCGCGATGACCCGCCATCGGTGGCGTCGACCGCGTCGAAGCGTCCGAGTCGCCCATCCTGCAGCGCGCGCTGCGGGATCTGGTCGGTGGCGTTCCAGCGCGCCTGGTAGGCCATCGCGGTCAGGCGCATGCCGTCGGCGGCCGTGCCGCGGCTGTAACGCAGCACCGCGTTGACCTTGCCGAAATCGTCGCCCCGGGTGTAGGGCCCGTCGTTATGGAACAGCTCGAGCGCATACAGCAGGTGGCCGTCGCCGGCATGCGGCGAATCGGCCAGCAGCGTGCGCCGGAAACCGTTCTGGCCGATCCCCACGCTGGCGATGGCGTCGCCGAGCTCGTCGGCATAACGGATCGCCACCGCGCCGGCGGCGGCAAAGTCGCCCTGGTCGACGCTGTACGGCCCCTTGCGGTAGTCGAGCCGCTCTGCCAGTTCCGGAATCAGGAAATTGAGGTCGGTCCAGCCCTGGCCGTGCGCGTGGCTGCGCTGGTTGACCAGCATGCCGTCGACGGTAGTGCGCAAGTCGGTGCCGTGATCGAGATTGAAGCCGCGCAGGTAGAACTGGTTGGCCTTGCCCTCGCCGCTGTGCTGGCTGACGATCAGCCCGGGCGCCGTTTCGAGCAGTTCGGCCGGCCGGTACACGGCGCGCGCGGCCAGCTGCTGCTCGGTGACGGTGCCGGCATTGGCGGCATCAGCCAGCCCGATCTGGCTGGTGCGCGACGCTTGCACGACCACGGTCGGCAAGGGCGGCGTAACGGCGCCGGCCAGCAGCGGAAGCGGCAACAGGAGGAAAGGCAGAACACGCATGGCAAGCATCAATCGGGGCGGGAACGTCACTGTTGTACGGCATCCGTGCGCATTCGGTTTCAACGCGGCGCCCGAGGCTTGCGCGTACATACTGGCTGTGCGAGTATCTGCATTTTAATGCACACAAGGTAATGTTGTTATGCCACGCTCGTTCAATGGGATCGGAACCACTTTTTACGGCCAGTCGGATTTCGATGAAGACGGTTCCTTCATTACCACCAAATGGTTCATCATCGGATTTTTCCCCCTGATCCCCACCGAAAGCCTGCGCGTCCGGTACGCGGAGGAGCAGGGCTTCTTCAGCATGGGATCGACCAGCTACGAGGTCATTGCAACTTTACCGGTCCATATAGGACAGATGCTGCGCACCTGGATGTACGTATGCATGATGATTGGCGTGTGCATCCTGGTGATGGAAAAACCCAATATGCATCCGATCGTGAAGTGGACGCTGCTGATCGCGGCCGCGGCCATGCCGATGACCCTGCGCTTTTTCGCCAAGCGGGCCGCCAGCGCGGCGCCCGCAGCCCCGCAGCGGCCGGTGCGCCGCGAAAGGCCGATCACGCCGATTGCGCCCGGCGTGAAAATCACCACCTGCCCCAAGTGCGCCTACGTGCGCAAGCCGGACGACTACGCGCCGGAATGGCAATGCCCGAGCTGCAAGGTGGCTTACAACAAGGTCATGCCGGCCTGATCCTCGCGCGCTCAGTGCCCGACCTGCTGGTGCATGCGGCGCAAGCCCAGCCACACGGCCGCGACCAGCACCGGGATCATGACCCCGGTCAGCACGTCGGGATTGAGCGGCACGCCGGCCGCCTTGAGCGCCTTGCCGGCATAGCTGACCAGGCCGATCGAGTAGTAGGAAATCGCCACCACCGACAAGCCTTCCACCGCTTGCTGCAAGCGCAGCTGCTGCGCCGCGCGCGTGTTGAGCGATTCGAGGATGCGCCGGTTCTGCTGCTCCTGCACGATGCCCACGCGCGTGCGCAGCAAGTCGTTGGTGCGTCCGATCCGTTCGGCCAGCGCCTGCTGGCGCCGCACCATCGATTCGCAGGTGTTCATGGCCGGGGCCAGGCGCCGGTCCATGAATTCGCCGATGGTGGGCACGCCCGGGATGCGCGTTTCGCGCAATTCGTCGATGCGGGCCTGCACCAGCGCGTAATAGGCTTTTGAGGCGGCGAAGCGGTAACTGTTTTCCAGCGCCAGCTTTTCCATGCGCGCCGCCAGCGACGTGATTTCCTGCAGCAGCGCGCTTTCGTCGTCGGGCCCGTCGAGCATGCCAGCCGCGCGCGTGTCGTTCATGCCCAGCGACAGGCGCGCCAGTTCCGTTTCAATGGCATTGAGGACGGGCGCCGCCTGCTGCGCGTGCGGCAGCCCGAGCAGGGCCATCATGCGGTAGGTTTCGATTTCGAGCACCCGCTGCACCAGGCGCCCTGCCTGCTGATACTGCATGCCCAAATCCTGCACCACGACCCGCCCGAAGCCGTCCGGCGCGATCGCGAAATCGGTCCACACCCGCGCCACGTTCTGGCTGTCGGTACCCACCAGCAGATTGGCGCCGAACAGCGCGCGCATCTGGGCCAGGTCGGCGTCGCTTTCCTGCAGCGCCACGTGGGTCGCCGCCATGACCGTGCCGTTCAGGCTTTGCAGCCATTTCTCGGGCACATGGCGCAGCGCCACCAGGTCGAAGGCATTGGCCAGCGGGCCGGCGGCGACGCGCTGCTCGGCGAAGGTGTAGGTGGAAAACTCGGTGTGCGCTTCCCACTGCAGGCGGAAAGCGCCGAAATCATGGAAGAAGTACTTGGCGTCCAGGTGCGGGCCGGCCACGCCGAAATACTGGCACAGGGCGGTCAGCAACTCGTGCTGGAATGGCGCATGCGCGCCCTCCACGCCCAGGTCGCTGCGGTTGTAGACCGCCAGGTGGGTGAGCGTTTCGGCGCCGTTCAGGCGCAGGGATGGCCGCGAATGGACTTCGGCCGCCAGGGGAATACGCAGGAAGTGATTCAGGCTGCTATGGGCAATCGACATCGACAACTCGCTATTTATTGGAAATCAATCCCCGGACGGCGGCGGATAGCTCACACCCAGCACCTCGAGTTCTTCGGGCCCCAATGGCGTCTGCAGGGTGACGACATCGCCCTCGCGCGCCTTGGTCAGCGCGCGCGCCACCGGCGACACCCAGCTGATCTTGCCCTTGAGCGGATCGAGCTCGTCAATGCCGACGATGGTCACGGTATGCTCTTCGCCGGCAGCATTGGCATAGGACACGGTGGCCCCGAAGAAAATCTGGTCATTTCCAAAGTGCATGCTCGGATCGACCACGGCGGCCGAGTCCATGCGCTTGGTGAGAAAGCGGATGCGCCCGTCGATCTGGCGCAGGCGGCGTTTGCCGTAGATATAGTCGCCGTTTTCCGAGCGGTCGCCGTTGGAGGCGGCCCAGTGCACGACCTTGACGATCTCGGGACGCTCGACGTCGATCAGGTGCAGCAGCTCATCCTTGATGCGCTGGTAGCCGGCCGGCGTGATGTAATTCTTGGACCCGGCCGGAATCGCCTGCGCGAGGGCGGCTGCTTCCTCGTCGTCATCATTGTCGGACTCTTTGACAAATGCTTTGTTCATGGCCTTTATTGTAACGGCGCGGGGCCATCCTGTCCGGGCGATACCGTTGTTGCGGCAAACAGACCATTACCGTATCACTTCGTTACGGCAATTATGGGGCCCAGGGGTGCGCCCGTATCGCGCCGGCCCAGGGCGCGCGAATACATGCTGGAGACGGCACCATCAAAGTACAGAGCGTTGCGACAATGCAGCGTATCGCGGAAGTAGGCGGCCAGTTCATAGAACGTGACCGGGTAGTTGCTGATCACGAACACGGCCTTGCCATCGACCACGCCCACGCCATTGCGCACGAAACGCGAGATCGATTCGGGATTGAAGGCGGGGTGGATCGAGCCGTCGATCACCAGCATGGGCCCGGACTGGGTAGCCAGGCGCACGTCCTTGGCGGCCGCCGCATAGGCGCCGGCCTCAACCACGCGCGGACCATCTTTGCCCAGCATAAACACGCCGTTGGGCTTCAAAAAGAAATTGCCCTTGCCGTCGGCCAGATTCAGCGGCGCCAGCTGTTTGCCGTCCTGCACCAGCAAGCCGACCGGCGCAAAATCGGCATGGTACATGCCGGCATTAAAGGCGATCTCGAGCCGCCGGCCATGGCCGGCAAGCCAGGTGTCCAGGCGCTCAAAGCCCTTGAACGGGACGCCAGCGTCATCATTAAGGAACAGGCCCAGCTCTTGCGCGGCCGGGTCGACCGTGACCACGGTAAAGCGGGGATCGGCGGCCAGCGCGGTGTGCGCGAGCGCGGACAGCAGCATGGACATCAGCAGTTTTTTCATGGCCACAGTGTACCTTTTTCATGCCGCTCCAACAGGGCTGCCGGCCCGCCCGTTTTTCCCGTATGATTCCAAGCATCATTCCCTCGCCGACAGCCCGATGCGACCAGCGCCCTCCTCTTCCGCCGACGTGACCCAGGCCCTCGTCAGCAATGCGCCCGGGCTGGTCTACGATTTCATCCTGTACGCGGACGGCAGCGTCGACTTCCCTTACCTGTCCGACGGCTGCGCGGCCCTGCTCGGCCTGCCCGCGCGCGAACTGCAGCAGCATCCCCAGCGCTTCCTCGAGCTGATCATGCCCGACGACCGCAAGGGCTATCTGGAATCGATGCGCACTTCGGCCGTCGGCCTGACCGGCTGGAACTGGGAAGGCCGGATCTGGAGCGAGGAATACAACGACCAGAAATGGATCAACCTGCGCTCGACCCCGCGCGCGCTGCCCGAACCGGCCGGCAGCGTGCACTGGCAGGGCATCATGACCAACATCACGGCGAGCAAGCTCGAGCAGCTGGAAACGATGCGCTCGCGCGCCCGCCTGGCCGAACTGACCGCCCACATCGAACAGGTCAAGGAGCAGGAACGCACCCGCATCGCGCGCGAGATCCACGACGACCTGGGCGGCAACCTGACCGCCATCAAGATGGCGCTGATGATGCTGACCCAGCGCCTGCCCGAGGACCAGCCGCAATTGCGCGAACGGGCAGATTACGTCGACGCTCTGGTCGACCGCACCATCGAAGCGATCCACCGCATTTCGCTCGACCTGCGCCCGTCCATGCTCGACTTCGGGCTGGTGCCTGCGCTCGAATGGCAGATCCGCGAATTCGAAAAGCAGAGCGGCATTTCCTGCGCCTTCAGCTCGAGCGAAAAGGAGATCGACCTCAGCCTCGACCACGCGACCGCGCTGTTCCGGATCTTCCAGGAAGCGCTGACCAATATCGCCAAGCACGCGAAGGCGAGCAAGGTGACGGTGCGCCTGCTGCGTTCGCGCCAGCACGTCACGCTCACCATTGCCGACAACGGCGTGGGCATCGAGCAGGCCGACCGCAGCAAGCCCCAGTCCTTCGGCCTGCGCGGCATGAACGAACGGGCGCGCGCGCTGGGCGGCACGATGGCGCTGTCGCAGGCGCCCGACGGCGGCACGCTGGTGACCATCAAAATTAAGCTGACTTCGCCAAGACCGACGATAATGGAGTCAGGAACCGAAACCAGTAAAAAGCAATGAGCGAAAAAGCGACCATCCGTGTATTTATCGCCGACGACCATGCGATCGTGCGCGAAGGCCTCAAGCAGATCCTGGCCGAGTCGCCCGACATCATCGTCGCCGGCGAGGCGGAAAACGGCCTCGATGCGATCAAGCTGTTCCGCAAGGCCAAGTGTCACGTGATGCTGCTCGACATTTCCATGCCGGACCGCAGCGGCATCGACGTGCTCAAACTGGTCAAGAAGGAAAACCCCGAGATCGCCGTGCTGATGCTGTCGATGCACCGCGAGGATCAATACGCGATCCGTTCGCTCAAGGCCGGCGCGGCCGGCTACCTGACCAAGCAGAGCGCCCCGCGCGAACTGGTCACCGCCATCCGCCAGGTGGCCACCGGGCAAAAATATGTGAGCGCGGCCCTGGCCCAGGAGCTGGCCAGCGCGATCGGCGAAGACCACGAAACGCCCCTGCACGACACCCTGTCCGACCGCGAATACCAGACCCTGACGATGATCGCGTCGGGCAAGACGGTCAGCGCCATCGCCGAGGAATTATCGCTCTCGGTCAAGACCATCAGCGAGTACCGCTCGCGCCTGCTGGTCAAGATGAAGCTCAAGAACAGCGCCGAACTGACCCACTACGCCATCAAGAATCAGCTGATCGAATAGGCGGCCCGCGCTGCGGCTTTTTTGATGCCGTCAGCCAATGAATGTTAGACTGACCGATCGCAGACCATTGCGGAAAATCGTGTCATTCGATCAAGGTTATCGCCGTCATGTCCACCACCAATCCGCCAGGCGCGTCGCCGGAAAATCCGGCTGACATCGCGCGTGAAGCGTTCAAGCGCCTTGCCGTGCGCCGCATTGCGCCGACCCCGCAAAACTATACGATCATTTACAACGAAATCGCCGGCATCGAGGAAGCTCCGCCCGCGCCTGCCGTGGCGGCCGAGCTGGAAGCGCCGGCCGACGACGGCGCGGCCACCGTGCTGGCCGAGTTTGCCACCCGGCTGAGCGAACAGACAGGCGAACTGGCCGAATTCGGACGCCGCTTCCAGCGCGCCGCCAAAGCCGGCGACTGGGAAGGCTATACGCGCAACCTGAGCCAGTTGCTCGACAAGCACATCCGCAAGCCGAGCACGATCGAGCTGGCGGTGCCGTCCGAAGCGCCCGACACCAAGCAATTGCGCGAGATGCTCGCGCGCAGCCTCAGTTTCGCGGTCGCCTCCCTGCTCGAAGGCTCGCCCGAACTGGTGGCCGAAGCCGAAGCGCTCGGCTCCGACCTGCGCGTGCGCCAGGACGAAGCGTCGCTCGCGGACGCGACGGCGCGCCTGAAGCAGCTGTGCTACCGGATCGAGATCAGGACCGGCGACATGGCCGAGCAGCAAGAGCTCTTGATGCGCCTGTTCAAGCTGCTGCTGGAAAACGTGACCGAATTGCTCGACGAAGACAGCTGGCTGCGCGGGCAGATCGATGTGGTGCAGGCGCTCATTGCCGGCCCGATCGACCCACGGGCGCTGGAAGACGCCACCCGCAGCCTGAAGGAAGTGATCTACAAGCAGGGCCAGCTCAAGCACAGCCTGTCGGACGTGAAGGTGACGGTCAAGAACATGATGATGACTTTCATCGACCGCCTCGGCTCGGTGGCCACCTCGACCGGCGACTATCACGAGAAGATCGGCGGCCTGTCGGAACGGATCAGCCACGCGACCGACATCACCGAACTGAACGCCATCATGGACGAGCTGCTGCGCGAAACGCGGTCGATCCAGACCGAAGCGCTGCAATCGCGCGACCGCATGATCCTGGCGCGCCAGGAAGTAATGGAAGCGGAGCAGCGCATCCACGAACTGGAAGCGAAGCTGCAGCACATGAGCGAGCTGGTGCGCGAAGACCAGTTGACGGGCAGCCTGAACCGGCGCGGCCTGGACGACGTGTTCGAACGCGAGACGGCGCGCTCGGACCGGCGCGGCACGCCGCTGTGCATCGCCCTGCTCGATCTGGACGACTTCAAGCGCCTCAACGACACCTACGGCCACCAGGCCGGCGACGGCGCGCTCAAGCACCTGGTCAAGATCGTCAAGGGAACGCTGCGCTCGATCGACGTGATCGCCCGCTATGGCGGCGAGGAATTCTTGATCCTGCTGCCGGAAACGACGGTCGACGCCGCGTCGCAGACCATGACGCGCCTGCAGCGCGAGCTGACCAAGCATTTCTTCCTGCACGATAACGAGAAGGTGCTGATCACCTTCTCGGCCGGGGTGGCGCTGCGCCAGCCGAACGAGGATCAGAATGCCTTGGTCAAACGGGCCGACAAGGCCATGTACGAGGCCAAGAAAACAGGCAAGAACCGGGTGGTGGTGGCTAGCTGAGCGGACACTGGAATACCAGGTCCGGCCTCAGAAAACCATGCAGGCGAAAAAACCCGCCAACAGCGCAAAGTGCAACACCATCAAGAGGCGCAGGGCCGCCACCGATCCTTTGACCGCGTCCGGCACCGGCCGGAAGAAGAGGACGAAGCCGTTGACCGGCGAGAGCCGGTGCAGCAGTTGCTCGCGCGTTGAACGATACAGCTGGCGCGCGTAGTCCGGCGCCTTGTCGTCCAGTTCCGCGCGCGCGCCGGCAGCGGTGAGATGGAAACAAAACATCGTCGCGAGCAAAAAAGGGAACAAGATCAACGGGAGGAAGGTGGGCATCACCATGCGTCTTTCATGAGGTCCAGTTCTATTTGCCGATCCGCTGTTCGATGCGGCGGTCGGGAATGAACCACACGATCGCCACCAGAATGTAGACGGCAAAGCCGAGCCACGGATGGACAAAGGCCAGGCCCACGCCGGCCGGATAGAACAGCAGTGACAGCACGCCCTTCTTGTCGCTGCCGATGGCGTCAGCCAGTATCTTGTTTTCGCCTTGGCGGCTGGTCAGGCAGCGCACCAGCAGCCAATACGCCACCGCGCACATGAACAGCACGATGCCGTAGGCGGCCACCGGCATGGTGGCGAAATGGTTCTCGCCCATCCAGCCCGTCACGAAGGGAATCAGCGACAGCCAGAACAGCAGGTGCAGATTGGCCCACAATACGCCGCCGCTGATGTGGCTGACCGCGTGCAGCATGTGGTGGTGGTTATTCCAGTAAATGCCCACGTAGATGAAGCTGAGCACGTAGCTGAGCAGCACCGGCGCCAGCGGCCACAGCGCATCGAAGGTTTCGCCATGTGGCACCTTCAGTTCGAGCACCATGATGGTGATGATGATCGCGATGACGCCATCGCTGAATGCTTCAAGTCGGTTCTTGCCCATTTATCCTCCAAACTGAAAATGCGTTGCGTGTCCCGATCACACTGCCGATAGTCCTTGCGGAGCGGTCATTGAGAAGCTAGCTTTGAATAGGGTCAAATCCGCCATCGCGCAAGATGGTATCAACATCATCAATTGCTTCTTCCGCAAAAACCTTCTCCCAAGAGGGGAATGGGCAATCAGGCTCTTGCACAGCAATAAAGACTCTATTCCCTAACTCCGACCAGTCAACCGCGAATCCCTCGCGCAAACAACCTTCGATTTCTGCAGCAATTTTGTCGATCGATAGGTAGATACTAGCCCAAGCGTCAAACTGCACGCTTCCCCGGTTGATGCGCCAAATGATTTGCAAGATCAGTATGGTGCTTGCGCGCGGTGGACGGAGATTTTTTCGGCGCCCTTTATTTACAATGTGTTGATCCGTCCGCCGCTTTTGCTTACACAGTCGGACGTTAAATCGATCTTGCTGTATTGCCCTCCGCGGCCGGACTGGTCAGCCTCGAACGATTTGGCATCAATCAGCGTTGCATCGTGCAGGTTAAACAGAAACTCGACAACCGACTGATCGCACATCGCAACCGCGGCGCAATGTATCAGTGCGCGCATCATGGCGCGACATCCTGAAGAGAAACGACCAGATCTAACTTCGTGGACGGCCCATTCTCAGACTTATCCAGCGTCATTTGTGCATTGTTGGCATTCTTGATTTGGGGCGGGCAACCATAGCATGCGCACCATGCTGGGTCAATCAAGTGCCTGCCGCTATAATGGGCTATCCCCCTAGATCGAGCACCTGACAATGCAAAGCAAAAAGCCCGACGCCGCCAGACTCGACAAGATCGTCGCCGATGCGCGCCGCGCGGCGGACACGCGTGAGCAAGGCTACCGCGAACGCTCGCTCAAGATGTACCCCTGGATTTGCGGACGCTGCATGCGCGAGTTCACGCACGCCAATGTGTCGCAGCTGACGGTGCACCACCGCGACCACAACCACAACAACAATCCGCCTGATGGCAGCAACTGGGAGCTGTTATGCCTGTACTGCCACGATAACGAGCATTCGCGCTATCTGGAAGCGGACCGCGGACCCGGACTGCAATCGGAATCGGTGCAGCCGGCCACCCACAATCCCTTTGCGGGACTGGCAGGGCTGATCAAGAAGAAGGATTAAAGCCGGTCTTTAATCGTGATATTCCGTCCGCCCCTCTCCGTATGATTCCAGCGCGCGCTGGACGGCTCCGCCGCGTAAGCGCGCGTCGCAATCGCCAGACTGTGTCGCAACGGCGACTGCCGCGACGCGCTCATCACAAATAAGTTCATATTCCCCTTCAGCAATTCCGCCTTCGCGCCGTTATGAATTCGAATGCGGCAATCCCCGCATCCGTGTATTCATGCGGCATGGACATCGCACGCCCCCGGACGGCGTGGCTGCCGCATGTCCAATCGCGTCCGTGCCCGCCGGCGGACCGGTTTTTGCCGCTTGTTGAGGCCCGTTCCGGGGCCGGGCGGCGTGCACGCTCAACTTTCTAAACCAAGAACAGAGGGGGAAATACCCCTCTATTCTCGGTCAAGAAATCTGAAAATCGGTCGCCAAGCGCCGCTTTTCGGCATGCCAAAACGGTCATCGACGCCGTTTTGACCGATTTTCTACGCTCAATTTTTCTGACAGGGCTCCGTTACCAGCATCAACCACGGTTTGAATGTCTCGGAATGCAAGAGGCAGACCAAGGTCAGCAAGGGCAAAGTAGCCCACCCGGTAATACCCAGTCAGGAGATTTGTCATGACCGCAACGATCAACACCAACATCGCTTCCCTCAATTCCCAGCGCAACCTGAACCAGTCGCAAGGTTCGCTTGCCACTTCCCTGCAACGCCTCTCGTCCGGCCTGCGCATCAACAGCGCGAAAGACGA